>Ga0315274_10001962_pt1 | contig 31523 bp, 24 predicted proteins | sample YL17G02_20_MG_FD_203700 | JGI IMG/M metagenome (GOLD analysis project Ga0315274, IMG submission 203700) | Sediment microbial communities from Yellowstone Lake, YNP, Wyoming, USA - YL17G02_20 | ecosystem: Environmental > Aquatic > Freshwater > Lake > Sediment | place: USA: Wyoming | collected...
AATGTGGTTACTGTGAAAACATGCCCTGCGCGTCGAGAAGGCTTGCTGGCTTACCGGGTCTTCAAGATACAGAACTCAGTGAAGTCGCAGAGGCCGTTTTCGCGAGGGTGAAAGCCAAGCTTTCAGGCACGGCCACCCGCTTTGTTCCCGTGGCGGTGTCCGCGAGACATGTGCACCTCAGCAGGGAAGCGTTGGAGCAAGTTTACGGACGAGGCTATGAGCTGTCGAGACTGCGGGACCTGAGTCAACCTGGACAGTACGCAGCCAGGGAGACTCTGACCGTGGTTGGGACCAGAATGCGCACGATCGAAGAAGTGCGTATACTGGGCCCACTCAGGGAGTACACGCAGGTTGAGCTTGCCAGAACCGACGGAGTGACGCTCGGTCTTGATTTACCCGTGAGGGACTCGGGAAAGCTCTCGGGAAGCTCGCCGATCGTTCTCGTGGGACCGAGAGGGGCTCTGTGTCTTGAGGAAGGTGCGATAAGAGCCACGAGGCACATTCATGCGAGCGAGAAAGAGGCGTCGGTGCTCGGGCTGAGAGATGGTCAGAGCGTTAGCGTCCGCGTGCCGGGCGAGAAGGCGCTTGTGTTTGAGAACGTGATCGTGAGGACTGACCCGTCTTTTCTGCTGGAAATGCACCTCGACACTGATGACGCCAACGCGGCAGATGTCTGCTGCGACATGCTTGTCGAAATCGTGATTTGCTAGAATCACGCCGGTCAGAAGCGTGTTTTGTCGGAGTCAAGGGATTGGTTTGATGAAGTGGAAGTTGGTTGAGATTTTGCAGAATCAACGTACCAGGAGGTGATAAAGTTGCAAGGCGAAGCGCTAGGCATGATCGAGACGAGGGGTTTTGTGGGGATGGTAGAGGCCTCCGATGCAATGGTGAAGGCTGCCAAAGTCACGCTCGTAAAATACGAGAAGGTCGGGGGAGGTTACGTGACTGCGCTCGTACGAGGAGACGTGGGGGCCGTTAAGGCGGCGGTGCAAGCAGGCGCGGCGGCTGCCGAGAAAGTGGGGGAGCTTATATCGGCTCACGTTATTCCGAGTCCCCATACGCAGCTTGAAGAGCCCTTGCTTAGGTAGACGTCACTCGTTCCCGAACGGGGGGGGAAAAGATGGAAGAAGCTCTTGGTCTCATTGAGACACGAGGTTTTGTGGCCATGGTAGAGGCTGCCGACGCGATGGTCAAAGCCGCGAAGGTGCGGCTCGTGGGTTATGAAAAGATCGGCGGTGGGTACGTTACGGCCGTAGTCCGAGGCGACGTGGCAGGTGTGCGGGCGGCCACGGAGGCTGGAGGCAGCGCAGCCAGCAAGATCGGCGAGGTTATTTCGGTTCACGTGATTCCGAGACCTCACGCCAGCCTGGAGGATGCACTCCCAATAGGAAAGGCCTCTGAGTCAAGAAAATAGAAGAGAACTAGCGGAGGCGCTTGTGATTCTTGGAAAAGTCGTGGGAACCATTGTTTCCACGCAGAAAGATGAAGCGCTGGTTGGCATCAAGCTGCTCATAGTTAGAGAGCTCGACACCGATCTCAAGCCAAAAAGCAATTTCGTGGTTGCCGCAGATGCTGTTGGGGCCGGAGTTGGGGAAGTTGTGCTTTGCGCCGCCGGGAGTTCGGCAAGACTGACCGACGTGACCCGTGACAAGCCTGTCGACTCTGTGATAATGGGAATCGTGGACACGCTGGAGATTGGCGGGAAAGAGCTGTACCAGAAGAGTCTGAATACACGGGGTTCGGCGTCGTAGGGTGAGACGGTGCTGAATGCGACTGAGTTGGATTGCGGGTGCTCTTACTCGGTCCGTTGCATCGTTGGCGACACAAGGGGATCGCAGGCTTTTTGGGGAATAGCAGAGGATTGTGAGCCGCCCAAACGGATTCTGGGCGAGAGACCATAGCCGGCTGCCGACGACCCTGGGGACTGCGGCAGAACGGGCCCTCGACGTGCGATCCTGAGCGGGTGGGAAGACTGGGAGAGGATGAGCAGGGGGGATCAGGTAGTAGCGTTTGGTCGTGGGTCGGGCATACGACGCTTTGAATGAAACCCGAAGTCTGAGCTGACGTTGGCTGTTCAGTCAGTGTGTGATAAAGTTCTGTCTTATCAAGAGGTCATGCTGCTGCAGCAGGATCGAATCTGGAGATTGCGCGCATGGTGTCTGATGACGAAAGAATTTCGGCTCTAGTAGATGCCGTGCTTCAACAACTCAAGAAGGATCGCACTCCCGACAGGCCTGGAACAAAGCCGGCGAAGGAGGGCTTCTCCGGCTCTACTTTGGACGGCGTGCGTTCACGCGACTCTGGCCCAGCGCGGACACGAGGGGACTCTGCAGGTGAACTCGGTCCGACGAGCACGGCGTCCGCTCAACGCACGGAGAGAGGAAGACCGGCGTCCGCCTTCAGGGATGCTGATTCGGCCGCACAGGCCGCCTGGCGTGCCCAGGATGCCCTCGTTTCGACTACCCTGGAGATACGCAAGAAGACGATCGAAGCCATGAGAGAGGTCTCGATTCGTAATGCACTCCTCCTTTCTAGAATGGCCGTCAAAGAGACCGGGTTGGGCAGGATTGAGGACAAGGTGAAGAAGAACCTCCTTGTTGCACAAAAGACTCCGGGTGTAGAGGATTTGAATCCGACTTCCTGGTCGGGTGACAGAGGGCTCACGCTCACAGAGTGGGCGCCTTACGGCGTTATTGCTTCCATCACTCCGTCCACGAATCCCTCGGAGACGGTTATCAACAACGCGATCGGCATGGTGGCAGCCGGTAACTCGGTGGTGTTCTGTCCCCATCCTTCTGCAACAGAAACAACGCTTGCAACGATCGAGCTTCTCAACGACGCGATCGCCTCCACTTCAGGCATAGAGAATCTTCTTGTCTCATTTGAAGAGCCTTCCATAGAGCTTGCCCAGAATCTGATGAAGCATAAGGGAATCGATCTGCTCGTTGTGACGGGGGGGCCGGCGGTCGTTAGTGCTGCGATGAACTGCGGCAAGAAAGTCATTGCTGCGGGTCCCGGCAACCCTCCAGTGGTCGTGGATGAAACGGCCGACGTCGAGAAGGCGGGCAAAGACATTTTTGACGGAGCCTCTCTTGACAACAACATCGTCTGCATCTCGGAGAAGGAGATAATCGCTGTTGACGCAATCTCCGCCGAACTCAAACGCGCCCTTGAAAAAGCCGGCGCGATCGAACTGGACAATGGTCTGGCCTCGAAGCTGGTGTCACTTCTGCTCAAAGAGAATCGCGGGCCGGCGCGCCCTGCCGTGACCGAGAGAAGATTCGTGGGAAAATCGGTGGCGACGATTCTCGAAGAGGTCGGACTCAGAGTGCCCGAAGAGACTCGCCTGGCCTTTGTCGAAGTTGGCTGGGATCACCCGTTTGTCTGGACTGAGTTGCTCATGCCCATAATTCCGTTTGTCAGGGTCAAAAGCGCCCAGGAGGCGATCGAACTCGCAAAGAAAGTCGAACGAGATCTTGGCCACACGGCGGCCATTCATTCAAAAAACATCGAACGTCTGAGCTATATGGCAAGGCTGATGGACGTGTCCATCTTTGTCAAGAACGGGCCATCCTTTGCGGGATTAGGGCTTGGAGGAGAAGGTTACACAAGCTTCACAATAGCGAGTCCCACTGGCGAGGGACTCACGTCTGCGAGACATTTTTCCAGAATGCGGCGCTGCGTGCTCGTAGATTATTTCAGAATCGTCTAGCTTTCTGTCGGACACAAGGAGCCCCCAGACTCGACGGCTTCTCGTCTAAGGATCTGGTAAGGATCTGGCCAGAAGGGTGTTGTTCGAAAACCTGGCCGGAACCGGTGTCGTGGAGGAGGGGGTGAATCGACGGGGGAGAGAAAGCGTTTGTCGAACGATATTGTGCGGGCGATCGAGGAAGCCGGTGTGGCGGGCGCGGGAGGGGCAGGCTTCCCCACCCACGTGAAGGCGGCTGCGAGGGCGGAGACGATCATCGCAAACTATGCCGAATGCGAACCCATTGTTGCTTCGGACACGGCAATCGTTACAACTCAACCAGAGCTCGTGATGAGAGGCCTCAGGCTCATGCAGGAAGCGACGGGCGCGGGCAAGGCCGTCGTTGCGGTCAAGGCTAAGAGAAAAGAGCAGGTCGAGATTCTTAGCAGAATGCTCGGAAAAGAAAACGGTTTTTCTCTTCATCTTCTTGAGGACGTATATCCTGCGGGCGATGAACATCTGCTTGTCGAGGAAGTTACGGGCAGAGTCGTGCCTCAAGCAGGTATTCCTCCACAGGTGTCGGTCGTCGTCAGTAACGTCACGACCTTGTGGCGCGTTGCGCTTGCCGTTGAGGGAAGAGCGTTTACGGAAAGATACGTCACCGTGGCAGGAGAAGTGAAGAGCCCCGCTACGCTGCTGGTCTCAATCGGAACGCCCGTGTCTCGACTCCTTGAAGCGTGTGGGGGTGTGACGACGGAGCGTCACGTTCTTATTATGGGTGGCCCGATGATGGGAGAGCTTGTACAGGACACGAGCGCGCCGGTGAGAAAAAGCACCAGTGCAATCATTGTTCTTCCCGAAGACAACCCTCTCATCAGAAAGAGAAAGGTGAGTGTTTCCGTTGCCGTTCGTAGAGCCATGGCCGCCTGCATGCAGTGCATGGATTGTACGCTCCTCTGTCCAAGGTACCTACTCGGGCATCAACTGTTCCCGCACAAAACGATGCGCTCGGTGGCCTTCTGGGTAGAGGGTTCTCCGGACGACCTGGCCTGCGCAACTCTGTGCTCAGAGTGCGGGCTCTGCGGCATCTTCGTGTGTCCGATGGATCTTTCCCCGGTCACCGTCTACCAGCGCATAAAGCAGGAGTTCGACAAGAAAGGCCTCAGACCCAGCGTGAGCAGAGACGCAACCCGGCCGTTGGCGGAGAGGCACGGGAGACATGTTCCGCTCGAGCGTCTCGTGGCGAGGCTGGGACTCGGCAAGTATGAGGCCAAGGACGTTTTGAAGGAGAAGTTACTTGAGGTGAGAGAGGTCAGGATTCCGCTCAGCGAGAAGTGGGGAGGGCTGAGGTCGATTGTGCGCGTTGGTGAGACCGTAAAGACTGGGGCGGTGGTCGCCGAGCCTCTTGGGCCGGGGCCAGGAGCGAAGGCTCACGCAAGCATAGATGGCCGGGTGGAGGCAGTAACCAAGGAATTCATTTGTATTGCCGCCTGAAAGCGTGATAGAGATGAACGAGCAACAAAGGAGCGCGAAACGGAGATGAAAGAGCCGGCCCCTGACACCAAGAGACGCGGTTTCGAAGTAGGAGGAGCAGATCCCGAAGGGACAGGGCCACGCACTGACAGCGGACCTCTGGACGAGGCGGCGCTTGGTCTCGTTGAGCTGAACACGGTGGCAATCGGCATCCTTGTGGCTGACGAAATGCTCAAGGTCGCTCCGGTCAGGCTTGTGGAAGCCACGCCTGTGTGCTCAGGGAAATACGTAGTAATAGTAAAGGGCGATGTTGCAAGCGTTGATGCGAGTGTTGCGAAAGGGACCTCGGTGGGTGAAGAATGCGTGGTGGACACCCTGTTCCTTGCGAATCCTCACGCCGGGATTTTCAACGCCATAACGGGAATCTCCGAGGTCGAGAAAATCGACGCCCTTGGAGTGATAGAGACGTTCTCGGTTGCGTCGACGATTGTCGCAGCAGACGCAGCGGGCAAGGCGGCACGGGTCAAGATGATTGACATCCGTCTGGCGAAGGGTCTGGGAGGTCGCGCGTTTGTGACCTTCACGGGCGACGTGAGCGAGGTTCAGGCCGCGGTTGAAGCAGGCAGCAGGTATCCCAGAGAAAAAGGTCTCCTCGTGAGAAGCATAGTGATAGCGAGGCCAGATGAGTCTCTGTTCGGAAAACTGCTCTGACAATGAGGCTTTAGAGCGATGCACCTGGCGCGTGTGATAGGCACAGTGGTTTCGACTGCCAAGGTTTCGTCCCTCGTGGGCTACAGACTGCTCGTTGTACAACCTCTGGACGAGAAGGGGGTTGTGACGGGTTCACCTATCGTCGCTGTTGACACGGTCAGCGCCGCTCCAGGCCAGCTAGTTTTCTTCGTAAAGGGGAGAGAAGCTGCGTCGGCATTGCCGGAGAAGTTCAACCCTGCTGACGCCACGATTGTCGGAATTCCTGATGACGTGACTGACGAACGGGTTTGACACGCGACTGTGTCTATGCTAGTTTTTGTGCGGGTGTTTTTCCATGCCGATATATGAATTCAGATGCCGTTCGTGCGGCAAGAAGTTTGAAAAGCTCTGCGCTATGGGGAAAGACACGGGAAGCGCGTGCCCTAAGTGCGGTAGTCGCAGATCGGAGCGGCTCTTCTCGCTGTTCGGCGTCGGCTCTTCGCTGAAACCTAAAGCCAGTTCCAGTTCTCGTTCCAGTTCCTCGTGCAGTTCGTGCGGCGGCGGGAGTTGCTCCACGTGTCGATGAGAAACCGAGTCAGGCCGGGGGTGGCGCTATGACAAAAGGTGAAGTCGTCAAGGAAGTATCAAGGCGAACAAGACGAGGCCACGATGAGACGGCAGCGGTGGTAGAAGAGATTCTCTCTTCGATTTCCAGGGCCTTGAGTGAGGGAATCGAAGTGAAACTGAGAGGTTTCGGGACCTTCTCCGTTGTCGAGAAAGCTCTGAGCATGGGAAAGAACCCGAGGACTGGAGAGGACATCGTTGTTCCCGCCAGGCTCATGCCTGTTTTCAGGCCGGCCCCGGCACTTAGGTCAATTGTCTCAGAAGGATAAGTTCACCTGGATGCTCTGAAGCAAGCACGGAGGCGCACGCATGGGTTGCGGAAAAAAGAGAAAGAAGAAGAAGATCGCAACGCACAAAAGAAAGAAGAGACTTCGCAGGGACCGTCATAAGAAGAGAATACGCTAGGCTGGTGGCGAGATTCTATAAAGATGAAGCGACGCCGGAGGGCTCAGACTCAATGTCCCTGGGCTGGACTCCGGCTTTGCTTTGCCCAAAAAGTGACTGGCACTCAGGCGCTCTGATGACCGGTGCAAGCGCAAGAAATCGTATGGCGCGGGCAGAGATGCTCAGGAAGGATACAACGTCTTGCCGAGAAGGACACAATCTACTCTCAGAGCCTGGAAAGTAACCGGGCGACTGCAGAGAAGCTCTCCTCGCTTCGGTTTTGTGGCGACGGACGCAGCTCAGGGCGACGTGTATGTTCCTTCGAGATATCTGTCGGGTGCACTGGACGGCGACGAGGTGGAGGTTGAGGTACGTAGAAACAGGCGGTCTGGGTTGCTTGAAGGGAGGATTGTCAGAATCGTTCACCGTCCGCTGAAAGAACTGACTGGCAGAGTGACGAAGACTGGAGGCGGCTATGTGCTAATACCTGATGATCCCAGATTCCCCAGTCCTCTCGGAATCGTGAAGGGCAAGAAGGAGTCCTGCGAAGAGGGTAACCGTGTGGTGGTCGTGCTGGAGGGAAGGGAGAGGGGTGAAGTTAACAGGTGCAGGGTCGTCGAGGTACTGGGCGATTCAGAGGATACGAGGCTCGACAGTACGATAATCGCCAGAGAGTTCGGGATTCCCTCGTCCTTTGGAGCGAGAGCGGAGGAGGAGGCAGGTCTTCTCGCTGATGAGGGCACGGAAGGCGATGCGGAGCTTTCAGATCAGAGGGTCTTCACGATTGACCCGACAGAAGCAAGGGATTTTGACGACGCCGTCTCGGTGAGGGAGCTGTCTTCAGAAAGATTCGAGGTCGGTGTTCACATAGCGAATGTCTCCTCCTTCGTGGAAGACGGAAGTGCAGTGGACATTGAGGCGATGGACCGAGGCAACAGCGTTTATCTTCCTGATACAGTGTTTCCGATGCTCCCAGAAGTGATTTCGAACGGATTTTGCAGTCTTGAGCCAGGGAAGTCCAAGCGCTGCATAAGCATCATGATGGAACTCAAGAGAGATGGCGACCTGGTTCGTTCGAAGATTCTCGAGACCAGTATCAAGAGCGTGAGGAGATTCACGTACGGCGAGGTACAGGCGATTCTTGAACGGAAAATCGAGGCTCCGAGGGAACTTGAGAGGGATCTGAGGCTGTTGAATTCTCTGGCAGAAGCACTCAAAGAAAGGCGACGTCAGAGGAATTCAATTGGTCTCGAAATACCTGAGCTCAGGGTTCGCCTTTCGGGACACGGTATCCCGCAGGGCATATACCTTGATGAGAAAACTCCCGCGCATTCCTTGATAGAAGAACTCATGATTCTGGCCAACACCGTGATAGGCTCCAACATCAAGGCACTGGGTATACCGTTCATTTTTCGAGTTCATCCGAAGGCGAAGAAGGAGAAGATAGAGGAGTTTTTTAGGGCGGCGCACGTGATCGCGCCGAAGGGCGCTAAGCGGTCCAAAGGTGATTTCAGAACACTCAGAGACTCATTCGAGGCAGGACTTGAGGGACCGAGGAAGAGGCTCTTGGACTCGTTCTTCATACGCTCGATGGAGAAGGCTCGCTACGACGTCGCCGACATAGGCCACTACGGTCTCGCGGCCGAGAGCTATTGTCACTTCACGTCGCCAATTCGAAGGTACGCAGACCTTCTGGATCACAGGATAGTGAGGGCCTGCCTCATCAGGAGGGCAAAGAGAGTTCCCAGAGAGGTCGAGGCGAAACTCGCTATGGTGGCCGAGCTTTGCTCGCAAAGGGAGGTAAGAGCAGATGAAGCGGAGAGGGCGGCGACCAGGATGAAGACGCTGAGGTTTATGGAACGCTTCATCGGAGATGTACTTGAAGGGACGATAGTAGGTGTGATAAATTCAGGTTTCTTCGTGGAGGTTTCTGGATACTGGGTAGAGGGCATGGTTCCGAGAGACATGTTGCGAGATGACTCGTACTATTTCGACCAAGAGCGCTTTGCTCTTATAGGCAAGAGGAGAGGCAGAAGATACTCGCTCGGGCAGACGGTCAAGGTTCAGGTTGCGGGGGTCAAACCCCTGGCCCGGATGATGGACCTCGTGCCCGTCAGAGAGTAGAGCCGAGAGCCGATTCCAATTTAAGGAGATGAAAGCGTGGAAAGGAAGAAGCCATTTGTCGAAAGAAGAAAGAGCCATCGTGTCGAAGCTAGAGTGCCTATTCAATTGGAGGAACGGGAAGAAGAGGTCGGGGGAGAGATTATTCCTGCAGAGAGCGCGAACTTAAGCGAGGGTGGGGTGTATTGTGAGGTAGAGAAATACCTGCCTGCTCTTACGAGAGTGGCGATTACTCTGTTACTGCCGGCGTTCGGAGGAAAACACACTAAGCCAAGGGAAATCAAGGCAGAAGCGGTCGTGGTTAGAAGCATCCCTTTGAAGGAAGGGAGAAAAGTCCTTAAGTATAGAATTGCCTGCGCGTTTACATCAATTTCGGACGAGCAGAGGGCGAGCGTCAGGGACTACGTTATCTGGCATCTGCTGGGGGAGTTGCATCGGCAAGGGTGAGGAGCGCGTGGCGTCGGGAAGCGTGTTCATGAACACAGGAGGGAATCCGTGAGGCGCGTGTTTTTGGTGGCGTTTTCTGTTGCCTTACTGCTTACATCCGTTAGTGCTTGCGCGTTTGCCGACAAGTACGCGGCCGAGTTTCTTAAGGTGGGCGCGGGAGCAAGGGCCCTGGGGATGGGTGGGGCATTCGTTGCATTGGCTGACGACGCAAGCGCGGTATACTGGAATCCTGCCGGCATCGTCTCAGTGAGTACTATTCAGGTCGAGGCGATGCACGCAGAGCAATTCGGAAATCTCATAAACTATGACTTCGTGGCGGTGGCTTTCCCGGTCTCCGGCCCCGGTGCGAGGAAGGCTTGCGTGGGAGCGGCCCTCATTCGCCTCGCCGTGGATGATATTCCGTACACGAAAAACCTTGAGTGGGAAGACCTCGGAATCGATCAGACTCCGGACACGCATGACTTCGGCGAAGGAAATGGGAAGTGGGATCCGGGAGAGAGAATAATACTGGATGAGGGAAAAATAATCTGGAAGAGCAATGCGGACATGGCACTTTTCCTCTCTTATGCTTCAAGGCTAACAGAAAAGGTCTCCGTGGGTGGAACCTTCAAACTGGTCAGACAAGAAGTAATGGACAACAGTAGCCTCGGAGCCGGCCTCGATCTGGGGGCCATCTACACTCTGGATAAATCCACGTCCTTTGGTTTCGTCATTTCCGATGCTACGACTACTCAGCTAGTCTGGGATACCGGGCACCACGAGTTTGTGGCGCCGACTGTCAGGCTGGGCGCGCAGCACACAAGGAAAATCGGGCCTCTCGAGGGTATCGGCACTGTGGCGGCAGACGTGGAGGTCGGATTCGAGAACAGAACCTCGGCCGATCTGTCATTGGGTGATGCGCTCACAGTAGACTTCAAGGCAGGAGTTGAGTACTGGCTCAAGCGAACGGTCGCCATCCGCACGGGGCTTGATGCGGGACGGTTCACGGCAGGAACCGGTGCCAGATTCTCGAGATTCGGTTTCGACTATGCCTTTCTAAGCCACAAAGACCTGGACAACTCGCACCGCGTGTCGGCATCCGTGCGTTTCTAGATTGAGCTACCGCTAGTTAGTCTGATTGACGGCGTCAGGTTCTTTATCGAGGAATACGACGAGCCTTTGTCCGGGTCGGATCACCCTGCGTGAAGGTAGGTCATTCCATGTGACGATGTCGTTAATGGAAACTCCGTAGCTCCCCGAAATCCCGTACAGGGTTTCGCCACGCCGCACGATGTGAACAAGCTTAACGGACTTCCTGACGTGCTTGTCAGACGGGCTTTCTGCTAACCTAACACCGTCTCTGGGTATGAGAAGCTTCTGCCCCGGTTTTATTACGTCCCCACGGGCTACCTCGTTGAATTCCTGTATCTTTTTTACTGTCACGCCGAAATTCCTCGAAATCCTGTAAAGACTGTCGCCCCTTCGAACTCTGTATGTCAGATAGAGTTCGTCCTCTGCTGGAGGGGAGTACCTGTGGCGCTCGGAACGGCGTACCTCAGGGCTTAGGAATTCGTCCTTAGGCACACCGGTAAGCTCCTGTCCGGCCTGATAGGCCACTTCCCCTCGAGAACCAAGACATTCGCTCCTTATACCCTCATCCGAGAGAGAAGACATGTACTTCTGAGCGGTGCCAGCAGGAACCCTTACTTTCATTCCAGCTTTCCTGGCTGGCGTCTTGATACGCTTGAAAGAAGGGTTGAGAAGCTTCACAGAATCGGCCGGCGCATTGCAGACCTGGGCAATCTTTTGCAGGTCGACGGGCCCGTACACTAGTACTTCCTCGAAAGGCATGGCCGGTGGGACGTCAGGGTTGAGACCGTATCTCTGGGGTTCCTTAGCTATGTGAAGCGCCGCCATGAATTGCGGCACGTACTCCTCGGTCTGGCGAGGAAGTCGGAGCGACCAGAAATCGCGCGTGTTCTGCCTCTGCAAGGCCCTGCTAACCAGACCCTCCCCGCCGTTGTACGCTGCGATAGCAAGGGGCCACGAGTCAAACATGGAGTAAAGGTGTTTGAGGTAACGCGCAGCCGCCACCGTGGAGGTCTCCGGATCGTACCGTTCGTCAACCCAAGGATCTACGTGAAGGTCAAAAATACGCGCCGTGCCGAGGATAAATTGCCATGGCCCAACTGCATGAGCCCAGCTACGGGCGTGGAGGTTAAACCCGCTTTCTATCATGACCAGATAGGCAAGATCGCCTGGCACGCCTTCCCGCTCAAGTATGCTTTGGACAAGACCCATGTACTGGGCAGAAGTCTTTAGCCATCTAACAAACAGCCTGCCGCCGTCCTTCACATAGAACTCCACCCATTTCTTCACCTTCTGGTTCATCTCAGGTATGACGCCGGGCAGTTTGGCATCGCGAGGGGTGGGCCCCGAAACTGCACGCGAGGAATCATACCCAGTGTATGAGGAAAAATCCGGTGTGTGGACGAGTGTCGAGGGTGTAGTGTAGTTGAGGAACCTGGCCCTTTCGAGCGCCTGCGAAGCGAGGTGTTCTGCCTTCACGGCAAGCGTTCGCATCTCCGCGGTTTGCTGCTCGCTGAGTTCACCCCTGCCCAGAAGCTCCTTTGCAGCCAGTACGGCGCGGCTGAAGTCGTCGGAAGCCTTCTCATACTGGCCGAGGGCCAAGGACCGTAACCCATCATCATACAGAGAATTAGTCCTCTCAATGGCATGAGCCTGGCGCACACCACCTACCTGTTGGGGGGTGGAGAAAGAGGACCCCACATAAAGGACAAGCAGCGCCGCCACGGCAAGAATGAATATGGTTATACGACTAAGTTTATTCGTTCTCAGGGTAAAAAAGCCTCCTATCTGACAGGTCTTTAGGGTTGAGGGCATGATACAGGAGTGCCCTCTGGGGCGCAAGAGTTTTTTTGAGGGCATTTTGTGTGGACGTCATCCTCAACAGGCCGGGAGCGGACGCTATCTTTCGCCAAACATGACGACGCCAGCTCCTATACAGATATTATCGGCGAAAACATGACTACTCTATAACTCCAGCCAATTCACTGGATAGAGAGCGCTTGACCGCCTGAAGGTCCATTGACCGTATAAAGACACGATTCGAAGTTCATAAAGGCGCGATTTGAAGTTCTCATGGCTCCGTCATAAGTATTACAGATTGACATCGCTACAGGGGTATAGTATGTTGCGCCACTGGACAGACCTGGGAGAAGTGCATGTCGGTTGAAGATTACCGGATAAATGCGTTCGTTCGAACCGTCTTTGTCAGGCGATGGATAGACACGTCCAGGGTAGATTTTGGCACTTCGAACGGCGTCGTCTATGTCAGGGGCATCCTGCGCCAGGTCTACGGAAGAAAACAGCTGGAAGACGAAAAAGACGAAGACGAGACTAGTCTCCTCAGTCTCGTACGGCGAATAGAGAAGGAGATCAGGTCGATCCCGGGCGTGAGGGATGTGGTTTTCAGGTTGGACAACTTCGAAAAAACGGGTGGAAAATGGAAAAGAAGGATAAAGACATTCCCCTGAGAAGTGGCGGGCTCCACGTTGTGCTTGACATTATGACTGAAGTTGAACGTGTCGTCACCGAGGAACTCGAGACGCATCCCCGGTTTCCAGACCTGCAAAATAGATTGGGCCTTATTCGGTTCCAGCGTCAGGATTTTGAGGGAGCGAAAAACTGCTTTGAGAAGGCCCTTCTGGTCAATCCGAAGTATCAGGCGGCGAACTCGAATCTTGGCTTCTCGCTACTTGAGTTGGGTAGGATCGATTCTGCCGAAGCGGTTTTCAGGGAGGCTTTGAAGACCGAGAGAAAGGCCCACGCGCTGAACGAGCTTGCCGTATTGCGACTCAGACAGAGAATGCTCTTGGAGGCAGAGGGTCTCCTCAGAGAGGCGGCTTCCATCGAGCCAGGCAACGGTCTCTATCCGCACAACCTTGCCGTGGCCCTTTTCCTACAGGGCAAGATTAGGGAGGCTGCGTCCAGTCTCAAGGACACAGCAACACTGTGTGCGCCTTATTCACAGATTTTTGCCGAGGCAATTCTGTTCGATGAAGATCGACTGTCGGCTGAGGCCTACCGTGAATACTTGAATCGGCAGGAAATGAACCCTTGCTTAAGCGAGCTACACGACCATCTGGGTCATGCCCTGGCAGCTAACGGGTTCTTGAAAGAGGCTGAGGTGGAGTATTGCGTGAGCCTCCGGACGATGCCAAGTCTGGCCAACTATTATGGGAATCTCGCGCTTCTATACTCTGCGCAGGAGAAGGAGCAGGAGGCGCTGAGTTACTATCTTAGAGCCGTGGACGCAGAGCCTGATTCTGTGAAGGCTCGCGTTGCCTTGGCGTTTGAGTATTCAGCCAGCGGTCTGGCCACGGAAGCGATGAGACAGTTTGAAGCTGCCAAGGCGTTGAAGCCGGGTTACCCAGATTTACGGTACAATCTTGGCCTTGTCTATCTGGAGCTGGAGAGAACCGAAGATGCCGTACAGGAATTCAGAGCGGCGCTCAACTCGAACCCAAACTACCTCTTTGCCAGGAATAGCCTGGCTCTTGTGTTGTTCGAGAATGGTAAGTTGGATGAGGCTCTCGCGGAATACGAGAGAGTCTTCTCTGAGGGACTCTTGTCTTCAGACATACTGGTCAACATCGGCATAATCTACAGAGAGAAGAGAGAATTCGGCAAGGCCGTGGATTCTTTCAACCAGGCGATTCGTCTGAACAAAGAATACGCGCGTGCCTACTATCAGCTCGGCCAAACTTACCAGGCCATGGGGCAGAGAAAGAGAGCAAGACGGGCCTGGAAAGCATATCTCGAGAGAACTCACGATGAAGCCGAGGCCGCAGATATCAGGAAGGCCCTCGAGGAGGAGCAGTTCGAGGAATGAGCATAAGAAACACGAACGGGGAACGGAGGAGCGAAAGGCTGACGTGCTCCTTTTACTCTTCTGCTGATGCGAGAAGTTTCGGGTTGACGGACCCACGCGGCCTGAGCGCGTGCCTGGTCTGTGTCGGCGATGGGGCCGGCACAGATGCATTGAGCTGGTTGCAGAGCTTCCTCGGAGAGAGGTTTAAAAGCGCCTTTGCGGAGACGGTTGAGTCACGCGGAAATGGGAGTCTTGTGGCCTTTTTCCAATCGGCCCATGCGGATCTGTTCAGGGAAAGGGCAAGAAGACCCGAGGGTCTCGCGGAGATATCCCTCGTCGCTGCTCACGTAAGTGAGGACGCGATCGAGATTGCGAGCGTCGGGAGCTGTGCGGTCTACAGAATCGCGCCCTCAGGGGTTGAGAGGGTCATCCCCTCGGAAGGAAACGGAGCCGAAATCTCCTACATGGGCGCTTCCCTCAAGGTCAGCGTCGAGATGGTCAGAAGAAGCCTTGCCAGGGGCGTAAGCTATCTTCTCACGTCGAAGAGGGTGGATGTTACCTCGGGCTGGAGCAGCAATGTGGACGAGGCCGTGAGGGCAGCAGGCACAGATCCTGCTTCCGCTGCACACGTTCTTTTTGGAGCGGAGGGGGGCGCTTTCGCAACAATTGAGACCAATGAGACGAAAGCAGGTTCTGACGAGGAGAGGGCAGAGGCGCAAACGTTGGGCACTGACGTGAGCTGGTACAGGAAGCTGAGGGAAGAACTAGCCGGTGCATTTCGTGGCCAGAGCGTGCCGGTTGGGGCTGGAGACGGGCCAGGCACAACTGGACCCGTAGCTGGCGGAACGCCCGGGGACACCCAGGAGTTCATCTCCGCTGTAAAGGCTCCGAAACCCAGGAAGGGCTTCGGCTCGGTCGCGTTCAAGAGAGCGTCACTCGTGGCCCTTGCGGTCGTGGTTAGCGTAGCAATCTATGCGTCTTGGGCCAAAGAGGGTGGACAGTGGGCGATGAGATTGCTCGGGAGAGGTGGGGTGGCAGGGGACAAGATTGCTGCTGGTAAAACGCTAGGAAGTGCAGTGAGTCTTAGTTCCATGCCGCCCGGCGCGGAGGTTGTGCTCGACGATAGCATGATCACGAGTCGTACTCCGGTTTCGCTCGTGGTTGTCCCCCCAGGTACTCATCGGATAGCAATGAGGCTGGGGGAGCTCGGCGAATGGAGCGGAAGTGTGGCCGTTCAGGCAGGTGACACTGCAGAGGTGAGGGTCGCTTTCGTGGGAGAGATCGCCGTGAACTCGAAACCGCAGGAGGGTCTCTCGGTTATTCTTGATGGCGAACCCAGGGGATACACTCCTTGTGTGATAGAGAGCGTTCCTGCCGGTCTTCACGTAGTGAGAGTCGAAGGTAGGGGTTTCAGTGCCTGGGAAGAAGAGGTGCTTGTTACCCACGCGGCAGTTGCCGAGGTTCAGGTTAGCCCCGGCAAGCTCCCGGAGACGGGGGCCGTCCGCGTGACTGCGGGACGAGTCTCAGAGGAAGGCTATAAGGAGTCGAACGGGCGCGCCGTCTTTATCGACGGTAGGCGAGCCGGTGTCACGCCCCTCAAGATAGACGTGAAACCCGGTTTTCACAGCATCAGAGTGGTCGGAACAGAAGGGGATGCTCCTTCTGTGAGTGTCATTCAGGTCAGGCCGGGCGGGAAGCACTTCATCAGGGCTGAGTTTGCAGGTGTTCCGCCCATCCTTGTGGGGTGTTTGCAGACGCGCGTGCCTTCCGGAGGGCAGGCGGTCGTTCACGCCTCCCTGAGTGGGAATCCCGATGCGAACGTGTCGAAAGTAGAGCTTTACCTGGAAAAGACGGGCTCGAGTCGCGCTGGCTGGGAGCCTATGACGCTCCTTCCCGGTTCGCATTCGATCTATGCAGCTGCAGTTCCCGCGGGCTTAGCCTCCGGTGATGGCCAGATCAGGTATTTCGTGAGGGTCACTACGTCGGAGGGTCTCGAGTACTTTTCTGACCTGAGTGCGTTGACTGCCCGCTAGGTACAAACTGTCGACGATGTTGACAGTCTGAGTCTCAGTACGCTTTATCGCAAAACCTCCTTCGACGTCCGCCGCCCGCCTGCACTCATCATCGTGACACTCGATTAGCATTCGAACATTCCCTGGCACGAACGTTGCGCTGTCTCCCACCCGGTGAGGAAGGTGTGGAATTGCGGAAGCGCAAAAACAGCGCTAGTCGTTGTCGTGGGCACGGGGCTTTGTTTCAGCATCTTGCCAGAGTGTTGGCTCGCGATATGCGCGTCGGCGGGCATCTGCGCTGGGCTTACTGTCGGCCTCGCTCAGGCCAAACTCGGAATCCGCGCACGAACACTTCTCAAGGACTGCCTTCTCAGCGCTTTCTTGCTCTCCGGCGTCGGTCTTTCTGCGTCATTGAGAGTGGAAGCCGATGCTCGAGACTCGTACGTCATCAGGGAACGCACTGCGTGCCTCAGGGGAACTGTCGTGGGTTTCCCGCAACGTTCCAGGTATGGGACGGATCTGGTCTTGTCGAGCTTGAGCCCGGACTCGCTGTGTGCACCCTTGCGACGGCAGACGAGGGTCCTTGTAAAGATCAGGGGAAGGTCTCTCCAACCTTCTCCGGGTGACACTCTGGTCGTCGCCGGTCTTCTCCGAAGTCCTCTAGGGAGAAGAAATCCAGGCGGGTTCAGCGAAGCGGCCTACCTCTTTCAGAGCAAGATCAGGGCCGTCCTCACGGTTCCCGGCTTTTTGAGACCCGTGGTGAGACAGGCTGACCCTGCCAGAGGTTTTGTTGCGACTTACATGGCTCCTGTGCACAGGTGGATTGAGAAGGGCATCAACCGCTACGTGCCTGGAGAAGAGAGAGCCTTTCTATTGGCCCTTGTCTTGGGAGAAAGAGGAGAACTCACAGACGAAATGAAGGACGCCTTCAGACAATCAGGCATCATTCACCTCATTTCGGTCTCCGGTCTTCACACAGGTCTCGTTGCGATGATTGCCTTTCTTTTTCTCAGGGGGATCCGCGTACCCTTCAGAGTCGCTCTGATTGGTGCGGCCTTGACCGTCTGGTTTTATTGCGGTATTTCGGGATGTTCTCCTCCCACTTTGAGATCGTCGGTAATGGTGACCTGCGTTGTGGGCTCGCGTCTGCTCGGTCGAGGCACCGGGCTTGTTAGCCCACTGTGTGCGAGTTGCGCGATTCTGCTTCTCGTTAATCCGAGATACATTACGGACGTCGGCTTCCAGTTGTCCTACGCAGCAACGGGGTCGATGATAGCCGCTGCAAGCCTCGGTAAAGTCATCAAACACTGGCTTTCTCCGAATGAGTGGGTTTGGAAATATCTATTGTCTACTGTGTTGACGACGATCGTAGCCCAGTTGGGGGTGTTACCTATACTCGCGCTGCAGTTCGGCTTCATCTCGGCCATCTCGGTACCAGCAAATCTGCTCGCCATTCCAGTCGCCTCGGGAGCGCTAGTGAGTTCGTTCTGTTCACTGGGAGCTCTTGCAGTGGCGCCGCCTCTGGCCGCGGCCTGTTTCTCACTCACCTGGCTTCTCTTGAGGCTCTGTGACCTGATCGCCAGAATCGCATCTTCTGTACCAGGGGCGCAGATCGAACTAATGAAGCCGACGAGCCTTGAGGCCGTGGCCTTCATGGTGTGTTTGTTTGTGCTTCTGAGAGGGATACCCGCTCGTCGCACGTCGTCGAAAAGCCCCGAGAATGCAGCAACCTCGATGAGCGTCTTTGGCAAGGCGAGCCTCGTTGTCACCGCCGTGGGCGCTGTGCTGTGTCTCATTTGTTTTGCTGGCGTGAAGATTCCCGCATTGGAATCTCGAGGCGACTCAACGGAAGTTCACTTTCTGGACGTGGGGCAGGGTGACGCTGCGGCAATACGGGTACCCGATGGAAGGCTGATCCTGGTTGATGGCGGAGAGTCTCTGGAGAACTGGGACTCGGCAAAGAGGGTCCTGGTGCCGTTTCTCAGAGAGGCACGCAGGAGGACGTTTGATATGGTCCTCGTAACGCACTTTCATTCCGACCACGTTGGTGGAATTATGAGGTTGCTCGAGGAACGCAGAACAAGAAAGCTCCTCGTGGCCGCGGCGGACACTACAACGGTTCTATCACGTCTCACGCGTCTCCTGGCGCGGCAGAAAAAGATAGAGGTAGAGTTCGTCAGCAGGCCTGACACGGTCGTCATGGCAGGCGGGGTCGAACTGGTTGTACTTCACCCCTCGAACTCAAACTCATCCGATACATCATTTGCCTCGATAAACGATTCCTCGATGGTACTTCTCCTCTGCACAAAGACAGCACAGTTTGTTCTGACAGGTGACGCGGGGCCGCGAGCGATGGACAGCGTCGCGGATCTGATCGATCCCGCGAAAGTGACTGTATTGAAAACGCCACACCATGGAGGCAAAGGCACGCTGAGCGTTGGCTTTTTGGAGAGGATTCGACCAAGATATGTTGTGTTCAGTGTGGGACGCAACAACAGGTTTGGGCATCCTGCCGAAGAGATCGTGAGAACCTATGAGAAAAGTGGAGCCAGGATATTTCGAACCGACGTCGACGGATGTGTGAGCTTCCGTGTCGCAGGGGATTCGCTCGTTGTGAAGCGGGCTGACCCAACAACGGGTTTGTCTTTCATCCAAGAAGCCAGAAGCCGGAGAGGAGAGAGAAAAGTAGTTTTCTTCGCTCTCTTCTCCGGCGTTATCGGTCTCTGTGAATTGCCGAGGACAGTGTTTCCGGGCGCCAGGCCCAGGGCACGGAAACCGGGCCCAGCTACTGGGCGGGTTTGAATCTACCCCTTAGCTTTTCCTGTAGGCTCGGCAGAGTCGTATACTCCATCACCTCGGCGGGAAGCCTGTGCGGCTCGAATGGGCCGTGTCTCCTCATGTACTCGCCGATCTCGTTGGCTTTCTGTCTTGTAAGATCAAAACCCGGATCGTCGAACATATCTACTGGTCCCACCAGAACTCCGTCAGCAAGCTGGAACCCCGCCGCGATCACTCGCGGGGGTCCGTCAAAACGCGTCGGTGTGGCGTCTTCAAAACTGACCGGCATGAGCGGACCGTTGTGAGAACCTCTCATCCAACCCTCAACGATGTGCGGGAAGGCAAACGCTTCAAGCATCTCACCGACGGCAGGAAGCCCGCTCTGGCAGCGTACGATGAGCACGGGGTCGTCCTTGCCCACGTATTTGCCGGCAATCAGACTCAACTTCTGCGTCGAAGCAGATGCCCCTATCTCGCCGTCCGCTCTTCTGTATACGGCCTTTATCATGTACCTTCCGGTGGAGCCGATCAGGGCCAGCAGATCGTAGAGCTCATCTGGTGCTGCCAGCATGATCTCCTTGGACTCTTTCACGTCCAGGACGAGGAAGTTGAAACCATCGTGCATGCTGGGGTCTATAATAAGCCCGGCGGTGTTAAACGGATCGGCGAACATTTTGTACACTGGCATGTTCCACGCGCCGGGGGACGTCTTGTCTGCCATGAAAATTATCACCGGATCGCTCTTTCTCTCCACGAACTCCATCTCAGCTACGCCCGGTCCCATCCCCTTGACGTTTCCGCTGAAGGCGTCCTTCAAAATATCCTGGCCGGCGCCATAGAGTGCAAGCTTCTTGGCGACTTCCGTGCATGCCAGGAAGATGTCCCAGGCAATCTTGTGAATCTCCGAAGCCTCCACACCCTTCTCGTGAGTCATTATGAGCTCCAGGTCATCCCCGCAAGAAGTCACGTGGAAGTCTATGAGATGCCCCTTCTCCGTCGCGGCCTCTAGCATCTCGTTGGCCTTGGCGACGAGGTCGGGATGCATGCTTGAATGTCCCACGTATCCACCCACGTCAGCCTTTATGACACTCAACGTTATTTTCTTACCAGCCATTTGTCCTCCTTTTGACATCCGTCAGGTTAGACACAGCTTAGACACAGCGCTCAAATTAGAAAGGTTTGCCGCGTTGACTCCCATGTCACGAGAAAGCGTGCCTAACATCCTAACGAAACCTTCGCCGCCGTGTCAACCTCAAAGCTGGGTCGGGTACAGGGTTGAGGACGCGCCCCGCCGGTAATCTGCTTGCCAGTGGGGTCAGGGCATGATATATCTTGCGTAGAGAAGCCTGTCGATGCGTCTTGAGAGACGGCGCAGGGGACTTCGACTGAGGAGGGTGCCTCCAGAACTGTCCAGGAGATGGACGTGAAGAAGATAGGTCTTGGCGTGCTTGCATCCGGCAGGGGAACCAATCTTCAGGCAATCATTGATGCTTGCAGGGAGGGTCTTGTACCCGCAGAGGTGAGAGTCGTCATCAGCGACGTCGAGGACGCTCTCGCCCTCGAGAGAGCGCGCAGAGCCGGTGTATCCGCCGTCTACCTTCAGCCGGGAAAGTTCAAGACAAAGCTCGATCCTGATGTAGAGATCGGATACGCCCGCTGCCTCAAGGACCACGGCGTTGAGCTCGTCTTGCTTGCAGGGTTCATGCGGATTCTTCACGCTCCGTTTCTGTCCCAATTTCCCGGCAGTGTAATGAACGTTCATCCCGCGTTGCTTCCCGCCTTCCCTGGTCTGAACGCACAGAAGCAGGCCCTGGAACGCGGGGTCAGATTCACTGGCTGCACCGTGCACTTTGTCGACGAGAGCGTTGACGGCGGCCCGATCATTCTGCAGGCCGTGGTCCCAGTCTACCAGGACGACACCGTTGATATTCTCTCCGAACGAATCCTGAAGGAAGAACACAGGGTTTATTGTGAGGCCATAAAGCTTTTCTGCGACGACAGGCTCAGGATCGAAGGGAGAAGGGTGCGCGTACTCTAATGTTTGCCAGTCTCACGGAGATTTCTCTTAGTGAACTCACGCCGGCCCGAACGGGAAAGGTGCGTGATGTTTACGATACGAACGACGGTCGCCTCGTCATTGTAGCTACGGATAGGATCTCTGCGTACGATTGCGTTCTTCCTTCTGGTATTCCCCGGAAGGGCGTAATACTCACCGGACTCTCCGCGTTCTGGTTTGAGAGAGTCTCGCACATTGTGCGAACCCACTTCATAACTTGTGACCCAGGCCGGTTCCCGTCCCTATTCTTGCCTTATGCGTCCATCCTTGCAGGCAGGGCGATGCTCGTGTGGAAAGCAGAACGTATTGACTTCGAATGTGTTGTCAGGGGCTACCTGGCGGGTTCGGCCTGGCAGGAATACGAGGAGAAAGGCACGATTGCGGGGGAGGCTTTCAAGCCCGGCATGAAGGAGGCAGCCAGACTGAGCAATCCTATCTTTACACCGGCACGGAAGGCGGCTTCCGGTCACGATGAGAATCTCAGTTTCGCAGAGTTTGAGCGAGAGGTCGGGCGTACGCGGGCAGACGAGCTCAGGAGAGTGAGCCTCGATCTGTATGGATTTGCCTCACAACACTGCGAGAAAAGGGGACTGATACTGGCGGATTCCAAATTCGAGTTTGGCCTCATTGAAGGGCGATTGATACTCATTGACGAGCTGTTTTCGCCTGATTCTTCGCGTTTTTGGCCGCCCGAGTCATACGAACCGGGGCGACCGCAGGAGAGCTTTGACAAGCAATTCGTGCGTGACTATCTTCGTTCCGTGGGATGGGACAGAGAACCCCCGGCGCCCCCTCTTCCCGCGGACGTTATCACGAAGACTCAGGAGAGATACCTTGAAGCGTTCGCGCGAATCTGCGGAAAGAGTGCGCTGTCGTGAGGGGGAGCGGTGTCTGACGCCAAATGAGCGGGGTAGCCTTGGGATCTGGAAACGTTCGTGAAAGGCGTTTGGCGCAGTGATTAAGCCGGCCACAACGGCATTTGAAAAAGGGGACTCGCTCGTGGAAGAGAGGAATGAGCTTTTGACTCACAGGATAGAGGTACGAAGGGCGTTCATCAGTGCCCACGACAAGACTGGCCTGATTGAGTTCGCAGGTTTTCTCGCGGAAAAGGGAATCGAGATCTACGCAACGGAGGGTACCGCGAGTTGCCTCAGAGAGGCTTCTATCCCCGTGAGACCTGTCAACGAACTCACGGGTTTCGCCGAGCTTCTTTCAGGCAAAGTGAAAAGCTTAAGCCCCGGGCTACATGCGGGAATACTGTTTTCCCGCTCAAGCAGTGAAGAGAGACTACAGATAGAAGAGCAGGGCCTCGTTCCGATCGACATGGTCGTCGTCAACTTCTATCCCTTCCACGAGGTCGCTGATACTACGCCCATCGAGGAGGCCACGAAGAAGATTGACATAGGCGGGCCGGCAGCTTTGCGGGCTGCTGCAAAGAACTTCAGATGGGTCGTTCCCGTTCCCGAGCCCGCCTGGTACGGTCTTGTTAAGGAGGACATGCTCAAAGACGAGTCCTCGGCGCGTAAGGGGGAGTGCTCGGTCAGTCTTCACCTATCACTTGAGCTAGCAGCAGTAACATTTGCAATTACAGCTGATTATGAGAGTAAAGTGGAGAGCTATCTCTCGGGGCAATTGGGGCTTGCCGTTCGGCGTGCTGTTCGATCGGTGGAATGCGTGCGCCGACGGCCCGAGAGTGTCCCGGGGGTATCGAGCCCCTTCCCGGCACGCATGGATCTCCACCTCAGAAAGCTCCAGGAACTACGTTACGGGGAAAATCCGCACCAGCCCGCAAGTTTCTACACAGGTTCTCCGGGACGGTCAGCAGGCGAGGGGCATCCAGCAGTCAAGGGGCATCCGTATTCGCCTTCCGGAGAGAGCCGGGGCCTGAGGACGGCAAGCGGTTCCGTGGAGGCGAGGGTAGCCCCCGGTATGGGCGAGGGCTCGTGGGCAGAGGAGGGCTGCTGGGGCCGACAGCTTCAGGGTAAGGAGCTTTCTTTTAACAACCTCCTCGACCTGGACGCCGCTGTTTCTGCGTGCAGGGAGTTCGAAGCTCCCAGTTGCGTCATCATAAAACATAGAAGCCCGTGTGGCGCGGCCCATAGTGGGAGTCTTCTGGAGGCGTACGCGCATGCCAGAGATTGTGATTCTCTTTCCGCGTTTGGCGGGGTCGTCGCCGTGAATCGCTCTTTGACCGAAGCCGTTGCCGCCGAGATGTCCAAGTTGTTCCTGGAGATTGTGGCGGCGCCTTCGTTTGAACCAGAGACACTCAGGGTGTTTGCGAAAAAGAAGAACCTTCGACTGATGGAGCTTTTTTCTGACGTTTTGGCAAGAGACAGATCCCCGCGGGTACTCGTGCGGTCTGGTCCGGGTGGTTTGCTTTTTCAGGAAGAGGATTCTCACAAGGAGAACCCATCAGATTGGAAGCTCGTGTCTAAAAGGGCGGCCGGCGCAGAGGAACGCGAGGGACTACTTTTCCTATGGAGGGTCGCGAGACACGCGGTGTCAAACGCAATAGTGATCGGGAAGGGTGATAGAACGTTCGGTATAGGCGCGGGTCAGACAAGCAGAGTTGACGCCGTGGAGGTTGCGTTGATGAAAGCGAAGCGCGCGGGTCACGACGTAAAGGGTGCTTGGCTTGCGTCAGACGGGTTTTTCCCGTTCCGAGATTCGCTTGATCTCGCGGCAGGCGCAGGGGTGAGTGCAATAGTGCAGCCGGGAGGCTCCGTTAGGGACGAAGAGTGTATTCGGGCCGCTGACGAGCACGGCGTCGCCATGTATTTCACCGGTCGTCGGTGTTTCAAGCACTAGTCGGGAGAGCCGGCACGCTGGGAGCGCGTGAAGTATACTTAGTAACACAGAGGCGCGTGCGTCTTCCTGGCCGGATGCTCAGTCCCTCATTCAGTCGCGAGTGCGACGCAGGGAAAGACATGGTAAGAGAGACGAGAGAGAGCATATTGATTCTGGATTTCGGCTCGCAGTACACGCAGCTCATAGCTAGAAGGGTGCGCGAAAGCGGGGTCTTCTCCGAGATCGTCGGCTATGACACAACACCTGAGGAGATTAAGAAGAGGGCTCCCAAGGGGCTGGTCTTCTCCGGGGGTCCCGGAAGCGTATACCGGGAAAGCGCTCCTTTGCCGGCGCCCGGAGTGTTCACCCTCGGGATTCCCATACTCGGCATCTGCTACGGCATGCAGGCCGCAAGCCACGTACTGGGTGGGCAGGTGAAGCCCGCCGCGAAGGGCGAGTACGGCAGAACCACGTTTCGAAGACTGGGTAGCGATCCACTGTTGCGCGGACTACCCGGCAGCTTTACGGTTTGGATGAGCCACGGAGACGAGGTGGCTTCGTTACCGGCCGGCTTTGTTCTTTCCGGCAGATCTTCCGGCGCAAGACACGGCGCAGCCTACGACCGAAAGCGGAACGTGTACTTGCTCCAGTTTCACCCCGAGGTGATACATACCCAGTTTGGAAAGAGAATCTTCAATAACTTCCTGCGAGACATCTGCGGGTGCCGGGGAACGTGGTCGCTTGAGGGGTTTGTTTTGGAGGCCTGCCAAGAGGTGAAACGCAAGATAGGGAGCGGGCACGCAATCGCGGCTCTGAGCGGAGGAGTCGATTCCTCCGTGGCGTGTGTTCTGGCTCAACGGGCAATAGGCTCCAGGCTCACCTGTATCTTCGTTGACCACGGACTGGGTAGAGCGGACGCGGCGGAAGAGGCGACAAGAATCCTGGAGAAAAAGTTCGGGTTGAGGGTAGCAAGGATTGACGCGCGGGAGCGCTTCTTAAAGAAACTCAAGGGAGTTCTTCACCCTGAAAGAAAGAGAAAGCTGATCGGTGAAGAATTCGTGCGGGTGTTCGAAGAGGAGAGTCTGAAGTTTGGTGGACCCAGGTTTCTTGTTCAGGGCACACTGTACCCCGACGTCATAGAGAGCGTTTCCAGGAAGGGCCCCTCGTCGCCCATCAAAACCCATCACAACGTGGGCGGTCTTCCGACATCGATGAAACTGAAAGTGGTTGAACCTCTGCGCGAGCTCTTTAAGGACGAAGTGAGGGAAGTGGGAAGGATACTCGGGATACCTCGCCGGGTTCTCGCGCGTCATCCCTTCCCCGGGCCGGGGCTGGCCGTGAGAATACTCGGGAGTGTCACTTCTGAAAGGCTTGCACGACTCAGAGAGGCGGACAGAATATTCTCGGAAGAGTTGAGGTCGGCCGGACTGTACGACGACATCTGGCAGGCTTTTGCCGTCCTGCTCACCGTGAGATCCGTGGGTGTGATGGGAGACAAACGAACCTATCACAATATTATTGCCCTGCGAGCGGTCACAAGTAGAGACGGGATGACCGCAGACTGGGCAGACATTCCTTCTACCGTGCTCAAGAGGGTTTCCGGCAGAATCGTGAACGAGGTGAGGGGCATCAACAGGGTGGTATATGACATTAGCTCAAAGCCGCCTGCTACGATAGAATGGGAGTAGCAATCAGAATTGCAGCCACAACGCAGAGAGAAGCAGGGGTTACAGTAGGAGCAGAATGAGCACGAAAAGCAGATTCTTGGGCTTCGCGGTCCCGGGCGCGATCGCGGTCGTCGTTTTCGTCTTATTGATCTTACCGGTGGTATCGCGCGCAGTACCGCTGAGGCCCGACGTTTTTGATAGACTGAGAGGAGACCGGTTCGCCGTTCCTTCCGCACGGCAGCTAACCAGCCTCGGAGTCGACGTTCCCGTTGAGAAATTTAGCTGCAATCTATTGCGACATCGTGCAAGGAAGAGGGATGACGACAAGACTGAGATCAGGGCGTTGGTGATTCTTGCGGCGTTTTCCGACCTCCCGGCCGAGAAGATCACGCACGATGTGGGACACTACGAACAGTTGTTGTTCGGCCAGGGATTGGGGCCGGGAAGAAGTCAGCGTGACTACTTTCTCGAGAATTCATACGGAAAGCTGGACGTGGTCGGGGACGTCTACGGTTGGTACAGGTTGCCGAACACACGCGAATACTATGGAAACTGGAGCTACGGGTTGTGTTCCTCTTGCTTTCCCAAGAACGCGAGAGGGCTCGTTGAAGATGCCTTGAGATTGGCAAGTGGCGACGTTGATTTTTCTCTGTACGATAACGACGGACCCGACGGCATTCCTTCTTCCGGTGACGACGACGGCTATATTGACGCACTCTTCGTGGTTCACTCGGGTCCCGGGTACGAAGACACCGGAGACCGAAACGACATTGTATCGCATCAATGGACTTTGGCCGCCCCTCCATCGCTCGATGGTGTGAGTGCCTACGTCTATTCGATGGAAGCCGAGGACTCGAAGGTCGGCACCTTCTGTCATGAGTTCGGACATGTCCTGGGCCTTCCGAATCTTTTCGACACGAATTACGATTCATACGGGTTGGACCTCTGGTCGCTCATGGGTGCCGGGGCATGGCTTGGTGGCGGGAATAGCCCTTCCCATCTCGATGCCTGGTCAAAAGTGAAACTGGGTTTTGTGGAGCCTGTGGTGTTGGACCACAATCAGCAAGGCGTGACGCTGGCGCCGGTCGAGACGTTTCCGGTCGTGTACAAACTCTGGAAGAATGGAAACGCCGGTAAGGAGTACTATTTGCTTGAGAACAGGCAACAGACGGGTTTTGACTTCCCGCTTCCCGGAAGCGGGCTTCTGATATACCACGTAGACGAGACTATCCACAACAATGACAACCAACTCCGGTACATGGTGGCATTGGATCAGGCCGACGGCGACTTCAACCTGGAACAAAGGCAAGCATTCAAGCCGTTCGGCGCCGATGCAGGCGACCCGTACCCGGGCTGGAGTAACAAGACAAGCTTCACCGAGTTCACTTCCCCGAGTAGCCTGAGTAACGACAGAGAGGATGTCGAGGTACGCGTCACCAACATCGCGCTCGAGGGAGCCTACGCGAGGTTTGATGCCACGGTGGAGACCGGCCCGGAACCCATCATTACGCGCGTCTTGACTGACGACTCTGGAACCGGGGACGGCGACGGCAACCCGGACGCGGGAGAGACCGCAAGGTTTTACATCGAGACGAGGAACATAGGGTTGGCTTCCGGGAGGCTCACGGCAGTGGCGTCCTGTGCCAACACATACGTGCGCCTGCTATCTGATACGGTCAGATACGATTTCCTGGCGGCGGACGAGACTCGCTTGCCCGAGGAGGGCTTTGTCTTTAAGGTGGACACTTCACTGACCCGCGACCCTTATCGTGTCTATTTTCTTGTCGACATGACCGACGGTGCTTTTTTCGAGCGAAGAAAGAGCGTGATTGTGGGAGTGGGCGACAGCCTCGGTATTTGGGACGGCTTCGAGTCAGGCCAGGGAGAGTGGACCCACGAGGGCGATATGGATATAGACGATTGGCATCTGTCTACGCGCAGGGCGTTCTCGGGGACGTATAGCCGGCGCTGCGGGCTGGCCGACACTTCGGCTTACAGAGACTATCAGGATTCCTTCCTGAGGACACCTTTCTTGATATCGGGAGCCGGGAGTCGCCTGACCTTCTATCAGTGGCTGGACGTTGAGAACGAGACCTCTCGGCTGGCGAGGGACGGTTGCGTAATCGAGGCTTCCATCGACAACATAACCTGGGAGCCAGTCGAGCCCGTGGGCGGATACCCCTACAAAATCGGCGGAACGGCGTACACGCAAGGAATGGGGGTTCGCTGCTTCTCGGGCCGTAGCAGAGAGTGGGAGAGGGTTGAGTGCGACCTCAGCAAGTACAGCGGTGCATTGTGGATAAGATTCAGGATGATTAGCGACGGGGGGGTATCTGGTGAAGGCTGGTACATCGATGATGTTCGCGTTAGTTCAGAGAAGAAGCCTTACAGCATTTCTTTCTCGAGAGTGTCACCTTCGCCGGGGCGAGTTGCGATAACCTGGCAAGTCGACCCACATTCGAGCATATACAACGGCCAGGGAATGTCTCTCTACAGACGCTTTTATGTGGCACGTCCAGCGGAGGGATTTGAACCTGAGACTGACACGCTCCGTGTCTCTGAAGAGCCCCGTGCGGCAGATATCGGAGCACAGTTCGAGAGACCGGTTGAGGGCACATCGACCAGCGATTACCTCGAGCTTGTCTACCGGGATCCTTCTCGTTCAATCGGTCTACATTCTTTTGTCGACACGAACGTCGTTTCGGGCAGTTACTACACTTACGTGATCGGCGACGTTAGCGCCTCGGGGGACGTCCAGTGGGTCTTGGGCCCTACTGTTTACGTCCCTCACGCGACCCGCTCTCTAAGGCTTGCCGCCTGCTCGCCAAACCCTTACTTGCCGGGGCGTGAAAGCCTGCGCATTGGGTTTGAGATACCCGAAGGCGTGGGAGAGCGGATTGCCAGAAAGGTGAAAGTGAGCGTTTTTGACGTCGCGGGAAGGGTGATTGCCGTCCTCCTCAACGGTCCCGCGTTGTCGGGCCCTCACTATGCTTCATGGGACGGCAAGGATTCTCAAGGAAATCTTGTGGCAGCCGGAATCTACGTCATATCTCTCGAGACCGCCGAAGCACAATTCTCAAGAAAAGTAGTGGTTCTGAGATGAGTGCCCAGCACAGGGCGCGCCGTTCTCGCCGGTTGACGCGTGCCCGCAGGGGTAACTGCTTGTCAGCCGGAGCGTGTTGCGCCGGTCAGGTCTGTTCTCACTTGGGAGGATAGCGATTTCGCGACCCTAGTCAGGCGAGGAGTGTGGGCGATCTACGCTAGTCGAACATTCCTGATTTCGATTTGCGTGATTCTCGCAACGGGCATCCGGTTGGAAACTGCTTCGGCCAGAGGTAGCGACACTCGCGCCGTTTCAGGGTCGAGACACACCATTCAGGCAGTAAGACAACCATCCCAGCGGTCCATCACCTTTTCCAGTGTTCAGGCAAGGGCCGATTCGATCGCTGCCTTGAGCGCACTTCTCCTCGTCGCACAGCGAGAAGGAGATTTTCCTTTCTTGTTGAAATACACGGCGGAGGAGCGCATCGAGTCGCACGCTATTCAACACGAGATACTCCTACTGATGGATGAAATGGACCCCCAACTGGCGCGCAGGGGAGACGATCTCGCAACCTTCCTTGTCCAGCCCCCGAATCTCCTGCAGGCGGCGGAGGCTCAACAGACCCTCGATGTCCTTCTGCCTTTCATCCAGTGCATCCCGGAGAGCCTTTCGAGCCATGGAACGTTTTGCCTGGCCGCAGGAATCATGTTGCGTGAGACCGGACAACATGCTCTGGCGGGCCGCTATTTCGAGAAGGCATCTCGACCCGGCTTCCCCCTCGCAGCACACGCGCTTTGTCTGGCCGTCGAGTCTGCGCGAGCGTCCCGCGAGATTGACAGACTGCTTGGGCTCGAGAAAAGATTAAAGGAGTCAACGGCTCCCGATTATCTCCTGAAGAGAGCCCGATTGGCAGCGGCTCTTGCGCTGTCTGAGGCCGGTCGCGAGAGCGATGCGCAAACATCTCTGGAGAGCCTGCTGAGAGGAGATGTCAGCGCTTCCGATCGGGCGAAAGCGGGCGTTGCGCTAGGAAAACTTCACGAAGCGCGCGGAGACTACGACAGAGCCGCCGGGAACTACGCGCTGGCTTTCGAGACCGGTGCTTCGGGCGAAGCGGTCGTCGAAGCGTCGAGGGCCTACCTGCGGCTGGTGAGAGAAGAGAGAATCGTCGAAGACGTCTCAAAGAGCCTTCTTGCTGCGCGTTGGCTGGTTCGGGCAGAGCTGAGGTCGGAGGCGAGGCCGGTTCTTGAGGGACTCTTCCACCGCGGCAAACTCCGGCTCGAGGCGGGCTGGGATCTCGCCAGGCTTCACTACCGGACAAAGAAATATGCGGAAGCCGCGAAGGTGTTCCGTTCGTTGGAGACGATGGGAAAAGGAACTGTTGGTTCAGCCGGTTCCACCGGCGGCGCGGGTTCTGAGCGCGCCCTGCTTTGGGTTGCCAGATGTGAGAGGCAGCTCTCGAAAACCGAAATCGCTATCGCACTGTTCCGTCGAGCCGCACTTGTCGGAAAACGCATCATAAGTCTCGAGGCCGCGTGGGAACTTGCGTTGGAACTGGAGAGTCTAGGCAGATTGAGTGAGGCCGCGAGCATGTATGAGCTTCTTCACGTGCAGTTTCCCGAAACTCGACTCGGTCAGGAGGCTCTGTGGCGCAAGGGACTCTGCGAATACAAACGTGGTTCTATCAAGCAAGCTCAGACGACGTTTGCCTCTTCGTTCGGGGGTAAGGGACAGGATTGGATCCGCGACGCGGCCCTCTTCTGGATGCTTAAGTGCTCCGCGGAGGGGGGAGCTCCGGTCCTATCTGCCGAGCTTGCAAAGGGAAGACCCAGGAGTGATTCTCTTTACGGACTTTTGCTTGAAGGCATTTCCAGAATCGTCGGCGAAGACACACTGAGCCTTGAGAATGTGGAGATTGGCAGGCGCATTGGCAAAGAAAGATTCAAGATTCCCTGGATCGATTCGCACGCGTCCCGGACAAATTCGATCAGTCGGGGGCCGGCAAAAGGGCCTCTTGTGTCGCAGGAAATGCCCGCCACATCGGCAGGAAAGCGTCCTTTGTTGAAGGAAGGCCCGGTCGCCTCCGCGGAGAAGACCGGACTCCAGGTCTCACCCGAGCTTTATGCCCCACGGCTATCGCAGATCAACCCGACGGAAGCGGGTCTCTCCGACGGACTTCCTCAAGATGCCGAAAGGGGAGCGCTGCTGCTCGAGTTCGGTCTCAGGGACCTCGCCATCGAGGAACTGCACGCGTGCGAAAAGGAATTCTCGGGAAACGGAGACGCTCTTTTTCTGATTGCACAACTCTACTGGCGAAACGGACTCTACAGGGAGGCGCTTTCACTTTCGGAAAGACTCCTCAAGCGCGGTCAGGAAATGGAGGAAGGAAAGACTCGATTTCTTGAAAGGATCGCGTACCCGATTTGTTACGCCGACGTGCTTCTGCCGGAAAGCCGTGCGCAAGCGGTTGATCCCTTTCTCGTACTTGCCGTCATTAAGAGGGAAAGTACGTTCAATCCCAGAGCCGTGTCCCCTGCGGGCGCAACGGGACTGATGCAGTTGATGCCGGAGACGGCCGCCACAATCGCGACCTACCTGGGGCAAGACAAGCAAAAACTGGATTTGAAAAACCCCGATCTCAACATTCGCTACGGCGTATGGCATCTGGGCCGGCTCATAGGCAGGTACGAAGACTCGGTGGTAACCGCACTTGCCGCCTACAACGCCGGAGAGGATAATGCCGAGAGGTGGGCGAGGGCTGCGGGTTCCGAGGACGGGTTTGTCTACATGGAGAGCGTGTCTTACAGGGAAACGAGGGAATACATTCGCCAGGTACTCACGGATTTACAGGTGTATAGAGACACGTATGCGCATTGAATGAGG
>Ga0315274_10001966_pt1 | contig 31498 bp, 28 predicted proteins | sample YL17G02_20_MG_FD_203700 | JGI IMG/M metagenome (GOLD analysis project Ga0315274, IMG submission 203700) | Sediment microbial communities from Yellowstone Lake, YNP, Wyoming, USA - YL17G02_20 | ecosystem: Environmental > Aquatic > Freshwater > Lake > Sediment | place: USA: Wyoming | collected...
CTGTCACGCGAGAGCAACTGCAAAAGCTGATCGAACAACCAAAAGCAAGCCGGGAGGAGCTCGTTCCTTTGAAGGAAGAGGCCGCCGATGGTTCTTGGCTTAGGCCAAGCGGTGGCGTTGACATAAGGTTCGACAGGAGCTGTGGGGTGCGAGAATATCATCCGTATCCAGACGGTTGACGCCTGAGGCGTTTGGGCCAGCCTTGAGCCTGTGGGGTGCCCACCCGACTGCCATGGCTACGATTTCCTGATTGACAATCCGGGCCGCCTGCCGACGCTGATCGCCAGCTGATAGAGCTCCTGGCTTCCAAGCAGGTCACGCGGGTTCGATTCCCGTCTCCCGCTCCAGGCTGCATCAGACGTTACAACGCATGCAAGGCGAAGGCCGCGAAAGGGCGGCCTTCTGCTTTTGAGGCACATGCTCGCGTGCGGGCAGGCAGGCCCCGCAAACTTGGCCTCTAGGGCATTGAATTGTTATGGCACTTGCCGTATATTCCTAACATGGTCAGGACATCGGACGAGACACGGCGAAAGCGGCGCGAGGCCATGCGCCGGTATCGCGCGCGACTTCGGCCGCAATACGAACCGCTTACGCCTACTCAGATTAGGCAATTGCGTGAGCGACTCACCCTGAGTCAGCGTGCTTTCGCAGCCCGCGTCGGTGTCTACATGGGAACGATAGTCAGGTGGGAAAGAGGTCGGATCACCCCTCGCTTTCTCGCCGCTGAGCGTTTGCGGGAACTCCAGAGGGAATTGGAGGGACCGTGATCTAGGCCGTCCTCTACTGTCACGCGAGTACCAAGGCCCAGGCTGAACAGGCCCTCCAACGGTCCGGCGACGATTCTTTCGGGGGCGCAGCTCACGCATTTCCGCCTCACCCTGAGAGCCCTCTCGACGAACGAACTGGCGAGACTCTCCGATCCTGGCCTCGACCTGAGCCCCCGTGGAGGAACATTCTCGCACCGGTGCTAGTTGCTTCCCTCTAGACGGCACCCTCTAGCGTTCAAGAGGAGCCAGAGCAAGGCTTCAGGTGGCCATCAGGGACCGCTTATGAGGATTCCGGAAGTTGCCCAAGACTCGTAGCGGGTGTTCTAGGGCTCGGGCACCTGGCCCCAGTGGCGAAGCAGGCGCACAAATGCGAGGGTAGCTTCTGTCTGTGGCTTTACCTCGCCGGAGACTTCGGACACGCTAAAGAAGTACCCTTCGATAGGAATCCACGGCAGGCGGCAGCTCACCTCCCACATGCCGCCTCCTTGGTAGTACCCGGCGCACGGCACATTACCAAGAAACTCTTCCATAGACCCCACTTCTATTCCGCCCGCAATCCACTCCTTGACAATGGCAACGGCATGCTCCGACGTGATGGAAGGAACACCAGGGGCGGGCGGCGCTGAAGTCGACGAGCCGTCTCTCTCGAGATGCGGCGTCACCAAGAGAGCGACAAGCACCACAGCGACCAGTAGTGCCCCAAGCCCTGTTAGCCAAATTCCCCAGCGCCTCATGCTTTGCTCATACATACGCCTATGGGATTTCGTTAGCGCGTGGCAGCCGCGCGGGATTCACCGGCGCAGACCGCCAGCCGTGCCGTAGGAAGACAGCAAGACGGCATCCAGGGCGCAGGTTGCCCTGCGCCCTGGATGCTCGTGAGGCCAGAGGGGCCTAGCGCCCGGCTATTTTTTGACCACCAGCGTCCCGGCAAAGACATCGCCGAGGCGCTGGCGCCTGGCGGAAAGACCCGCCGCAGCGAGCCCCACCAGGTATGGAACAGCAAACGGCAGCGCATCCACTGGTCGCAAGATGTTACGCCTGAGAGCTGCAACCCATCCGCAGGGACTACCATCATACTTGACGACCCTCAGTCCAAGAGCTAGCTTGCCAGGAGTTACGCTGCGCGCTCCCTCAGAGAGAACATAGCAAACAAGGGTAGTGAGGCAATAGAACAGGAACGGTTGCCAGTCAAGGGAGAGGCCAAGCGTCAGTCTGCCGTTGCCTAGATCGGCGGAGTTGTTGCCCCAGATCCCTACCACCAGGGCGAGGCCGGCCATAATGAGGACTGCGTCGACAAGACCAGCGGCGAGACGGCGGCGCAGGACCTTGACATCGAGCCCCTCGGCGATGGCCACGGGGGCCCGCACCTTGGGCTCGGGACGACGTCGGCGCTCCTGCACGGCTTGAGGCGCCGACCCCCACCTGGCTTCGTCGTAGCGTGCTCTCAGCTCAGGGTTGACCAGCACCTCGTAGGCTTCGTTCAGCTGTCGCAGCTTCATGCCCGCCTCCGGATGCTGGCGGACACTCGCTCCGTATTCGGTGGCTAGTCGCCAGTAGGCCATCTGGATGAGTTCGTGGCCTGCCTCCGGATCGACCGCCAGGACTGCATAATAGTCCTTGTTCGCCACCGGCTGATTGCCGAAGGCTTGGCGCTTCGAGTCCTGTTCAACCGTTGTCAACGAGCTCTCCCCCTAAGCTAGTCATACGTACCGAGCGGCCAACCCACGCACTCACTAGCCCCCTAGCGCTTCGTAGGCGGATATGCCGGCCGGCCCCAGAATGACGATGAACAGCGATGGGAGAATGAAGATAACCAGGGGAAACGTCATCCAGATCGGCATGCGCTGAGCATCTGCCTCTATCCGCTGGCGTCGCTTCATTCGCGCCTGCTCCGCCTGCACCCGCAGTAGTTCACCAATGCTCGCTCCAGTGTGCTCCGCATGCACCACTGCATTCACAAAGGTGACGACCTCCGGAACGCCGGCTCGCACTCCCACATCGCGCAGGGCGTCTCGGCGCATACGGCCCACAGCCATTTGGTCCAAGGCGTGGGCTAGCTCGTCAGACAGAGGGCCCTTCATCTTGTCGGTGACCTTGGCGAAGGCAGCATCCAAGCCCAGTCCTGCCTCCACACAGGTGGTTACCAGGTCGAGGGCGTTCGGCAGGTCCCTGAGGATCCGGCGCTCGCGCCGGCCGACCCTTCGGGCCAGCCAGAAGTAGGGCACGTATATCCCCAGAGCAAGGAAGGTGAGAAAGCCCAGGATGTACAGGTCGCCGGAGCTCGCACGCGCGGCCAGCATGAGCGCCAAGAAGGCGCCGGGAAATGCCGCAGCGCTGGCTATCCAGATCAGGATGAACCCTGCCACGCTGAGGGAACTGCCGGCAAGGGTTAGTTGACGCCTCAGCCGCGCCAGGAGAGCTGTCGGAAGAAGGCTCATCACCCCCTCGCTGACTCTCTCCAGCATAGGCCAGACTACGCGTTCGACGAAGGGCCTCTCCAAATCGGGGACGTCATCCGACCTGGCAGCCGTGGCCAAGGTGCGAATTCTTGCCTGCAGGGGGCTACGCGTTCGTCCAGCGACACCCATCGCTATCAGGCTTATCGCCAGGAAGACCAAGATCGCCAGGCCGAAAGCAGGCATGCGTACTCCTCCTAGATTTCGATCGTCAATATGCGCCGAATCATCAATAGCCCAACTAGGTCCAAGACCACTGCCGTCACCAGCAGGATCCTCCCGGCCGTGTGGGTGAACAGAACCGACATGTAGTCGGGGCTAGTGGCGAAGAAGAGAAGGACCACAGCTACGGGCAATAGCCCTATGACGGCGCCGCTGAGCTTCTTTTGAGCAGTAAGGGTGTTGACCTCGCCCTGTATGCGCACTCGCTCCCGGATGGTGTACCCCACGTTGTCCAGGATCTCGGCAAGATTGCCACCCACGGTGCGCTGAATGAGGATGGCCGTTACTATCAGGTCTAGGTCGTAGCTCTCCACTCGCTCGCCCAGGGCAGTCAGAGCATCCTCCAGAGTCGCCCCTACGTTGGTCTCATGGATGACGCGGAGCAACTCACTGGACAGTGGAGGAGAAAGCTGCTGGGCAGCCTGCTCCAGGCTCTGGAGAAGGCCGAACCCGGCCTTCAGCGAGTTGGATACCATGGAGACCATTTGCTCTAGCTGCTCGTTGAGCTTGTGGACGCGGCGCGCTCTAAGCGCCTGAACAATGAAAGCGGGGAGCATGAAGCTGAGGACGGCTACCAGGGCAGCGGCAACCAGACCGACGGGATGCCCGCCGCTGATCAGCGTTACCAGGAGAAAGCCCAGGAGAGCAGCCAGTAGCCGGAGGGTCAGATATTCGCTGACTCGAAGTTGCAGCCCGGCCCGCTCGAGCTGGAGAGCGGTTCTAGCTGACCATTCGCCCTGGGAGGCAGCGCCCGTCCTCTCTGTGCGGACCGCTGCTGGCGGTCGACTTTCCTCGCTGGTATCCGTGTAGGCAGCCAGGGTGCGCACTCGCTGGCGGAGGACGCCTCGTTCGACTAGCATGACCCGTGAGGTGCCCACGGTGAGCAGCAGGCCAGCCGCGAAGGCCAGAACGATTGCTGGGAAGGCAAGAAAGCCCACGGGCCACCTCCTTACAACATCGCCGTTGGCAGAGGAATGCCCGCTCGCTCGAGTCGTTCGGCGAAGCGAGGCTGAATTCCTGTGCACACATGCTGACCAATAACACGCCCGTTGTCGTCTAGACCTTCCTGCTGGAAGCGGTAAAGCTCCTGCATGGTCACGGTTTGGCTCTCCATGCCCGATATCTCGCTGACGTTGACAATCTTGCGAGAGCCGTCAACAAAACGGGCTAGCTGAACCACCAGCTGGATGGCGGAGGCGATCTGTTCCCGGATAGCCCGGACGGGCAGATCGAAGCCGGCCATGAGAACCATGTTCTCCACGCGTGCCAGGGCATCGCGGGGCGAGTTCGCGTGGACAGTGGTCAGAGAGCCTTCATGGCCGGTGTTCATAGCCTGGAGCATGTCGAACGCTTCCGACCCTCGCACCTCGCCCACAATGATCCGGTCGGGGCGCATGCGGAGGGCGTTGCGCAGCAAATCCCGCTGGGCCACAGCATTGCGCCCCTCCAGGTTGGACGGTCGCGCCTCAAGCCTCACCACATGGGGCTGCTGAAGCTTGAGCTCGTTGGGGTCCTCAATGGTTATGATGCGTTCGCTCTCGGGGATGAAAGCGGAAAGGGCGTTGAGTAGCGTGGTCTTGCCGGTGGCGGCCCCGCCCGAGATAAGGATGCTCAGCCGCCCCCGCACGCAGGCTCGGAAGAACTGGGTCATCTCATCGGTGAAGGTTCCCACCTCCATAAGGTCATGCACCCTGTACCTGTCGGCGCGAAACTTGCGGATACTGATGGTAGGGCTGTCAGGGGCCACTGGCGGAATGATTATGTTGACGCGGGAGCCATCGGAGAGGCGGGCGTCCACGTAGGGGGACGCCTCGTCCACCCGCCGCCCGAGCGGAGCGATGATCCTCTCCGCTATCCGCATGATGTGGTTAAAGTCGCGAAACTGGACGTCGCTGCGATAGATGATACCTTCACGCTCGAAGTACACGATGTCGGGGCCATTGACCAGGATTTCGGAGACGGAGGGGTCGTTCACCAGAGGCTCGATAGGCCCCAGGCCTAACACCTCATCGGCCACATGGGCTGCCATTTCATCCCGCTCCAGCCCCACCACGTTGGGCGCTAGTTCGCCTATGGTCGCCTTGGCGGCCGCCTCCACCGACTCGCGGGCCTCCTCTCGCTCGAGAGTCTGTATCTTGACGGAGTCCAGTTCGTCGATGAGCCTCTCGTGGACACGGGCGACCAAGTCCCACTGAGATGTGCTTAGGGGCGCCCGCGACCCCGCCGCTGTGCCCTGTCTGTCGGGCACCGATTGGATAACCTCTGCCAGCCGTTCCTGCCATCTGTTCATATCACGTTCCGTCCTTTGCTACCCGCCGGGGGTTTGTCTGCGTTCATCTTCCCAACAGCCGGCCAATCCAGCCGCCCCGGCTGTTCGGTTGAAGGGTGCTCTCCTTGCCACTGAGAACGGCCGCAAGGTCGAGGATGCTTTGGGAGACGCGGGCCCTCGGATTGGCCATGACCACCGGCTTACCCAACTGCACACCGGCCCCAACGCCCTCGTCGTAGGGGATGCGCCAGAAGATCTCCTGCTTGAGGACGCTCTTGACGTCTTCCTCCTTCACACTGTTGGTGGCGCTGGCGTGGTTGATGGTCAGCTTCACCTTCTCCTGAGGGAAGGAAGAAGAGCTTAGCAGCTTGAGAACGACAACGGTGTTCTTGATGCTGGAGATATCCATGCTGGTTACCAGCAGCACAATGTTGGCCTTGTCCAGAGCCACGGCTATGAGGTCGTCAAAGGTGGCGGCAGTGTCCAGTACCACGAAGTCGTGGGTTTGAGCCAGGACCGCAATGACCTTCTCCATTTGCGGGGGCTTGATTGCATGCCACTCCGAAGGCTCGAAGGGCGCCGGGAGGACGTGTACCTGCGATGAATGGTGAACTAGATAATCCCGAACTAGCTCGCGGTCTACCTCGTCGGCGCGGCGGGCTAGCTCTACGATCGTCTTCTCCACGGGGATGTCCATCGTGATGGCGACGTCCCCGAACTTGGTGTCCATGTCTGCCAAGGCCACTGAGCCGCCAGTCACCTGAGCGAGAGCGATCGCTAGATTAGCGGCGATGGTGGTCTTGCCGATGCCTCCCTTGGCACCATACACAGTGATGACGATTCCGGAGGCGATGGGCTGAGCAGTCTGGCCGCTCTCGCGCGCTTGCCTGCTCTTCACTTGATCCAAGGTGGCCAAGATGGACTGGGCTGGCTGGCCCGGTTTGAAAGGCTTGGTCAGGTAGTCGCGCGCGCCGGCCAGCACCGCTCGGCGGGCAGATTCGGCGTCGGTGCGGCTGGAGTAGGCGATAACGGGGACGTGCGAAAGCACTCCACACAGGGCCTCGATGGTCTGCAAGGGGCGAGCCATGGGCTCTTCGACGCCGACCAGCACCGCCTCTGGTGCGAGCTCACTGGCGAGCGAGACGGCTTGCGCCCCGTAGCCGCAGGCGCCGGCCACCACGAACTGGCTCTTGACCAATCGGCGCTGGACATCGCCGCGACCTTCGACGTCCTCATCCACTAGCAACACGCGAGCGTTCTTGGCCATCCTCTTCCCTATTCCTTGATATCGGGCAACGGTTCTCCTGCCTATCCTAGCGCCTATCGAAAGTCGGTTATGACGGGCGGAAGCCCTACGGGCCCCTGATCTCCGAAGCCCCGCACCGCCAGGCGCAAGACGGCGTACTCGTCGGCGAGGGACAAGAGCTGAGTCTGCAGAGGTGTTACCTCCAGGGTCACCGACTTGGCCTTGGGGCTGCTCTTGTCATCGGTCTCGGGCTCTGTCACACTGGTGGATGTTTCCTCCCCGCTCTTGGCCAGCGACTGGCCGACGGCGAGCACCTTCACATCCTGCAGCAGGGTCACCGTCAGGTTGCGGTCGGTTCCAAAGGGGGTGACCACCGCTTCGCCACCGGGGGCCACCACGGCGAGCACGGCATTGAGGTCGGTGTCCTGGTCCAGGGCGAAGATGCCGACGACGTCCACCTGGTCGCCCGGCTGGACGTTTCCGCCAGCCGTCACCGCCTCTTTGACGTCGATAGACACTGCCCGCTTGCCCGGCGCGATCTTGAAGGCCAGGCTTTCGCCCGCCCTATCGCTTACCATGGGGGGCAGTATCTGATCGCCAGCCTTGACAGCCGCAGCGGTGATGCGGTTGACTAGCTGGCTGCGAGCGGTGAACGCCTCGGGATTGACCTTATCCGACGGCAGGGTCTTGACCTCCAGCATGTCGGCGACGACGCGGCTCTGGGCTGGAATGTCCTGCTTGGCGACCACCACCGGTCGGCTGCCGTCCTCCGAGCCGCCCGCCTGGGTAACAACCACAAACACCAGGATGGCGGCAATAAGGCCGACCACCACGCCGGCGATCAGGACCAACCTCTGCGTCGGTATTCGCGAAGCTCCGCTTAACGGTGTCTTAGCCATAAGCCACCTCCCGGCACATGCCTATTCGACTAGCAGAATCGTGATGGGGGCGAAGGGATCATCGCTGTACCCCCACTGTATGTTCCAGGCCTCGACAACTTTTCCCTCTTGCAGGAAATAGCCCCAGACCATTGCGTCGTCCTCGACGGTGTCGCCGTTGACGTCCACATTGCCATAGGGGGCCTCCCTGTCCCAGCTGGCAATGTAGAAGGTAGCCAGCCCCAAGATCTCCACAGGACCGCTGTTCCCCTTGGGGGGCCAGGCGACAATGATAGGTATAAGCAGAGCGCGGTCCTGGCACGCCACAGTGTCCGCCAGGCCCACAGCGTCGTCATACGTCGTTGCGTCGCAGGTGAGGCTTGTACCGTAGCGGTTGGTCAGAGCGTCGTCGGTGTTCTGACCCATGTTGCCCGTCTTGGCCTCGCATTGCAGGGTTTCCCCCACCGGCACCTGAGGGTCGGTCTGATCGCAGGCGCCTGCGCCGCTGCCGCACGGCTTCTCGATCGCCTCCTTGTAGTCGGTAGCGCCGTTGCCGTATAAGGCCAGGGCTCCGAAGTTCCCCGGCGTCGTGAAGTCCTTCGTGTGAAAGATATACAATTCATCTGGCGTGAGGCCCCAAGTGCCGCCCGGCGGGCCCTGCGCCGGGTTGCCCAGGACGGCCCAGGGGGCCACGCAGCCGGCCACCGCCCGCATCCTCGCCGCCGCCGCCTTGGCGGTGACGGTAACGTTCCCCACATCCAGCAGGTTCCCTACCAACAAGCCGGGCTCCCGCTCTACGGTGCACCGGATCAGGTCAGCGGCGCCGTCGCCGGTCATATCCACGAACTCGCAAGGGGTGATGAGGTCGTCCCCGGCGCCGTTGTCGGCCGCCCATTTTTCGGCGTCCGACTCGGCAGCGACTTCATCGGGCAGCTCCTGCGCCCCGGCCAGTACAGCGGCATCGACGTCGTTCTGGGCGTCCCGCTTGTCGCGCAGCCACCAGCCCACATTGAGCACCACCGCGGCGATGATCAAGAACAGAACGACCATGGCGGCAGCGGCCACCATCATTTGTCCTTCCTCTGTCTTATGTCTGTTCATAAGTCCAATCAAGACACGCCTAGTCGCAACCCTGGGGCCCGCCGATGGCCTGGCCGGTGGATTGCTCTACGCGCATATCAGAGCAGGCCGATAAAGTAAGAGCGTTGAAGGCGACGGTGAGGAAGTGACCCAGCGGGGTAATCAGGCTGTAATCATAGTCCACGTCCACCACCACCGAATCGCCAGGGCCTATATCGCCGCTGCCGTCGTCATCAAAGAAGCCCACCAAGATGTCGCCATCGCTCAGGATTCCGTCGGACGTATCGACGGCCTTCAGCCTGATGTCCGCCTCGTCGGCGCCGACGGCGCCCAGGCGGGCCCCCTCGCGGGCAGCGTTGGTTATGGCAATCCAGCGAGTGAGACCGACGCCAAAATCGACAACGAGGAACAGGACGATGAGCAGGAGGGGCAGCATTAGGGCGAACTCCACCAGGGCCTGCCCCCGCTGGCCAGACTGACATCCCACCCCTCGCTTCGGCAGCGAGCACATAGCTTCCTCTCCTCCGGAACCGTGATTACCGTGGCGATGGTGGATGAAGGCCCGACCTCGGGCCTTCATCCACCACAACCCAGCACGGGGCCGTCCTACACCGCGGCTGAGATCTCGGCGCCGATGTTCGTAACCCAGGTCGTGAATGCCTCCTCCAGCGGAGTTAGGACGATGGTCACGATGATCCCGACCGCGATCAGGGCCGTGACCAGGGCGTACTCAATAAGGTCCTGGCCCTCTTCGCGGTGGAACCAGGTCAGCAAACGGACAAACAATCGGTCAAACATTCGTTATGCCTCCCCTTCGATCCGTTGGCCTCTTGTGAGGCCATCAACCCCTGCTATATCCTTAAGTAGCGGCACCTCGTGGACATTAGGCACGTCTTGGTCAGGGTGGGGGCAAAACACCTGCTGATGCGTGCGGTCCGGGGGTGCCGGTTGCTTTGGTCTCCCTATCCCTCGTCACCTCCTCTCTGAGGCGTGGCCGGAAGCTCTCTCAGCAGTTTCGCTTTCAGGTCCCTGAGGAACTCGTCGCTGGGGTGGAGATCTTCCTCTTGGCCCGTTATCTTCAGATCCTGGACGATCTCCAAGAGAGCGACTAGCTCCTGTCGGTACCTTTCGTGCCTTCTGAGGCGGGCCTCCAGTTCGTCGCCTCCTTCCTCCAGAACCTCGAGGCAATCAGCCAGAGCTGAGATTATGCCGGCCAAGGTCACCATCCTCCAACCTACGCCGCAGGGCGCGCAAGGCACGGTACTGAGCTACTCTCACTGCCCCCACACTCTTCCCGAGCACACCAGCCACGTCGGCGTAACTCAGTCCGTCCATGAACCTCAGGACGATCACCTGGCGCTGGTCCCCGTCTAGGGCCGCGACAGCCTGCCAAACCGCCTCCCCATCTATCTTGGCCTCACAATAGAACTCAGGCGGAGCTGCGATGTCGCCGTTCCCTTTGTTATGAATCGACGAATTATTCCGCTGAACACGCTGACCGTTTAGGCAAAGATTACGGGCTATCCGCAGAAGCCAGGCTAGGAATGGAACTCCCCGCCTTTCGTAGCCATGGATGGCTTCCAGGGCCCGCAAGAAGGTCTGCTCGGTGAGGTCTTGGGCAACATCCACATCATTGACCATGTACAAGACATGCCTGAACACGCGGCTGACGCAGCGCTCGTACAGCTCGCCGAAGGCCTCTCGGTCTCCCGCTGTCGCCCTGCCGACGAGAGTCTCGTCGGCCAGGGACGCGTACCCCGGATCTTTCACGACCAGCCCCTGACCGGGGGAGTCGTCTCCCCTCCCTAGCAGACCCAGGCCGGCTAAAGGGCCACTCACTAAACAATAACAAAGAAATTGCCAAAACATTACAGCCGAAGGGAAGGAATTGCAGTGTCAGTATCTCGCTGGCCGTGACAGGGAGGCGTGGAGGGACCTCGGGCCGGAGATGGGGCTGTTTCACGCTCTTACGCAGCCCCATGAGGACCTGCGGGAGGTAAGGCCGGGTTGCTCAATGGGCGAAGGGGAGCGGGCACGTCGACCGAGGAGACACCCGGCCTGGGTTGGCTCGGCAGTCTGTTGGCGGGTGACCTGCCGCCCAGGTGAGTAGACCGTCTGAGCAACACAAGACTGCCCGCCTGGGCAATAGACCTGGACAGGCCGGCGGCGCGGCAAGAGCAGCAAGCCTCCAAGAGGAGGCCGCGCAGGGGGGCTCATTAAGTACGGGTCGCGAGCCGGAACCGCCGGGCGCTAGACCCCTGGCGTCGGTCTCGCAGGCCACACCAAGGTGTGACCCTCGAGCCGTACCGTCACTCGTGACCACCATGAATGATAACAGGTGAACCGAAAAGGAGTCAATGGAGGTTCTGTGGTATCGACAGCGGGCGAGCGGCCAGGGAGGCGACGAGGCTAGCGCCATTTCAACGGACCCGATAGGGTGTCCGAATAGAGCCTGGCCCGCCGGGGGAAGTCCTCATCAAGTTATCCACAAGCCTTGACACTGTATCCACGGGGGTGTATAACTGCTCTACGGCTTCCTAGCGGGCCGATTTGAGATGGCTATCTTAATCGCAAAAAATAGGCTTAGCGAAATGCGGGCAAATCGCTTGACATATTGTGTCCACTGATGTATTTATTAGGAAGCATAGGCGAGAGTCCAATCGGAGTTAGCGTGGCCGTGGGACCGCGGTGCGGCGGCAGACCAGGGGGACGAGCCCTGCCGGCCTCGGACGGGCGGTGGAATCGGCGACACGGCGGTGTTGCCGATTGGCTTTGTCTAGGGGAGGTGATGGGGCTGGCACGTGGGTGATGGGAGGAGAGAAACAAAGGCCCCGGATGGCTACCACCGCCGGAGCCTAGCAATAGGCGCGAGGGATCACACCTTTTGCCATATTCTATTGTAAGGAAACCAGATCAGGGCTGCAAGCGGCGGTAGCGAAATCCTCGGTCTTTTTGCCTGGCCCTCCTGGGCCACAGCCCTCCGTTCCAAGGTTCCTCCCGGATCCCCAGCATCAACCCCTCCAGCAAGAAATAGTCAGACGGTGATCTCGGTCGAGCAACGGACGAAGGAAGTGGAAGAGTATCAAGGGAGGTAAGGAGAAATGAAGACGAAGGTAGCCTTCGGTGCCCTGCTAGTCCTGGGAGGCTTGGTGAGCCTTGGAGCTCTGCTGATGTGGGGAGTCTTCGACAGCGCTCCTAGCGCCTCAGCGACCGACATTCACCCTCTCATAGTGAAGACCGGGCCGCACCCGGACCTGAGCCTCGACCAAGATGTGGAGGTGGTCGGGGAGGTGTACCTCAACCTTTGCGGCGGGACTCTGGACGTGGTGTTCACCCCCACCGGGGACAACATGCTAGACGAGGTGCACGCGTGTGTCGCCACGCATGTCTTGCCCTGGCTCCCGCCCGGTAACGAGAGCAAGTGCGAGGCGGAAGGCGGCCATTTCGGCGCAGCCGAGTGTGATGCGGGGAGCTGCACCATAGAGATCACTGCTAACGACGGCTTGCAGTGTGGTGCTAGCGTGTTCGTCCAAGCTCACGCCGCGATGGAGGATGGCCAAACCGCCTACGGCGAAGAATGGAAGGGCGGCTTCTGGGCGGACATAACTTGTTGTTGTTGAACCGGGGGGCGGCGTCCATGCGCTAGGAGCGGCTGTATTGGGGACTGCCAAGCGGCTCTGCTAACGCTGGTCGAGAATTGTAGTTTAGGTTAGAGATCTCACGCGGCGGCCAGGTGTCCACTAGATGGAGGAGACCGTCGTTGGGGTGGTGTTTGTTAATGCTGGACCTGAGGATCGTGTACGCGGAGGATGCGGCTCTCGTCGACCAGGCGATAGCGGGAGACCGGGAGGCTTTTGGAGAACTGTACGAGCGGCACGTTGGTCGCGTTTACAGGTATCTGTTCCATCTCGTGCAGAATGTCGATGGTGCTCAAGACCTCACCGAGCAGACCTTCCTGCGGGCCCTGGAAGCGATCCATCGCTACGAAAAGCGGGGAGTTCCATTCGTAGCCTGGCTTCTGCGGATAGCCCATAACCTTTACATAAATGATGGGCGGCTTCAGCGGTACAATCCGTTGATCCGTGACAACCAGGACGGTAAAGGGGAGTCGCCCGAGTTGTGTTGTGAAGCGAGGGCAAGGGCGGAGGAAGTGATGCAGGCTGTGCGGGCCCTTGGCGAGGACCAGCCTCAGGTGCTCATCCTACGGTTTATCGAGGGACTGAGCTACGCCGATACGGCTCGCATCCTGGGGAAGAGCGTGGGGGCGGTGAGAGTAGCTCAGTACCGTGCCTTGCGCGCTCTACGGCAGAGGCTGGAGGATGGTGACCTTGGTCAGCACAGTCGTAGCTCTGGCTGAGGCTCGCTTCCTTACGGTGACCTAGGGAGGTCTGGCGACGAACAGGCGGTGACTGCTTTGGGACTAGTTGACGGGCTGCAAGCCAGGTGCCGGGGGCAATGGCGGAGACAGTGCCTGTTGGTTGGCCGCGCCTGGCATTTACTATTTTCTGCCGTCTATTCACGCTCCTGGCGGCCAAGATCGGGGTTTCTTGGCTCAGTCCTCAGGCGCGGTTGTCTTGAGGGGGAGCCAGCTCTGGCACTGCTTCTCGATAGGGTGGTTCCTGCGGCGGTAGAAAGGTGTAATAAGCGTCGAGATTATGTGTTTGGTAGGGAGGGAGGCCACAAGGCGTGGCGCCCTGCGAATAGATGAAGCCGCGAGGAACTAAGACGTCGGAAGAGAGTTGTTTCGCCAACAACGAGGAGGGTGTGCTCTCGGTGGTCTCGGTTGTGCCGGTCCGCCGCGGGGCTGTAAGCAAGCGGTGGTTGGATTTTCCCCGGAGTCCATCCCCGGTCACTGCGATCTTGTCTGGGGCATTCACGATCGCCAGGAAGGAGCTGAAAGATGGTCCGCATACGGTCGACGCAGCGGATGATCGTCGTTGGACTGGTGATGGTGGCAGCGGCGCTTGGCCTGTCCTCGATGCCAGTGGGGGCTGAGCCGGCCCGGCAGGCACCATATCCGCCCCCGTGTCCGTGCAGCCTGGTCCTCTTATCAGGTGAAGCGACTGCGACCATCGGCGACTGCATCAGTATCACCTGCCGGGTGACGGACGGCGCGGGCGCCCCCGTAGCTGGAGTTGAGTGCCCGATGTCGATCCCTTCTCAGCCCGGGACCGAAGCTAGACTGACCGCGGCGTCAGCGATGACCGACGAAAACGGCGAAGCTACGGCGGAACTGTGTGTCGGAAGGGCAGCCGGTTCAATAGTTGTGCTGGCCCAGACAGAGTGCTGTCAGGGGCAGCTTGAGGTGATGGCCCAGCCGCCTCCTCCGCTATCACAGTCACCTCAGCCACCGGTGGGGCCGCCCGCGACTGGAGCAGGGACGGGCGGTGGCGATTCTTGGCCCGCGTCGCTCATCGCTATTTGCGGCGCGATAGCGCTCGCGGCTGGCTCCGTCTTGGTCTGGCAAATAGGCAGCCGGCGGCGTCGAAGTTCCTAGGGTCTCCAGGAACTCTCGGACTGACCAGCGTTCTGCCGTCTCGGCTGGACCCGCGTGGGGTGGGGCAATGGCGGTGGCAATAGAGGCAACGAGGGATGGGCTGTACACGGGACATCCGGTTTGTGGCGCTCGAAGTCGGTGAGACATTCGAGGTTTCGATGGGTAAAGAGTCGCGGGGTCATCGGCATCGCGATTCTGGTCGCGTTGCTGCTGATCGTGGCTGTGGAGGCGTTTCGATACGTGCGGATCTACAACGACCTGGCTGAGGGCAAAGACCTCTTGGTCGGCGCAGCCGACCTGATGGAACAAGAGGGCCTTGACATCGCGGGGGACGACCTGGGCGAGGCGGCCCAACGCTTTGAGTCGGGCCGAGGGAAGTTCGCCAGTGCCTCCGATGCCCTCGGCTCAGATCCTTTCGTCCTGGCCACAAGCCGCCTGCCCTGGATAGGCGACCAGGTCAACGCAGCGAAGGACGTCACAGCGATCGGCGTCACCGCTTCGGACATGGGTATGGAAGCCGCGGCGGCGATGCGCACCTACCAGGGGATCAGGGATGCCCAGGGGGGAGCGCTATCGGAAAGGGTCGTGCCGGTTCTGGAAGCCGTTGAGCCCAACGTGGTCGTCATCGAGGAGAAGCTGGCCAACGTTCAAGAGACGCGCGCAGGAATAGCTGACGACGGCCTCCTTGGCCCCCTCAGCTCAGCGGTTGACCAGCTGGATGATCACATAGAAGAGCTGGAGACGAGTCTCGCGGACTACAGACGGGCAGCGCGCATGGCGCCCAAAGTTCTGGGCTACGACGGCCCTCAGACGTACCTGGTTCTGGCCCATGACAACACCGAGATGCTAGGTACGGGCGGTTTCATTTTGGTCTATGGCTTTATCGTTTTCGATGAGGGAAGACTGGAACGGCTCTTCTTCGACGACGTCGGGAGCATCAACCCGACCTGGCCTCCGGCATCGAACGGCTACATCGACCCTCCGCGGCCCCTGCAGACCTATCTTCTGGGCGACTGGCCAATGGGACTGGCGGAGGCGAGCTGGTGGCCAGACTTCCCGACCGCTGCGCAGAACGCGATCGAGATCTACCACACCAATAGCGGCACCCAGGAGCCCATCGACGGGGTTATCGGCGTCAACTTCCTGACTCTGGAGAAACTGATGGAGGTGGTGGGGCCGATCACTGTCGAGAAATATGACGTGACCGTCTCAAGCCAGGACGTGACCGACAAGACCCTGATCATAACCCACCCCGAGGGTACCAGGCCCTGGGAGACGGACCGCTATGATTTCGTGGGCTATCTGGCCAAGGAGGTCATCGATAGCGCGCTCAGTAGTGATGCCTCCAAATGGGCACCGATGTCCAGCGCCCTCCGCACACTGGGACGGGAGAAGAACCTGCTCCTGTACCACACTGATCCGTCGGTGCAGGACGTCATCGCGGACTTCGGCTGGGACGGCGGCCTCAAGGGTGCTGGCGGTGACTATCTCATGGTGGTCGACTCCAGCCTGCGGAGCACAAAGCTGAATCTCGTGGTGGAGCCGCGCATCGACCTAGATGTCAGCATCGACCGGGAGGGAAACGCAACCGACGTCGTCACTGTAACCTACGCCAACGACTACTCGACGTGGTCTCAGGGAAAGGACCCCCATTTGGCAGCGCTTGTCACCGGCCACGGTTCGCTCCCGCTGTACGGCGACTACCTCCGCCTGGTGGTGCCTGACGGTACCAGCCTCAGGGAAGTAGCAGAGGAAGGAACCCCGGTGGGGGCAGAGGACACCTGGTCTGAGGGCGGAAAGGCAGTTCTGGCCCGCTATTTTGTGCTGCCCTTGGACGCGAAGAAAGAGCTCGCCTTCACATATGCCGTCCCCTTGGTCGTGGAGGTGAGCGAGGACTCTCATGAGTACCGCCTATTCGTTCAGAAGCAACCTGGGACCCGGGCGATTCCTCTCACCATCACCATCGACCCACCGCCTGGATGGAAGATCATCTCCACCGAGCTCGACGGGGAGGAGTTGGAGGGCAAGCCGAACCGAATCGTGACGGACCTGCGGGAGGACCGCGAGGTAGTGGTCCGATATGGGCCGCGCTGAGGGCTGACAAATGCAGATGGTGGTCCTGGCAGGTGGATTGGGGACGAGGCTTAAGCCTCTGACCGAGCAGATGCCGAAGTCGTTGATTCCGGTCAACGGGCGGCCCTTCCTCGAGTATCAGCTGGAGCTCTTCAAGCGGAGCGGGATAAGCGACATCGTCCTCTGCGTCGGGCACCTGGGCGACGAGATCAAAAAGTATTTCGGCGACGGCAACGGTTTGGGGGTGGACATTCGCTACAGCGAAGAGGGCGACAAGCTCTTGGGTACGGCCGGCGCCATCCGCAACGCGGAGAGGTTTCTTGCCGACGAATTCTTTCTGACGTACGGCGATTCCTACCTGCTCCTCGACTATCAGGACGTTATGGATCGCTTTCGGCAACGGGGCAAGCTGGGGCTGATGGTTGTCTATCGTAACCGGAATCATCTTGATAGGAGTAATGTTATCGTCGATGGCGGGTTGATCAAAGTGTACGACAAGGAAGGGCGCACGCCAGGGATGGAATACATCAACTACGGCGTTTCCGTGTTGCGGAAGGAGGCTGCTGGCCTCATCCCGCCCGATAGACCGTGCACGCAGGAAGAGTTCTATCAATTACTCATTGGGCAAGAGCAGCTGCTGGCCTTTGAAACGCAGCAGCGCTTCTACGAGATCGGCTCGCCGCAGGGGTTAGACGAGTTCCGGCGATTGGTGGCAGCGGGAGATATCAGGCGATGATCGTCACTCGAACACCAACCCGAATCTCACTAGGTGGCGGTGGGACCGATATCCGTTCCTACGCTTCCAGATACGGGGGCTTTCTCATCAGCGCCGCCATCGACAGGTACATGTACATCACCGTCAACAAGCGCTTCGAGGACAGCATCCGCGTTAGCTACTCCAAGACGGAGATAGCTGACAGCGTGGACGACATAGAGCACCCGATCGTCAGGGAGGCGCTCCGTTTTTTGGGGTTGGAGGCCAGCTTGGAGATCGTGTCCGTGGCGGACGTCCCGGCGAACACCGGCCTGGGCAGCTCCGGTGCCTTCACCGTCGGCCTGCTCAATGCCCTCCACACGTTCAAACGAGAGAATGTCTCGCAGGAAACCTTGGCTGAAGAGGCGTCCACCATCCTAATGGACGTTCTGGGCGAGCCCATCGGCGTGCATGACCAGTACCTTGCCGCCCTGGGCGGCATAACCTGCCTGGCCATCGGCCAAGACGGCACGGTCCAAGCCAGCCCACTAGCGATATCTGATGGCATCGTTGAGGAGCTGGAGGCCAGCCTTCTGTTGTTGTACACCGGCGTGAAGAGGAGTGCCTCGGAGGTGCTAGGCGACGAGAGCCGGTCGATTTCGCGGGGGCACGACGGCGTCACAGCAGCGCTGGACACGGTGAAGCAGATAGGCTACCAGGTCAAAGAGGCCCTGGAGACGGGGAATTTGCGCCTCTTTGGCGAACTCCTCGACCATCACTGGCAGTCCAAGAAGAGGCTATCCGCAAAGGTTAGCTCTGCCGACATCGACCGCTGGTACGAGCTGGCCAAGAGCAACGGGGCTCTGGGGGGCAAGATCATGGGCGCTGGCGGCGGCGGCTTCTTCATGTTCTACTGCGAAAACCACAGCAAAGCTTGTTTGAGGAAGGCGATGGCCGCGCAGGGCCTGCGAGAGATGCGCTTCGCTATCGATTTCGAAGGCTCGAAGGTGCTGGTGAACATATGATCGTACGTGCGAAAGCGCTCAGGACTGTGAATAGTGGCAGCGTCATCGACGTCTATCTGGACGCCGTCCAAGACATAGGACGGACGCTGCCGCGCGAGGACATCGAGCGCGTGGTTGACTTATTGTACGAAGCTTGGCAGGAGGGTAATGCCGTGTTCACCATGGGCAACGGCGGCTCGGCTTCAACCGCCAGCCACCTCGCCTGCGACCTGGCCAAGTGCACCTTGGTGCCCGGCCGCCATCGCCTGAAGGCTATGGCCCTGGTGGACAATGTGCCCCTGGTGAGCGCCTGGACCAATGACTCCGGTTTCGGCAGCATCTTCGCCGAACAGCTCGAGCCCTGGCTCAGCGAAGGGGATGTTGTCATCGGTCTGTCCGTCCATGGCGGCTCCGGTGCCGGCGACGCTGGCCCCTGGTCTCAGAACCTGCTGCGAGCACTCAGGCTGGCCAAGGAGCGGGGGGCCAAAGTCATCGGGTTCAGCGGATTCGATGGCGGTGCTCTTAAGGAGATGGCCGATGTCTGCCTTGTGATCCCCGTCGAGGAGGAGCCTCTTGGCACTCCCCTGGTGGAGTCCTATCATGTGCTGCTTCATCACCTGATCTGTGCCGCCCTCAGGCTGCGCATCGCGGAGAATGGCGATGAATAGAGCAGTATTCCTGGATCGCGACGGGGCGATCAACGCCGCCATCTGGAACCCGATTGAGGGCAAACTGGATACGCCCTACAGGCTGGAGGACTTCAGGCTGCTGCCCGGCGTTGGCCGGGCGGTGCGGGCCATCAACGAGATGGGCTTCTTGGCGGTGGTGGTGTCTAACCAGCCGGGGGTGGCCAAGGGCAAATGCGGGCCTGAGCTACTTGAGGCCGCGAATGACCGCCTAAAGGCGTCCCTGGTTGAGGAAGGGGCGCGGCTGGACGGCATCTACTATTGCCTGCATCATCCGGAAGCGATCGTGCCTGCGCTCCGTGTGGATTGCGCTTGTCGCAAGCCCAGACCGGGGCTACTATTGCAGGCCGCCGAGGAGCTAGACATTGACTTGGCGCGGTCGTACATGATTGGCGACCAGCAAGCGGACGTCGAAGCGGGTCTGGCCGCTGGGTGCAAGACGGTGCTGCTCGATGGCCACTTGCTTCCTGATGCGCGACCTGAAGCGGCGCGGGCCCGGCCTCACTGGATCGCAAAAGATCTCCCTGCTGCTATAGAGGCGATCCGAGGTGTGGAAAGGGGAGACGGATGGACATCTTCATAGACTCAGCAAACCTGGAGGAGATCCGGCGGTGGCTGGAATACGGCGTGGTAGACGGAGTGACCACCAACCCTACGGTTCTGCTCAAAGACGGCGGCCACGATATGGAGGCGAGGGCCAGGGAGATCGCGAAGATCGTGTTCCCGCGTCCGGTCTCTGTCGAAGTGACGACGAATGACCAGGGCGAAATGATCGAACAGGCACGCGAGTTTGCCGGCTGGGCACCAAATATCGTCGTCAAGATCCCGGTGGTCAACGAATACGGAGAACCGTCACTGGGGGTGGTGAGAACACTCATCCAGGAGGACATCAAGGTCAACATGACCGCCTGTCTCTCTTTTGGCCAAGTGGTGCTCGGGGCCAAGGCCGGGGCCACGTACATCAGCATCTTTGGCGGTCGGGTGGCCGATGAAGGGAACGACGCACCCCGGCTTATCCGACAAGCGGTGGATTGGCTCAAGGAATGGGGATACGCCAGCCGGATCATCGTCGGAAGTATCCGAGAGGTGATGAACATCCAAGATGCCGCTCTGGCGGGGGCTCATGTTATCACCGTGCCTCCTCAGTTCATGAGCAAGATGATCGACCATCACTACAGCCGGGCCACGGTCGCGCAGTTCAACAAGGACGCCAAGAAGGCGTTGGCCAAGATTGCCGAAGTGCGCGACCGGGTGCGAGCGTGACCGAGGCGAGGAGGCCAAATGGCTAAGAAGGCCCTCATCACCGGAATTACGGGACAGGACGGCTCCTACCTGGCTGAGCTCTTGCTCGGCAAGGGCTATGAGGTGCACGGGCTCATCAGGAAGGCGAGCACCGTCAACACCTATCGCATTGAGCATCTGTCCACCAATTCGCATGAGCCAGGGGCAAGAATGGTCCTGCACTTTGGAGATCTGTTGGATGGTGGCCAGCTGATCCACTTGATCTATGAGGTCGAACCCGATGAGATATACCACCTCGGGGCCCAGAGCCATGTCAGGGTCAGTTTCGACCTGCCGGAATACACGGGTGACGTAACAGGCCTGGGCACCACGAGGATCCTAGAGGCCATAAGGAGAAGCGGCGTTAGGACCAGGTTCTATCAGGCCAGCAGCAGCGAGATGTTCGGCAATGGTTCTCCTCCCCAAAACGAAGATTCACCCCTTTGTCCGCGCAGCCCCTATGCGGCGGCGAAAGTCTACGGCTACTGGATGACCAGGAACTATCGGGAAGGTTACGGTCTATTCTGCTGCAACGGCATTCTGTTCAATCACGAGTCGCCCCGCCGGGCTGAAACGTTCGTAACGCGCAAGGTTTCCCGGGCGATTGCCCACATTATCGCGGGCAAGCAGCAGCTGCTGTTCCTGGGGAACTTGAAGGCCAAGAGGGATTGGGGCTACGCCCCCGAATACGTTGAAGCCATGTGGCTCATGCTCCAGCAGGACGAGCCTCGAGACTACGTCATCGGCACTGGCGAATGCCATTCGGTTAATGCGTTTGTGGAGGAGGCTTTTCAGTACGCAAAGCTCGACTGGGAGGAATACGTGCGGATTGACCCCCGGCTTTTTCGGCCCACGGAGGCGAACTTGCTCGTAGCGGACGCGGGGAGGGCTCGCAAGGAATTGGGGTGGAACCCGAAGGTTCGGTTCAAGGAGTTGGTGCGGATTATGGTGGATGCTGACATGAAGGCGCTGGGTCTGGAACCGCCGGGAGACGGGGGAGCGATCCTTCGCGGATACGACCTTGAAAGGCTTCTTGAGCCGGCCGCGGATGCGGAACAGCCGATGTCGGAGCTATGAACTGGTTGGCTGACAAGAGAATTGTGGCAACAGGCAGGGCGGGCTTCGTCGGAAACCCCGTGATCAGGAAGCTCCAAAGACCTCATGCCAAACCCCGGCAACCCGTGCGTAAGCGAGCCCGATGACACAGACCACGCTCGCGTCGCTGAAAGAACTCATTCAACATTACTTTGGCCAGCAAGAGAAGTTGCCCTTTGTGCCAGGGCAAACCCAAATCCCGCTAAGTGTGCCGACCTTCGGCTGGGAGGAAGTGTGGGAGGCACTGGAAAGCCTACTTTCCACCCAGGTGACCATGGGGAAGAAGGTGCGACAGTTCGAGACCATGTTCGCCGAATACATCGGCGTCAAACACGCTGTGATGGTGAACTCGGGCTCTAGCGCTAACCTTCTGGCTCTATCGGTTCTGACCAATCCCCTCCTCGCGGGACATCTTCAGCCAGGGGACGAAGTGGTAACTCCTGCCGTTACCTGGGCCACCACCGTCTTCCCAATCCTGAACGTGGGGCTCGTGCCCGTCTTGGTGGATGTGGACCTGAGCACCTTCAATTTGAGCCCGGAAGAGGTGGAGAAGGCGATAACTCCAAGGACACGAGCCATCATGCTCATCCACCTTCTGGGCAACCCCTGCGACATGGGGAGAATCCTAGATATCGCCCGTAGGCACAACCTGCTGGTCATCGAGGACGCCTGCGAAGCCCACGGAGCCGAATATCATGGCTGGAAGGTGGGTGGCTTCGGCGACATGGCTACCTTCAGTTTTTTCTTTAGCCACCACATCAGCACGATCGAGGGTGGCATGCTGTTGACGGACAACGACGAATACGCTGAGTTGTCCCGGGCGCTCCGAGCCTTCGGCTCGATCCGGGACCTCCAGGCCAAGGACGCGATCGCCCAGGAGCATCCGGACGTCGACCCGCGTTTCCTTTTTGTCAACATTGGCTACAACCTCCGGCCCACAGAGATACAGGGCGGCTTCGGCATCCACCAGATGTCCAAGCTGGAGAGCTACATAGAGACAAGGCGCGAAAACGCCCGGTACTGGGGCACGAAACTGGGAGCGTTGCCTCACCTCCTTGTGCATCGCGAGGCCGAGGACACAAGGCATGTCTGGTTCGGCTACCCGATTATGGTGCAACCCAACGCCCCTTTCAGCGGTAGAGAGTTGTCGGACTACTTGGAAGCCAAAGGAGTGGAGACCAGGCCCATCATGGCCGGCAACATCGCTGAGCAACCCGTCATGTGCCACTTTCCTTACCGCAAGGTGGGCGAGCTGCCCAACTCTCGCCTGATTCATCGTAACGCCTTCTTCTTCGGCAACCACCATGGCATTGGCTCTCAGGAGAGGGAAGCCGTGGCCAATTACGTGCTGGAGTTCTTTAGATCGTGCGAGAAGAGCCTTGGCATCGATTATCCTCGGATGTCGAAATAGACAGGAGAACCTGGTGAAGCGAGTCTACATCGAGCCGCTCTGGCAATTACGTATCGACTATCATTGGCTGATAGATGATCCCCCTTCAGGCTATCAGTTCTTCGCTCGCCAGGGTAAGGACGCCTCGGTGGCCAGGTTGTCTAACAAGGTAGGCGTAATCCGCACCCTCTGGTTTCAGTTGTGGAAGGCAGGGGTTCCTGTCAACCTTATGAAGGCCTACCTGGACAGGTTCAGACCACCACCAGTAGGAGCGGACCTGACCTGGGCCGCCTCCTGCCTAGTATTCCGCCGGGAGTCGTGGGTTCTAGACATGATTACGGAGCTGCCAGCAGCCCTAGTTGGGCCGGAGTGGCATTTTCAACGATACAAGGGTATTGTCAGGCGATGCTTGCTTTCTCGATACTGCCGCAAAATTGTATGTGGTGCACGGATAGGCAAGGAGGCCCTTGTCAAGAGTTTGGACCTCGAAGCGGTGGCACATCAGATAGAAGTGGTCTATCTTGCGGTGCCAAGAAAAGAGTTCACGAAGTGCTACAGCGACAAGGATGGATGTCGACTCCTGTTCGTCAATTCAGCTAACCTTCCAGGGCAGTTTGATGTGAAGGGAGGCAAGGAGGCCCTGGAGGCTTATGTGGCCCTTCGACAACGTCATCCCAATATTGAAATGGTGGTAAGGTCGTCTGTTCCGCGGAATATCGAGCGGCGGTATAGCGGCGTACCTGGCCTCAGGTTCATTCAGGAGACGCTTCCCTGGGAAAGGCTAGAGAAGGAGTTCCAGGCGGGTGATATTTTCCTTCTTCCCACCCATATCACCCCGTACACAGTATTCTTGGACGCAATGAGCTACGAGCTGCCCGTGGTCACCACCGATGTCTGGGGCAACCCGGAACTGGTGGAGGACGGCAGGACGGGCTTTCTTGTGCCCAAATCCAGCCTAGCACCTGACATCCTGCCCGAGGCCCCCTGGGGCCGCACCCGGGACTTCGACAAGAAGGTGGTGAGGCAGGTGGACCCCAAGATGGTGGAAGCCCTGGTGAAAAAGCTTAGCTTCCTCATCGAGAACCCGGAGATCCGCCGCCAGATGGGCAGGGCCGGACGCCGGGAAGTAGAGGAGGGCAGGTTCTCCATCGCCAGAAGGAACGAGGCATTGAAGAGAGTCCTTGACGAGGCTACCGATCGTGGCAGCAGCTAGCTCGCCTGCTGCGCATTGGCCGGGCTGCAGATCTGAGGTAATCTCGGGCCCTTCGGTTCCGCAGTCCACGCCGCCTGCCAATGCTGCCGCTGGCCGAAGTTGACCACCTCGCAGACTGCCTCTCCGGACGCTCAGCCATATTTCGGGGTTCGAGGTCGTGGAGGACTACTGGGACAGTGCACGGATCGGATCCGCCGCTTTCCCGAGTGCTTCTCATCCATAGGGATCTCGGAGACTGACGTAGGTGGGAATGGCTTGCCGTTATCCGGTCAAATTGTCATTAGGGGCGCCACACACTACAAGAAGGGTATCATAATGGCCTTATCGATGTGCAGAAAGTAATACGAGGAGTCCGCGTAATGAGGATAGCCATTGTTGGATCTGGGCTCTTCAGGTTTAGCTTCGACGACCCTAGCTATGTTGTTTTCCTCGCCCAGTATCTGGCTAGCAAAGGACACCAAGTGACCGTAATTGACCGCCGACATGACCGGGCTGAGGCTAGCGTTGAGCGCTCGGATGGCCTTTCCGTGGTTCGGCTCGGCGCGCCGCGCTTCGATCGTCTTCTGCGTCCTCTCCCTGATTCTGGTTACCGCCCAGCTTGGGTCGATTCTTTCCTGAACGAGTTCAGCCCGGCTTCTTTCCTGAACGAGTCCAGCTTCGCTTTGTGTGCAGGCGGATACCTTTCCAGGCGCACTTTCGACGTGATCCAATCATACTCAACGCTTTCGTCCTTTCTGCTGCTCACCCTGTTCTCCGGCTTCCGACGGCGGTTCGTTTACGCCTCAATCACAAACCGCCGCGGCAAAGAGGACAAGACCGTGGTCGATCGTCTTGCATTGTTGCTGGAGAACACGGTTGGGCGCTTGAGCCGCAAAATCGTTTTCTGTGATGAGCTAACCCTGCAGCGTTTCCGGCAAGATACTGGCGTGGCGCCCCGGCGAACGGTGCTAATTCCCATCGGAGTTGAGGTTGATCTTTTCCGGCCGGGTGTCTCTACCAAAGGGATTCGGGAGAAGTACGAGCTGACAGGTGAGGTGGTGGTGCTCTTTGTCGGTAGGATCGCCCCAGAAAAAGGCGTAGCATATCTGATAGAGGCAGCCGACTTCATCGTGCGACAACGGGGCCATACTAACGTGATGTTTCTTTTGGTAGGACCTCTAGGCGAGCGCGGCCCTTTGGCTGTCCACGGTTCTCCCTATGCGTCGCACATCTCAAACATGATCCAGTCCCGAGGCTTGCAGGGGCACGTCAAAATGCTGGGCGAAGTCCCCCGGAGCAGCTTGCCAATGTTGTACAGCGCTTCGGACATCTTTGTCCTGCCCACGCTCGCCGAGCAGAGCCCCGTAGTAGTGAAAGAGGCCATGGCAGCGGGTAGACCAGTTGTGTCAACCCTTGTTGATGGGTTGCCTGCTCTGGTACGAGAGGGTGAGAACGGGTTCTTGGTCGAGCCCAGGCACGTGGAGCCGCTGGCGTTGAGATTGGAGGAGCTCATTGCTGACGAGAATTTGAGACGCGCCATAGGCGAGAATAACCGTCGCAGAGCAGTAGCAGAGTTTGGTCTCCCTGCTATGGGTGAAGCATGGGTTCAACTGCTACGCAGTTTAGGGGTGGAGCATGACAGCAAGGGCCACAGAAGAGGACGGCGCTAGCCACAAGGGGATTTAGATCCTGGTGCACAGCCGTAGAACATTCCACAAACGCTGAGCGATGGACTGGCAACGCTTTCATCGCTTTGTCCCGGGGTTGTTTGTGACCGTCCTGGCGCTGACAGTCACGTTGCTCCTTATGGTGAGGCCGCCACCCTGGGGATATGAGCCAGTCCAGTCCCTGCATATCTTCAGCAACCTGCCCCTGTTTGCTGCTCTCTATATCGTCTGGCTCTCGCTCCTCTTGTTCCTTCTGTGGCGTGTCCGCGGCCCTTGGGAAGCCGCCCTCCTGGTCAGCTCCTTTGTCCTGGTACATGTAGGGACGGTGGTTCTTGCCACCTCGTCTGGCGCGGGCGAGGACTGGCTAAAAGGGGCAGACGCAGTCCAGATTCAACAGACGGGGAATCTGGACTTTAGTGGATACAGCGATTTTCCCGCCCTGGCTATCGTCGGGGCGTTCCTTGCCACCGTCACCAAGGTGGACATACTTTCCCTTCGCACTCCTATACTCCTCATCTGGCTGGTAGCTTTGTCAACGCTTCTTCTTGTTGGCTATTCCAGGCTCTTTAGATCCTTCAGCCTGGCCGCCCTGGCGGTGCTTCTGGCTATCCAGAGCAACCTTATGCTCGCTAGGTTCTACTTACACCCGGCGCAGATGGGCGTCCTGCTCGTGGTTGCCCTCCTGGGCTTTCTTCTGGGGCGGGAGCACCCACTCACCCCCAGGGAACGACTGATCCTCATTCTTTTCGTGGCGGGCCTAACTGTCACCCATTTCGTGTCTTCTGTGGTAGGGGTTCTAATCATCGCCGGTTACTATCTGGAGCAGCGCTGGCGCCGGCGACCTGGGGTCGTATCCCAGGTGACGGTCACGCTGGGGCTAGTACTGGTGGCAGCCTGGGCTATCTACTGGACCACTCAGACGTTCCCGTCTCTGGTCGCATATTTCCCGAAGATAGACGATAGGTTTCGACAAGGCGTTGCCTTCTTCTACGCCCAACGGGTGGCGAGGGCGAACACCGAAGGGCTGCCCCCCTGGGTGACGGTGGTGCAGACCTTCTGGTGGGTGGCCATCTACCTCGCCGGCGGGGTGCTGGCCTTGAGGAGTCTGCTGCTCCGAAATAGGCTGTCCGTGGCGACGCCGAGCTACGCCGGGGCCTATGTCCTCTTGGCCGCAGTTGTTGTCGTGGCCAGCATTGTGTCCACTGGTGGCTATGACTTCTACCGGCTCATCGTATACGGGAGCTACCTAGCGGCCCCCTTGGTGGTGCATTTCCTGCTGGCAGGGCCCAGAGCGAAGATTCTCCCCATAGCCGTGTCAAGCGCGTTCCTGGTCCTCTCCTTCCCCACCCTACTGGCCCACAACACCGCCATTAGCCAGCAGAGCACCCATCCCTCTGAGGTCGCCGCAGCCCAATTCCTGAGCCGGGCAGTAGCCGGAAAAGAGAATGTGACTAGGCTCTTTGGGGGACAGTTTGGCCCCGATAGAGTGAACTACTACGCGCCCGGTCTGATACCCAACAACGTCAACTTCCCGAAACAGGCGGCCGACATCCTTGACGTGGAAGAAGGGAGAGCTCTCTGGCGCAGCCATGTGGAGAACTTCGTTGAGCAAGCGGACGAGGGCCGCGATGCAGTGTTTCTTTTCGACTATCAGGACGTGGTCTTCTGGCGCCACATCTTCAGCCTGCCGGAAAACGATCCACTCTGGAGCCAGGTAAGGGAAGGTCTCTCCGAGGCTGACCTCTTCTACGACGGCGGGCGGGTGCAATTCTACGGCTCAATCCCAACGTCGGGAAGGGCAGCATCCAGGTAACACGATGGCTTGGCAGAAACCTGCGTGGCAGCTTTACCAGATCGCTACACGGGTAGTCCTGGCGGCACCGGGCATCAAGGCGTTGCTACAGAAGTGGCACTGGGGGCAGCGCCTGGCTACCCTGCCCCGACGCCGCTTTGTCGCCGCTCTTCCTAACCCTATTGTCACCGGCGATAACTTCCACTTCACCCTTTACCTCCCCACTGGGGCGTACTATTTCGGCCCTGAAGCGCTGGCCGGCACCTACGAACGAGACACTGTTGTTGTCCTGCAGGATCTTCTGAGCCCTGGGATGACGATGGTGGACTTAGGGGCCCACGTAGGCTACCTCTCCCTAGTAGCTGCCCGGTGTGTGGGACCCTCGGGAAGGGTTTACGCCTTTGAGCCCCAGCCGGAGACCCACGACCTCCTACTCAAGAACATCGAGGCCAACGGATATGGAAACGTCATTCGACCGGTGAGAACGGCCGTCAGCAACACCACCGGCTCCGTCGCCCTGTTCAAAGCGGAAAAAGACTGTATGGAGGCCAGTTTCTACCCGACCCCGGGTGCGAGCTTGCACAAAGTGGTTGTGGAAATGACCACCCTGGACGCTTTCTTCGCGGCGGAGGGATGGCCGACGGTGCATTTGGTGAAGATGGATATTGAGGGCGCGGAAAAGGTGGCTCTGGAGGGCATGAGGGAACTGTCTGCCAGGAACCCGGACCTCATCCTCATCATGGAATTCAATCCTGATGTCCAGGCGGCGGCGGGCGTAACGCCTGAAGAACTGTTCGAGACGCTGTCGGCGCTGGGCTTTCGGAAGTTCTCGGCTATCCAAGGTGGCCTTAAGCCCGTCAGCGTCCCCCAGGACATCCCCCGCCTCGTTCGCATAACAGGAGACCGATATGTAAACCTACTGTGTCAGAGGTAGCCCAGGCAAGGGGCGGACTGCTATTTCATCCCTCGCTCGGCTATCACCTCCGCGTAAACCCTCTGTATCTCGTCCACCATCCTCTCAAAGGAGAAGCGCTCTTCGACAATCTGACGGTGACCGGCGGCCAGGGCCTCTCGCTCCTCCCTCGGGATGGATAGCACCTTGACTATGGCCTGGGCCAGGGCCTCGCGGTCGCCTGGTGGCACCACCAAATAGGCCGGGCTTGCTCCTTCAAGTTCTGGGGCAATGCCTGTAGCCGTGGCTACCACAGCCCTGCCACACGCCATCGCCTCAACCACTGGCCACCCAAAACTCTCGTACAGGGAAGGGAGAACGAACAAGTCACAGGCAGAGTACAATTGGACAAGCTCATCCCCAAATATGGGTTCATGAAGGATCCGAACATTCTTTGAAACCCCACATTGCGCCGTCTGGTCTTGGATGTATCGTACAAAGGAACCACCTCTGGGGGCGCTACTCGTGTCCCCACCGAGCAATAGAAAGACGGAGCTGGGGAAACGAGACACTACCTCGGGTACCGCATCGCAGAGTATATGGACGCCCTTCCTAGCCTGAAGCCAGCCTACATACAGGATGAGCGTTGCATCTCTAGGAATCCCGAGGCGGCCTCTAACATCGGACGGAAGGAATCGGAAGTCGTGCAAGTTCATCTTGGTCAACGGAATCAGGACAACTCGCTCCCTGGGAATACCTTGCTCTATGATGTAGCACCAGCTCTGGTGCGAGTTCGCGATAATCCTATCAGCACGCCTGAGGCTGATGTTTTCCAGATAGGCTGACACTTTCAGGCTTAGGAGCTCTAGCGGGCTATCATAGGACTTGGTTCTCAGGAACATGTCACTCCATGAGTGAGTCTGCAAAACCAAGGGGACCTGTTTGCGCAGGCTAGCGAAGAATCCCTCAGCAAAGGTAACCTGGGTATCAACTATCTCTATGTCGTGCTGCTTTATGAGCTCTCGAAGTTTCCGCCAAGCATTGAAGCTGTGGATGAACCGGGTTGGCACGCTGCCGGCTTTCGGCCGCGGCCCCACCCGGTGGATGTGTACGCCGGCATCATCTATGTAGTCCTCGTCACCCCTTACCGCTTGGCTCACTACATGCACCTGGTGGCCTTTCGCCACCAGAGCCTCGGCCAGATCCGCGTAGAATCGAGCAGGTGAAAAACTGAGACCATAAGGTGGGTATTCCTTGGCCAGGTACGCTATGTTCATTTGACCCGAATCTCCCCAAACGCTAGCTCGAGCAGCCGCACCGCCTCCCGAGCGAGGCCTGTGTCTATGGGGTAGGTGCCCCGGCCGAGAAGGCTGCGTAGGCTCTTCTCTATCAGGTAGCGATGCCCCATGATCTCCAGGGCGTACCGTCCGGTGAGGACGTTGGCCGAGGTCCAGGCCAGCGCCGCAGCCCGGGCCACGATGTCCTTTGCGCCCGCCGCGCCCCGGCCCCAGGCGTTCATGGAAGTATCAATAGCGCCGTGGTGCACCACCGCCTGATAGTCCCCGTTCACATGAAGGGCACCTTGTGTCCCAACAATATCGAGGGTAAGGATGCGGGAGGGGCAATTCAGGGAACAAGCGATGGTGCCCAACCCTTGCCGGGTCTGGGCGATGACCCGGAGCTCATCGAAACGAACCGTAGGCTCGGAGGAGACTTTTGCGACAACGCTCTCCACCCCGTCGACTGGTCCCAGAAACTCCACTAAGAGCAGCGCCAGGTGTGGTCCCACCTCACTGAAGTAGTCACCGGGTAGGCTATGGCACCAGTGCTCAGGGTCAAGGTGGCGCGGCGCAAAGGGCACGAAATAGTTGATATGCACCCCCACCACCCGCCCTATGGCACCCTTGGCCACCAGAGCTTTGGCCTTTAAGACAGCAGGGATGACGGAGTAGTTGTGGATGACGTGCAAGTTCACCCCTTTCTCCCTGGCGAGGGCCATGACGGTGTCAGCATCGTCCGTAGTCATTGTCAAGGGCTTCTCCACCAGGCAGTTGACTTTCTGTTCTAGCGCCATGACAAGAGCATCCCTGTGGAGGTGTGGAGGGAGACATATGTCCACCAAGTCGAGGCGTTCTCGTGCCAGCATTTTCTCGAGACTGGAATAAGTCCGTGGAATGCCGAAGTCAAGGGCTGCCTGCCTGGCCTGTTCTAGCTCTTCGTCGCAGATTGCGCTCACCGTCGCTTGAGGAAGGCGGCACAGAGAAGGCAGATGTGCGAACCTGGCTATGTGGCCTGCCCCTACCAAACCTACTCGGACGGCTGCAGACTTGGTCATTGCCGGTTCCCCTTTCCCAAAGCCTTGAGTTTCTTGCTCATCCACCGAAAGATCCACTGAAGCCCCTCCCCCCGCGAGCGCTTTGGGCTTCCAGTCCAGAAGGGTCTTGGCTCTGCTTGTGTCTGCGGTCCTGCTCAGGGGCCGCGCGGGCTTTCCAGGGTCGCGAATGGTTTCCATGGCTTCGCCCCGAGCCGGTGACAATCGCGACCTGATCCCTCAATTTCATTGCTTGCCCAAGAGCCTTCTCGTCGCGATTCGCACCGACTCATCAGAGGAATGCCTGGCCTGCCAGCCGAGCTTCGCCACCTTGCTCACGGCAAGGTTCATCTGTGGGACGTCCCCCGGCCACCCTCTTCGTCCACCCGTGTATTTGAAACGGACGTAGCTGAGGCCCATCTCCTCCACCACTATCTCCGCGACTCGGCTTATCTTGGTGGTGGAAGGGCACCCCAGGTTGAAGACATCGCACCAGGCGTCTGACTTGTGAAAGGCACAGAACATGCCGTCAACGCAGTCCTCGATCGGGAAGAAAGGCTTCTCCTGCTGGCCGTCGCCGAGAATCTCTAGCTCCTCTGGGTTGCGCTTCAGCTTCTGGATGAAGTCGTAGATCACCCCGTGTCCCATCCTGCCGCCGACCACGTTGGCGAAACGAAACATCCAGGCCTGAATGTTGAAGATATGGCAGTAGGCGCTGATGAGGGTCTCGCAGGCCAGTTTGGCCGCACCGTAGAGGGAGATGGGCAGAAGGGGGCCGATGTGCTCCGGGGTGGGAATCTCCCGTGCTTCACCGTAGACAGCGGCGCTGGACGCAAAAAGCAACCTCCTGATACTGGTAGCCCTCATGGCTTCTAGGACGTTGTGGGTGGCGATGGTGCAGTTCTCCAGGTCTAGGCGCACGTCTTGATTGCCGCCGGGAATGTCCGTGTTCGCACCTAGATGAATGACTAGGTCGTGCCCGGCCATCGCCTCCTTCAATTTCGGC
>Ga0315274_10001967_pt1 | contig 31494 bp, 28 predicted proteins | sample YL17G02_20_MG_FD_203700 | JGI IMG/M metagenome (GOLD analysis project Ga0315274, IMG submission 203700) | Sediment microbial communities from Yellowstone Lake, YNP, Wyoming, USA - YL17G02_20 | ecosystem: Environmental > Aquatic > Freshwater > Lake > Sediment | place: USA: Wyoming | collected...
CCCCCCAGCGCTTGCGAGCTCGTGATGCTAGACCTCCCCTCTGTTTCGAGTTTTGTTTTTGTTTTTTCCCATTACCCCCCCTCAGGGTGTAGAAAGAAGAAAAGAAGAAAAAAAAATCGGAGAGGGAGAGCAGAACGGCTTTTAGCAGCGGGTTGGAGCTTAGATGTTCGGAAATCTTTCTGGTGCAAAAAAGGACGGCAAGATAGGTTTGAACAGGGGCTTCATCAGCCCGCACGTGGTGCCTCCCTCCGCTCCTAGCCCGCCCCCTGGCACCTGTGCCCGCATCCCGCCCCCCACGACCGACAGGGAGAAAAGCGGACAACTTTCTGCGATCGGCGAGCCCGCTCGGTGCGGCACACTGGAGAGAGGACCGGAGGTAAACGTTTGTGGCCTCTGAATGTTGGAGATCAACCTAAATCGCCCTGCGGCGTCTGCCGACGGCAGCCTGGGCTCCAATTCGCACGCGCCGGTCGTGAGCCCCTGGCTGGCAGTGCTCCTGGAGAGGGATCAGATGCAGCAGCAGCAGCAGCAGCAATCGCCGACAGGCGGCGGCTCGAAGCGAGCGAGACTTGCCCCATCGAGGTCGATTCCGTCGAGGCCCGAGGCCCCATCAGCGGCTCAGGCACAGCCCTCGCGCCCGTTCGCCCCGCCGCCCCCTCCTCCCCCTCCTCCTCCTCCTCCTCGCAGGGTGAGCCCCCTGGCCGAGGGGAGCGACGCCGTCGCCGAAGAAGAGAGGCCGAGCGGCAGCGGCGACGCTGTAATTGTCGCCGGAAACGACAGGCAACGTCGCCATCGCTCTTCGACCTCGACCGCCGTGATTTCAAAGACGAGAGCCGGCTCGGCCTCGGCGTCCGCCGCGGCCGCGGCCGCGGCCAAGGCTTCCGCCGCGGTCTACCACTTCTACCACGCGATCGTCAACGGCCGCGAGCGCGCCGTGGCGCTCGCCGAGGTCAGGATCGCCTCGGCCAGGGCCGCGGGCGCGAGCAGGATGCGGCTCGTGGAGCTTCTGGGCGACCTGGCGGCCGCGCACGCCGGCGGCGGGCTCTCCGGCTCGTCGCCGTCGCCGTTCGACGGGCGGCACGACGGGGCGCCGCCGCTGCCGCCGGCGCCGCCGGCGGTTCCCTCGTCGTCGTCGTCGTCTTCGTCGGCTTCGGCCGCCTCCCGCGCGCTCGTCCTCTCCCGCGCCCTCGACCTGATCGACCCGAGGGACGAGTGGGACTGGAGGGCCTCGACCCCGGCTGCCCTGGCGGCGCTGGCGACCGGGAGGGCGGCGGCGCTCTCGAGCAGGAGCAGGAGCAGCGGCGGCTCGCTCTCGTCGTCGTTTGCCGCCGCGTCGCTCTCCTCCTCGGCCGAGGCCTCCTCGTCGCCCCCGTCGTCCTCCTCCTCGTCCCTGCTCGACCCCAGGGAGCTCCGCGTGCGCCTCTCCGTGGGGCCTTCCAAGGGCCACGTCGTCTCGCTGGCCGAGATGCTCTCGAAGCCCGCGGACTGGTTCATCGCGACGATGGGCGAGTTTGGCGCGGCCACCGCGCGCGCGCTCTCGCGGCTACGCGAGGACCCGGCCGCGATCGGCGAGTGGCTCGGCGGGCGCGAGGGGCAGAGCGGGCTGCGGCACGCGTCCAGGCTCTGCTCGGAGCTGCGGGCGTTCTCTCCCGCGTGGGCGGCCTCGGACGTGGCGACGGCGATGGAGACGTGCATGCTGTCCGGGTTCGCGGACGAGGAGGGGCACTACCTCTCTTCGTCTTCCTGTTCGGCGGCGGCGGCGGCGGGAGGAGGCGGAGGAGTCTCCGACGCCGACGGCGGCGACGGAGACGATCGCGACAACGCGATACGAGATGAGCGCTCGGACCTCGAGGACACCGGCGGCGGCGACGTCGATGCCGAGGGGATCAGCGGCGGCGGCGAAGAAGGAGGATTAGGAGGAGAAGGAGCAGAAGGCGAGGAGCGACGGGGAAACACCAGCGCGCGGCGGCGGCGACGGCGGCGACCCTCTTCCTCCGCTTCCGCCGCCTCTCCTCCCGCTCCTTCCGCCTCCTCCTCTTTGCCCTCCCGCGCCGAGCTTTCCGTCGTCCTCGAGGCGATGTGCCTCTCCGAGGAGCAGCGCAGAACCGTCGTGGGCCTGCGGCGCATCTACCTGCGGAAGCGCAGGGCCGCGGCGCAGGCGCGGGCCGAGGCGCTCGCGACGCTGCGCGGGCTGCTCCTGCTCGCGCCGGAAAAGGACGCCGAGTGCGGCGGCGGCGGCGGCGACAAAGGCAGCGCTGACGGCACGAACAACATCAAGGGCCGCAGCGAGAAAGCAGGAGCGCCGACGGCGGCGGAGACTCCAACGCAGCAGCAGGCGAGAGGACGGCGGGGCGCCGCCAACGACATCGGCCGCGGCGCCTACGTGCGGGCGCTTGCTGCGGCCGCCGCGCTCTCGGCCGCGGCAGCGGCCGACGCGTGGGCCGAGACCGAGATCTCGATCCGTGTGTCGTCGATGTGCACGCGCGCGCAGGGCGCGATCTACAACGGGCTGGTGTACCCGCGCCCGCACTGCGTGCCGTCGTTCGCGGAGCTGGTCGCCGAGCAGGCTGGGGAGCCGCCGGCCGAGGCGATTTTGTCGGGCGCTGTCGAGACTTGAGAAAAGGTTCTGTTCCTTCTTTCTCCGAGTTTGTTTTTCGCCTCTATGTTTCGTCCCACTCCCCCACTCTATCCCCACATACTCCACCCTTGCCTCCCCCACACACACCCTTTCTTTGGGCGGCCGAGTCCCCGCCCGTGGCCTGGGAACCCCCGCCTCTTTAGACCATAACAACAAAAACAACAACAACAACAATAACAGCATCACCACCAAAAAAAATACCTTTCCCTTTCTACCTTTTTCCGGGCGACGAAGATTGCCAGATTCACACAGCAGAGCAACTGACCGGGTGAAAATAAAAGAGCAAGCGACCGAAAAGCGAGCGAGCGAAGCGAGCGAGAGCAAAACTCGGAAGAGGTGCCGCTCTTCGTCTTTCTGTCTTCCGAACAAAAGACGAAGAGCCGTCCTCTTCCCTCGGGATTTTTCTAATTTCACACCCCTTCTCCACCTCCTCCGTCTTCTTCTCCCTGGAATCCTCCTCCGCGCCTCATACCAAAAGAAAGGCAGCGATATAAGACAGTTGACGACGATCACATAGTAAAAAAAAAACACCACGAGTCACAAAATACACTTCGGAGAGATTTTCGATGTAAATAAAAAAAAAAGAGAAGAAAAAAAAGAAAAAAAACCCAAAGCGACACTTCTTCTTCTTCTTTCTCCTTTCCTCCCTTCCCTTGTCAGAGGAGCACCGAAGTCACCCTGGCCCTGGGCGCGAGCCCCCCGGGGGCCCCCACGGTCGGCCTCGTCGCGACCTCGAGCGTCGTCGCGAACGTCAAGACCGGCCGCGGCGGTTCCCCGCCGTCCTCCTCGTCCTCCTCCTTCCCGTGCTCTCCCTGCTCCCGCTGCTCTCCTTCGTCGTCTTTCTCTTCGTCGGCGGCTGCCTTGGGGGGCTTGGCGACCTTGAGGCGCCGCACGGTCTTCCCGACGAGGAGGCGAGGGACGGGGCGCAGCCAGCGGGTCGTGGCGGTCGCGGGAGAGGAGGGAGGGGGAGCGCCGCCGTTCCTGCCGCCGCCGTCTCTGCCGCCACCGCCGTTTTCGCCGTTTTCGCCGCCGGCGCCTCCTCCGCCTGCTCCTCCTCCTCCTCCTCCAACTCCGTCGTTGAACGCAGCCGTCCTCGCGTCTACCGTCAGGACGGCCTCGAGGTTGCCCCCCGCCGCCGCCTGCGCCGCCGCGAGCTCGTCGACCACGGCGGCGACGCACCAGGGCGGCAGCGGGTCGCCGCCGCCCGAGCCCGAGCCCGGGCAGCTCGCCAGCCGCGCGCGGTGCCTGCCCCTCGCCGCCGGCGCGGCCTCGAGGGCCAGCGAGGCGAGGCAGGCGCCGGCGAAGGGCCCCGGGGCGAGCAGCAGGGGCACGTCCGCGGCCGAGGGGGGGGCACGCGAGGCGCTCGCCCTGGAAGCCGCCGCCGCCGCCGCCGCGGCGGCGCCGCTGGCCCCCGCGGCGACCGAGGAGAGGCCCGCCGCCGCCGCCCCCGCGCCGCCCCCGGCGCCCGCGCGCCGCCCCTCGCTCCCCCCGGTCCCCGCTCCCCCGCGCCCTCCGACCGCGGAGGAGACCAGCCCCCCTCCTCCGCCGAGGGCCTCTCCGGCGTCGGCGTAGAGGAAGTCGAACAGGGCGTGGACGGCGCGGCCCCCCTCGAAGCGCAGGACGCGCGCCGCCGTCGTCGTCGTCGAGGCCGGGGCCGCCTTGGCCCCGACGCCGCCGGCCCCGACGCCCTGCCCGCCCCCGCCCCCGCCGAACGCCACCTCGCTCATCCCCCCCCCTCCGTCGCTCGGCCCCAGGCCGTGCTCGGTCCTGAGGGCCTCGACGGCGCCGAGGCTGGCCCCCGACAGCAGCGCCGTCGGCCTCGAGAAGCCCGCGGCCCCCGGGGCGCGGAAGAGCGCGGCGGCGCGGCGCGGGGCGCCCCCGCCCCCGCCCCCGCCCCCGGCGAGGGCCGAGGCCGCGCCCGCGGAGGAGGAGCGGGAGGAGGAGCCCGAGGAGGTCAGCACCAGCAGGCACGGCAGCGAGCCGGTGCGCACCGCCCTGTACGCGGAGCGCAGCGCCGCGCGCCACGCCTCGCGGCGGGCGCGGGCCCACGGGGCCGAGGCGGCGCGCAGCATCCCCGGCTCGGGCGAGGGCGCCGACGGGTGCCTCCAGTGGAGGAGCGCGGCGGCCAGCGCGTCCGCGCCCCGCCCCTCGCGCGCCTCCGCCGGGCCGGGGCCCGCCGCCGCCGCCGCCGCCGCCGCCGCGCCCCCGGCGCCGGCGCCGCGGAGGCTCCGCCGCTCGGCCGCGGCCGTCGCCGCCGCGAGCCGGCGCAGCACCGAGAACGGCGCGCCCGACGCGAAGCGGGCCTCCGTCTTGGCCGACCAGTCCGCCGGGAAGCAACCCGCGCAGCGGAGGACGGGGCGCGCGGCCGCGGCGGGGGCGCCTGCCCCTCGCTCCTCGGCGAGCGCCGGGAACGGCGCGAGCGCGGCGGCGGCGGCGTTGCTCCCGCCGCTTGCTCCTCCCTTGCTCCTCGCCCCGCCCCCGGGGTCCAAAAAGGTGCCCAGCGCTGCGCGCATGAAGTCGAGGGCCCCGCCGTCGTCGCTGTTGTTGTGGCCTCGGCGCGGCGGGGGAAGCTGCTGCTGCTGCGGGGCTTGAGCTGCTGCGGCGTCCAGAGGAGGAGCGGGCTGCGCCGCCGCCGCCCTCGCTCCGGCCGTCTTGCTCACGTCGAGGAAGGTCGTCGCGCGGATCGAGGGACCGCCGCCGCCGCCTCCCTGGCTGTGGCCCGCTCTCCTCCTACCGCTGCCGTTGTTGACGAGGACGGCGGCGGGGCGGCCTGCCGGCTCGGGGTCCTCCTCCTCCTCCTCTCCTCGTTCCCGTTCCCGTCCGCCGTCGTCACCGTCGAGAGCCGCTGCTGCTGGTGCTGGTGCTGCTGGTGCTGCTGCATCGCCCCTGGCATTCTCCGCCTCTCCTTCTCCGGGCTCCGTCACGCGGTGCTTGGCTGTTCGCGCCTTGTTCGCGTCCGCTTCGTCCTGCGAATTGGTGAAGAGAGAGAGGGAGAGGGAGAGGGAGAGAGAGAGAGAGCAGAGCACGAGAGAGGGACGGAGGTGGGGAAGAGCGTGAGGGAAATGTTTGAAAAAAGTATGATTCAAGAATGGGCGAGGATTGCTCTTCTCTCTCGTTGAGGAGCTTCCCCTCTTCGAGCCTTAGCAAGTGACGCTCGAGCGCGTATGATCACACCCTCACCTCTTCCTGCGCCTCTGCGGCGGCTCGCTTGGCGCCGAGAAGAGGAGGAGCAGCACCGGCCGCGGAGATGACGGCGTTTGCATCGGCGGCAAAACCGTCGCCGACGCCACCCTCTGCCGTATTCTCCTTGCTGCCTCCTCCCGCTGCTGCTGCTCGCGCAGAGGCGGCGGCGGGGAGGAATTCCGCGGACGCGCAAACCGGAGCGGCTTCTGCAGCTGCAGAGGCGGCGGCGGCGACCGCCGCGGCGGCTGCCCTGGAGGAGCGCGCCGACGTTCGAGGAGCAGCAGCAGGCATTCGGCACCGTTGCCGTCGAAAAAGAGAGGAAAACCGAAAATGAATGATAGACTCTTCGTTTCTTCCTCTATCTCACGTTTTTTTCCCAGCGGGGAATAAGAAGAAACGCCAACCGCTCCCATGTCTGCCTCGTCGCCGCTCCCCGCCGAGAGGAGCTGGCCCTCTCGCGAAGAGGGAGAAGGGAACGAATTCGGCTCCGACTTCGACGACGACGACGACGACAACGAAGGAGAAGAAGAACGCGGAGAAGCGAGGGGGAGGCGGGGAGGAGAGGAGGAACGAGGCTCTGGCCTCGGCTCCATCGGCAGCGGTGGCGGGAGTTACGCGCCGCCGCCGCCGCCGCCTCCCCCTCCGCCGCTCCCAGCAGCAGAAGCAGCATCCAAGCAAGGAACGACGGAGGAATCGCCTCCGATCAAGCTCACCCCGCTCGCGGCTGCGGCCCTCTTGGCGGCGCTCTCGACGCACGAGGCCGGCCCGGCAGCCGCCGCCCTCAGGGCGGCGCTGCGGGCGGGCAACGGCAGCTCCTCGTTTTCCTCCTCCTCCTCCTCCACCGCTCCGAGCAGGGAGCTCGTCCTGGTACTCGCGGCCGAGGCAGCCGCCGCGGCTTCCCGGAGGGCGAAGGCGCGAGAGGTCGAGAAGGGGAAGGAGAGGCGAGCCCGAGAGGAGGAAGCAGAGAAAGCTGCTGCGGCGGCAGCGACGGCGACTGCGACTGCGCAGAGACCGCGGCTGCCCCCGGCCGCGGCCGCGGCGCTGGTGGTCCGCCTCGCCAAGAGGCTGGCTGCTTTGAGGGAGGCGAAAGAGGTGCAGGAGGTACAGGAAAAAAGAAGGAAAGAGGAGAAGACGGCAAAGCCTCGCTCGTCGCCGAACCAGCAGCAGCAGCAGCAGCAGCGGCGGCGAATTCCGCTTCTTCCAATTCCTCCTCCTCCTCCTCCTCCTCCTCCTCCTCCTCCTCCTTCTCCTTCTCCTTCTCCTTCTCCTTCTCCTGCTATAGCTGGACCTCCGTCGTCCAAAGTCTCCGCTTCCCGGAGGAGGCCTCCCTGGGACGAGACCTTCGCTCCCGCCGCAGGTGCTGCTGCTGCGGCAGCCCCCGCCGCCGCTCCTCGAGAGAGGAAAGCAAAGGCGCGGCCCCCAACGGCGCCGCCGACACTCTCCTCCTCCTCCTCCTCCTCCTCCTCTTCTCTTTCTTCTTCCCCTTCTCCGACTCCTTCCTCTCGCCCTCTCCAGAAGAAAGAATACTCCGACGCCTGCGTCGGAGGGAGCAGCGTCGGGGACGCAGCCGTCGAGGCGTGGATGCGGGCAGCCGCGGAAGCGAGCGCGAGCGCGGCGGTGGAGGCGGCGGAAGGCGAGGAGGACGAGGCTCGGGGAGCGTTGACAACGGAAACGAAAAAAAAAGTCATTTCTTCTGGCCCCCCCTCTCTGGCGAAGCAGTTACGGGACTACAGGCTCGCGTGCTCCGCCTCCAGGGGGCGAGACGCCCTGGCCGAGGCGTGGAGCGCGAGAGCGGGCGGAGGAGCGAGCGGAGGAGAGCGAGGAAGCCGCCGGCAGCAGCAGATGAGGCAGCAGCAACGCTCTTCCTCCCCTCGTCCTCTTCAACCTTCTTCTCCGACCCTTCCGATTCTGGAATGGAGTGACGCCGTGGACACTGCGGCAGACGAGATCGCCAAGGGTGTCGTCCGGGACGTGGCACGGGAGGTCGCGGGGGCGGTGGGGTCGCTGGTGGAGGAGAGCTGGCGGTCGGAGTTGCTGCCGCGGAGGAGGTGAAAGAGGAGGGCGAAAAAAAAGCCCCCCTCTTTTTTCCTCCCGCAGAGCTCGACGCTCCTTTTTTCAACTCGCCGTCTCGCTTTATGACAGGTGCATTGCAAAAAAGCGAGATAACGGAATCTTTCCTTGCCAACCTAGTTATTCCTGGTTCGCTTTTTTGAGGGAAAAATTCCCATGTTCCTTCACACTATTTCTTCTTCTTCTTGTCTTTAGCAGACTCTCCGCCGTCTTCTTGCGGCCCCACCCCTCTTTTCTTCCCTGCTCTAGAAGGAAAGTCTCGCCCATAATGGTGAACGTGCCCGATATCACGCGGTGAGTCCCTTGGTTTTGGTTTTGGAGAGGCTAGGTGCTTTCGAGGAATTCGGGGTTTGCTTACGCGGTTCCAAGAGCGCGCAGAGCCGCCGGCGACAAGTATCGAGTACCAGCGCGTTTGCCACTTTCTTTCTTTCTTCTTCCGCCGCGCGGGAGAAATGCCTCGTACCCTTCGTACGTGTCTGTCGAATGCGGAAAAAGACGCGGACACACGACAGCCACAACGTCGCAATTCTCGTGACCATTGGAGACATCTCTTCGCTGGGCATCGTTGCTGGCATGGTTTTTTCATTCAGGCTCGCGGCTGCCCTCTCTTCCCCCCCGATGAAGCTTTTCTTCGCTGCCATTGACATGACTTTTGATTTTCTTTGCCTGAGCGCGGAAAAATGCGAAGAAAAGGGCGAAGAAAAGGCTCATTTGGAGGAGGAAAAGTTTCGTCGAGCACATTTTCACATTTTCACTTGGTCGCCAAAAATTCTCGACCTCCCGACCTCCTCTCACACCTCTCTCCCTCTTTCCCTCCGTCCCACCACCCCCTCCTCCCCAGCCCCTATACCTGGGTCTTCGCGCTCTCGTGCATCTTCTCGTTCGCCTGCGCCTTCGGCATCGGCGCCAACGACGTCGCCAACGCCTTCGCCTCCTCCGTGGGGGCGAAGGCCCTCACGATGCCCCAGGCGCTGCTCGTCGCCGCGTTCTGCGAGTTTGGCGGCGCCGTGCTGCTGGGCGCGTCCGTCACCGACACCATCAAGGGCGGCATCGCCAAGCCGGCCGTCTTCGCTAACACGCCTGACCTCTTCATGTGGGGCTTCTTCGCCGTCATGGTCGCGGCCGCCTTCTGGGACAACTTCGCCTGCCACGCCCACTTGCCGGTCTCGACGACGCACACGACCGTCGGTGCGACCGTGGGCATGGCGCTCGCGATCTACGGAGGCGGCGCCGTCAACTGGTTCACTACGAAGAAGGAGTTCCCCTACATTGCCGGCATGACCCCGATCATCCTGTCGTGGATCATCAGCCCCGCCATCGCCGGGTTTTTCGTGCTGGTCTCATTCGGGCTGCTGCGCCTGCTCGTGCTGCGCTCGCGCAACTCGTTCGACCGGTCGATCTGGGTGTTCCCGGCCTGCACGTTCCTGGTCTTCTTCACGCTGACGGTCTTCATCATCCAGACGTACCTCAAGAACAAGCTCAAGCTCAAGACGGACAAGCTGCCCAACGGGCTCGAGGGGAAGTCGGTCTGGATCGGTGCTGTCACCGGCGGGATCGCCGCGCTGCTGTTCGGGCTGTTCTCGCGCCTGTACCTCAAGCCCAAGATCCTGGCGCAGGAGGAGGAGATGAACGTGCGAGCCGCCGAGATCAAGGCCCGTGCGGCGGAGCTGGGCGCCGCCAACGCCGGCAAGGTCGGCGCCGAGGGCGCCGCCGCGGCGACCTCGGACGCTCAGCTCCGCGCGCAGGCCGTCGCCGACATCGACGCCGCCAACTTCGAAACCCCCTCGGCCTTCTCGCAGAAGGTCTCGGCCGCCTGGAACAACTTCCGCGCGACGCGCATCGGCGACCTGCTCACCAACAACGTCGTCTCGCGCACCATTTCCTACGGCGCGACCTACAAGGTCCACGACCACATCGAGACCGACGACCGCGTCGCCGAGCTGTGGGCCAGGGCCGAGGTCTTCGACTTCAAGACCGAGCGGCTGTTCCGGTACCTGCAGGTCTTCACGGCCTGCGCGATGTCGTTCGCGCACGGGTCGAACGACGTCGCCAACGCGATGGGGCCCTTCGCCGCGGTCTACTCGACGTGGATCAACGGGAAGACGCCGGGCAAGGAGTCGAGCGTGCAGCCGTGGATCCTGGCGCTCGGCGGCGCCGGGATCGTCACGGGCCTGGTGAGTCTATAAGTTTTTTTCCCTTCAGAAGTCCTCTCTTTTTTGGGGCTCTAATCGTCTTCTTCTCGTCTCTCCCTTTCTCGTCTCTCGAAAAGCTCACTCTTTCTTCTTCTTCTCTCGCTCTCCCTCTCTCTCCTCTCGAAACTCAAAAACCCACCCTCAAGGCCACCTACGGCTACAAGATCATGGCTGTCCTCGCTGTCAAGTCCGCCAAGCTTACCAACTCGCGCGGCTTCTGCGTCGAGCTCTCGGCCGCGATGACCGTCGTCCTCGCGTCGCGCTTTGGGCTGCCTGTCTCGACGACGATGGTCGCCTGCGGGGCCATTTTGACCGTCGGGCTGATGGAGGGCACGCAGGGCGTCAACTGGCGCCTGGCGCTGCGCATCTTTGTCGGATGGGTGAGTCCTGGGTTTTTCGAGCTCGTTTTTTTTGTCTCTCGAAGACCCCGAGGTCCGCAAAACGAAGAACACCCTCTCAGGCTCATCCAACAAAAAACTAAAAAACCATTTTCCTCAGGTCCTCACCCTCGTCGTCGCGTGCGGCGTCGCCGCTCTGATCGCATCGATCGGCGTCTACTCTCCCAACCGCGCGGCGTCGATGGCCGCGGCCAAGGTCCGCGAGGCCGCGGCCAAGGCCGCCAAGGCCGCTGCCAAGCCGTAAAGAGCTTTCTCTCTTTTTCATTCGACTTTTTTTGTTTTTAAATTAAAACAACGCTTCCAACTCCCATTATCCCACCATCTCACCCCCATTTGAATCGCTTTTGACAGAGAGAGAGAGAGAGAGAGAGAGAGAGAAGAAAAAGAGGGAGTTCAGCGCTCGCGATCTCTTTTGTTCTCTTAATCGCTCCCTCCATAAAAAAAACGTGTTTTGTTTTCTAGTTGGTAACTAAGAGCAAGGAAAAAGAAAGGAAAAAATAGAACGTTTTTTTTTTCCAATTTCAAAAAGGAAAATCTCCTCTTCCACGTCTCTCGTCTCTCCTCACCATTTTCTCATTTTTACTCGGGACCGCGATACCACTCCCCCTCGGCCCTCGCGATCAGCCTCGCCGGAGACCAAAACCAGCCTTTGTATTTCTCTTCCTCCAGGAACCAGGACGGAGGAGAAAGGGATTTCGAGCTCTCTCTTCCGTTGCCGAGCGCGACGACGGTGGAGCCTGACCCCGTCATGAAGCTCGCGTCCACCCCGCGCTCCTTCGCCAGCCGCTCCTTGACTTCCTCGAGTTCGGGCATCAGCGAGAACGCCGGAGGCTCCAGGTCGTTGACGCACAGCTCGCGCGAGCCTCTGCCCAAATCCCTCAGCCCGGCCGAGAGCCGAAGCGGGTCGGCTGCCGACCGCGATCCCAGGTCGAGCGCCCTGAAGACCGACGGCGTCGAGAGCCCCGCCGGGGGCTTGACGAGCAGCATGGGAGTGCCCAGGGGCAGCGGGGGCTCGATATCCTCGACGAGCTCGCCGCGGCTGGTGCAGTACGCCGCCCCCTTCGAGAAGAAGACCGAGATATCCGAGCCGATCTCGCCGCCCCAGGCGGCGAGTTGGGCGACCGAGGCGGGCCTCCCCGCGACCTCGTTCGCGGCCCAGAGCGCCGTGGCCGCGTTGGCCGAGCCCCCTCCGAGCCCCGCGCCGTGCGGCACGTTCTTTTTCAGTGTGACGCGGAAGAAGCGCGTGGCGGCGGGGGAGCCCGCGGGCATCTTGGACCGGAACAGGTCGAGGGCCTTGACCGCGAGGTTGGTCGCGTCGGTCGGCACGCCCTCGGCGTCGCAGAGCAGCTCGTCCTTCGCGGCGCTTCCTGCGCCCCCTTCTGGCAGCTCCTCGAACGTCATCTTCTCGCCCAGGTCGATGACGTGGAAGATACTGGCGAGGTCGTGGAAGCCGTCGGGCCTGCGGGCGGTGATGCGGAGGAAGAGGTTGATCTTGGAGGGCGAGAAGAGCGAGAGCGGGCCGGAAGAAGAGGAGGCAGCAGCGGCGGCGACCGTCGTCGGCGAAAAACGGGATGCGACAGAGGCGAGTCGGGGCCCGTTCTTCCTTCGCGCTGCCAATCGCGCGTAAGGACGGTGACACAGGGGGCGTCCCGCAGCTGTCAGCTGTTGCGACGGGGCTGCCAACGTCATTGAAGAGCGAGAAAGCGAAGAGGCCGCAATCCAAGCAAAAGGTTTTCTTTGGCTAGCGACCGTCGCTCGATCAATCAATCTCGTTCAAAGCTCTTGTTCAGCGCTCCCTTCCTTTCTGCTCTGCTTCCCCCCTCGACTCAATCCACGGGAGCTTCAGGCAGGCAGCACAGACCTCGCGAAAAGCGATCGAGAGAGATCAAAGCCCAAATCAAAAGCGAGAAAGAGAGGGAGAGAGAAAGCCAAAATAATAATAATCTGTTTCAACTTTTTACAGCCTCTCAGAGAGGCTCTCTTTCTCTCTCAGAGAGACTCTCTTTCATCGTCCCCCCCGCCCCTCGGCGGCGTTCCTCGCGACGTTGCCCCCAAGCACCGCGTCCAGCCCCTCGTGGTACTGCCCCACCTGCGCCACGAGCGACTCGAACGCCCCCGTCAGCCTCTCGACGTCGCTCGCGTGCGAGTGCCTCGCGGCGTCGACTCTCGCCCTGGCCGCCCTCGCGGCCCCGCGGGCCCGCGCCGCCCTCGCGGCGGCCGCCGCGGCCGCGGCGGCGGCGCTCTGCGCTCCGGCGCGCTGCTCCGCCAGCGCTGACAGCGCCGCCTCCCTCCGCACCCTGGTGCCCGCCTCGAGCCGCGCCAGGCGCTCCGCGGCCCCCGCGGCCGCCCTGCGCAGCGACGCCGCCTCGTCGGACGCGTCTTCGGCCTGCGACCTGGCGTCGCCGAGCTCGGCGCGCAGCCTCTTGGCCTCGGCGGACGCCGCCTTCTTCCTCGCGACCTCGGCCGCGGCGGCGTCCAGCGCGGCGACGAGCAGCGTCGCGTCTCCCGCGGCGCGCCTGACCGCGTCCCGCTTCGCCTCGAGGTCCCGCAGCCTGCCCTCGGCGCCGGAGACTCCGGCCCGGGCCGTCTCCGCCTCGATCGTCGCGGCCCGGAGCGCCGCGCGGGCCCGGTCGGGGCTCGAGGCGATCGCCGACGACGCCGCCTCGCGCGCCCCCTCGGCGTCGCGCGCCCGCCGCTCGGCGGCGTCGGCTTCCTTCTCGGCCGCCTCGGCAGACGCCTTCAGGCCGCGGACCTCTTCTGCCGCGGCAGCCTGCCTGGCGTTGGCGTCGGCGTTCTCTTTCTCTATGCCCCGCGCCTGCGCGAGGAGCTCCGCGGCCTCGGCGGCCCCCGCGTCGCGCTCGGCGCGGGCGCGGGCGAGCTCGGCCCGGGCCTCCCGCCTCGCTCCCTCCAGGCTCGCCTCCTCCTCGGCCAGCGCGGCCCCGGCGCTCGCCATCGCCCTCCACTCCTGCCTCTTCTCCTCCCTGAACCTGGAGTAGTTGACGAGCGCGGCCAGGGCGCTGCGGGTGCGGGACGGGTCGGGCCTCGCGAGGTCTGCCATCCCAAAGTCTGGGACGCCGGCGACGGCGGCGGTGGTGGCGACCGCGTCGAGGAAGGCCGCCGCGGCGGCGGCCTCGGCGACGAGCTCCGGGTGGAAGGAGGGCGAGGACGAGACACAGGCGTCGAGGATCCTCTGGGAGGGCACGTCGAGGGACTCGCTGTTTTCGGAGGAGGCGGCGTTTTCGGAAAAGAAGGGGGTGAAGAGGTTGAGAGAGAGAGAAAGAAGAGGGAAGTTTGCTGCAACGGTCGAGCGACCGAACAAAAATGTTCATTTGCGGCCGTTTGTCTTGGCGCTCCTGCGCCGTTATCATTCTCGTTCGAGCCGATAGCGGAGAAGGAGAGCTCCATCAGGCGCTGACAGCTCTCGGAGGTGCAACCGCAACGTCCAGCGCCGGCGTTGAGCACGAATTCCATTTCGAGAAAACGAAACCGACCACAGGCCAATTCGCGCATTGGCGCGCGAGCGAGCGAGCGACGTCGTCGTCGACGACGCCCCCACTTTCCCTCAAACTCACCGCGACACGCCCGTCAGGCCCGAGACGAGCACCTCGTAGACGGGCCTCAGGGCGTCCGCCGTGGGCCTGTCGAGGGAGAGCTCGGCGGGCCGCGCGCCGAGGGCCTCGAGCGACTGCAGGAGCTCGGCATCGGGGAGCAGCGGGAACGAGAATTTTTGGGCGAGTTCTTGCTGCTCCTGCTGCTGCTCGTGGTGGCTGTCTTCCATTGTTGTTGCCGCAGAGGTGCTAGTGTCGTGCGTGCACGCAGAAGGGAGATGCTCGGACAGTGGAAGGCGGAGGCGGAGAGGAGCGCGCGGCGAAAGAAATGAGAGACAGCAATTTCTTCTCAAGCGAGAGTTGGTTGTGTTCTTCGGCCTTCGACGACCTCTTTCCCCTCCTCCCCTCACCGAAGAATTCGAGGAACAACAAGAGGCGACCTCCTTACACTTTCTCCTCTGGCACTCTCTTTTTTGTTCTCTCTCTTTTTCTTTCGTGCGCTCAAAGACAGGCTGAAAAGCAGGCGGGCGTGAAATTTGTAGCTAAACAGAGGGCGAAAAAATCAGAGCGAGAAAAGCGCGCGGTTCTTTCCTTCTTTCTCTCGCGCTCACAAGCTCTCAGCCGGCCGCCGCGGCGCTCGAAGCAGCGCCGCCACCGCCCCAACCGCCCCAGCCGCCGCCCCAGCCCCACGGGTATCCATAAACCGGGTAGAATCCCTGTGTCATTTTTTTTGGTGGGGGGTAGAGGAGGGCAGATTGTGAGACGAGACTCAACGATAGGGCCAACGCCGCCGCCGCCGGCGCCTGCGCACGCCTCCAAGGCTGCTGCCGCCGCTCACGCCACCTCCCGTCGCGGGCGCCTCCTCCTCCGCCCGCCGCCGAGGAGAGCAGAAGTCAACGGAGGACGAACGTTTTTTTCTCTCGACTCACCCCGCCCCAGAACCCTGGGAAGCCCCCTCCAGAGGCCGCCGCCGCGGCCGCCGCACCGCCGCCGCGCCCGCCGCCGACAAACTGCTGCAGACCGCGGCGGCCGAGGTTGGCTCCCTCGTGGCAGAACGCTCCGGCGACCAGAGAGAGCACTCCGAGTTTTTTTTTTTTTTTAGGAGGGAGGAGGGAGGAGGGTGAGGAAAGAGAGGAGGTTGAGAAAAGAGAGGAGGTTGAGAAATGAGAGCGAGAGAGCGAGCGAGAGTGAGAGAGAGAGCGAGAAAAAAGCAAGCAGTGCGACGAGGTGCCAGCTGGGCTCAAAGCGAATGCAGCCTCCCTCTCCTTCCCCCTTCTTCCCCCGCGCCGTAACAACACTTCAAGTATCACGCAGAGTTCCCTCGAAGGCCGCGAGGCGCGAAAAGAAAGGGCAGCACGCGATTTTCAACGGAGGAAAGAAGAGAAAGAGAAGAAAAGACAGAGCGTCGGCGACGACGCCGCTGCCAGCACTTCAAAAGGAGCACACGACGCATTCTCTCGCCTCCGCCCTTCTCTCTCTCCGGGGAAACAAAAAAAAGAACAAAGAAACTCACGGAGGGCAGCGAAGACGAAGAGGCGGGACATCTTGGAGAGAGGAGTGCGGCGAAAAAGAAAGAAGAGAGGCAGGTGCGTGAGCGACGAGCTGAAAAAAAAGGAAAGTGTGAGACGAAGAAGAGACATAAAAAAAAACGTCAAACCTCGACCGCTTCTTCTTCTTCTTCTTCTTGCCCGAGGCATGTCAGAATCTCCCGCCGTCGCAATCCTGCTGCTTCCTCCGCTCCCCTGTTCTTTCGAATTCGCGCCGAGAAAAGAAACCCAGCAGCAACAAATAGAGCGAAAATCGAAAGCAGCTCCTCTCCCTCTCCTTTGGCCTCTCCTCTCTCCCCGCTCTTCGCGACCTTCACTTTTTTTTTCCCCTTCTCTTTTTATGAAACTCGCGCCCACGACTCTCCTCCTCGTCAAGCGCCTCTGTCAGTCCTCCTTCACGAGTGCCGCCGCCGTCGTCTCCCCTGCTGCGCTCCTGCAGCTTCGGAATAGCAGCTCGCTTTTCCGACCGCCGCCGTCCCCTCTCCTCTTCCCTCTGCCGACGTCGATCTCGTTCGCCTCGAACTCGATGGCGACTATGACTGCTGAAGCCCCTATCGCTGCGAAAGCCCTCACGGCCGACGAGCGGAAAGAAGTACGTGCAGCGTTTAGATCTCGAAGTTCTGTCCTTTCTAGCTGCTCGGAAGGAGCAAAAGTCGTCTCGGCGAGGGAGCATTCTGAGCATTCTGACTGAGGAGCGATTGATGCGCCTCTCATCAAGGCGCTGCCCTTTTTTTTGTTTTGCTCGATTCGAGCGCTTTCCGTCCCTAACGAGCCCTTTTTCGCTCCCCATCAAGTTCGCCGGCGATCCACAAGATCAAATTTGACCCATGAGAGAGCGCATTGGACCAAAAATAGGCCTCACGCACTCCAAACGACGCCCCTCGCTCGACGTCGTCGATCGCTCACCACCGATCTCTCTCTCGCTCGCCGCCCTTCCCTTTCTCTCTCTGTCTCTCTCTTTCCCTCTCAACCCCGCCCTCTCCTTTCTTCCTTCTCAGGAATTCCTCGCCGTCTACGCCAAGCTCCGCGATGAGCTCGTCGCGGACCCGCTCTTGGGCACCCAGCCCGATTTCGCCTCGTCCTACACCCGCCGGATGCTCGACTTCAACGTTCCGGGCGGCAAGCTCAACCGCGGGCTCGCCGTCGCCGACGCCGTCGCCGCGATCGTGTCGCCCAGCGCCTCGACGTCGTCGTCGGTGCCGGAGGCAGTCGCCGCTCTTCCCGCGGACGCCAGGTTCAAGGCAGACGCCCTGGGCTGGTGCATCGAGTGGCTCCAGGCCTTCTTTTTGGTCGCCGACGACATCATGGACGGGAGCCTCACGAGACGCGGGCAGCCGTGCTGGTGAGTCTCTTTTTTCCATTTTTTTTGAATCCCCCGCTTCTTTTCTTTCTTCCTCTCGGTCTCTCACCTTTTTTTGCTCTCTCTTACACGCTCTCTCTCTCTCTCGCTCTCGCTCTTTCCGCTCTCTTTTTCCAATGCAAAAAAACACCAAAACCTTATCAGGTACAAGGTCCCTGAGGTCGGGATGGTCGCGTGCAACGACTACATCGTCCTCGAGTCCTGCCTCTACCGCATCTTGTCAAACCACTTCAAGACCGAAAAGTACTACGCTTTCCTGCTCGACCTCTTCCACGAGACGACGCACCAGACAGCATACGGCCAACAGCTCGACGTGACGGTTGCCCCTCCCGGGACTGTGGATCTGACGAGGTACACCGAGGACACGTACAACAGGATCGTCACCTTCAAGACCGCCGTGAGTCGTTACTCTCTTCATTTTTTTTGCTGTTTTTCCATTTTGTTCTTCAAAAAAGTAAAAAAAACACCCACTTTTCTCCCCCCTTAAAAAAAAACAGTACTACTCCTTCTACCTCCCCATCGCCTGCGGCATGCTCGTCGCCGGCATCGCCCCGGGGCACGAGGCCTACGCCCTCGCCCAGGAGATCTGCCTCGAGATGGGGCGCTACTTCCAGATCCAGGACGACGTCCTCGACGCGTTCGGCGACCCGGCCGTGATCGGCAAGGTCGGCACCGACATCCAGGACAACAAGTGCTCGTGGCTGGTGGTGCAGGCCATGAAGCGGCTCTCGGACTCGCCCGAGCAGAGGAAGGTCCTCGAGGACAACTACGGGAAGCACGACGCCGAGAGCGTGGAGAAGGTCAAGGCGCTGTACCGCGAGCTAGACCTGGAGGGCGCCTTCAGGGCATACGAACAGGCGTCGCACGACGAGTTGATGGCGAAGGTCGAGGCGCAGGACGCGCTTCCCGCGGGGGTGTTCACCGCGATGCTGTCGAAGATCTACAAGAGGAGCAAATGAGGAGAAAGGGACAAGGAGAGAGAAATATATTTCGCTGAGAGGGAGAGGGAAAATGCGAGTGAAAGAGAGAGAGATGGAGTTTTTTCCTTTTTTTTTAGAGCCGGGGCGACGAGAGAGTGCAAGGAGGGAAGAAGATAGTTTCCACCACCCAGTCTCTCTCCTTCTCTCTCTCTCTCTCCTTCCCTCTCTCTCTCCTTCCCTCTCTCTCTCTCCTTCCCTCTCTCTCTCCTTCCCTCTCTCTCTCTCCTTCCCTCTCTCTCTCTCCCCGTCTCTCCCTCTCTTTTGAGAACGCACTCGATAAACGAAGAAAACGAAGAAAAAATAACATTATTTGAAATCGATTTCTGTTTTTTTTCACGGCGCCCACCTTCTCTCCGGACAAAAAAGAAAAAATAATCTCTCTCTCTTGCTCTCTAATTTCTCTCTCCAACTCTAATTCTCATCAGATCGCGACATCGCCTCTACTAGGGAACAACGGGACCAACAAGGGACGAAACAAAGACAAAAAAAACGCACACACAGTTGTTGAAGAAGAAAGAACGGACGGAAAACGAAAACACAAGGGCACGCCAAAAAAAAGAAAGGTGCTGAGGCTGGCAAGAGTAGCCTTTTTTTTGTGCATCTCTCACCGACCACCAACCATCACCACCCCACTCGCGATCCTAGTCCTCCTTGACCAGCGCGAACTCGGTGATTCCCGCCAGGCCCGTGATCTTCGCCAGCAGGTCCGCGTCCGGCTGCGAGTCCACCCCGAGGGCCATCACGGCGTCCCTGCCCCTGCTCGTCCTCGACACTGTCATGAACGAGATGTTGACGCCGGCCTCGCCGAGCACCGCCGACACCGCCGCGATGATGCCCGGCTGGTCGGTCTGGCGCGTGAGGAGCACGATCCCCTCGAGCGCGAGGTCGACGTCGAAAGCGCCGACGCGGGTGAGGAAGGGCGAGGGGCCCGAGTCGTCGCCGGGGCCCGCCGGGCGCACGGCGCCGGCGACCGAGATCTTCCCGGCGGCGTTGAGGGCCGCGGAGAAGCGCGTCGAGGAGGTGGCGAGCGTGACGGTCATCTCGGTGAGCGGGGCGTCGCCTCCTGGTTTGGGGTTGAAAGGGTGGGGGGGGGGGGGAGGAAGGGAGGGGAGAGAAAGGGAGTTTGAAGAAAAAAGAGGAAGAAGTGCGTTTTTTCTCTCCCGTTGAGTTTTTCCTCTCTATCTCTCGAGAGACCTCCCTCCTCCCTCGACCCCTTTGAAAAAAATCCAACTCTTCCTCTTCTCACCAGCGGGGACCTTGGTCTCGACCACGCGCAGCCCGCGCTCCTTGGCCAGCAGGTCCGCGTTGACCAGGTTGACGTTGGCCGTGGTGATCTGCTCGAGGATGCCCTTGACGACCATCGCCCGGAGCAGGCGCGTGTCGAGGTCGTCGCCGCGCGGCGTCGCGTACTCGACGCCGACCTCGGAGAAGCCTCCGTGCGAGGAGACGTCGCCGACGAGCTGGACCGCAGCGCGGCCCAGGCCCTGATGATTGTTTTCGTGGTTTGTTATTGGGGGTTTAAGTGGATTTGCGGCGCAGAGGGGGTCACGGTGAGCTCAACGGTGCGGAAGACGACGGGGAAAAAGGCCGCAAAGAAACTTCGAAAGAGAAGGGGAGGGAGGCCTCGGCCGCGTCTGTGGTTTCGTTCACGCTTCCGATTTCCCAAGAGCCCTCGCTGGCGTGCGGCTGCGATATAAAAAAGCAGGTTTTCCCCGCTCCCTCTCTCTTTCTCTCCTCCACGCCGGCTCTCTCTCTCTCTGTCTTTCTTGCCCTCGCGAGGACAAGGGAAGATAAAAGAGAACCGACGTAAGAGAGATAAAAGAAGGAAACGAGGGGGGAAAAACGACCGCGCGTCGCTGCAAGCGGGCTTTGAAAAACAGAAGATAAAAAATCCGTTGGTTGATCCAATAGTATTTTAGAGACAGCTCTCGTCAGCGGCCTCCCCCCTTTCTCTCTCTCCCTCTCTCTCCCTCTTCCCTTTCTCTCTCTCGAAACCAAAACGAATCACCTTGGCGAGCTCGACAAAGGGCGCCAGCTCGGCGAGCACCTCGGGGGCGACCATCGGCGCGTTGACCGCCGTGGCCGCGAGCTTGCCCTGCAGCGCCTCGATCACCGCCTCGGCGATCTCGACGCCGACGTCGTCCTGCGCCTCGGCGGTCGAGGCTCCCAGGTGCGGCGTGCAGACCACGTCGGGCCTCTTGGTGAGGGGGTGGTCTGCCGGAGGCGGCTCCGTCTCGAAGACGTCCAGGGCCGCTGCGGCGACGATGCCGGCGTCGAGGGCCTTGACGAGCGCGGCGTCGTCGATGACGCCGCCGCGGGCGACGTTGACGACGCGGGCGCCCTTCTTCATCTTGGCGAAGGCCGCGTCGCCGAAGAGGCCCTTGGTCTCCGGGGTCATCGGCATGTGGAGGGAGAAGAAGTCGCCTAAGTTTTTTTTCGTTGGAAGGAGAGGAAAAGGAGGAGGAAGAAAGAGATGAGCTTTTATCGCCTTTTTTCTTTCCTGAAAAAAAAACCAAAAAAAAACTCTCGAACTAACCGGTAGCCAGGGCCTCGTCGAAGGACACAAGCTTCACCCCGAGCGCCGCGGCCTTGGCCTCAGACGCATAGGGATCGTAGGCAACCACGTTGAACCCGAGCCCTTTGCCCCTCCTCCCGACCTCGGAGCCGACCTTGCCGAACCCGATGATGGCGAGCGTCTTGCCGACCATCGAGACGCCGACAAACTTGGTGCGCTCCCACTTCCCCTCCTTGATGCTGGCGTCGGCCTGCGCGACGTTACGCGCCACGGCGGCGAGCAAAGCGATGCCGTGCTCAGCGGCGGCGACGGTGTTGGCCGTGGGAGCGTTGACCACGAGGCAGCCGGCGGCGGTCGCGGCCTTGAGGTCGACGTTGTCGACGCCGACGCCCGCGCGGCCGACGACCTTGAGGCGGCCGCCCGAGGCCGCAAACACTGCGGCGTCGACCTGCGTCGCCGAGCGGATGATCAGAGCGTCGGATGTCTTGACCTTCTCGTTGAGCTGCTCCGGGGTGAGGCCGAGGGCGACGTCGACGTTGCCGAAGGCCTCGAGCTTGGCCAGGCCTGAGGGAGGGAAAGAGAAGAAGGGGAAAGAGAAGAGGGGGGTCGAGAGAGAGGAGGGCAATGGAAAAAAAAGTGAGGGGAGAAGGTCGACTCTCGCTCTATGCGGCGGCTGTTTTTTCTCTTTCCATGCTTTGGATTTCAACCCCATGCAGGTCGGATGCACCGCATTGGGGCATCCACTCCGCGTCAGAGGGACGTTTCGACACGCTCTCTCATGTCCTTCTGGTTCTTGTAAGAACCAGGAGGCGCGCTGCGGCTTCTCTTTGCTTTCGAGGAAACAGAGAGGGGGGGCAAAATCTTGATTTTTCAATCGAAGTATCGACGCCGAAGACATCGGGCATGGGTCCTCTCTCTTTCTGTTCAGTTGATCTCATCTCTTCCTCGCTCGATAAGTACTCACCGGGTCCGACCAGCTTCTCGCTGACCAAGATATTGAATCGCTCCGCCATCGTTGAGGCTTTGTGAGGTGATGGAGGGTGATAAGAGCGAGAGGGGAGTAGGAAACGAGTGAGCAAAAAAAGAGCAATCCTTTTTCGACGGCTGCGAGAGAGCGCCGAGCTGCGACGGAACACAGAGAGCAAGTGTGGAAAAGGAGTCGGACGTTTGCGCTTCTTGAGGGCATGTTCTCAAGAGAGAGGCCATGCTCTCAGCGACGAAACACACCGTGTTCAGATGTGCGCTTGCGCAGAAAGGCGGAAAGAGAAACAGGGGGGGGGCGCTGCGGGAGAAAGAGAAGAGTGAAGAAGAACAAAGAGAGAGAAACGAATGCTTTTCTTCGCTCAGAAGAGAGAGCCGTTGATCGATGGACGCGCCCCACTGTTCATTCTCTGTCCCCTCTTCTTGTGCCGCGTTTGGAACCTCTCGCCGAGCCTTCAACTGCATAGCTCTCCACCTGTTTTCGTTCTTTCGGCAGGATTCTGCTGCTGCTAAGCGCCCCAGACGCGAGAGATCGAAGAGAGCTTTGAAAGGGACACCCGAAAAAAAGAGAGACACCTGCATTCCAAAAAACTCGATCGCGACCCTCTGTCTTCCTCTCAACCTCGAAAGAAGAAGAAAAAACGAAAAAAACATCATGGCCGACCACGAAGAAGCCCGCCCGGACCCCTCCCTGACCAACGTCCTCGCCTCCAAGTCCCTCCGCTGGGTCTTCGTCGGCGGCAAAGGAGGCGTCGGGAAGACCACCACATCCTGCGCGCTGGCCTGCCAGCTGGCGACCGTGCGCCGCTCGGTGCTCCTCATCAGCACGGACCCGGCGCACAACCTCTCGGACGCGTTCCGGCAGAAGTTCACGCGCGCGCCGACCGCTGTCCAGGGCGTCGACAACCTGTTCGCGATGGAGGTAGACCCGACGCCGGACCCGGAGGAGCTGGAGGCCATCGCGGGCGGCATCGACGGCGCGACCGGCGGAGCCGGGGGCGGCGCGGCCAGCTTTCTGGGCGACTTGGCTTCGTCGATCCCCGGGATCGACGAGGCCATGTCGTTCGCGGAGGTGATGCGGCAGGTCCAGTCCCTGGACTACGAGACGATCGTGTTCGACACGGCGCCGACGGGTGAGATGGGTTTCGATCGTCGCTTCCCGTTTTGAGAGAGAGAGAGAAGAGAGGAGAGATATGAGAGAAGAGAGAGAGAGGGGGGGACGGAAAAAACAAGAGGGATAAAAACTAACCTTTTTCCCTCTTTTCTCTCTTTCAAAACGAAACACAAAAAAACAGGCCACACCCTGCGCCTCCTGCAGTTCCCGACGACGCTGCAGAAGGGCCTCGACAAGCTGATGAGCTTCAAGTCCGCCATCGGTGAGAGGAAGGGAGAGAGAGAGAGGGAGACCTGTTTCTTCTTCTTCATGCTTTTTCTTCCTTTCGGGTGTTTTCAAGTGAGCGAGCCGAGAGAGACCACGACGACGAAAGATGGCAAAAGAAACTCATTCTCTTTTCCCCATCTTCCACCACCAATCACCCCCCCCCCTCCCTCGCTCTCGCATTAAACCCTCAGGCGGCGCCATGGCCACGATGGGACCGCTCCTGGGAGCCCCCGCCGACATGCAGGACGCCCTCATCGGCAAGCTCGACGAGCTCAAGTCCGTCGTCGACGAGGTCAACACGCAGTTTCGCAACCCCCTGCTGACGACGTTCGTCTGCGTCTGCATCCCGGAGTTTCTGTCGCTGTACGAGACCGAGCGCCTCGTGCAGGAGCTTGCCAAGTTTGAGATCGACTGCCGGAACGTGGTCGTGAACCAGGTCATCAGCCCGAGCGAGGTCGGGTCCTCGAGGCTGCTCGCCGCGCGCGTCAGGATGCAGGCTGGCTACCTGGCTCAGTTCGACGAGCTCTACGAGGACTTCCACCTGGTGCGGATGCCGCTGCTGGACGAGGAGGTGCGCGGCGTCGAGGCGCTGCGGGCGTTCTCGAGGCTGCTCGTCGACCCGGCCGCGGCCGAGGAGGCCGGGAGGCGCGGGACGCTCCTGCCCGGCGCCGACGCGGCCGCGGGAGGGGACGGAGGCGAGGCGGGGGACGGCGGCTCCTCCGGTCCCCTCGAGGCGGAGGTGTCGAGGCTGAGGGCGCGCGTCGCGGAGCTCGAGAGGGAGCTCGCGGCCGCGAAAAAATGAAGCTTTCTGGTCGAAAGGGGGGGGGGGGGGTTGGGGGTGGGGTTGGGGGTGGGGCGGGGGAGCGGGAAGAGAGGGAGAAGAGAACGAGGACTGGAGTTTTTTTAAAGTTGAATTTCTCTTTTCAAGTTTTTTGTGCTTTATTTTTTGTCTGTTTTACAGTTTTTCGCAAGTTCTCTCCCTTTCTCTCTCTCTCTCTCTCTCTCAAGCGCTCCCTGCGCCAGAACCACCGCTCGGGGGCTGCTCGATCCCCGCGGCGGCGAACGACGCGGCGGTCTTCGCCGGCCTCTTTTCGGGGTTCCGCACGCCCGCCGCCCTCGGCGCGCTCCGCGGCGGCGCCGGCGCGACGCCGGCCCGGTGCAGCAGCGACGCGACGGGCTTCGACGGCTGCGCTCCCTGCGACAGCCAGTGGCGGATGCGGTCGAGCTTGAGGCCCACGTGCTTGGTGCCGTCCTTGGCTGGGGGAAGGCGGGTTTGCGTTTGCGGGGGAGGGAGGGGAGGAGGAAGGGAGGAGAGAGAGGGTGAGAAGGAGAGAATCGTCGGCGGCCTCCTTTGTCGGCCGGCAGTCTCCAAACTCAGTCTTCTCTTTTCTGCTTTGAAATTATCGCTCTGCTCTCCCTACCTGGAACGGGGTCGTAGTGCCCGACGACCTCGATGTGCTTGCCGTCGCGAGGGGACCTCGAGTCGGCGACGAAGATGCGGTAGAAGGGGAGGTTCTGTTTTGTCCATTGGAGTTTTTTTTGATGATGATGGAGAGGAAAGCCGTCAGCAAAGGAGGAGAAGAAGAAGAAGATCGAAAGAAAGAGACTCGGCGTGCGTTGGAGCTCTCACCTTTCGCCCGAAACGCGCGAGGCGGATCCGGACGGGCATCCTCAACGTCGCCGTCGAGAGAGATCGAGGGACAGACGCGCGCGAGAGACACTCGAAGGAAAAAACAAAAGAGAGAGAGAGTGATCTTCGCTTGTCCGTTTGTCGATGGGCGCTTACACTTTTTGCTCGAGGGATTCAAAAAGCCCTCAGACTTTCGGACGCGGTCCCCTGTGCCCTGGCCGTTCCTCGGTTCTTTGCCCCCTCTCGCGTTGAGCGGGATGATAATTATCTCTGCGTGCAATCGCCCCGCAGCAGCGGAGCGGCCTCCTCGGCACTCGCTCGCGGCCGGCGGGAGGAGCGCGAAGCATCAGCGACGGGCGCCAATGCTCCTCCGACGCGCGGCCTCAAACGAAACCTCGACCTCGACCTCCCCCGCCTCCGCCTCTCCTGCCTCGACCTCCCCCGCCGCGCCCCCGACGACGGCCATCTCCGCAGTCGTCGGCCAGATCCTCCCCTTCCGCGCCTCCCCGGCAGGGGCCAGGCGCGTCTCTGCACCCTCCGACTTTCCGACCATCGTCATCCTCCCTGGTTTTGGCAATGCTGCAGAGGACTACACTTCTTCGATTCCGACCATTTCCTCTCCTCGGGAGGAGGAGGAGGAGGAGGAGAAGGGGAGGAGCTCGCCGCTCTCCTCCCTCCTGTCATCGCTGTTTCCCCCTCCCCCGTCCCCGTCTTCTTCTGCCCCCGAAGCGGAGGCGGCAGGAGAAGGAGGGGAGGCCGCTGCCTCCTTAGGCAGCGAATCCCTCGCCGCTCTTTCCCCTCCGCTGCCTCTGCCGCCTCCGCCGCAGCCGTCGCTCGCCGCTGCCCTCGAGTCCCGCGGCTTCTCCGTCGCCGTCGTCCCCGTGAGGCGCTCCGACTGGTTTCGCGTCGCGCGGTGCGCAATTGACCCTGCGTACTGGCGCGGGGAGGCCGAGCCGGAGACGGTGAGTGCGACATTAGAGAGAGAGAGAGAGAGAGAGAGAGAGAGAGAGAGAGAGAGAGAGAGAGAGAGAGAGAGAGAGAGAGAGAGAGAGAGAGAGAGAGAGAGAGAGAGAGAGAGAGAGATAGAGAGAGAGAGAGAGAGAGAGAGAGAGAGAGAGAGAGAGAGAGAGAGAGAGAGAGAGAGAGAGAGATGTGAAGGGGAAGAACTAGAGGAACAAAGAACCAAAAGAATCGGAAAGAGACGAAACTTTTCCCTTCATTCTCTTTCATCCGCCCCCCCCTCCCCTTTAAAAAAACGGAAAAAACGAAATTTAACAGGCCTACGGCTGGTACCTCGACCTCGCCGAGCGCGCCGTCGAGCAAGCGGCCTCGGCCGACGCCTCGCGCCCCGGCGTCGTGCTGCTCGCGCACTCCGCCGGAGGCTGGCTCGGCCGCGCGCTCGTCGGCAGGGAGCGCGGGGGCCCGGCAGTCCGGGATCGCGTCCGGGCGCTCTGCACGCTGGGGACGCCGCACGCTCACAACGAGGCGGCGCGGTGCGTGACGGGCGGGGCGCTGGCGCGCGTGAACGAGCTGTGGCCCGGGGCGTTCTTCTCCGCGGCCGCTCCCCCCCGCGCCGAGGAGGGCGGGCGGGACGGCGACGGCGGCGCGGGGACCGAGGGCGCTGGAACCAGCATCCGATACGTTGCCGTCGCGGGCAGGGCCGTCGTCGGGGACGCCTTCGCCCCGAGGGGCACCGCGGCGAGGGCCGCTGCCGCGGCCTACGCGCAGGTCGCCGGAGGGGACGGGCACGGGGTCCCCGGCGACGGTGCGCGTTTTTTCCCCCTTATCTTTCGCGTTTCCTCTCGATGACTTCGAAAGGGTGTCTCTCTCTTACGAAGAACTCACTCTTATCTTTCCCCTTGCTCTTGTTTTCGACTTCAACACCAAAAAAAACAAAAAAAACAGGAGTGGTCCCGCTTTCCGCCGCGACCCTGCCCGGGGCACTGAACGTCATATTGGACGGAGTCTTCCACGCCCCGCGGAGGAGCGCGAGCGGAGGAGAAGGAGGAAACGCGCCGGGAGAAGAGAGGGCGAGAGTTGCGACGTCTGCCGCGAGGTGGTTTGGAGAAGAGGCCGTCATCGACTCCTGGCTCTCTGCTCTCGTCAAAGCCTTGGAGGAGTAGGCTAAGAATAAGTTGAGAGATAGATACGGAGCAGAGAGAGAGAGAGAGAGAGACCAGAAACGAGAAGAAAGAAGAAAAAACTTTGTTGCTGTAAAAGAAAAAAAAAAAAAAAAAAACTCCCTCCCTCTGCTGTTTTTTTCACCCCTCGACCAGCTTGACCCTGTAACCCAGGGGACTGTTCTTCACACTCAGCAGCTCCACCTCGAACTCGAGCTCGGCGCCCCCGGGCACCTCCCCGACGCCCTTCGAGCCGTACCCCAGCTCGGGGGGCACCAGCAGCCTCCGCTGGCCCCCGACCCGCATGCCGCGGACGCCGAGGTCCAACCCCTTGAGCGTGCCGCCGGCGCCAGCTTTGGCCCCGACGTCGAAGCCGAGGGGGTTGCCGCCGGTCACGCCCATGCCCTGGCGCGAGGTCATGAAGGTGACGCCTGCAGTTGTTGTTGTTGTTGTTGTTGTTGTTGTTGTTGTTGTTGTTGTTGTTTCGCGTTTTGTTTTTCGTTTTCCGCGCGAGAGAAGAAGGAGAAAGGAAAAACACCGTGAGCGAGAGAGAACGGGGTTTTGGTTTTCCTCATTTTCCTATCCCCCCCTCCGTCTTTCCGCCGCCTCTCTCCCCCCCCCCTTCCACGCCCTCGCTCCCTCTCTTCCTCTCACCTTTCCACCTCGCCTCGTAGTGCACCACCACGCGGTCGCCCAAGGTCGCCTCCGGGCCCGTGCCCACCTTGAAGTCGTAGTACTTCAAGCCCTCGGGCCCCTGAGAAAAGGCCTCGGCCGGCAGCTTCGGCCTGCGGCCCCCGCCCTTGGCGAGGTTCTTTTTGAACCCGGGAGGCTGGAAAGCCGCGAGGGCGAGGGGGGCGGAGGAGAGCGCGGCCGCCGCGGCGAGGGCGGCGGCGGCGAGGGCCTGCCTCCGGCGGGGGAGCGAGGAGGGGGGCGAGGGCGCGTCGTCGGCGTCCACCTCCGCCTCGTCGCCGCTGAGGAGCGGCGGCAGATCGTTGGAGGAGGCGCGGAGGTTGCGAGCTCGCGCCGCGGCGGAAGTGTTCCCCCGCCGAGCCTGCCTAGGCGCAAATAAGACCCTCTCGGTGCCCGAGGGCGCAAGAGCGAAGGAAAACATCGGGCGAAACGAGGGGGCTAGCGGAGAGAGGAGTGAATTGAGATCGCCAATCGACCAAGTCAGAGCCAAGAACGGCGGAAGAGAGAAAAATAATCTCGATTCGTTTTCGTTTTTTTCTTCGTCTTCTTTTCATTTTACAGAGTCACCCACCTCGCCTGCCGCTTCAGCTCCCCAGCGCACTCCCACACGCGCTTCACGTCCAGCCTCGGCGAGCTGAGCGGCGAGGAGACCACCTGAGCGGCGGCCGCTGCTCCTGCGGCGAGGGCGAACGAAATCGTCGTCCTCGTCTTTTTGCTTCCTCCACCTCCTCCTCCGAGATGGCCGCCGCGGCGGCAGGCAGCCGCCAGGAAGCCCGCGGCGAACGCGTCCCCGGCGCCTCCCGTCGAGACGACGCCGGCGCCCCCTCTTCCCACTTCGGGGACCGGGGCAGCCGAGATGACGCACGCGGCGAGCTCGGCGACGCCGCCGCCGCTGCTGCCGCTGCTGCTGCTGCCGCCGCTCCTCCTCCTCCCCGCCGCCGGCGCTGTGAAGAGGCTCGACGCGTCTGCCCTCCCCTCCCGCAGCGGCGCCATGGCCTCCTCCCTGCCGATCAGGGCCGCTCCTCTCTCCCCCATGGTGACGAGGCAGAACTCGCAGACGCCACGGGAGATGAGGGTGCGGGCTGCGGGGGCCAGCGTTGACCCGAGGAAAGAGTCGACGCCTTTCTCGCCGCCGGAGAGAAGAGGGCCCGAGGTTGAGCGAGTCGAGGTCGAGGAGGTCGAGCATCCCGGCTCCCTTTCTTCGACGGCCCGCGCCATGGCGAGCAGCTCCGCGGCGTTGGGCGTCATCACGCGGCATTTCAGTCCCCGCACCGCTCTGACGCCCTTGGCGACGCTCACGGGCTCGAAGAGACCGATCCCAGGGGAAGAAGGAGAGGCGGCGGCGGCAGCAGCGACGGCCGCGGCCGAGAGGTTGCCGTCGACGACGACGACGACGGCAAAGTCCTTTCCGCTTTCTCTCTCTATCCGCGAGAGCTCCCTCCGCACGATCTCCGGGGTGAGGGCGCGCTCGACGGCCGCCACGTCGGCGACGCTGCAGGCGACGTCGCCCGTTCCGCCGTCGTAGACGGAGACGACGACCGGAGTCGCCGCCGTCGCCGCCGCCCCCGTCCCTGCGCCGTCGCTGCCCTCGCCGCCTTCGCTCCCGCTCGAGGGGAGCCTCCCGACGCCGCTCGCGTCCACCCCGGCCCGCTCGAGGCTCGAGACCAGCGCGTCGCCGGCCGCGTCGGAGCCGACGACGGAGACGATGCGGACGCGGGGAGGGGGGGGGAGCGGCAGGAGGCCCGCGAGCGCCACCGCGACGTTGCGCCCGACGCCGCCCGGGGTCAGTGTCACGCTTCCGGGCACGCTGCCGCCGGGGAAAAGCGAATAGCCCGCTGAGGGAGTCGCGGCCACGTCCATGACGCAGCCGCCAAGGACGACGACGGCGAACGGAGGGGGAGGCGTCGGAGGGGGAGCGGAAGAGGTCGAAGAGGAGGTCGGAGCAGCCGCTGCGACGGTGCTTCGGCCGTCGTCGTCGCCGCCTCCTGCTCCTCCTCCTTGCTCCACCAGCTGCCTCGACAGGACGGCGAGGCGTCCTCTCCAGGGCAGCAGCGCTGAAGGAAGGCAATCGTCCATCCGCGCGTCGGTCGCTCGTTGGGGAGCGAGCGATGGAGGGAGAGCGAAAGCGATCGTCGCTCTGCATCTCTGATCGACGGACGGGCCCAAACCCCACTTTTATTTTCCCCCAATCATTCGAGCTCTGCAACGACACTTCGTCTTCAATCGTTCCCCCTTTCTTTTCTCGCCCGTCGCCTCTCTCCTCTGACAAAATGTCAGCAGCGAAACAAGACGGCGCGCTCGCCGAGGCTCGCCACTGGTTTGCGCAAAACAAACTCAAGGCCGTCGGTAAGGAGGGGAGAAAGGAGAAGCAGCAACGTTTTGAATGCCGGAGAGCAAGCGACATAGCCTCTCGCCGACCTCGAGGCGAGTCACAGCGACCGCCCCCCACTTCACCGCTTTCCCTTTTCCGTCCCCCCCCCCCCCCAACCTCCTCATCGTTCCTCCTCCTCCAAATCCCCCCAACCTCCTCATCGTTCCTCCTCCTCCAAATCCCCCCCAACCTCCAGGGACCTTCTGGGCCTCGTCTGTCGCGGGCGTCCTCGCCTACCAGTGGTCGAAGCCGATCCCCACAAACCTCAAGATCATCCACGCCCGCGTCGCCGCGCAGGCCCTGACGCTCGGCGCGCTCGCAGCGGCGGCGGCCGTCGACTTCTACGAGCACAAGGCCGAGCTAGAGAGGGTCGGCGTGAGGCTGGAGGACGTCGAGAAGAAGGTGCAGAAGGTTCACGGCGCGGAAAAGTGAAGAATTCGGGATCGACAGAGGGTGGCTGCGGCAAAAGAGGGGCGACGTTCACCGCCCGCAGAGTCTTTTTCTTTCGCCCTTTCGCCTCCTGATAACTTCCTCGTACTGTCGCTTCACTTTTTCGGTTGTTCGTTGTTTGCTTTCTTTAGCCGTTGCGTTTTCTTTTTTTTAAAGATTGTGTCATGAAAGAAAAAAAGTAGAAAAAACTTGGGAAACGAAGGGGGCCAGAAAGGAATAGGAATGAAGAATTACTGCAATTACAGACAGAAGTCAAGGCGGGGCACGGACACGAATTCACGAAAAAAAAATACCGGGAAAAAACCTTTTTGAAAATCACTCGCTCCAGTCCTTGCCGTCGAAGCCGGAGAAGCCCGCGACCTTGAACAGGTTGTAGTACTTTTTCTTCTCGATCTTGCTACCCCAGTTCCACGCCGAGGTGAGCCGGCCGTCGACGCAGGAGCCGGCGTCGAAGAAGTTGTCGGCGCCGGACCCGTCGAAGGCGTGGCTGTTTTTGTCGAGTTTTTTGGTTTTGTTTCGTTTTGCTCCGGGTCGAGAAGATGAGCGAGAGAGAACGAGCGAGCGGCTGAGGGAGAATGAAAAAGGAAAAAGAAAAACTCAACAAGGCTACTTGCCGGAAAAAGTCGACCAAAACAGCATCGATCGCCCCGCCCACCGACCCGAACGCCGACTCCATGTACTTCCTCATCCCCGCGTCCTTGGCCGCGACGAGCGGCAGGTCGAGGCAGACCGAGATCACCGGGTTCAGAATCAGCGGGACCTGGCAGTACTTGTCGATGAACGTGAGGGCGTTCGGGACGTTGTGGTCTCCCAGGTGCACGACCGAGGAGCCGACCCACGAGCCGAGGCTGGCCTGCGTGGCCTGGAGGAGCTGGGCCATGGCCCGGCCGACGCGCGGGGCCGGTTGGACCTTGCGGAGAGGGGAGAAGAGGGAGAGAGGGAGAGGGAGGAACGAGAGAGCGTGAGTTTTTCGGGGTCGAGGAGAAACTCGAAAACAAAAAAACGCGAAGAAAAGAACTCCAAAACACTCTCCCACCCTCTGCAGCCCCTGCCCGGTGTCCGTGAGCCTGTAGCGCCCCCCGGAGCTCGCGCCAAACAGGTCCTCCTGGGCCAGCACCCAGAGCCGAAACATGTCGTGGGCGATGGCGCGCCAGAGTGCGAGTGTCTGCCTTTAAAAGCGTTTTTATTTTTTATTTTTTTGAAAGAAGAGAAATAAAGGGGAAAAAGTGAGTTTTTGTTCTTTTCTCCCTTCTCGCTCGCGCAGTTTTCTCTGTAAAAAAAACTCTTCTCTCTTTAATTCACCGGACGTAGGCGTACTGCCTCGCATGCGAGTGTGTCAGCCTCGCCCCGGCCACCCCCCCGGAAATGGCCAGCGAAAGCTCCCGCTCCCTGCTGCGAGAGCGCAGCGAGGTGATGGCCGCGGCCGCCGTCGGGGACGTC
>Ga0315274_10001968_pt1 | contig 31483 bp, 30 predicted proteins | sample YL17G02_20_MG_FD_203700 | JGI IMG/M metagenome (GOLD analysis project Ga0315274, IMG submission 203700) | Sediment microbial communities from Yellowstone Lake, YNP, Wyoming, USA - YL17G02_20 | ecosystem: Environmental > Aquatic > Freshwater > Lake > Sediment | place: USA: Wyoming | collected...
AGACTGAGGAGGAAAACGCGATTTCTTCCCTGACCTGAAGCATCGAGAAGTGGGGCGAGGTACCTGGCCAGGTCTGCCTCAACATTGTGGTCAAATGAAAGCTCTCCCCCGACGCGGCCGGCCTCCACCCTACCGTGGCCACCTTCCTCCCCACCACTGAGACCTGCCGCGTTCTTGCCTCGAGACGGCGCGCCCTTCTCAGCGTGTGCGGGATAGGCGGCGGCCAGAATCTCACCCCATGGGCACAGATAGTAATCCGCAACCCTCCGAGCAAGCTCGAGCATGCTTCTGTCCAGGGCTGGTGCCGGCCTTACAAGCGATACAAGGGGTCTCACATTTTTGATGTCCGCGCGTGGTTCAGTGCTCACCACGAACCCTGAGAGTCTGCGTTTGCCAAGGAACGCGGTGACGTGCGAGCCGGGCACAACTCTGCCGTGAAGATGCTCAGGTACCAGGTAAGTAAAGGTGTCGAGGATTGGAATCGGAAAGGCTACCTGTACGTACTCGTTCTCGGCCACCGAAGTCAATCCTTGCTACTTGCCCTGGCTAATTCAGTTAGCGGCTACGGCAACTCGGCTCAACTATCCAGGTCATTAGCTCAGATCGTCATTCTGGAGAATAGTTTCGACCGAGTCCGGAATGCTCTCCCATCGGGAAGATTAGGATTCGAGTCTATCTGTGAGCCTCATCAAACGCAAGAAGGTTGTTGCGGTGGAAGTGGGCGGAACCACAAGGGGCAAATCGGGCTTTCAGGATGATCCCACCCGGAGGCGGCAGGAGCGGCACAAGCCGCCAGGACAGGCTTTGTCTGTGACCGTTCAGCCGGTCAGATTCTGGCTCTGTTAAAGGGGTTACGGGATGGCAAGATCTGGCTTAAGAGCTCTGACGGTTATCTCACTGGAGACCGGACAGAGGACCAGGTTGGAACCCCTTGCAGTGGCGAGATCCGCAATCAGATGCTTGATGGCCGGGCCGATTCTTTCAGGCCAAACGGCCACGGTTCTCTTTAGGATTACCTTCATAGCGTCCCCTGTCCGGCTAACTCGCTGCCTGTTGGGCCGAGGGTTGACCGAGAATCAGATTTATTCTCTCGACAAGTTTCCTCGGGCTGAAGGGCTTGGTGATGTAATCGTCAGCCCCAACCTGAAATCCCATTTTTTGGTCAACGTTCCTTCCCTTCGCAGACAGAAGAATCACAGGAATGTGTTTCGTCCCGGGATCAGACTTGAGTATCTTACACGTTTCATATCCGTCTAGCTTCGGCATCATGATGTCTAGAACTATGAGGTCAGGTCCTTCGGTCTTGACCTTGGCAAGAGCTTGCTCGCCATCGAGCGCTGTTACCACTTCATAGCCTTCCATGCCCAGGCTGAAGTCCAGTATGTGGACAATGTAGATTTCATCGTCCACTACCAGGATCTTCCCCTTTGACATAATCTCAACCTCCTTCCGTCAGGATCTCGACCTTGTTGCGCTCGTGCGGACCCTCTCGGTGCCTCGCAATTTTGATGCCTACAGCACCTGCAATCTTCGCGTCTTCTATTACTTGTGTCAGAGTCTCCACGACTTCCTCGTCGAACTGACTGCCTGCGCACCTGCGAAGCTCTTGAAGAGCCTCGTTTTCTTCCAGCGGCTCCCGATAAGGTCTGCCAATGCGCATGGACTCATAAGCATCCACAACCGCCAGGATTCTTGAGCCAAGCGGGATCTGGTAACCGCGCAGTCCTCTGGGGTACCCCGTGCCGTCTACCCTTTCGTGATGGCAGAGGATAAGCTCGTAGACCTGCCCCATGAATTCTATGGGCTTCACGATCTCGATACCTTCTTCGGGATGTTTGTGTAGTAACTCCAGTTCTTTTTCTCCGAAGCGAGACGAGCTTTCGACAAGCCTCCTCCCAATCTTTACCATTCCCACGTCGTGTATGCTTGCAACGTAGGCCATCACGCCAAGCTCCTGTCCCTGTATACCCATGCGCCTTGCTATTTCCACGGCATAGTTCACGAAGGCCCCCGAGCACAACTTAAGACGGTTCCTGCGCATGTTGACTATAAGAGCTTTGAGTGCATGACCGGTGTTCTCCGCAAGCTGCTTGATTGCTTTGTAGGATTCAATGTTCTTGCAGACAAGGCCGACCCTCTCGGCCAAACAGCAAAGCAGCACAGAGTCATCAGTCGTGAATGGGGCACACGAAACCTTGTTGTTTATGTTTAGTACCCCGATCACTCTGCCGTCGTAGTTGATCGGCACGCTCAAGAGCGACTTGGTTTCGTACTGTGGATGGTTGGTCTTACCGAATCTATCGTCTTCCTCGATGTTCGTGATGAGAAGCGGTTTCCCATTCTTGGCGACCCATCCCGATATACTCTCCCCCACTTTTATCTTTGCGTTTTTGACCACGTGATCTTCCAGGCCGAGGGCGGCTTTTATCGTAAGTTCCTGGAGGTCCTCGTTGATCAGCATAAGAGATGCGGTCTTGGCGCTCATGACCTCCGCAATCATCTCAACCGTGAGCTTCGCTATGCTTTCCGATGTACGGTCTTCGTCGTCTGCAACGTTGGCAAACGCCCTATACTCAGGAGCTTTCTGCGAGAAGACGGCGATGAATTTGGAGCCCTTCCCTTCTTGACTCTCCACCTCTATCGAGCCTCCGTGCCATTCCATGATGCTTTTGCAGATCGTGAGACCCAACCCCGCGCCGCCGTATTGTCTCGCCATGGAGCTGTCAACCTGGTAAAAGCGGTCAAATATCTTGTCCAGATGCTCCACCGGTATGCCGACGCCGGTGTCCTGCACAATGACGCGCACCGTTGAACCCTCAGAATGCACCGCCAGATACACGTTCCCGCCCTCGGGCGTGAATTTTATCGCGTTTCCAGAAAGGTTAATGATCACCTGTTTGACAAGGTCCCTATCGGCTTCGAGTAAGACCGCCCTACCCGGGAGCTCGACATTGAGCTGAATGTTCCTCTTCTCGGCGATGGAACGGAGAATGTCGGCTACTTCTGTTATGACCTTGTTGACGTCAAACACTTCTTTTCGAATCTTGAAGGTGCCGGATTCCAGTTGCGAAAGATCCAGAATCGCGTCGATCAACCTCGCCAATCTTTCGGTCTCTTCGTTTATTATTCCCAGGAACTCGAGCTGCATCTTTGCGTTCTTGGCACCGACATTTTCGATGAGTGTCTCTACGTATGCCTTTATTGATGTGAGAGGCGTCCTCAGCTCGTGCGAGACCGTGGAAACGAAATTGGATTTGAGCTCATTGAGCTCCTTCATTCTCTGAGCCGCCTCCTCTACGTGCTTCGCGTGCTCTTCAAGTTTTCTATAAAGACTGGCGTTTTCGATTGCGGTGACGGCCTGGGAACCGAAGATCTCCAGCATTTCGATTGTTTCCAGCGACGGAATTCTCCTGTCGCCGGGATCGTCAACAGAAAGATACGCAATCAGTTTGTCCTCTCGCGTAATTAGCGGCACGAAGAGAACGTCTTCTTCGTGCCATTCGTTTTCTTCCCTGGGACCAAGGTCCGGGACGTACGCACCTGTGTCGTTCTTGCCTTCCCAGAAATTGTACTTGTGGCTGATGAAATATGAGTGGCTTATTCTGAACTCGGGTCTCAGCCAACTCTCAAACTCTTCCACCTTAACGGGGTAACTCTCGAGTTTTCTTATTGCGTCGAGGCCAAGACCTGCAAATGCTTTTGCCTCAAGAAAACCCGTCTGCGGGTTCAGTATGCGCAGGAGCACTATTTTGAAACCCAGTGTCTCCCGCACGGCAGACACGATTGCCTGAAGCACGACGTCAAGGTCCAGGTTGGAGTTAATGGTCGAGGCCACCTCTATTATGCCCGTTAGCTTCTCGGCCCTCTTCCTGCTTCCGCTCAGTTGCTGCCCGTAAAGCTCGCCGATTCTCTCGCGCGCGAGCTCGAGCTCGTCGGTGAGGCGAAGAAGCTTCATGCATCTCTCTTCGAGCGCAGACCTCGCCGCTACAAGTCTCGCATTCCTGCCGTGTATCATCGCCATCCAAACAACAAGCAGGACGACTATCGGGACAAGAACGATTCCCGCCAGACTGCCGGACGTCAATGGTGTTTGAACACCCGGCACCATATCGAACAGCATCACCAACACCGGCGCCAGTCCGGATGCGAGGCTGAATGCTACTTGCGTGAGCATCTCGCTACCTTTCTATGTTCCAGTCTTTGAAACGGAGGTTTTCTGTTGCTCGGTTCGTCTTTCGCAGACGACGACACTACCCGGGAGAGACTTCCCGTACGTCTTGAGTTCAGAGGCAATGTCGCTGAGCTTTGCAACGTGATCTATGACGTAGCTATCACTTCTGACCACGGCGATTGTTATGGACATGAACGGAAAAGGTTCCATTTCGCCGCGACGGTTCTTGACCTCGAGACAGCCCTTCCTGCGATCCTCGGCGTTGTAAAGAAAGCGGACCCTTTGGTCAAACTCCTCGGTGATCTGCTGACCGATTACCTCAGCGTTGCCCGGCGAGGTTATGTAAACAAAGTCGTCGCCGCCGATGTGACCAACAAAATCCTTGCCGGTACCCTTTTCTTCGATGGCCTTCAGAACGATGGAGGCGGTCATCTTTATGGTTTCGTCGCCCCTGTGGTAACCATAATAGTCGTTGAAGGCTTTGAAATAGTCTATGTCACACATAGCAAAGGCAAAGGGAACACCGGAACTGATTCTGTCGTTGACCTCCTTCTCAATTGAGAAATTCCCTGGAAGACCGGTGAGCGGGTTTGCTTCGCGCTGCGCCCTGCTCCACTGGAGCACGGCTTTGACTCGCGCCAGTAGCTCTTTTGCAATGTACGGTTTGGTCACGTAGTCGTTAGCCCCGCACTCGAATCCTTCCACTTTCTCGATCGGAGTCGTCTTGGCCGTAAGCATGATGACCGGAATGCGGCTCGTCTCGAACTTGGCCTTGAGCCTCCTGCAAACCTCATAGCCGTCCATCTTGGGCATCATGATATCGAGAAGCATCAAATCGGGTATGACGCGCGATACCTCGTCAAGAGCCTTCAGGCCGTCTTCGACTGCCCCGACATCGTAGCCGGCTCCCTCTAGCTGGAGCTTTAGAACCTGGCGGATGTTAGGGTCGTCTTCGACCACGAGTATTCTCTGGGGCACGATGTATCCTCCAGAAATTGAAATCGGCAGATACGTGGTGTTTTAGCGCCGTAGGTTTTGGGACGCAATATCCGTGCCAGCCATTGACTGTGTCCGAGTCCGTAGAGATTGGGTTTAATTGATTTACTACCAAGAGGTTAGAAAGTACGGGGGGTGGGTCTTTGAGCACCAAAAGCCTGCCTCGCGGAGGGAGACATTGCAGGCTGCAAGTCACATCGCATAACGCAACACACGAGGGTTAAGTTCTTTCTATTTCAAGAAGTTCCTCCAAAGTAGAAGAAGCCGCAAGGCCAATGGAGGAAGTCTCTCCACGATCAAGCCTGAGATTGCCGACTACTGCCACCATGACTGCGTTGTCAGAGCAAAGCTCGCGAGAGGGCACTATCAGTTGCACGCCGACGGCATCGCAGGCCTTCCGTGCTGCTTCTCTGAGAGCATGATTACAAGCCACACCGCCTGCAACGACTGCCCGTGTCGCGCCCTTGGACCGGCATGCTTCAACGAGCTTTTCCACGAGGGCATCAACTATGGCTTTCTCGAACGAGGCGGCTACGTCTGCCTTCAGTTTATCGTCGAGCGGCGTCTCGTCCTGGATGAAGTACTTGACGGCGGTCTTGAGCCCGCTAAAACTCATGTCAAACCCCTTGCGCTTGAGCCTGGCTTTGGGAAAAGAGATCCTGTTGGGATCGCCGCGAGAGGAGAGCGCCTCTATCTCAGGACCTCCTGGAAACCCGAGTCCCAGCATCTTGGCCACCTTGTCTATTGCCTCGCCGGCAGCATCGTCCACCGTCGAACCGAGCAGCTCATAATCTCCAAACTCTCTGATGTACATGAGCTCTGTGTGGCCCCCTGAAACGCAGAGGCCTACGAAAGGCGGCTCAAGCTCGTCTGTCTCCACTAGTGGCGCAAAGAGATGGGCTTCGATGTGATTGACGCCAACGTATGGCTTGCCAGTTTGGAACGCCACCGCTTTTGCAAAGCAGAGCCCCACGAGGAGGGAACCAATGAGGCCCGGGCCTTTGGTTACCGCAATCGCATCGACGTCGTCTAGGTTCACGCCCGCCTCAGTGAGAGCCGTCTTTACAGTAGGAACAATGAGTCTGATGTGCTGTCTCGAGGCAATTTCGGGAACAACTCCTCCGTAGAGTTTGTGTATCGATTGTGAGGAAACCACACTGGAAAGCACATGTCGCGCGTCCCGCACGACCGCTGCCGCAGTATCGTCACACGAAGTTTCAATCCCAAGAACAAGCAAGAGTGACACCCACCTTAGGAACGTGCTCTGACGTGGAAAGGGGAGACCGAAAGGACAATTAATGAGAATGATCGATCGTCCGGGAACGACGTACCCCGATGCGGTTGATGGCTCTGGACAAAGCAGCCTGGGCCCTCAGAGCATCAAAACCTGGCAGGTCGGAGCCAAGCCTTCGGAGTGCTTTTTCTCTTGCCTTCTCGGCTCGTTGCAGGTCAATGTCACAGGCCTGCTCAATCGCGTCAGCAAGCAAGACAACGGAGTTCGCTGATACTTCGACAAACCCTCCACTGACGGCATAGATACTCTCCGAGCCTTGTTCCTTCTTGAGACTTAGCTTTCCAGGCTTGAGGGCTGCGATCATAGGGGCATGATGCGCGAGGATACCAAAGTAGCCGTCTACGCCAGGGGCGATGAGAGAAACAACGGTGCCTTCGTAGACCACCTTCTCGAGCGTTAACATTCTGAGATGAAAAGCCTCGCTCATCCCGCGGCCCTTTTCATCCGCTCTGCCTGCTCCAGAGCTTCCTCGATCGTCCCCACCATGAAAAAGGCGGACTCTGGAACATCATCGTGCTTTCCTTCAACTATCTGTTCAAAACCGCGGACCGTGTCTTCGATCTTTACGTATCTCCCCGGTCTACCCGTGAAAGCCTCTGCCACAAGAAAGGGTTGCGAGAGGAACCGTTGGATCCTTCTCGCCCTTGCCACGACGATCTTGTCTTCTTCGGAGAGTTCATCAATTCCCAGAATTGCGATGATGTCCTGAAGGTCCTTATATCGTTGGAGCACCTTCTGGACGGCACGAGCAACGTTGTAGTGTCTCTCGCCCACGACCCTGGGGTCAAGAATCCTGGAAGTGGAATCAAGCGGGTCAACGGCAGGATAAATGCCCAGTTGTGATATTTTCCTGGAGAGCACCGTAGTTGCATCAAGGTGAGAGAAAGTGGTGGCGGGAGCAGGGTCGGTCAGGTCGTCTGCGGGAACGTAGATCGCCTGTACAGAGGTAATGGATCCGGTCTTGGTGGAAGTGATTCTCTCTTGCAATTCGCCCATCTCCGTGCTGAGGGTGGGCTGGTATCCGACTGCCGAAGGCATCCTTCCCAGGAGAGCGGAGACCTCCGAGCCCGCCTGCACGAACCGGAATATGTTGTCTATGAAGAGTAGAACATCCTGGTTCTCTTCGTCTCGGAAATACTCGGCCATGGTGACCGCACTTAAGCCTACCCTGAGTCTTGCACCGGGAGGCTCGTTCATCTGACCAAAGACAAGTACCGTCTTCGAGAGTACTCCGGAGCCGCGCATTTCTAACCAGAGGTCGTTTCCCTCCCTGGTCCTCTCACCCACTCCTCCAAACACGGAATAACCGCCGTGTTCAGTTGCAATACTCCTGATCAGCTCCATGAGAATGACGGTCTTGCCCAGTCCGGCCCCGCCAAAGAGACCTATCTTGCCGCCTTTGGCATAGGGAGTGAGGAGATCAATGACTTTTATGCCCGTTTCAAAGACCGTCGTTTTTGTCTCCTGGTCCTCAAACGACGGAGGTGTTCTGTGAATGGGGTATCTTTTTTCGGGATGGGGAATAGGCCCGAGTCCATCTATCGGCTGGCCAGTGAGGTCAAAAATTCTGCCGAGCGTCTGCTCGCCGACCGGGACCGTGATAGGACCCCGGGTGTCAATCACATTCATCTTTCTCACGAGCCCGTCCGTCGAGGCCATGGCGATGCAGCGGACGATGTTGTCTCCCAGATGCAGGGCCACCTCCAACGTCAGATCTATACCGTGTTTTTCGTCCACCACTTTGAGCGCGTTGTAGATCTCGGGTAGCCTTTCACCTTCGAACTGCACGTCAACGGTCGGTCCGATCACCTGAACGACCTTCCCGAATCTTGTGCTTTTCGTGGCGTCGGTAGCGGTTTGTTCCATCAACTCCTCCAGGACCACTCACGATGGGTTCTCGTGCAGAATCTCTTCAACGATTCCATCATCACAGACCTGAACACATCAACACGCACATTTCCGTCGTTCTCTTATCTCAGTAACTCTGCTGTTCCGACGATGTCCGCTATCTCCTTGGTGATTGAACTCTGTCTGGCTCTATTGGCAAGAAGTGTGAGCGTGTCAACCATGTCGTCGGCATTCTTTGTGGCAAAACTCATCGCCACCATTCGGGCAGAGTGTTCTGAAGCTGATGATTCGGCAAACGCCATGAACACCTTCGTTGCAACGTACTTCGGCAGAAGGGCCCGAAGAAGCTCCGGAGCCGCCGGCTCGCAAATGTATTCGTAGCCTTCCGCGACTCGTACGCTCTCCTCGGGCTCAAGAGGCAGAAGCTTACTTGCGGTCACGCGCCTTGAGCCCGAGGAAATGAAACGTGTGAATACTAGCCATATTTCGTCGAGCCTTCCTCCCACGTAGAGGTTGATCAACTGGCTCGTAAACCTCCGAGCGAGGTTTTGGTCAGCGGACGCGCCGAGTTCAGAGACAGAACAGAGCAGTTCCTTCTCCTTCCTCCTAAAATGCAGAAAGGCCTTCTTTCCCACCGGTAGAAAACGCACTCGCCCGACCCTCCGGCCTGCTGCTCCCGCGCCTTCCGCCGCCACGTCTCTCACGGCGCCAAGGGCGAGCTGCTCCGCTTCACGAATCACGTTCACATTGAAGGCGCCACACAGACCCCTGTCCGAGGAGACGACGCAGATCCCGACGGATTTCCTGTCTCTCTGGAAGAGGAAGGGATGGTGTGCCTCCGCAGACCTTGCGCACACTCTCTTCACGATGGCTTCAAGGCCATCTGCGTATGGCCGGGCTGATAGAAGGCGTCCCTGCGAGCGCTTGAGCCTTGCCGCAGAAACCATCTCCATTGCCCTGGCGATCTGACGCGTGCTATTTATGCTCTTTATACGTCTACGTATGTCGCGCAGAGACTGCATTTTTCGTACCCGTCCTGTCTTGCTGGAATCATGAATCTACGGACGCCGGCCCGTCACGCGGGAGCCGCGTTTTGAACAGCAGTTTCCTCTGACTGGGCAGCGGCCGGGGACTTTTGTTTGGATCTCTCTTTGAATCTTTCCGTAAACTCGACGAGAGCCGTCTTGAGTTTTGCCTCAGTGTTCTCGTCCAGATCCTTTGATCTTCTTATCTCGTGCGGTACGTCCGGAAGTTCATTGTCCAAGAAATCAAGAAACTCTTTTTCGAACTGCCTCACAGAATCCACTGGCATCTCATCGAGGTAGCCGCCAACGGCGGCATAAATTATCGCCACCTGTTTCTCTAACGGCATGGGTTCGTACTGCGGCTGCTTCAATATCTCGACCACTCGCTGCCCTCGTCCGAGCTGAGAAATAGTGATCTTGTCGAGATCGGCACCGAATTGTGTGAAAGCGGCCAGTTCATAGTATTGGGCAAGATCTAGCTTCAACCTGCCCGCGACTTTTCGCATTGCCTTTGTCTGAGCTTTGCCTCCGACTCTCGACACCGATATTCCAACGTTGATGGCGGGTCGGACACCCGAATAGAAAAGATCGTTTTCAAGATATATCTGTCCATCAGTTATCGAGATGACGTTTGTAGGGATGTAGGCAGAGATATCACCGGCCTGAGTCTCGATGAAAGGAACGGCGGTCAGAGAACCACCTCCGAGTTCATCGCTGAGTTTCGCGGAACGTTCAAGAAGCCTGGCGTGCAGATTGAAAACGTCACCTGGGTATGCCTCTCTTCCCGGTGGCCGTCTCAAAAGCAAAGATAGCTGTCTGTAAGCCTGAGCGTGCTTGGAAAGGTCATCGTATATGACCAGAGCGTCCCTGCCCGTGTAAAGGAATTCTTCTCCCATGGCGCACCCCGCGTAAGGCGCGATGTAGAGCATCGGGGCAGGTTCACTGGCCGCGGCCACGACCACCGTAGTATGTTCCATCGCTCCGTTGTCTTCCAAAATCTTGACCACGCGGGCTATGTTCGATTCCTTCTGACCGATGGCGACATAGATACAATAGAGATTTTGCCCCTTCTGGTTGATTATCGTGTCAATGGCGATGGCGCTCTTCCCGGTCTGCCTGTCACCTATGATGAGCTCCCTCTGGCCCCTTCCTATTGGAATCATTGAATCTATTGCCTTGATTCCGGTCTGAACGGGTTGCTGTACGGGTCTTCTTTCAATCACGTTTGGAGACCTGGATTCGAGCGGGCGGAATTTCTTGGTAACTATCGGTTTCTTTCCGTCGATTGGCTGACCAAGCGCGTTCACCACCCTTCCCAACAGTGCATCACCCACCGGAACCTGGGCGACCGTTCCAGTCCTCGTGACAACGTCGCCTTCCCTGATTCTGTCGTTCGAACCAAACAGAACAAGACCGACTGTGTCAAGCTCGAGGTTAAGCACCATCGCCATCGTACCGTCCGGGAATTTGACAAGCTCTCCCATCATCACGTCGTCCAAGCCCCAAACCCGGGCTATGCCGTCACCAACCTGTATGACGGTTCCTACGCTCTTCATTTCGAGCTTTCCTCTGAACTTGTCGAGCTCCTGCCTTATGACCGTGCTTACCTCTTCGGGTCTAAAAGCCATGGACTCTCCTTTGGATGACTCCTTTCATTCCCATTGTGCCAGCGTCTTTCTCAATACCGCTGAGTCTTTGTATCCGAAAACTCCCGGCAAAGGGTCGGGCCTTGCCTTTGGATCGTTTTTCTCGGTCCGTTGCGTGCGCTCCATTCTCATCAGGTAACTGGCGTCGCTAGAAGCTTGCTTCTCAATTCCTCAAGCCCGGTGCGGATGCTTCCGTCTATGACTTTTCCGTTCAGATAGACAACGAGGCCACCCACTATCGATTGATCCACTCTTGTGTCGATCTGTACGGTCTTGCCGGTCAAGGCCTCTAATTTCGAAGTCAAGAGCTCCCTTTCGCTATTTTCCAAAGACACCGCGGATACGACCACTGCTTTCTGAATGCCTTTCCTTTCTTCGTCCATTTGTGTGTACTCTGAGAGAATCTCGGGAAGTAAGGCAACTCTCTTTCGCCTGAGGAGCAATTGCAGGAATAGCCACGTTGAATTCTTCACTCTTCCCCGGATAGTGCTCTCAAAGACCACCGCCTTCTCGGCGCCCGTGACATCGGGGGACTCGACGAAGGAGGCCAGTGCGGGTATCTGACGCATAAGTCCGGCGAGACTCTCCATGTCACCGCGGACGGCGTCAATTCCGTCCGTCTCCTGGGCGAATTGAAAGAGCGCCTCCGCGTACTTTCTAGAAACGCTTCGACTTGACATCTACTTGATCCAAATCCCTTATGAAGTTCGCGATCATCTTTCTGTGTTTCTCGGCATCCAGAGTTTCTTGCAGAATCTTTTCGGAAGCCTTCACGGCCATGTTCACGACTTCGTTTCTCAACTCCACGAGAGCCTGGGCACGATCCCTTTCGATCTCATCTCTTGCGCGACCAAGCATCTCCTTGACATCGGCTCGGGCTTCTTCCTTTATCTCGGAAGCGATTTTCTGCGCATTCCTTACGGCTTCCTGGAGCCTTGCTCTCGCCTCAGCATCGATCGACTTAAGCTTGTCTTCGTATTCCTGCCGAAGTTTCTCCATGTCCACCTTGCGTCGCTCCGCTTCGTCCAGTTCAGACCGGACCCTCGCCTTTCTATCCTCAAGCACCCGGAGCAGAGGTTTCCAGGCAAATCTTTTCATTATCCATAGAACGATCAGAAACCCGAGAATCTGGGTCACTATTTGACCGTAATCAAGTTCCATGACTCACTTCAGCGGGGTAACCTCCGCCACCTTTCCGTTCAAGCAGGACCACGTTCGCGCAGAAAGTGCATCGCGACAGCTCGGGCCCACAGAGACTGCAACAGTAAGACCTGACTTGACAAAGCACATCGGAGAAAGCTCGTGTTGCTGCAGAACGCATCACTGGAATCCACCCGGGCGAAGCATGCCCCGATGGCGCCGCCTCTAAAGGGCAAGACCGATAGGCGCGGTTCTAAAGGGCGAGCAGGCGCCTTAACTTATCTTGCCCTGGAGAACGAACATCGTCACAAGCGCGTAAATCGTTAGTGCTTCGATGAAGGCAAAGCCGATGATCATCGCCAGCTGGATTCTCATCGCCGCCTCGGGCTGCCTTCCGATAGCTTCCATGGCCGCCGCCCCCATCCTTCCCAACCCGAGCGCGGAGCCGAACGCGGCTATAGAAACTGCCAGAGGGACCGCTAAGCCGAGCGCACTCTGAAAATTCATTTGTCAACCTCCCTTTGCTAATGCTCCTCGTGAGGAAACATCATGAGAAAGTATATAGTGCTCAGAACTGAAAACACAAGCGCTTGCACCGTACCCGTCAGCATTGCCAGAAACACGAACGGGAAATGAATCGGAATTCCGAGAGGCAGATGCAGGAACGCAAGAATACTCACGCCTAACCCCACAAAGACCGCGATCAACACGTCCTCCCCAAGTATATTGCCAAAGAGACGCAGGGAAAGACTCAGCGGTTTCGCGAGTTCCGTGATGATGTGGAGAGGAAACATCAAGGGAACAAGTACTATGCCGACCAGGTCCCGCGGACGACCCGCAAAATGATCAATGTAACCAACAATCCCCAGCTTTCTTATCCCGGTATACTGCACGTAGATGAAAACCGTGATCGCCAGCGCCGCGGTCGTGTTGATGCTTGAAGTCGGCGACTTCATTCCCGGGATGAGCCCAAACATGTTCATGCAGAAAATGTAAATGAACAGGGTTCCGAGAAACGGAACGTAGCTCTTTCCTTCTTCCCCAAGAATCCCGCAGACAAAATTGCTGAGTCCTTCAACAACCATTTCCAGGAAGTTCTGAAGCCCTCCCGGAACAACCTGCGCTCTTCTCGAAGCAAGATGGAAAAGCACGCCGAGGAAAACGGCGATGAGAAGCGAAAAGACAACGTTTTCCCAGTGGTGAAGGAGCTGAGCAAGGGGCGCGGAGCCAAACTTGTCGTAGATAATGGTGATTATGTTGGGGAGCTCCGGCGGACCTTCCGAACCCGTTCCTGCTTTCTCTGCAGTCGCAACCATGTCAAGAAGGAAAACCATTCCTCCCTCTCTGAGCAACTCTAATGCCCGGACACTCAGGCATAGGTGCGTCGTTTTCTTTCACCAAGCTTCTGAGCCACCAGAGCGCCGAATGCCTTGAGAAAAATCACTGCCAACACAAAAGAGAAACCTGAGACCAGGCTTCCTACGGGGAAAACACGGGCTGCTAGGAGGAGAAAACCTAAAGAATAGAGGAACGGGAATTTGAGAAGTGCAATCCACACGACCCTGGACTTGTTCGGATTCTCCAGGCTGAATAGCGTGCTGACCAGAGAAGCGATGGCCACAAGATTGAGTATGCCCCAGAGCGCCCCCAGGAGAAAACCTGAGCCAATTGCCGGAGAGGCATAAGTAACAAGGAAAAGAGCCACCATGGGCGCAACCAGCGCGCTTGTTCTGACGACCCTCGTTACAAACTCAGTACCCAAATTGGAGAAACTCCGAAACTAGCGAGTGGGCTCAGTCATCGCTGGACTGATTCTCTTTGCTGACTCTTACGATGATTCTGTAGACTTCCCTTGCACCAGCCACAAAGCCGAGTATGATGAACACAATCCACAGAAAAGAAGTATTGAACCTCTTGTCTAAGAATCGTCCTATGAAGTAGCCAAGGACGGGCGAAACCAGGAGAAGAAAGGGTATTACGGTCACTGGCCCTGCCTGCCGCAGCATGGCATACTTGTCTTCAGATTTCTTCCCCATAACTGCTTGCATCCCAGCGTCTTAGTGTCGGCGTAACATCGTGTTACAAAACGGCAACAGGGATGAAACGGGTTTCGTTCCGAAGAGTTTATTGATACACGTGAAAAACCGCGAAGTCAATATGTTTTTGGATGAACCTGGCGCCAGAGCGGAACGTTGCCTGAAGGTGAATGGGGGCGGAGGCTGTCCCGTGGGTCATTCAAGAAACGCTCTACGGTGCAGCGCAGCTTTAAGCTCAGGTGAACGGGGGCGCAGGCTGTCCCGTGCCTGAGGCACTACCCAACCACGTCCACAGCAACCACCCTGCCAGAGGAAAACCCGGCCCCCAAAGAAGAGAAAAGACTCAGGCAATAACCGTGCCCTCCCCGCAGTATCATTAAAAAGGATGTAAGATTGGATACGGCGCGAGCAGATGCGCTAATCGGCATAATTGCAACGAGTTGTATTTCAGGCAAGAAAGTCTGTGCTAATCCGTCTGATGGAGACGATCAGGACGAGGGTCTCAAGGGTGAACAGAGTTCACGGAAGGGGCAACGCTGTTCTCGATCGGAGGTCTTGATTCTCGATGAGAGGTCTTGATTGAGAGATGCTTGTTCGCAGTAGCCAACACTCCAGGATGATACTGGGGATCTACCGGGAAACCTGGGCGTGTATCACGTGAAGGGTCGGACCGCCCGCCGAACCGCTATCCAATCTTGATGTTACCTGCTTTGACGAGTCTGGCAAAAACCTGGGTCACCTTTGGGTCGAACTGGGTACCAGATTTTCCTGCCATTTGAGAAAGGGCTTCCTCCACGGAGAGCGCGTCTCTGTAAGGTCGATCGCTCGTCATTGCATCAAAGCTGTCCGCTACGCAAGTGATGCGAGCGTACAGAGAGAGTTCGTCATCTCTTAGCCCATCAGGATAACCTTTCCCGTCCAGGCGTTCGTGGTGGTGTCTTACGATATCGATGGCCTTCTCAAGGAATCTGATACCGGAGAGGATAGAAGCGCCCGTCTCTGGATGGCTTTTGACAATTTTCCACTCCTCCTCGTCCAGAGCCGTAGGTTTCCAGAGAATCTGTTCGTAAACTCCAAGCTTTCCGATGTCGTGGAGAATCGCGCCGAATCTTATGTTCTCTACTTCCTCGGGCCCGAGTCCCATACCTTCTGCGATCGCAGTTGCGTATTCGGCCACCCTTTCCGTGTGACCACGGGTATACGGATCCTTTGCCTCGATCGTGTTCACGAAAGCCTTGATGGTGGCAAGGTAAGTTTCCTGGAGTTCGTTGTAAAGTCGAGCGTTCTCGATGGCGATGCCAGCAGAACTGGACAGGCTCGCGAGCATCTCCATGTCGAGCTGAGTGAAACCGTTCCCGTGCACCCTCTCACCCAGCAGAAGGACTCCGATGAAACGTCCTTTTACGTGAATGGAATGGCACAGTATGAAACCCGCAGCGGCAATCGTCTTTACCTGATCGCCGACACGGGGATAACTCTCCAGTTCTTCGATGCCGAGGGGCTTTTCGCACGAAGAGAGTATAGAACCGAGAGGGCTGTCAAAAGGAATCTGGAGGTTCTCGACGAGGCTGAGCTTTACGCCCTTGGAAAGAGAATGGACGAGCACCCGCGAATCCCAACCCTCCGCCAGGAGAAAACACGCACTCTCTACCCGCAATTGACCTACTACTGTTAGAAGGAAGGTGTCAAGAAGGGTCTCAAGCCTGAGACAGCTATTCAGTTGTTGACTCAAACCTATCAAAGTGTCCTTGCTGTAGAGGAGCCTTTTGAGTTCGTTGTTTACCCTTTCGAGCTCCTGTTCGCCGCGCTTGATTTCGTTCTCCAGTTTTGCGCTGACGTTTGAGAGAGTCTTGCTGTCCTCAGACCCCTTGAAAATCTTATCTATTTTTGTGAGAAGTTCTCTCGGTGAGAAGGGCTTCATCAGAAAATCGTCAGCGCCCTTCAAGAGACCCTCGAGCCTGGACGTGGCGTCGCACTGGCCCGAAATCAGTATCACGGGCGGGCGGCACTCAACGCTGCATTTTTTTAGTGCCTCGCAGACCTCAAAACCATCTGCCTTGGGCATCTTCACATCAAGAATAGCCAGATCGGGTTTGTGCTTGGCTGCTACTTCCAGGGCTTCGCGCCCGTCGAGCGCCGAGACGACTTCGTATCCGTTATGAGAAAGGGTTATGTAAAGAAGCTCAACAACCCTGGGATCGTCGTCGGCGATGAGCACCTTTTTTTTGTCCGATCGTTCGCCTCTTGAAGTTGCCATGTTCTCTTCCGAGTCTGTCATTGTTTGTGATCTACTCGAGGACCCTGCACGCCGCTTGTTCGCGCGTGCGACCACTTCCAAGTGGTTCAAGCAGGATCACCGGAACACCGCTGTCGAGCACTATTGCTCCAGTGACAACGGGGACTTTCTTAAGCCATTGCGGCAGTTCCTTAAAAACTGCTTCCTGTCTCCAAAGGATCCTTTCTGGAACAAGTACTACCCGTTTGTCCTCCTCCTCGAGAAAAACCGCAGGAATCTCCATCAGCTTCTCCACTGGAGGCTTCTGTCCAACAAGTTCCCACAGGTAACACACTGGAAACATGAGACCTTCCCTTTGAACCTGTGGTGGCACACGTGCAACATCAATCTCTGTCTGGAGCAGCATACCTGCTTGCCTGACGAGTGCCCATCTGACTGCATAAAGCTCTCCGCGAGTCTCGACAACAAGATAGGATTCTTTCTCTCTTCTGGTTTCGCTATCGTTGAGTTGGAGGGACTGACGATCCTCCACAGCTACTCTCCTTCCTGTTTGTCCCCTGCTGAATCGCCGATGAGAAAATCTTCGTTAGAAAGTATCTCAACACGAGAGGACTCTGGTATCGAACAGGGGCTCTTCCAACTTTCCCCCTCTGCGAGAGCTTTTGTCTGATCGTGCACGGCAACGGCCTTTCGACTCACGCGCTCGGCCTCACGCGAAGCCTTCTCGGTTAGCCTCGAAAGCTCCTGCACTCTGGAGAGAAGCTTCCCAACTGCATCGTCAAGCCTGGACGTTATCCGATCGAGATCGGCCTCGACGTCTTCCCCCCCCGGCCCCCGCTCGCCTGGTTCGAAGCCGAGCACACGCGTTCTAATTCTCACCTCTTCTTGTGACATGTGGATAGCGCGAACGACAGAGTCAACCTTTGTTTCTATCTCCTTGACAAGGACTGCGCTTTCATCGCTGCAACCCCTTGCGAACTCTGCTAGCTTACGTATCTCTTCGGCCAGGACATTCATGCCCGGCAACGAGGCTCTTGCAGCCTCCACGGCAACGTTCAACGCGAGTACCGAAGCCCTGTTTGCAATTCGTTCTGAACTCCTCGAGAGAACGTTTGCCTTTATCAGTCCCTTTGTAAGCTCCTCGATCCCTCTTGCGGCAGTCTCGATGACCTTTGTCACCGCATCGCGAATGCCATCCCTGGGCGGCTTCATCCCAGATTTCTCTTCGGGTTTGCCTATGATCGTGTGAAGCTTCTCCTTGGCCTCCGTAACAAGTCTCGACACCTCTCTGGCTGCGACAAGAGTCTCGGTTGATTCGAGGAAGCTTCTTTCGGCGTGAGTTGCGAGTTGCTGACTCGCTTCCCTCGTTTCGCGCAGGTCTTTCTCTATTGTGCGCATCTCTTTCACGGATGCCTTACGAAGCTCCGAGAACTCAGGAAGCACTTTGTTGATGAGAGAGATGAGCCTTCCAGCAACCCCTTCTCTTTCTGGAAGCGGCACAAACGGCGAACCTACCAGGACCTCTTCAACCGCGTTTCCTGTACGCTGAAGCTCTTCCTCGAGCTCCGAGAGTCTGCGGGAAGCAGCAACCTGATCCCTGCTGCCTCTGCTAAGCTGTTCGAGACGTCTTGCAAGCACATTGAATTCAACATCTTCTTTGAGAGGGCTCGGCAGACCACCTTCGGGTAGTTTCGCGCTTTCGGCCACCCTAAGGAGACACCTCACTCCTATGCCTGCGACGCGAGCGATGTAAAGGAGCACCAGAAGCTCGACGACGATAAACACCGCGGCCACGACAAGCGCCCCCAGCACCATCTTTGTCTCCAGCCCCTTGGACGCGACCCATAGAGAGGAAGGAAACCACCCGGTCGCAAACCACAGGACACCGACAAGAGCCAGGGTCACAACCACAAGGGGTACGAACGCAAAGAGAATCAGTCTTTTCTTCAGTGCTTCTTCCATTTCATCACTCCTCAAGTAGCGCAGCAGGAGCCGGTGATTGCCGACGACGTCTCTTGTTCTACACTGTGAGAATCGCTCCCAGGCTCAGAGCTATTCCCGATTTGAGAGTCGCCTCCGGTTTCGGAGTTGTTCTCGATTCGGGAGACGCTCTCGGCTTCGGGGCGATTCCCGGTTCGGGAGTCACCTCCGGTTTGAGTGATGCCGTTCGCTTGAGCAAGGCAGCGGTCAAACAAGCGCTCTAGATGCTTTCTGCGCATGAAGCAGGCGTTCCCTTCTGCGTTCTCGATTCTACTCACGTCTGCGCACAGCCTCGGAGGCGCATCCACTCTAACTGCGATACTGGTTCCCCTTATTGAGAATATGACGACATACTGGTCTGTCTTTACCCTTTGTGCAAACCTTTCCTCGGTCGAACGCTCGATCGACTCCCCAAAAAAGCAAAGCAGCGGGACGAGTTCCCCCTTGAACAGGATTAACCCTTTCACTCTCTTCGGAGCACCGGGAATCCTGCACAACCTTTCAAGTTGAGTGGAACCGCAGACCGATTCTATGTCAACGAATATCTGTTTGGCTCGAAGTCTAAACGCTACTGCAGCGCGCGCAGGGACGCAGCCACGGGACCCGCCCGAGTCTCCATCAAAGCGCATTTTCCTGGCGTAGTTAGCGTCGTCGGCCATCGTAGCAAATACCCCTTCTGGCAGAGAATACCCCGTCTATGTGTAGCTGAATAAGCTAGACACAATGGTACGCTGTAGCTTGTAGCAGATAGTATGCCACTAACCGCAGTGCCGAACGACAAAGCTAATGCATTGATTTGCAATAGGTAGAGTGCTCACGACGAGCCGGCAAATGCTCGGAGCCGTCGCGGGCAAAGAGCGGATCATTGCAGTTCGCAAGACTGGTTGCATAAAACACTGCTCGCTACACATAAACACAAGGGGCATCCTTGGCCAAAGCCAAGCATGCCCCATTCTCCCGACGCCCCAGCCGGAGGACCATCTTATTCCGACGTCTTGCTGACTTATATCACCGACGACGACAGACGTTGCGTGAGGAAGACTGGCTGACGCTGGACTTCCTCACGCAACAACCGCACCACAGCCACTACCCGTACAGGCGCCACCCATTCACCAGCTCATCAGCCTCACCCATCAAGAACGCCACAACCCCACACGTGATCCAATCGCTCACCTTCCCTGTACTAGCAGCAATGTCGCACCACATGTTCCACGCCAACCCCACGCTCGGCGTCAGAACCACCAGCAACAGCACAATCACAACAACCACCCTCTTCACAGCAAGTCACCTCCTCTCACTTCGTCGCCCGCTGCGTCGTGTCAACGATCGCCCCCACAACCTCGAAACTAGCGATGTCTTTAAACCGGAAGCTACCCGCAGGGAACTTCGCAGCTCCGCTCGGCACTCCCTCTTTCTTGCTACACCACACGGTCTTCTTAGATACAACAACAACCTCACGCCTGCTGTCATACACCCTGGTCTGCATCTCGTCAGCAGGAAACAGGCACGCCTCACTCTCGATCCGCCTCCCACTCTTATCAGTCAGCACAATTTTAGTAGCCTTAGTGAACACCACGCGATCAACCGAGATCGGCAGCACACCAAAACCCAACCACCGTCCCCCCTCGTACTCTATCGCCTCGTACATCTTCAGACACTCAAGACCAGGCGGACGGCTGTCCAACAACCGAACCAAATCCCCAGGCTCAGGATGCCCGAACCCAGCCACACACCAGCTACTATCAGGCGGCCACCAGATCATCGTCCCGTGCTTGTTCACACGAAACCCAGCCTCACCACACGGCACAACGATCGCCAGAACAGACCCGATCACCATCCCAACACCCACACAAGCACACAACACACATCGCGACAGTCTCATCTACACCCACCTCCTGCCAACCCCTTGAAAATGCAAGCCGGCGCGATGAGCGCGCACGATCAACCACCACGCACGCACTTCACCAACCCGACCTTTCAGCGAGCCAAAACGCGCCGGCCCTGCAAACCAGATGTCGCTGCAGTGCTCTATCGGCTACTGGGCGTTCCAAGAATTCCTTGAAGACAGAAAATGGCCCCGTTTGATCTGAGGGGTATCCTTGGCCAAAGCCAAGGATACCCCATTTTCCCGACGCCCCAGCCGGGGGAGCATTCTATTCCGACGTTTTGCTGACTTATATCGCCGACGACAACAACCGTTGCCTGAGGAAGACTGGCTAACGCCTGACTTCCTCAGGCAACAACTCTACCACTACCCACCCCAGTAAAACGTGTTCCCGAACCAGTCCCCCTCACCCAAACCGAACATCTCCACGTACACCGCGCACAGCACCCAGTCAAGAAACTTCCCCGTCTCCAACGCGAGCTCACACGGAACGGGAATCGCCTTCGCAACAACAGGCACCACCAGCACACCCACCAACAGGGCAACTACGATGAGCCTAACCACAGCAAGTCACCTCCTCTCACTTCGCCGATCGCTGCAGGGTGTCCACAATCGCTCCCACGACTTCAAAACCCGCTATGTTCTTAAGCTCGATGCTACCAGCCGGAAACTTCGCAACCCCACACAACGCTCCAGTCTTCTCGTAACGCCACACAGAATTCTTCGTCACAACTATAGCCATCTTCCTCGAGTCATACAGCCTCGTCTGCAACTGGTCAGGCCAGAAAACAATCGCCTCACTCTCGATCCGCCTCCCCTCCTTATCAGTCAGCACGAACTTTGTGCTCTTAGTGAACACCACCTTCTCCACCCTCTTCAACCACACACCAAACCCCAACCACTCACCAGGCTCCTTCACCTCAAGCTCATAACCCTTCAACCCATCCACCTCAGCAGGCTTCTTCGACAGGATCTCCTCAGCCAAACCCGGCCGCAGCTTCCCGAACCCGACCACCACCCACGCACTATCACCAGCCGCCCACACGTGCTGCGGCAGCTCCTTCTTACCAGCCACGCACTCATCAGACGGCGCAAGGATCGCCACAACAGAACCAATCACCATACCCACACCCACACACGCCCACAACACAGAACGCGACAGTCCCATCTCGAGCCACCTCCCTCCAGACCCTTGAGAATGCAAGCCGGCGCGATGAGCGCGCACGATCAACCACCACGCACGCACTTCACCAACCCGACCTTTCAGCGAGCCAAAACGCGTCTGCGCCCACAGTACTCTCTGCGCTGATCGCCTTGATCGCCCGCCTTGCGAAGTTCTTCCAATCGCAATGATTAAGCTTCCGCTTGCCTGCCCTGCCTTAAGGGAAATCAGTGTTCTATTGAAATTTAGACATCACAAATCGTTCGTATGGAAAAATACGGCAAGAAGGCCGCGGCCTGCGTAGCGCACGTGTTGCATGAGGAAGACCGGTCAATGCGAGCCTTCCTCACGCAACGCCCGTACCACCGTCACTCCCACAGCACCCCGTTCCCGTGGTTATCCCCTACATAATTACCCAGAATCATCGCAAACACCTGACACACGAGCCAGTCAAGAAACTTCCCGCTCTCCAGAGCCACGTCACAGAAAGGCTCAGCACGCAACCCACCAACTGGCGCCACAAAGAACAACACAAGAAGAAGCACCACAACAAACACCCTCACAGCAAATCACCTCCTCTCACTTCGCCGCTCGCTGCAACGTATCCACGACCGCTCCCACGACTTCAAAACTCGCTATGTTCTTTAGCTCGATACTACCAAGAGGAAACTTCACAAGCCCGCTGGGATAACCATTGTTCGGGTTACACCACACAGTAGTCTTTGACACAACTATAACCATCTTCCTCGAGTCATACAGGCTCGTCTGCAACAAATCTGGGCAGAAAACGATCGCCTCACTCTCGATACGTTTCCCCGCTTTATCAGTCACCACAAGCTTCGTGCTCTTAGTGAACACTACTCTCTCAATTCTCTTAAGCCCCACTCCAAACCCCAACCACTCAGCAGGCTCATTCAATACAAGCTGAACAGCCTTCATCCCATCCAGCTCAGCCGGCTTCTTCGCCACGATCTCTTCATCCAAACCAGGCCGGGACTTCCCAAATCCCCCGACAGCCCACGAGCTATCAGCAGCCCACCAAATGTGCGGCATCAGCTTCTTTTTAGCCCCCTCACACTCACCACACGGAACAAGGATCGCCAGAACAGAGCCAATCACCATCCCCAACCCAACACAACCACATAACACTGATCGCGACAGTCTCATCTACACCCACCCCCCTGCCAACCCCTTGAAAATCCAAGCCGGCGCGATGAGCGCGCACGATCGACCACCGCGCACGCACTTCACCAACCCGACCTTTCAGCAAGCCAAAACGCGCCGGCCGCTGCAAACCAGTTATCGCCGCAGCGCGTTAGCGGCTACTGGGCTTTCCAAAAATTCTTTCAAGACAGAAAATGACCCCGTTTGATCTGTCACAGAGAGTATTGCATATACGCAACTTATTGTCAATAGGAAACACTGGGAGTCAATCATCCGACCACCATAAAGCCCCAGACGTCCACTCAAGGCTTCTTGTCGGGCACATGGAGAACCCTCACGCGCAGTTTGCTCGCGAACGGATGAACAATTAGACCTCTGAGTCGGTCGAGCCTTTCGCCGAAACCTATCTTCAAGCTGACCACGGGACTCTCCGTTCCGCTTCGCCCCGCCCATCCTGGTGGCGGACCGGGGGGGGAACCCACTGCGGAGTTTTTCCAATCGAATTGATGAAAGTTCCGCTTTTCCGCTCTGTCTAACGGCAACACATCTTTCTGGTCAAATTCGGACGCCGCAACGCGCTGTGAAGCAAAGGAATAGGGGCAAGGGGCAATGAGGCGTGTGGCATGCTAGTTGCTCTGTCTAGGTTTCGGAACCTGGATTTCTGCGGCGTCACAGTAGCAGAGCCCGGAGGAACTAGATGGAGCCCAAAAGGACACGTTACTCAGAACTCACAACCAGGAACAGAAAAGTACAGCCGACTTACCTTTTCATGTTGCACTGCCTCCTCTACTCAAAAATACAGACGGGCCTTCTGTCCAGCCGCGATTGCTACGACGAGGATGTAAGCGTCTATCTCGCGCAGCTACTGAATTCGTTCATCAATCCTCAGTACGTTGACAGGGCGAAAGGCTCTCTCTTGAAGTATGACACCGAGGTATTTCAACGATTGGCGAACTCGACGGACGCACGACTGAAATACACGATCTACAAGACGAACACAGACTTTCTTCTGGTTTCGATAGGGATATTCGACAATCCCGCCGTGATACTGGGTAAGACGCGAGACAAGACCCAGCCGTCCGAAGAGGCCTCTATCGGTAGAGGAAAAACTTACTACCATTTCGCGTACACGTACAGTCAGCAGGTGCACAAGAAGAACCCGCCGATTTCGGAAGTGCTGGAGAAGCTCTCGTTGGGTTTTGACAGATACGCAAGGATACTCTCGCACCTCAGGGGCGAATACTCAGACATCATGAAGAGACTTTCCAGGGGAGAGGTCTACCATCTCGAAAGGACGGTCGACATAGAGGGAAAGAAGGAACTGATAAAGCAAAAACAAAACTTGCTTCTCGACGTGTACTCAGAGTGGAAGAAGACCGGAGCGCAACACCTGCAGAAGAAACTCGATCAGATTACAGAGGAGATCAAAACGCTGGATCCAAGCTTTGACTTCACCATCAACAAGAAGGATTAGCTGACCTCACGGCCCTTCACCCCCGGCCGAGGTCCCCCCGCACCCCTTCCACGCAGCATTGGCAGACAGCTTGAGCGGAAGGGGTGTTCCTTTGTCAATAGACACCCTAAGCGGAAGTGGCTCCCCTCGCTGGACGATGTTAGAACCGCCTGCGTGGGTATCTAGCGTGGTTCGAGTACGGTCTGCCTCCCCAGATGTGCCAGTACTCGAACCGGAGAGAAGGGTCGGGAAGTCGCCATATGCTTTCGAGTTGCCCACACGGGCTGGAGCACCCGGCGTGGGTTCAAGGAATACCAGACAGGATGTGTCACGATCGGATAGAATTACCTTCAGACTAGCCCCGCCTTTGGACGGTGTTGGAGCTTTCTGGGCCGGGGCGGCGTAGGGGCCGCTACAGCGTAGACTGGCCTGTAACTCAATGCTTACTTTGATGTTGGTCACCAGGAAGCAAGTGAAGCTCTGCGGCAGGCCGTCTGTCGTATTGGGAAGCCCAGAGACCGACTAGTGAGTGCATGTTCTCGTGAAAAGGACGAATGGAAGGCCGGAATCAGATTGATCGCCTCAAGGGTTGACAGGGGGTTTTTCATAGAAGAACTTCTTGTGTAGCGAGAAGCTGGAGCTGTCGGGGGTCAATACCGCTGACCTGGACCTGGTATGGTTCTCTCGGAGCTAAAATAGCACCAGTTAATGGAACGCCACTGAGTGAATGGCCGTGCGCGTTGTGTCGGGATCTGCTAGAATGGAACCGGATTGCTGCACGTCGGGGAACATGTCGTCAGCGCATCGCGATCGCCGGATGACAACTCGTACCTCGGTCCCCGGCGTGGAGCGCAAGGAAGCTGACGATGGACATTCTCGCGGTCTATCCCCAAGAGCCGGAGCTTGCCGTCTTCGAGAAGATGCCCCCGCTGGGCATGATCTGGATCGGCACGACACTTCAGCGTGCTGGCTACGACCTGATGTTCATCGATCAGCAGGTCGACGATCGAGATCCCGGTCGTGTCGCCGAAGAAACGAGACCGCGGTTGGCCTTGGTCGGCGGGACGACCCACAGTCGGTTCGCCTCGTTCGCCGTCGCCCGGTCGATCAAGCAGGCATCGACCGGGACCATCGTTGTGTATGGCGGCCCTCACGCCAGCTTCACAGCCGAGGATACGCTGGGCCATGTCTCCTCGATTGATCTTGTGGTGCATGGGGAAGGTGAGGAGACTTGCCTCGATCTTGCTTCGTGGGCGAAACAAAACGGGGCGCGCATTGAAGAACTGGCGCGAGTCCAGGGGATTTCCTATCGAGACAACGGCGCGATTGTCCATAATGACCCACGTCCGGTGATTCAGGATCTCGACGACCTCGGCACTCCCGATCGAGGTCTCGTCCCCCTCGATCGTTACCGGATGCAGATGGATTACCTCGGCATTCCGGGGACTTCGGTCATGACTGCCCGTGGCTGTCCAATCGGCTGCACCTTTTGTTCGGCCTCCGCGATGTTTGGCAAGACCTATCGGTCCCGATCTCCGAAGCTTGTCGTCGACGAAATCGAAGGTCTGGTCTCGGAGCACGGTGTCCGAGGAATCAAAATCTTCGATAGTACCTTCACGCTCAATCGTAAACACGCACTAGGCTTCTGCAACGAGCTGGTTCGCCGTGGTCTCAAGATCCCGTGGGAGTGCGAGATCCGCGTCGGTTCCGTAGACAAGAGGCTCCTGGCGATCATGAGAGATGCGGGTTGCTACTACGTGGATGTCGGTATCGAGTCCGGATCGCAACGTGTCCTTGACGAGTGTGTGCGCAAGGCCATCTCGCTTGACGATGCAGAGCTGCTGCTCAGATGGTCGCAGGAGCTTGGTCTGTTGACCAAGGTCTTCTTCACCGTCGGACATCCGGGTGAGACGGTCGAAGAGGCGCAGATGACGAACCGGTTCATCTGGAAGAATCGGCGAACCATCCGCCTTGCAGCGTATCATGCCGGGCTCAGGATCTACCCGGGTACGTATATGGAGCGATACGCACAAGAGAACGACCTGCTCCCGGCAGGCTTCCGCTGGTCTGCCCCCTACCAAAACCTAGCCAATCGGAGGCTTCTGCGGTCAGTCGATAACGTCCCTATTCTTCTTCAACCGGGTCTTCAGTTAGAGGATCTTAGACGGCTGCGGATCCGCTTCATCGCGTGTCGTCTGGTTTCCCCGCGCTACCTCCTCGAGAAGGCGCGGAGCATCCTTGGGCAAAACAGCCTTTTCGCCTATGTCATGATCATTGCACATGGGTTGCGGATCCGTGGCCGAAAACGGTGGGCAGGCCGAAGAGCCTAAATGCCTCCCCAGATAGGACTCGAACCTGAAGCACCCAGTGCCCTATTTCTCCTGCGGCGCGCGCCCGTTTATGCCAGCCACCAGTGCGGCGTCTCATAAGTTCCTTGGCAAATCACATATGGTGAACACGGCCGGTTTTAAACCGACCGATGACACTCGTTACACCTCAGAGAGACGGTCGAATCACCCAAGCCTTTTCCGGGACGCCACACCAGTCTGAACAGTTTATCCCGTGGCAGGACTCCTCGGACCCGCCACGGGATAACAGACACGTTTACGAATTGGTGAGGCACGTTTATGTCGCGGCCTCGCTCTCCTTTCGGGACGAGTTATCTCAAGATGACAAGCTTCTTAGCCTGTCGCACGTCACCAATTACGACTTCGTAGAAATACACACCACTCGCGATCATTTCTCCCTGTTCGTTCTTGCCATCCCAAACGGCCCTGAAGTATCCCGCAGGCTTTGGCTCATCCACAAGCACCTTCAAGACCCGTCCTGCAATGTCGTACACGACGATTCTCACTGGCGAGCCGTTTTTGCTCACCCCATACTCGATGGTCGTGTGCGGATTGAACGGGTTGGGATAGTTCTGTGCAACATACGACCTCTCCGGCGCAGGGAGAATCTCCGGAATCAGAGGCTGGCCGTACGACATCCCAGGGTCAGAAGAGCAGACCGGGCTATAATCGACGTTACCATAGAACTTCTTGGAACTGGGGCTGCTCGTCCCCCACCAGTTGTTCTCAGCCATTATGGAGTACTCGGTGACGTTTGCAACGTAGTAGTTGAATGACTTGCTCGTAAAGATGCGGTTACCTCCAGATCCGCAAGAAGCGGCTTCAAGATCGGGATTGGAATAGTCGATGGCCGTAACTCCTGTTCCCTGAAACCCCTCAATCGTCGTGTACCTGATCGTGGGGGCTGCATCATCTGCCGTCTGTATGCCGTTACTCGTAGTATTCATGATTCGATTGTGGGAAATCGCCGGCCCCGACGAACCAGTACACTTTATGCCGTATTTGACGCCGTCTATCCACGTGTATTCAATGCCGGCAGACGCCTCCCCGCTCGACAGAATTCCGTAGTTCGTACCACTGCCTGAAGCTGTGATAATGTTGTGATTACCGGCGCTGCCGGTGATGCTTCCTGTTGTGGTTGATGTGAGTTCTACACCCGCGACACCGGTCGTTCCGAGTGCAATGCTGTCGCTGGTTATGGTTACCGTGGAAGCAACCGCCTTGATGCCGTCGTTCGAGAAGCTCGAAACGACACACGAGTCCACAGTCACCGTGGTGGATTCCGCTTCAATGCCGTTGTACGCATACTTGACGATAGCGTTGTCGACCAGGTTGCTGCTGTTCCCGGGTCTCAGTCTGATACCGCGCCAGTCGTTGGCGGCCGGGCTTCCGGTAGCAGAAGTGAGGGTTATCCGGTTCCCGGAATTGGCATCGGCCGTCAGCGTCCCTTGGACTATGAGCTCGCACTTGGAAGCATCGGCGCCACTGCCGGCGCTGTCGTTCTTGGAGAAGTGAACTACACAGTCAGGGGCGAGGGTCAGCGTGACCCCGGAGGCCACGACGATGTCGCAGGTGGCGTACTTTGCGCCCGACCACATCGTGTTGCTGGAGATCGTACCGCAGACCTGCGTGCCCCAGTTGACCGTGAAATTGGCGTCGCTGGTGTCCGCGGCAGAGTGCGCCATGTACCCACCGGCGTTGTCATACACGATCGCTTTGACTCGATACGTGCCGAGGCTGTCGGCGTTGACCGGAATCGTCCACGTGTAGGAACCGTCGTTTGCCTCATCTTTTACGATTGTGTCGGGGAAGGTGCTACCGCCGTTCTTGGAGAGTACAAGAGTGACGTAGGAGTTGTTGCGATTGCCGTCACCGTCCACCCATGCGATTTCGTGCGCCGTCCCCGCGGCCCAGGTTTCGCCTCCGTTTGGCCACTTCACTTTGATCGGATGATGTCTGTGAGCAAGAAAGGCGTTGCGATCCCCGATATCTACACGAACCGGAATCTCTTCCACACCGCACGTGTCGTCGAAATCGTAGTTGATGCAGCAATTCCCTTCCACATAGTTGGATTGCATTTCAATACTGTCTGCGGAGGTGACGCGACAGTCGTCCCCGGCCAGGTCATACGTGAGAAACCAAATTTCGGGGCAGTCGCGGAGTTTGTTCTCCCTGATGTAGACCTCGATTTCGACGCTGCCCTCCGGGCACCCTTGCCCCATCTGGAGCATCGACACGGTGGTCTTCCCTTGAGCGTTTGTCGCAGAGTCCGCGTAGGCTTTGCCGTCGTTGTAACAATACTGAGGGTTGATTGCATAGATGCTATCAGCAGGAATGCCGGCAATGGGGTTCCCGGAAGCATCAACGGCGTTCACGTAAACGATCAGACTGTCTCCGTCCCATCCAGGACAGCCAGCTATGACAGACGAATTTACCGTGGCGTAAGACTCATAGGAATAGATGTACGTCGCTCCAGCAATGTCACCGTGGGCGAGACTCCTCTTGGCCGGGCATTCGCTACTGCTACACGGACTCGGCCCCATCATCTTGTAACTATCCGCCATCCCCCAAAAGTCAATCAGCCCGAGCCAGTGGCCCGCCTCGTGTGTCGCAACTTCCTGTATGTCAAACTGTTGTTCAGACGGATCGTCATATCCCGATAGCGTCCACTTGTATGGAACGTTATTTGTATCGCTAGGCGTCGGGTCACCGTTCAAGAACGTGTCCACGTCCTTCAGCTTGCAGAAGTTGTTCTCCCCCGTATCGTAGTGCAACCACGTCAAAGCTGCGGCCCATTGCCAGCCGGTCGGCCACTGACAAAGCCAGGCAACGATATTCCTCGAGTTGTCCGCTTCGGAACTGTCCGTCGTCCCCCCGGCAAAAGTAAAGTCCATGTGACATGAGTCGATGTCTTCCCATTTCTGGAACCCGTTTGTTATCGCCGTCACAACGGCAGCACTATCGCACGTATCACACGCACACTCATATTGACCCATGTTCACATAGTACGAGACCGGCATGCTATTCTCGGCCCATCTCGTGCTTCCGTGGCTCCACAGAGGATTGAACTTGCCTTCGGAACAATACCATTCGGAGTTGTCGCTCCAGTACCCCGCATCCGTATAGACCTTTACGCAGCCCGTCAGCAAGAAGACGTACATCTGAGCAAATCCAGGCCGAGGGACTTCGCACTCGATCAAAGTGTCCGACCAAGAGATGATGTTCGGAGATACCTGGTGCGTAAACATACCCTGGAAAGCAACAAAACCCGAATCGCCCTGACTGTCCCCGAAGTCACTCCCCCTTATCTCGACAGTCATGACAAGACCGTAGTCCGACCCGCCAGAGTCCGGTGTCACGCTCGTCACTGCCGGCGACTCCCCACCGGACAACACGGAAGAAACACCCATATCCTGCTGACCAATAACCGGCAGGCTCCCTGAACGCACGCGTGACACAAACTCATCAACCGAAAGACCCGTCCCACCAACACGACCGTCGAGAATCGGCCTCTTGCTCTCCCAACCAGTCGTCGGACGAAACCGCTTGATCTCAGGTGCGTACCTCAGAAACACCGCCACTTCCTCCCCAACCGAGAACCGAGCTTCCTGAGGAACCAAAAGCCCCTCAGTACCCACCTCACCACCCAAGCAAGTCATCGTGAGAGTCGAACCGACATTCGTCCCCTTTGCGTAATCAGATACGCTCAATGAAACATCCGTGACAATTGAACAGTGTTCTGCCGTTGTCCCGAGCCTCGACGATACTCCGAGTACGCGCCCGACAACTACGTGGTCGGACCAACTCGCGAGATCTGCCAGGCCGGTTTGGCCGTCGCCATTCGCAACGACAGCCCAAGCGCCGATAAACATCGACAGAAGAAGAGCCAGTACGTGTGATGGCCGGATGCAACGCGAGGGATACATTGGAACACCTCCCTTATGAGTCGAACAACCCAGAAGCAAGATGCCAACGCAATGATGCAGAGCAGGGGTTGACAGGAACTTCCTGAACAGGAACTCGTTGAGACACGCGAGCCATGGTAGTGAAGAACGAGCCGCAGGGTTATCAAGAGCTTCCCGAACAAGAAGTCGTTGAGACTGTTGAGAAGCCGTTTGCCAGACGTTGCTTTTCTCAGGAAACGGCGCCCGATGAGTTCAGCAACTTATGAACATAAAATCATGCTCCCTCTCCAATCACCTCCTCGAGGATATGTCTGTCGGTTCAAAGGGCCGGTCGGGCCACCCATCGACCCCCACCGAAGGCGGGCGGGCCCGACCCCATCCGAACGCATCCGTTGAACTTCGGGTGAACCGATCCAATTATGGTCAAGCATAAGAACATTACTAATGCTGCGGGATGACCTCGTACAGACTGCGCGCATTGAGCCTGTCCGATAGCTGAACGGCGATGCGCGCCTCCGTGCATACATGTTTAGTCTCGCGACCGTTCAATGTCAAGAGCCATGTTTGGTGATGTTCTTCGATCTGCGACCGGACGGTGAAACCTCGGCGTTCAGCCAGATCTACTTGTTGATTAGACTCGGGGGCCGAGGCAAGACTAGGTTCCCACCCCCATTCTTGCGGCTTTCAACTGTGCCAGATATGCGTCCCTGACGGTGTTGAAGAATTCTATAGCGAATTTCTCTCGGTAGTCAGGATATGTCCACTCGAGACAAACGAAGCTTCCCGATCTGTAAATGAGTTCGACATCGGCATAGATACCTTGACCAAGATAGACCCGGTGGGAAGAATCTTTAGTCGTTGCAAGGACAAGCTTCATTCTGTCGATATAGCCCGGATCTATGTTGACTGTTCTCCCGACTCGAGCCTCGGCGGCAGATCTCTCGGGAATGTCTGAAATGTGACAGTCGTCCCCTTTGGGGGCGCGAGGTAACCGCTCTCTTGCACCTTCGGACATCGTTTCCGGGGCAGCCTCTTTCAGAAAATTCTTTTCGCACTCGATCGATGTGAGCTTCAGGCCAACGATCTCGTCCGGCTCAATCAGCTTCCCAAACGAGCAGAATACCTTGAGCAGTGTGTCTCCCATTTCGTGTTTATAATAATCAGAGTACGTGAATGGAAAAACGCTGCTCGATA
>Ga0315274_10001971_pt1 | contig 31463 bp, 23 predicted proteins | sample YL17G02_20_MG_FD_203700 | JGI IMG/M metagenome (GOLD analysis project Ga0315274, IMG submission 203700) | Sediment microbial communities from Yellowstone Lake, YNP, Wyoming, USA - YL17G02_20 | ecosystem: Environmental > Aquatic > Freshwater > Lake > Sediment | place: USA: Wyoming | collected...
TTCGGGACCTTGGATACCTCCCCTATAAGGTCGTTGTTTGCCTTTATGGAATCGTCTATTATCCTCTGGTTTGATTTTATCAGCTCGATGACCTGCTCTATGAGCTTCCTGATCTCGGAAGAATAAGACCCGCCCTCTACCTGCTCCATCCTCTTTTCGAGCCTCCTGAGCGGTGAGGTTGGTATGATCTCGTACTCGTCATCAGCCATAATAATTATTTATGCAGGCCCAGTATAAATAACTTGCCTTTTTATCAAAAGGAAAACACGGAAAAGAAGAAATAGCGAAAAAATAAAGGAAAAGAAAGGGGTAGCGCGGGTTAATACATGTCCTCGCCGCCGCCCATGCCGCCCATACCTCCGGGAGGCATCTGGGGAGCGCCGCCCTTGGTTCCCGCAGAGATCATGTCGTCTATCCTGAGTATCATCTCCGCGACCTCCGATGCGGACTTGAGCGCCTGGAGCTTTATCTTCATGGGTTCTACCACTCCAATGCTGAAGGCATCCTGGACCTTCCCGCTGAAGACGTCAAGCCCGAAGCTCGCGTTCCCCTTGTCATGCTCTGCGTTCAGCTGGGCCATGACATCTATCGGATCGAGCCCTGCATTCTCCGCTATGCTCTTCGGTATGGACTCCAGCGCGGCTGCGAAGGCGGTGACAGCAAGCTGCTCCCTTCCCTTGAAGGTGCCTGCATACTTCCTTATCCTCTTCGCGAGCTCCGCCTCTATGGCACCGCCCCCTGGGACTATCTTCCCCAGCTCGAGGGCTGCCGCTATTCCCTTGACGGCATCTTCCATGGCCCTTTCCACCTCGTCGGTGACGTGCTCGGAACCGCCTCTTACCAGCAGGGTGACTGCCTTTGGCTCCTTGCACTTCTCCACGAATATCATCTGGTCCCCGGAGATCTTCCTCTCCTCCACGACCCCTGCAAAGCCGATATCTTCCTTGCTAAGTTCCTTTATGTTCGACACCACTTTCGCCCCGGTCGCGCGGGCAAGCTTGTCCATGTCGGACTTCTTAACCCTCCTCGCGGCCATGATGCCTGCCTTTGCAAGGTAGTGCTGTGCAACGTCATCGATTCCCTTCTGGCAGAAGACCACTGTTGCGCCGGAATCTATCACCTTTTTGGTCATGTCCTTGAGGTTCCTCTCCTGCTGATCGAAGAACGCCTGCATCTTCTCGGGGGAGTCTATGCTTATCTTCGCATCTCCCTCCAGCTCCTTTGCCTCTATGGCGGCGTCAAGAAGTGCTATCTTCGCTTTTTCCAGCCTCTTCGGCATGGCTGAATGAACCACCTCTTTGTCAAGCACGATGCCCTCTATCAGCTCCGTGTCGGACATCGAGCCGCCATGCTTCTTCTCTATCTTGATGTTATCGACGTCGATGGTTACCCCTTTCGGAGTCCTCTCGGCTATCCTTATGACGGCCTTCACTGCTATGTTGGTCAGCAGCTCGGAGGCGCGCTCGGCCGATTTTCCCGTTATGGCCGTGTTGGCTATCTTCCTGAGTGTGTCCTCATCCTGTATAGACACTGCCTTCGAAACGGCCTCAAGCTCCTCTATGGCCTTGATCTTTGCAAGCCTAAAACCACGGGTGATCACGGTCGGGTGTATCTGCTGGTCGAGAAGCTTCTCTGCCTCCTTAAGCAGCTCTCCGGAAAGGACCACCGCAGTGGTCGTCCCGTCACCCACCATCTCGTCCTGGGTCTTGGCGACTTCGACCATCATCTTGGCCGCCGGGTGCTCTATCTGCATCTCCTTGAGTATGGTCGCCCCGTCGTTCGTTATGGTAACGTCCCCGAGTGAATCCACGAGCATCTTGTCCATCCCCCTCGGCCCCAGCGTGGTCTTGACAACATCCGAAATGGCCTTCGCGGCCGCTATGTTGTTCTTCAGGGCATCCTTGCCCCTTGTCCTGAAGGTACCCTCAGGAAGTATCAGTATTGGCTGCATGTTCTGTCCGTTCATTCAAATCACCTCACTCCTTCATATCTATTTAAAAATCATCCGCAACCTCGCGCGGTGAACATAGTTATTTTATATACTATATAAAAGTGAAGGATTTTTAAGCGTTATTCCATCCAATCCGGCAGGCTGCGGCACGCCATAATCGATTCTGCGGCTTAAAACAATTTAAACCTTCCGGGCAGAGTTATTTATTCATGGGCTCGTAGCTCAGCTGGTTAGAGCGCCGGTCTTATATGTCCGCCGGGCGCCTTTGCCCGGTGTGCTTTAACCACGGACTGCGTGAGCCGGAGGTCTGGGGTTCGAATCCCCACGAGCCCACTCATGTTCTTATTTCTTATTCCCAATTCTCATCCATGAAAGTCATAGCAGACCTCCACATACACGGGCCATACTCAAGGGCGACGAGCAAGGACATAACGCTCCAGAACCTCGAGAGGCATGCGAGGACTAAAGGGTTGAGTCTGCTAGGCACGGGCGACTTCACCCATCCAGAGTGGATAAAACAGATCAGGCAGGGCCTCAAGGAGGACGGATCAGGCGTATTGAAGACTCCGTCAGGCTTCAGCTTCATCCTTTCCACGGAGATCTCCAGCATATACAGTCAGGGAGGAAAGGTCAGGAGGGTGCACAACATCATACTGGCGCCTGACATTGAAACCGTTGAACAGATAAACTCATGGCTTCTCACGAAAGGGAGATTAGACTATGACGGCAGGCCCACTTTTGGGTTTTCGTGTCCTGAGCTGGTGGAGAGCCTGATGGGCATCTCGGACAAGATACTGGTCATTCCGGCGCATGTATGGACTCCTTGGTTCAGCGTCTTTGGCTCCAATTCCGGGTTCAATTCAATAGAGGAGTGCTACCAGGACCAGACCAGGCACATATACGCGATAGAGACAGGGCTGTCGTCAGACCCGGCAATGAACTGGAGGCTCTCGCAGCTGGACAGATTCGCCATAGTCTCGTTCTCTGATGCCCATTCCATGTGGCCATGGAGGATTGGAAGAGAAGCAACAATATTTGATCTTCATAAGCTGGATTACAACCACCTCTTCAGGGCGCTGAAGACCAGGGAAGGTTTGGTCGAGACGCTCGAGTTCTTCCCGGAAGAGGGGAAATACCATTATGACGGCCACAGGGATTGCGGCGTGTCCATGGAGCCGCGGGAGGCGATAAGACAGAGGAACATATGCCCGGTCTGCAGGAAGCCGCTCACCATAGGCGTGCTCCACAGAGTGGAAGAGTTGGCTGACAGACCGGTTGGCCACAGGCCGGAAGGCGCCAAGCCGTTCAGGTCGGTCATACCGCTCTCGGAGATAATCGCTTTCATGCTGAAGTCCCAGCCATCATCGAGATCGGTCTGGGAGGATTACAACAAGCTGATCAACGCGTTCGGCTCAGAGCTGGGCGTTCTACTAGATGCGGAAGAGGCCCAGCTGAAAAACCTTGCCGGGAAAGGGATTGCTGGGATGATACTCAGGGTCAGAACCGGCCAGGTAAAGATGAAGCCGGGATTCGACGGCGTCTACGGCGAGATCGCTGACAAGGACCCTGAGAAGATTGTGAGCCCGCAGAAGAGCCTGTCCGATTTCGGCAGGAAGTAGTGTCGCAGCATGCCGTTTTAATGTTCACGTGAACACGATTTCACAACTGGCTCTGAAAAAATATTTGCGTGAATGTGGGATTTTATATCAACGGCTCGTTCTCTATCCCGGTCACAGAAAAGCTCGTCTGGGCATCCACGAAGTAACCGTAGTCTGCTTTCAGGTTCACGGTCTTCCTTGTGAACCCGAACCCTTCAGGCATGTTCTCTATCCTTATGTCGCATCTTATGCTCCTTGCTTTTCCCTGCCACACCTCTATCGGGTAGCCATCTATCGAGTTGTCCCCGACGTCGCAGTCGTAGAACCCGACGTCGCTGTTGGCGTATTCTTGGGATATGCTGACCATGTCCCAGTTGCCTGAATCTTCGCAGTCCGGATAACATATGGTCCCGCTCCCGGAATTTGAAACGTCGACTGACACTGGTATGATGATCCTGTTCTGGTCCTTGAAATACCTCACAGGGCTGAGAAGCGTTATGTCAAGCGAGACAGGGCCCTGGGCCTTGGCGACGATATCATTAGGAAGGGTTTTTCCGGAATCCTGCGCCTTTTTGACCTCGTCCTGGGAGGCGAGGGTTATCGATCTCGCTATGTTGCTCCTGTAGACGTAAGCTACTCTTGCCCTCGGGTTGTACGTAACCTTTACTCCGGCAGGTATGTCAGGAGCTTCACATGACCAGACGCATTCCATGGACTCGCCCTGGGTGCCCTGATCCGGCTTGGCCGCTGCCAGCTTGTCTATGTCCCGGCATCCGTGGCTGCAGGTCAGCGGGCTGGTCCTTCCCTCGTCGAATACGTTCATGAGCGTCACCTTTATGTGCTCCGCATCGAACGGCCCTGTGTTCCTGAACTTCAGGTATATCTGCATGTCCTCGCCTGACATCACGTCTGAGAAATCCGTCCTGAAGGATTCGATCACGATGCCGCTGCCTGAGCCGGTAGTTTGTGTAACACAGCCGGAGGCTGCAACCAGAAGAATGACCACAGGAACTGCAAACAAAAACTCCTTCATGTTTAAAATAAGCGCTGCACAGAAATAAAAACGCGGTTAAAGGCAGCGGCAACCCCGCCTTGAGATTGAAAGAGTTAACTCGAAAGTTGCCTCAGTTGAAGCAGGTGTGGTCAGAATCTGTTCCTTCTCTTCATGGTAATCACTATCGCCACGACCAGTATTATGGCGACCACGGCAGCGATGGTCCAGAGCCAGAAAGTTCCAAAAGGTGTCTGCGGAGAGGATGTTTTTATTTCCTCGACATACCCCTTGCAGCCGTCCACAAGGGCGGTCTCGTTCATCTGGCTGCAGATGTCCGGGTTCCTTTCGACGGCCGCCTGCCTTATTATGCACCTGGGATTGCCGAGACAATCTAAGGCATAGACGCTCACGAAAAGCGAGCCTAAAACAAGCAGAAAGACTGACGATAAAACCACAACACCCCGGTTCATAATTATAGTTCGTTTCCCTGCTTATAAGTATTGGCCGGGGGAGCGAGAATACTGTATTGCTGTGATTATAATTGCATATAATATATTAAGGGAATTGCCCAATTACTATTATAGGTGCGGGGTAGTTAGGGATGTTAAAGTGTCTGATAGCAGCATTTTCACTATCTTTGTTAGTCCTCATGATTTCCGCCCCGTATGTGGTCGCGGAGCCAAAGATCACCTCCTACATCCGCGCGAACAGCCAGCTCGTCGCCAAGATCGACGAGAACAGCAAGGTCAAGTATTACCACAACGACTTCGTCCTGAACGTGCGCGGGGTCACGGACAAGACCGGCACGCTCGTCGGGATGACAGATTACTTCCCCTTCGGGAAGTATGTCTTTGACATTAGCAAGAGCGATAATGAAGCCAAGTTCAAGGGTGAGGTCCTAGATGAGGCAACTGACTATTACAAGCTCGGAAAATCTGATTTTTATGATTACAGAACCGGGAGATTTGTCATCCCTTCTGGCACTGGGAATGATCTTCTTCCAAACAGTTTCAACAAATACTCATATATGATGAACAACCCTTTTAGGAAATTAACTGTTAAACTATTCGAAGGGAAGGGGATAAACGAGGAGGCGCCATCTCCTGTGATTGCAAAGCCTGTGCTCACGGGAAGTGATGTTTCTACAATATCTTATACTGCCACACCAAAATTGCCGGAGCTTAACATATTAGTTTTCATATTCACGCCGAAGATGGTGGAGCCCATAAATCCTGTTGTTGTTCCTACACCGCCAAAGCCAGCTTATACACACGGGATAAACCTGCCTCTTCCAAAACCCCCCCTGGAAGCCACATCCACCCCGATACAGCCATACAAAGTCCAGGCACATACTCTGTATCAGGCATTGCAAGAGCTTGGAGCCTCGGTAAAAGCCAAGGAGGGCCTCGGTGGCTTTAATGAAAAATTGTATGACCCCAGGAGTTTCATTCCCATGTTAAAAGACAATGGGTGGTCGATGGTTATAATGAGGGGAGGGAAAGCCATCCCTGTAGGTTTTAACACCATGGCAGATCGTTTTAAAGATGTGTGGAAAACCGGGGAGGCCTCATTCACTACGTCGGAACCTTTCTATGGAGAGAACTTAGAAAATAGGTTCATGGCAGGAGATGTGGCGAAAATCTTCAACCAAAACAATGTGGAAATAATGGAAATAACCTTTGTGAGCGGGGATCTTTATCATGGAACCTTTACTGGCAAAACCAGTCCATATATTCCGTGAGGTGTCTAAAATAAAGAATAAAAATGCATTAAAGTTCATTGCAGTTTTCATGTCTTTCCTAGTCTTTGAAATGTCTCTTGCCCACTCCGGCATGTCTGCCTCGAGGGATTCAAACTCCCCTGAGGCGGCAGGCTTTTCTGGAGAAGCAAGCATGGGCGTGAAATATGCAACAGGGGACATGTATGTTTCATTGCCGTTGCTCACTGTTCCAGGAAGGAATGGCCTGAATTATCAGATAGACCTTGGGTACACAAGCGGCGGAGGGGTGAGGGTAAAGGATGAAGCCTCGTGGGTGGGCCTTGGCTGGTCGCTGGGGCCGGGAGCGGTTGAAAGGTCGGTCATCGGTTTGCCGGACGATATGCAGCCAAACAACGATAACGGAAATCAAAACGTCTATGTAAGCAAACCGGATAAACCCAAGATAGACTGGTGGATGGTTGTCGGTTTCTTCATTATCGGGGTTGTTCTGACCATATTGTCTTTCGGGACAGGGACTCTCGCAGCGATCGCGCATATTCTAAGTTTATTCGTTGCCGTCGGAAGTTTAATTAGTAACATCGTAAACAAAAACTATGGCTCTGCCATGCAATCAGTAGTCTTTACTTTCTTCAGCTCGGTAATGGGAAGCAATTTTGAATGGTTCAAAACACTTATGGATGCCTGGAGCATAAGAGGGGCGTTCCAATCTACTGCGGCAATAATGACCTATATATCAACCATGAAAAACCTTCCATCGGGAGATGATGTGGTGGAAGGAATAAAAATGGCAAACGGGTTTTTATATGCGCCCACCGTTGGCGAGGACCCCAAATCATCTGAATGGAAAAACATCATAAAGGATGGCGGGAGCCCTGACCTGTGGTCCGTTTCTGGAATGCCTGGAGCCGGGGCCATGTTTATTGCAAACAATAACAACCCCAGACAGGGAATAACCGGGATAAGCGATGCCAAATTCTACATGCAGATAACCCCGAGCCTGAACAGCACCGATGTCCAGTTTTTTACTGGCATACCATACTGTCTTGATGACAGCTCGAAAAACCCGTTTTTCATGTCCAAATCCGAGTGTGAGAGATACTCGGAGGACATAGATATGTTCATATTCACGGGATCAGATGGGACAAAATACGTTTACGGAGACCCGAAGATAGAGGGTGCTGTCGTGAGAATAAAGAATCAGGTAAACGCATACTGGAAAAGGGACTACAAAAAGGAGAGCCTTATTGAATATGATATTAGCCAGCCGTATGCTTATGCATGGAAGCTCACAGCCATACTTTCACCAGATTATGTTGACGGCGGAGGGGACCGTTACAACCCTCTGGATTTAAATGAAGCAGATAACAAGGGGAGCTGGATTGCATTCAGATATAACCTGACAGAAAAAATGTTCGGGTTCGGGGTGGATGAAGCCGGAAAGGTGGTGAAATACTCGAATTCGAGTGATAAAGACTGTGAGGATAACTGCGTTAATAGCCATACTTTCGATGTGGCTGCCATTGAGAATTGTCTTAATGGCTGCGGTCGTGATATAGGAGATGACACGCTATTCTATTCTGCCGGCCTTAAGGAGATGAGCTACCCTTTAAAAATAATAACACCGACGCATGAAGCTGAATTTCATATCGAGCCGAGAGATGACGGGAAGGAAACAATGTGCCATATTAGTTTAAATTATATACGTACTCCATGGGACCCATATAATAGTGTCGGTGCCTCGTTTGATATATGTCCAGTCACCCAAGGGGTATTAAAATTTTCTCCTGCATTTTCTTTTGGATACGGACGTTTGAAATATCTGGATTATATAATTGTGAAAAGAAGGGGAGGCTCGGAAACATCTTCTATGTTTTTTGATGGGAATTACCGTCTGCAAAATAACGGAGAGCGCGGAAAATATACATTAAACAGGGTGTATACCTGTGACAACGGTTGCATTGAAACAAAATTTTACTACGACGGTCCGAACCCTAACTATCCTGGCGATTATAAAATAGATTCATGGGGGATGTATTATGAGCCCGGCACAGCGCGAGACTACAACGGACCGAGTAATTTACAGAGCAAGTTCAAGAAACCGGCAACGGACCTATCATACTCCTATATGCTGACTAGGGTAGAGCTGCCTACAGGAACTACAATAAAATGGGACTATGAGTCCGATACATGGTTTACCTCCAGGGGTGACCTTGAATGGTACAACCATTATGCCGCGCTTAGAGGAGAACCACTCCCATATTCAGACAATTATGGAGGGGGCGTCAGGGTAAAGAAGATGACCTCGTGCAACGGGCTTCAGACGGGCTTCGATGACCCTGTCAATTGCATCTATGAGACCTTCTCATACAAGCAGCCCTATACATACAACGGGATCCTTTATTACAGAAGCTCCGGCGTATCGGATGCTGTTCCTTTCAGGGATTCTGTGATGGAAAATGAATACGACATGAGAGAAAGGAGGCACATGGCATCTACTTACATAAGCGCGTCCGTGCTTTACAACAGGGTGTGTGTATACCAGAACACAAACCCGCCTCCGGAGGACGGGAGCGCATGGAGCGCACCTTACGGGTATGAATGCCACTATTACCTGACAACAGAGAGCAATCCTTCCAATACTGACGGCGCAACGGACAGTAAGTTTGCTTATGGACCGGCTGCCCCGGCTTTTTCCAGATATTCAGATAATGGCTTTGCCGAGGCAGTGGAAAAGAAAACAATGACCACCCCTCCGGGAGGAATGCTGTTGGACCGCTTTTCCGAGCAGACCACGGATTACTCATGGAAAAGGGGCCAGGAATACCTTGTGGAATACTACAGCGGGGACAAGAGTTCTGGAAACAACGGTCTTTTGAAAACAGTGAAAAAGAATTTCCACATGAAAGAGAATGCAAAAGTATTTTACGGCGGCGGGAAAATGGATGACCGTGATTTTGGCTGGGACGGGAACAGGCTGAATGGTTTTGCATCCGGATGGCCCCAGATGTCATCCATTGTAACCACTGAATATGATTATAACCAAAGAGGTCCTCCGGTAACAAAGTATGTAGACACGGGTGACTTGGCCAACCCACAGTATGATCCCGTGAATGGGTTGCCATTGAGCGTGGTGGAGAGACCCGGATTAGAATACAAGGAAAAAACTTCAAGAATAATATATGCTTATGAGAATTATCCGGGAATGCTCAGTGCTCATATAATTTCACTTCCGTGGGAGACGAAAAACTATGATCAGGCAGGTCTTATAGAATATTCACAGATTACTTACAAAAAATTATCCGATGGTAGGTGGTATGCCGACTCGACGAAAAACTGGCTCGACAAAAATTACAATGGATATATTGACTCCGGGGAGATGATAAACTTAAGAACATATGATTATGACAATTACGGCAACATAATAAAAGAAACCGATGCCGAGGGGAAGTGGGCGGCCACCGAATATGATCCGACCGGGATGGTTCCTGTAAAGGGGTGGAACAGCTATTACGGAAGCTCGTCAAACCCTCTCTGGAAGAAAACATATGATCCGGGCACGTTCTTATTAAAGGAATATACAAATGAGAACGGCCTTACTACAAGATATGAATATGACTATTTTGGAAGGCTGTTAAAGGTTTTCTATCCGGAAGATTCTCCCAGCAGCCCGTCCATTGAATATATTTACAAATACAATGACCCGGAATATCCCAAGACAAACAGCATATTAACTAGGCAAAAAATGTCAGATTCCGGTTATTATTACGTGGAGAAAAAATTCTTCGATGGGGATCAGAATCTCCTTAAGGATGTAATCGGGGCTGATGGCGGCCTTGTGAAATACGATGCTGTTTACAGCAGGGGTCAGAAAACAATAGAATACAAGCCGTATTATAAGTCAGACGGAAGAGGCAGGACTCCATACACAAGTTATGAATATTACCCGGATTCAACCGGCATGGTGAAAAGCGTAACAAGCTATGATTCCTCGGGAAACAATCTTGGAAGGATAGAATACAAATACGGGAACATGAGATATGATAAAACCTCATCTATACTGAATGCCAACCTTGTTCTCAGTTCGGTCACTGTTATGGATGAGGAAAGGAACATGATAAGATACGGGAAGGATGTTTTCGGAAACACGGTCCTTGTAGAAGAGGGGAAGGTTGGGTAACATGAAAGGGGGAACTGTTGTGAAATGGCGCCTGGCTGCATTAATGGCGTTCATGGCGATTATGGTTTTTCCACAGATATCTCATGCCCTTTCCTGCGGAGAGTCTCTCTGCAAACCCATCACCACATACCAGACAGATTCTTACGAGACTGGTATAACAGTTGTTTATGACACAGGCTATCCTGGTTCTGGTTATGACAAAGTGGATGCTTATAAGATGAATTCTTTCTACCCGCACACCCACCAATTGACCATAGGCGGTTCCAGCTATCAAACTGACAGCAACACGATATCCGGAGAATGTGTCGAGACTAGTGAGAGCGTAATGTGGTATTGGTGCTCCAAGGTGAAGGTATTGTCTAAAGGGCATGCTATTTCATTAAGTCAAGGCTGGTACACCACGCAACCGAATCCGTGGGCACCGGAAATAATAGAAATGGCACTAGTTACTGATCCTGCCGGAACATATGGCGACAACTGCAAATGCGCCAGCCCCCAAGGTTGCGGCACTTTTATTTTAGGAAGGTACGCCTGCAAATCCGTTTCCAAAAAGAATTATAAACATTCTGAGGTTATAACAGCGGGCACAGACGGAAAAAGAACCGCCAAAACAGATTGCAATGCCATGTGTGATGATCCGGATGGATGTTACATCCAACCTAAAGTTGATTTTTATGCGCTGCCTGAAGTTTTTTGCAGCAGAACCATTTTTGATTACAATACAAACGCGGGAGGGACCTTAGGGAGCTGCTCTAATTGCAACAGCCTGAATCCGCAGCCGTGCGTATGCCCGGGAAACTGCTACATATCCAATACCCCGGTGAACTCCGGACAGGGATGCGGCGGGATTGGTTTTGAATCCCAGTCTGAATTCAATTATAACATGTTGGGCGGCCTGTCTAATTTCAATGATGCGGAGGGGAGGGTGTCATCAAACAGATATGATACGTTCAAACGGCTGGTCTCCTCTGTTGATCCCGACATAGGAACTGCTACATTTACGTACAAAGACACTGGACTGCTGGAAAGCAAAACCAACGCCAACGGAAAAACCGTGAGATACTATTATGATAATTACAACAGGCAGAAGAGGGTTAATTATAGCGAATCCAAGGATGTTATAAATTTCTATGACTCATTCAAAAACGGCCTGAGCGGCATAAACAACAGCAACGGGTTCGGGAAGCTTGTGGAGACATACGACCCGTCCGGGGCAAGCCAGTTTTATCACGACGGACGGGGAAGGATTCTGGAAAAAACCCAGGCCGTATACGGAAGGAATGTCCTTCTAAACCCAGGCTTTGAGTTCCTGGACAATAATCTTCTGCCCGGAACTATAAAATGGGTGGAAAACTCCTGGCCGTCAGATTCTGTAAATCTGTTTACAAATGCCTTGGGGGTTACAGGAGCGGCACAGCAACCATCGGGCTCTTCTAGAACGGAATATTACCTTGAATTGTACCTGAAAAGGAACAGGGCGAAAGGGGACGGAGATGACTATTTTGATTTTTGGTATTATACAAGCATAAACACAAAACATATACCTTACATGGAGGTTCAGTACGAGGTGATAAAAAATGTCGGGGGAGCGCAACTTGCTTTCAATCCAATGAGAGGGGATACGGACGATATTTTCGATGTTGCAATGCCTTCCGAAGTGGGCAATCACACATTTCTTGTAAATATGGACACGCTGAGAACCATGCAAGACCCGAGATTACCGCCGAGCTCAAATGATGTAATAACCAAGATGGGATTCTTTGTAACAGCAGTTAACCAAGCCGATGAAATAGATGTCAAAATCCACAGGATAAAGCTGGGCAGGTGCTGGCTGTGGGAAGATGCCGGAAGCGTTATTAGCATATCTAACGACAAAAATTCCGGTAATAATTCTATAAACATACAAAGCACCGGAAGTTACCAGTACATAAAGCAGATTGTGCCTGTGATACCAGACAAAGAATATACTTTATCGTTATATGCGAAGACCAGTAATTCCGCAAACCTGGGAATAACCCTGAAGTTTTTCAGGGGATACGATGATATAAACGAGGATTCAGATTATATTGACCCTAATTCGGTAGTTATAAACATACCCGGAAGCCAGGTATGGGCTCCGGGATGCGGAACGACAAAGACATGCTTCTATTCCGGCGGCATCTCTTTAACCAGTGACTACAGAAGATACAACTTCTCGTTCAAGATCCCGGGCAATGCGGCAACTGCGCAGATAAGTATCGGTATTGGAAATGCTCCGGGAAGCTTGTTTATAGATGATGTCCAGCTTGAAAGGGGGATGACTCCATCCGACTTCACCGAGAATGTTTTCCAGACATCATATAGTTATGCTACCTCAGATCAGGTATTATCAATAAAATATCCCAGCAGCAGGTTTGTAGATTATGAAATAAACCCTCTGATACAGACGAACAAAGTCAAAGCGATGGGTACGAGCATAGCCGAATTCACATATACGGCCAGCTCGGCGTTTAGCACCATAAGTTTTGGGAATAATATAGTTGTAAGTTACCAGTATACCCCAAGGGACTGGATAAAAAGCATAACATCGACAGGATCTGCATTGCCTGCATTTGACGAATATTATGATTATTACAAAAACGGAAATGTAAAGAGGATATCCACTATTCCCGGATTTTCTGACCAGGCCGCAACATTCTGGTATGACTCTTATAACAGGCTTGCAAAAGAAGATGATATGGCATTCTATAACACAGGAACTCCCCAGGCCATCTCAAACATGCTCTATTCTTATGACAAAACCGGAAACAGGATATCCGCCAAAGAGGGTGGGGATAGCAGATTTTATGGATATTATAACAATGACGGGACAATAAATTTTGATGGCAATTCACAGAAGAGCCGGCTTGCAGATGACGGCGTATATTCATACAACTATGACAATAGCGGAAATATTGTAAAGAAGACAGAAAAATCTTCTGGCAAATATACACAATATTTCTATGACGACGACAAGAGGCTTATAAAGGTTGTTTTGCCTGACTTGAGGGATACATACTACACATATGATTACAGGGGCAATCTCATCAAAACAGAGTCTGGAGGGAACGTGACTGTTTATTTCTATGACCAGGAGAGCAATATGATAGAGAAATTTGAATATCTGGAAGCGCCCGTTCTGAAACAAACGGGCCCCGTGATCACAACCCCGCCGTATTTCATAGTGGATGTAGGAGTGACAAAAAACGTGAGTGTAGTCGGGAACAACGGCAACATGACTATAACGGGCAGCCTTCATACCGGAGGTATAAGCAGCGATTGCGGAGAGAATGATTTCATAGTCCAGGACAGGAGCGGGCAGATTGTTGCGTGCATTGAAGACGGGACAGGAGATATGTGGCTCAAGGCTCCCGGAAACCCGATATGCAATATACCTGACAAAAACTTTTTGAATGCAGCCAGAACAAAAAGCGGAAACTTCATAGTGGAAGACAGCAACGGTGACGTAATAATGTACATAGACTCCACGGGTATGCTTTTCCTGAAGGGGGTCCTTGGAAATCAAGAAAGAATATTATGCAGTTAAATGCGGAAACCGGCGAGAGAATCTCATAATAAAAATTTTACCGATGGTGCAGTCGCTTATTTTGATTCAGCATGGAATCTGTATTTTCTGGAAGGATTTGCTGACTCGAGGGGCAGCCTCTGTTAAAATGTGCGTTTTCTGCTCCAATAATTGTGCCAGGCATCTTCCAGGTTCTTTGTCCTTTGTTCATAATTGCTGTAATCTGGGAACATTTTCTCAAGATATCCCTTTGCTATTTTTGCGCCGGTTTCATAGCTTTTAACCCTGTCAAAAACCATTTTTTGAATGCCTTCTTCCTCAATCTGCTGTGCATAAATTCCATTTTTTAATGTCAGATTTCTAGACTTTTCTGCGGCTTCCCTGAGTTTTGGGTATATCCTGTTTCTTTTGTCGAAATTGTCCGATGTCAAACCGACAACCTTGGATATCTTCTCATGTGCCTGATAAAATTCGTTTCCTCTGTCCAGCAACATGCAATAAAGAAAAAGGATATCATCGAAATGATTATCTATTATGCCCTCCGCATCCATTTTTTTTAATACATTATAGACTTCCGGTGACCGCTCTTCCGTGAACAGGTCCCTTATCACCGCTTTCAGAATTTTATCCTTCCATCCATTTTTATCTGTTTTTTCAGAAAAACTGGGGTTACCATTAAAAAACATGTTTGCCTGAATTTCGCTTAAGGTAAGCAGTTCGTCGCTTATCTTTCTTGACTCTTTGTAGCTAACACAATGCGTTGTTTCGTGGCATTCTACTTCAGCAAAAATCGGGATGCCTTGTTCAAACCAGTTATATCTGGTCATTGATGACGGATAGGTTACAATTGCCTTTTTTCTTTTAATATCATATTTCCCTTCCCCTCCGGAAACGCCATTTATTATAATATCATCTGCGGGTATCATCGAAATGACTCCCTGTATCTGCCTTCCCCACCATGTCTCATCCAGGATTTTCTGCTCTATTGCGTTTAGATGATTCATCTGCTCTTCTGCAGAGAGTCCCATGAATCCGGGCCTTGTTTTTTCCAAGTCCTGTCCACTGGTCTGCCCTGAGCCGGATCCCGGGAGCAGCAGAGCCCCTGCTCCTGCCAGAACCGCTGCAAGGCCTGTTCCGAGAAACCTTCTCCTGGATGGATCTTCCGGCTGCTCTTCCTGCTTGTGGTTTTTGCTCATGAGACCAACCCATATATTGTTACAACTAATTAATAGTAACATTGTTGTATTTAAATACATTTTTGGACTGGTTTGACCGGAAAATCAGACGCCAGCCTGCGATGAGAGGACCTTCACGCTGGTCGTCTTGTCAACGAAATAGCCGTATTCTGCGTCGATCCTGATCGTCTTCTGGACGATCGCATTCGGCTGGTCAGCCTCAAGGAGGCATGTGTACGTCTGGGACGAGCCACGGTTCAGGTATACATCCATGTTTTTTGTGCTCGATCCCGGATCCCCGCACGTCCTGAAAGTCACTCCATCAGGAAGGTCTATGCTGATCTGGAGCATGTTCCAAGAAGGGCCTCCCTGGCTCGACACCTTGCAGCTGTAGGCGTCTGTGCATACCGTCCCGTCGCCGACGTTCTTGACGTCTATGACCACAGGGAACTGTATTTTCTCATTACTTACTCCTGAGACCCTCAACGGGGAGGAGACCGCTATGTCTATGTCTATCGGTGATTTTGATTTTGACGTGCTTTCGGATGGAAGTGACTTCCCCTGCTGCTGGAGGTTCCTCAGCTCGTCCCTTGGGACGAGCGTAAGCGTCTTTACCGCGTGCGATTTGTAGTTGTAGAAGAATCTCACGCGCGGGCGGGCATCCGTGTAAAGCCCTGCGGGCACCACGGGTGCTATGTAGTTCCACGTGCATATGTGATCGGCCCCCTGTATGCCGGTTGCCTGATCAGCGGGAAGCAGCGTGATCCCCCTGGTCTTGTATTCGCACTCATTCTCATTAGGGAACAACTCCTCGTTCCTGTATTTCCCCTCTTCATCGGTCCCGGGAAGCCAAGTCTGGTCGAGCCCCAGCATCTCTGCGAAGCCGCCCTCTGCCTTTATTGATCCCGAGTTCCTGACCTTGAGATTGAAGACCACGGTCTCTCCTGAATATACCTCGGCGAACTCCGGAGCGAAGCTTTCTATTATCACGCCTGCGCCTTCTGGCGTATTGGAGTTGTAATCCCCCAGGTTGAAAGGCAAGGTGCAGCCGGACGCAAAAACCACTGCAATGACCATGACGGCGAACAAAAATTTATAGTGCATGCTATATTATTGTAGAAAAATAAATAAAAAGAAAATTAAATGGTCTGCTCCATTCCCTTAACAGTAATCTTGGTCGTCGCATCCACGTAATAGATGTAATCAAGGTCCACCTCGAAGTACGACTTCGTCCTGCTTGATGGCGGGCTTATTGTGGTGAAATCGCATGTTATGTCCGTCGTCCTCGTGTCCCACACTCTGACGAACCTGCCGCCTGTCGCCGGCTGGGAGAGCCCCAGTGGCATCGTGTCGTACATGCTGCCTTCCCAGGTGAATTCCCTCGGGCAGTCCTGCACGGGCTGGACAAAGTCTGGCCATCTTACTGTGACCCCGACCGGGCTGTTCCTTCCGAATATGTGGCCTGTCCCAATGTTGTTCAGCTTTATCTGGAGCTGGAACTTGTTGTCAGTCCACTCCCTGGAGGCTACGAAGTTGCTCGTCATTATCTCCACCGAGAGCGGTCCTGATGTGTATGTGGTTGCTTCAGACGTCAGGCTTCCTCCTGACCTTGATATTGTCTCCAGTTCAGGCTTGGTGACGAACCAGACAGGCTTCCTCGCCATGGATTTGTAGAGGTAGTAGACCCTTGCTATCGCCTCATAGGGCACGTTCTGTCCCTCTGATATCAGCGGTGACATCGCATCCCAGTCGACCGTCCCTAATCCGCCCTGGCTGTTAGCATCCTTGTCCGGGGGAAGAAGGCTCATCGTCTGGGAATAGACGCTTGGAACAACTCTCCACTCCATCGGGTTTATCCCCATAAGCTCTGCGACCGCAGGCACGCCATACCCAAGAGGTCCCTTGGATTCGCCCTTGTTCCTGACCTCTAGATGGAACGTAACCGGTTCGTTGGACTCGACGGTGCTCAGGGATGGCTCGAACTTCTCTATGACCAGCCCCGGGCCGCCTGATCCTCCCTGCGTCACACAGCCGGAAGTCAGCACTGCTAAGGAAATGGTTACAAGAAGCAAAAGCTTCACGCAAAAGTTGCTGCTATTTTTAGTCATATCATTTCCTCTCTGCCGTATATTTATTTATTGTCCAGACTATCCTTTTATAGTTTTGCGCCAGTGAGAAAACCAAAAAGCGGCGGAACCGCACTACCCGAGCCTTATCTGGGGCTCGACCGTAAGCGAGATGTCCTTCGTGAATACATAGGAGTATTTTACGTCGGCCTTTATCTGATAAGTCTTCTCGAGCTTCACGCTGCCCCTGTTTCCGGGGCGAATCTCGCACGAATATTTGGGGGTCGAATCCCCGATGAAGTTGAGCTTGCTTCCTATCTTCCCCTGGAGGCAGGTGGAAAGCGTTGTCGCTGTAGCCCCCTCAGCGCACAGCATCTCGGTGCAGTCACTCCCTATCCCGCCAGTTGCTTGGCCAACTGCCGGGTCCGTATTTATGCTGATGCATATGTTTTTGTCATTCTCGCCCACAAGATCATAATTTTCGCAGCTTCCTGTCTGGAAAACCACATTGTTCCCGTTTATCGGGGTGTTTATCTGCCCGAAGCCGTTGTTCTGGAGCCAGAACGACATGACGCCGCTTCCGAATCCCGCGCCGTTGTCCACGCCGACCGGTATGGGCTGGTTCGGGACCTCCAAGTAGGCCTTAACCGGGCCTTCGCCGACAACACCCTCAAGGCCCACCGAGCTGGGCTGGTTGCCCTGGGATATGAGCCTGTCAAGCTCTGATTTCGATATGAAAATAACCTTGTAGCTCGTGGGGGTGAAATAATCATACTGGACGAGGATGCCGGCTTTGCACGGCGTCTGGATCTTCACGTCCCTGGCTTTCAGCGCCCAGTCTATCACGACTGTTGACTTCGGATACATCTCTTCTATGTTATACACCCAGGATCCACCCAACTGAGTGGGCCCCTGCTGCTGGTTTTGCCCGGTTTTGCACATACTGCAGAACGATTGCGCCGGGATCACATCGAAGAGCTCGCAGGTGTTGAACAGCTTTATCTGGATGTTCTTCTCCGGCTTGCTTTCCGGCTTCTGGAGGTTCTTTATGACGGTCCTCAGGGTGACGGTCTGGCCTGATCTGACGGTTGTGGAAGGTATCGCGCCCACGCTGTCTATGACGACTACGTCATGCTTGTATACCTGCACGTTCGGGCCGAAACCTGGCAGGAAAGGTATCTCTATGTCCGTGCCTGGTATGGTGCAGCCGGATGTTAGAAGCGTGAGCAGCATCAGCAGAACCAAAGCGAGCTTCTTCATTATAATATTTTGGCGCTATGAAAATAAAAGCGAAGTGACGTGTCTCCGGTGACGGGTGCGCATGTGTTATACAGACTGGTGCGGCTCTGCCTGCCTGTTCTCGCCACATGTTCGCCCGGTTTTCTCTTATTTTATTATTTCAGGATATAATTGTTTAATATGGCACGCAACGGGGCAAGGAGCCGGATGAAGGGGCAGTTCATCTTCGAATTCCTTATCGCCGGGTTCATATTCTTCGGGATAATCATCTTTTCCATAAACTACCTCAACACGAACGTCAATGAGTTCAAGGCCAGCTACCTGAAGGACGAGCTGGCCGGGAAGGCCGTCTGGATATCCCAGATGCTGACCACCGAGGCCACGACGAGCTCCAACCTGAGCCTGGTGGAGAGGTGGCCGTACTTCAGCATGGAGAAGATAGCCATATTCAACGAGACCTACTGCGCCCCGGGGGGGGGTTTCCAGAGGCTGAAATCAGGGCTTAACGTGGAGAAGGAGACAGAATACACAACAAAACCGCTCGCTGTCAGGATCATCCTCAACTCCCGCAGCGCCAGTATGGTCTGTGAGGACAGCAGTCGTGGTCTCTCTGATATAGCATACACGGCCGACGTCAGGAGGGTTGGCGTTCTCAACGGCGAATATGCCATGCTTGACATATTCGTGGGCGAGATGAAAAACAGATGAGATTGTTTCCTGATTATTAAATTCTGAAACACAATTATTCTCATGAAAATCATAATAGTGGGTGGAGGCGCGCTCGGCGGCGCGCTGGCTGACATGCTCTCGAAGGAGAGGCATGATGTTGTTGTCATAGAGAAGGACGAGAAGGCTGCTGAATCGCTGGCAGAGCGTGTTGAGTCGCTGGTCCTTCATGGAGATGGCTCTGACGCAAAGATGCTAAGGGATGCGGATTTCGAGGACGCCGACTGCATAATAGCGATGACCGGGGATGATAAAGCCAACCTGGCCGTATGCTCCGCCGCAAAGGGGGCTAAAGCCAGGTTGGTGGCGAGGGTGAACGAGCCTAAGAATGAGCAGGCATTCTCCCGGATCGGGGTCTCCAGCACCGTGAACATAACAAGCTCTGTCCTCATGCTCTTCAGGAACGCAGTGGAAGAAAAGAGGAGGCCTGCCTCAGGGGTTGCCGGTGGTCATGGCATGATTCTCGAGTCCGCCATAAAGAAGGGCTCGCATCTTGCAGAGAAGACCGTGGAAGAGGTTGCCAGTGGGTTCGTAGTCTTCGCAATCGTGCGCGGGGGGAAGATGATCATCCCGGGACACAAAGAAAAGCTCAAAGAGGGTGATATAATCACCGTTTGCGTCCCGCACGATTCTGCCAAGAATGTCGAGAAGCTGATCAATGGGTGAACTACTTGTTCCCTTTCTTTATCTTCTTCGCGTCCAGGCCGAACTCGTAAAGAATGCGCATGCATTTCGCCGCGTCCTCGGGATAGGAGAACGTCGGGACCCCGAAATCTTCCAAAGCCTTCTTCAGCACCTCAGTGTACTCGCCGCCGGCGGCTATCACGAAGATCGGCTTCTTGCTTGACTTGAATACGTTGGTGATCACCTCTATTATGTCAGCTTCGAGCCTCGGGACCTGGAGGAGAGCGATCAGCCCTATTATATCCACATTCGGGTCCTGCATCGCCGCGTCGATCGCCAGCCTGTACCTTTCCATGTTCGTGTCCCCTGTGAGGTCCATGGGGTTCTTTAAAACAACATAAGTGGGCATGCTCTTCCTCAGCTCTCCTATTATCTTGTCGTCCATCTTCGAGAGGGTGAGCCCGTTCTCTATCACCCCGTCAGAAAGCAGAACGCCAAAACCGCCGCCGTCTGTTATTATCTGGACCCTATTCCCGTGCGGTATCGGCATGGTGGAGAGCGTTCGGGCGAAGCTGAATATCTCCTCCAGGTCCGTCGCGTGGAGCACGCCCGCCTGCTTGAAAGCGGCTTTGTACACCTCGTAGGAGCCTGCCATGGAGCCTGTGTGCGAGGATATCGCCTGGCGGCCGGCCTCGGTCTTCCCGCCCTTCAGGACTATGACCGGCTTCTTCCCGGATATCTTCTTCGTGACCTCCATGAACTTCTTTGCCTCGCGGAGGCCCTCGAAATAGGCGCATATGACCTTTGTCTTCCTGTCCTTTCCCAGGTATTCTATCAGGTCGGCCTCATCAACGTCGGCGGCATTCCCATAAGAAACGAATTTTGATATCTTATACCCTTTCCTGGCCATCCAGTCGAGCACGACCGAGCCAATGGCCCCGGACTGGGTGATGAACGCTATGTTCCCCTGCTTCGGCCTCTCGAGCCTGTAGCGGGGAAGGAATATCATGTCAACCCCGGTGGACGGATCGAATATGCCAAGACAGTTCGGCCCGACCACACCAACACCGTATTTCTTAGCTATCTCGGTTACCCTGTCCTCAAGCGCCTTCTCCCCAACTTCCTTGAACCCCCCGCTCAGGATGGTGACTGCCTTTATGCCTTTCTTCCCGCATTCCTCGAGGGCCTGCACGGCTATGGGGGCGGGCACAGCTATGACTGCCAGATCTATCTGGTCCTTTATGTCAAGTACCGAGGGATATGTCTTGTGGCCGAGGATCTCCTCTGCGTTCGGGTTTACCGGGTATATGCGGCCCTTGAAACCGGCGTCAAGGAAGTTCCTGAAGACTATGTACCCGATCTTCTGCGGGTTCCTTGATGCGCCTATGACCGCAACCGATTTCGGGTTGAAGAAGTTGTCTATGGCTTTTTTCATAAGAATAATTAGGCCGCGGTGCGTTATTAATTTATCCCCGGGACGCCAAGTATAATACATGAAAAGGCCCACCCCAACAATTAAGCATGAGGAGATATCGGAAAGAGAGACCGAGCTTCCTGCTTCGATAATGACGCAGCTGCTGAAGATTGCCGAAGAGGACAAGAGTATAATCTCGCTCGGGCCGGGGGAGCCCGATTTCAACGCGCCGAAGAACATAATAGACCTCGCCTGCAAAAAGCTCAGGGCAGGCTTCACTCATTATTCCCCGCCCGGGGGCAGGGAAGACCTGCGTGAGGCGATTGCGAAAAAGCTGAAGAGCGAGAATGGCATCGACGTCTCCCCGGAGAATGTGGTTGTGACCTGCGGCTCGACAGAGGCTATACTGCTCAATCTTCTCTGCATCATAGACCCCGGAGAAGGCGTTCTGATCCCTGATCCGAGCTTCCTGGCGTACAAACCAACGGTGGAGGTCATAAACGGCATGCCTCTCTGCATACCGCACTACGAGAAGGACGGCTTCCAGTTTAGTGTGGAAGAGGCAAAGAAAGCCATAATACCTGAAAAGACGAATGCGATCATCATCAACTCTCCTGCAAACCCGACCGGTGTGGTGTTCCACAGGAAGACCCTGGAGGAGATTGCAGACTTCGCGTGCGAGTATGATCTGACCATAATCTCTGACGAAGCGTACGAAAAACTAGTCTATGACGGGGAGAAGCACATCTCCATCGGCTCGCTGAATGGGTTGGCTGACAGGGTGGTGACATTACAATCATTCTCCAAGACCTATGCCATGCCCGGGTTCAGGGTGGGTTATGCAGCAGGCCCCGAAAACCTGATCAAGGCCATGAGGCGCGTCCACCTCTACTCTTCGATATGCGCGCCGACTATCGGCCAGCTCGCTGCTGTAGAGGCGCTTACGGGGCCGCAGAAGCCTGTATATGATATGGTCAAGGAATACGACCGAAGGCGACGTCTGATCATAAAGCGGATCAACGAGATCCCCGGCTTCTCTTGTTTGAACCCGAAAGGTGCGTTCTACGCCTTCGCCAACATAAGCAGCTTCAGGATGAAGAGCGCAGACTTCGCCCGCATGCTTCTCGAGAAGGCAAAAGTGGCCGTTGTCCCAGGATCAGAGTTCGGCCGCTGCGGCGAAGGCTATATTAGGTTCTCTTACGCCACGGCTTATGAGAAGATTGAGAGAGCTATGGATAATATAGAACGGCTTATTAAGAAGAGCGGGAAATGACCAACCCCCTCTACACCTTTATTTCTTATGGAAGTTTCTTTCTCTTTCTTTCTATTATATATTATATATATTATAACAATGTTATAATATCCAAAGGAAACAAAGCATGTATGTGTTTGTTTTCCATGAGAAAATAGGGGGTTGCTGTGTCCTTATTTTTTTCGAGAATGAAAATAACAGTGTTATAAGAAAATCTATATAAACCTCCATTTCATATAGAGCAATACAACCAAGAAAAACAGGAAAGTATGTTAATTGGGTAAGAAAGCGAATTGTGTTAAGCGGAGTGTATTGGGTGGATGAATGGCACAACAGCTAAATCTTAAAGAGATGTTTTCTGCGTTCAAAGAGAGCAAAAGCATATTCAAACAAAAAGACACGCTGACGGACCGGTACATACCGGACAGCATACCACACAGGGATGCCCAGATCAGGCAGATAGCGACTATATTATCCCCGGTTCTTCGTGGAGAGAAGACCTCGAACCTCTTCTTGTTCGGCACCGTCGGCACGGGAAAGAGCGTCTGCGCCCGGGCGGTGGCCGAGGAGCTTGAGAAGAGCTCCAAGAACGTGAGGATACTCTACATAAACTGCAAGATGAAGAGCGTGTCCGACACCGAATACAGGCTTCTGGCAGAGCTGACGCGCGCAATGGGTATAGAAGTGCCTTACACGGGCCTGCCCACAGACGCGGTATACAAGATGTTCTACGAGGCCCTTGAAAACGCGAAGCAGGGCGTGATCCTGATACTCGACGAGATAGACGCGCTCATCAAGAAGATAGGCGACGGCCTGTTATACAACCTTACGAGGATCAACCACGACCTCAAGAACTCGAAGCTGTCCATAATCGGCATATCGAACGACACGTCTTTCGTGGAGTCCATCGATCCGAGGGTAAAATCCTCTCTCTCCGAGGAGGAGATTATATTCCCCCCCTACAACGCGACCCAGCTCAAGGACATACTCTCGGAGCGCGCCCGCCTCGCCTTCGGCGAGGATTCACTGGACCCGTCGGTCATACCAAAATGTGCTGCGCTGGCCGCGCAGGAGCACGGGGACGCGAGAAGGGCGCTGGACCTGCTCAGGATGGCAGGGGAAGTGGCGGAGCGCGAGTCTTCCCAGAGGGTCACGACCGCGCACATAGACCTGGCTGAAGAGAAGCTGGACAACGACCGCGTTGTGGAGATAGTAAGGTCGCAGCCGAAGCAGTCGCTTGCCGTTCTCTCCGCCGTGATCAAGCTGACGGACGAGGGCCAGAAGAACATCCAGACAGGTGACATATTCTGCGTATACGAGAAGCTGTGCTCCAGCCACGGGCTGAAGATCCTCACACAGAGAAGGGTCTCTGACCTGATTGCCGAGCTGGACATGCTCGGGGTGATCAACACAAGGGTGATCTCCAAGGGCAGGTACGGAAGGACCCGGGAGATCAGGATGCTCCTGAGCGACAACATCCTGAACAAGATAAAGGCCATAACCCAGAGCAGTGACCTGGTGTAGCACCAAACAACTGGCTCAGACGGAGCTTTTATTATTTTTTGGCATGTATAAATGATATGGACAAAAAACAAATCCTCAAAGAGCTTCTTAAAAGCGGGATCATGCCCGCCCCGGAGGACCTCGAGAAGATAAACGAGCACAACCTCATGCAGTATATCGCTTCTTCGAGCAGGCCGGCATCTGGCACGGACCAGCCAGCGGGGGCAAAACCGGAGATCAGGATGACGGTCAGCGACGGCGTGACCGGGAAGATTAGTTCCACTGACCTGATCTCGCTTTATAACAGGAAGTACGAGATCCTGAGCTCCATACTGCTGAAAAAAGCAGAAGCTACCTCGATAAGCAACGCGAGGAAGGTGTTCGCCAGGAGCATGATAATAGGCCGGGTGAAGGAGATGACCGGCCGCGGCTTCCTTCTGGAGGATGTTACTGGAGAGACTGAAGTGGTCAAAGATGCAGAAGGCATCGAACAGGGAGATGTGATTGGGGTTGGCGGCTACTTCAAAGATGGGAGCATGTTCCCGGAGGAGATAATCTTCCCCGACGTCCCACTCGGAGGAGCGGCCGGCAACGTAGGTGGCATCGGCATAAAGCTATCCCCCGGGCCCGTGGTGTCCATAGATGATCAGATGACAAACCCTATTCCCAACCCGGGATGGGTCAGGATAGAGAGGGGTGAGGAGCATATGGTCATGCTCGTCTTCAGGCCGGAGATCAGCCTCACAGAACAGCAGAGCATAGCGCTTCTTCACAGGCGTCTTCTTCCGGAGCAAAGGCCAATGGACGTGAGCAACATCATAGCCGAGGTCCCGGACATCTTCTGGCTGGTCGGCAACGGGAAGAACTGGGCGCGGAACCACAAGGGCGTCGTGATCATATCCACGGAAGCCGAAACCACTGCTGTCTACAGCACGACAACGAACGCCACTGAATTCGGGGTGGCCCAGCACAGCTAAGACTTTTAAAACTTCCATTAATAGACCATTAAATGGGAGCGGTTGTTAATGTTCAGGCAAAGGCTCAACCCAAACCACAATATTTGGAAAACGCAGAGGATTTCAGGCTTCTTATTTCTGGGGATGTTGTTCCAACAGGGTATGTCGGACCGCTCTTGAACGGACCCATGCTTGTAAGCAACGATACCAAACGCATCAAGGGCGGGATTATACTCATTCAGAGGTACACACCTGATAGTGTTTATAGGGTACGTTTGGCACCAAATGATGTGAGAGTGGAAGGCGGCCAGCTAAAATTCGACTTCAGGAAGGGAGAGAAGATTTCTATTTGGGGAGACAGGGACTGGGTTGACTACGAAGTTCATAGAAACGAATTAGTGGACGCGGGTTTAGAACAAGATTAGAACAAGACCCGCCAAATAGATTAAATAACCACGGGGACAATTATTATGATGAAAATTCTTGTGATCGCGGACGTACACGGGGAGTTTGAGAAGCTCTCAAAACTGGTCAAGAGGATCAAACCCGACGATTTCGACCTCGTCATATGCCCTGGGGATTTCACGGACATGCTCAACATACCCGAGGGGTATTCGCAGGAGGACATAGCCGAACTGGTGATCCAGGAGCTACTAGCCATTGGCAAACCCTCCCTTTTCATCCCCGGTAACCACGACCCCCACGAGATCATAGAGATATTCGATGAATACGGCTCCAACCTGCACTGCCACCCAAAGTCAGTCTGTGGTGTGTTATTCGTCGGCTTCGGAGGAGCCTCGACCCCGTTCAACACGAAGTTCGAGCCAGGGGAGGAGGAGATCAAAGAAAGCCTCGGAAAGATGGTATCCCACATAAAGGGCAGTTTTGTTTTAGTCACCCACAACCCGCCAAAGGACACCCACATGGACAAGCTCCCGGACGGCCAGCACGTGGGATCAGCCGAGATCAGAAAGTTCATAGAGGCGCACAAGCCGCTTCTAGCGATCTCGGCCCACATCCATGAGAACGCAGGCACGGACAAGATCGGAAGCACGACAGTTTTCTACCCCGGGGCCCTGTTCGACGGCAAGTATGGCGTGGTCACGATAGAGGGGAGCAATGTCACCTGCGAGCTGAAGAAGTTCTGAACATCAAACTGGTTGTTCTGTTAGTTCTCTTGCTGTTATTTCAACATCTTCTGAGGAAGCAAAACAATTATTATCAAACCAGATGATTTCAGGATAGTTCTTTTCCACTATCCTGAACTCCCCTCCTATATGACTGGCATACCAAGGCCCAAGCCCGCCACCCCGCTGCTTCCTCCATCCATCCAAGCCGACTATCCTGCCGAATCTTTCCATCATCCTGATGTCTTCCGGGTGGACCAGTTGTTTGATGTTTCCAACATATACGACAAACAAGCCCCGTTCATTCGGTCCGGTCGCTTCATACAAAACTCCATTTCCGACCAGACTCAGATAGGGTGCCGGGGGTTTCCCAGGCTCCTTGTCCCAACCATTAGTTCCTGTGATCTTTACCTTGACCATACATAATCTAAAGAAACAAGTTTTTTATCCCTTAAACCTTGTCGAACGCCTTCAGCCGCTCCAGAACGTCCTCGATCTTCTCGATCCTGCAGAGGGCTAGCGGTATGTTCTCCGCCTCCGCTATGTTTATCGCTACATCATCGGGCTTGTCAATCCCGTGGAGTATGACTAGGCCCGGCTGGAGGTTGGTTAGCTTGATCGCGACCATCGGCGTCCTTCCGGTGGAAAGGCCTGTGAACAGCAGCGCCCTCTGCGTGGTCGCTCCGTAAAGGCTCAGCATCTGGGAGAACGAGAGCTCCGAGATGGCCTTTACCGAGTCTATCACGGTATAGCCGTATATCTGGCGCTCGGCCCCTATCTGGGGCTTGGTCAGGAAGTGCGCCCCGATCTTCTCGCAAAACTCGTGGATGCTCATCCCAGAAGCGAACTCCCTTATGTCGATTATGCCCTTTGTTATCGTTCCCGTGTTGTAGGACTGGCTGAAACTCTTCAACACCCTCCCTCCTGACTTTATGTCAAGGTCCAGCAGGGCGTTGACATACTTCTTTATCACCGCTATCCCGGGAGATTTCCTCCTGCCTGACTCGTAATCAGAGATTACCGAGGACGTTATGCCCAGATACTTGGAGACCTTCTTCTGGGAAAAGTCGAATATGCTCCTCCATTTCTTCAACACCTTCTCAGGCTCTTCCGAGAGCACGATCTCGCCTATTATGTCCTTGGCGAGCTTCTCCCGGGCGAGGTATGTTTCGTCAACCATGATAATAATGAACGTCAAGTTATTTAAATAGTGGATTTTACCAGCATCCGAGCTCTTCCGTGAGCTGCCTTTTCTGGTACAAATTATAGTATCCGTGGGAGCTGCCTTCCAGCACGACAAGCCTCTTGGGCATCCCTGCCTTGTTATAGGTGTCCACGGCATAATCATAGGGCACGATCGTGTCGTTCGTGAAGTGGAACATAACCAGCCTCCTGGGGCTTATGCTTCCTATATATGTATCCGGGTTGATTGAGGCAAGGAAGAGGTTAAGATTCTCGTCAGTCTGATCACCAAACTTGTAGCCGCTCGTGCTCGCGGCAAGAACGCCAGCAACCTGTGGTTCCGCCCCAGCCGCCATTATCGCCAGTCTGCCGCCCATACTCTCCCCGGCCATGCCAACGCGTGCCGGATCAACCCCCGGCCTTGATCGCAGTATGTCGAATGCCAGCAGCGTGTCATATATCATCTTATGCTGGTCCGGTTCCCTGCCCTCTGCAAAGGCCTGGTAATCAGCCTGTATGGAGCCAACTATCCCTCCGGTCTCCCCCTGTCCGCGTTCATCTATCGTCAGGGTCGCGAACCCGAGGAGGTTGAGATCTTTCGACAAACTCGACTGCTCGGCCTCCTTGGTCACCTCTGCCCCGGGCAGCACCACGAAGGCGTGGAGCAGACTTGGCAGAACCACCCTCTCGCCTTCGCATGATCGAGGTTCTATAACTGCTCTCTTCGGCATTGACAGCAAACCATAAACAACGGCTCCATGGCTCTGATAGGATATCTTCGTGATCACCGCATATTCAGTTTCGTTGTACGGGGTCTCGTTGTATTGCGGCCCCGGCCTGTTGCGATAGAACACAGTCCCGGAAGAGCTCACTCCATACTCCTCTGCCTTCGGGATAAGGAAAACATATGAAGCAGAGATCACGACGACAACGGCAACAACCAGAATGATCGCAAACCCCCCTTGCATAATGATTCTTGGCACCGGGATTAATAAAAAAATATAACCCTGTTATATCGATTAATTATCCCCCGTGAAAATATTTAACAATGTTCGCCGAGATCATGCTTTTCCTTCTTGTCGGTACCGCGGCAGGGGTCTTCGCAGGGCTCGTCCCGGGCCTGCACCCGAACAACTTCTTCGCGATACTACTCTCCCTGATACCGGTTTTTGCAGCCCTCCCGATACCATGCATCCTGGCTTTCGTGGTCTCGCTCTCCATATCCAACACGTTCGTGGACTTCATACCCAGCATATTCTTCGGCGCGCCGGATGAAGAGACCGCGCTCTCGGTCCTTCCCGGCCACAAGATGCTCCTTGAGGGTCACGGGTATGACGCGCTCTATCTTGCTACCATGGGCGGGTTGATCACCATACTGCTCACGGTCGCCACCCTTCCCCTGCTTTTCGTTGCGATACCGCTTGCCTACGAGGCCATAAGGCCGTTCATAGCCATACTGCTCGTGGCGGTCATAGCATGGATGATATGGAGCGAGAGGGGTAGCCGCAAGCTGATGGCGATCTTCATCTTCCTGGCTGCAGGCATATTCGGGATGATAAGTCTGAATGCCGCCCCATCGGACATGGCGCTCTTCCCCGCGCTCACAGGAATGTTCGCAATAAGCACCCTGATCACGAGCGTCTTTGCAAAGGCACACATCCCGAAACAAAAGAAGAGCGACAGCGTGGAGGCAGAATGGCTGAAAGGAGGCGTTGCTGGCTGGCTTGCAGGGATGCTCGCGGGCCTGCTTCCAGGGTTAGGCTCATCCCAGTCCGGGGCGGTGGTTTCCCAGTTCCTGAGGGCCAAGACGCGCGAGTTCATGATCGCCCTGGGAGGCATAAACACCTCGAACATATTCTTCACGTTCATAGCGTTCCACGTGCTCGGGAAGACCCGTTCTGGAGCTGCCGCATTCATCTCCCAGGTGGCAGGCAGCTTCACGACCGCAGATATAATGATCATAGTGCTTGCCGGCCTCTTCACGTGCTTCCTCTCCGTCATAATAACCCTCAGGATGGGAGCATACCTGATGAACAGGATGCCTTCGTGGAACTACAGCCTGCTGAACAAGATGGTCTTAATATCCCTGGTTCTGCTGGTCGCGTTCTTCGCAGGGCCTCTTGGCCTGCTGATTGCGGCCGCAGGCACATTTCTCGGGATAATCGCCATAAAGTCAGGGGTGAAGCGCACCCACATGATGGGTTTTCTCCTCTTTCCAACAATCCTGTATTTCTCGGGCCTGGAAGCGCTTGTGCTCGGTCTCCTGTTCTGAAGGAGCGCCAAAACCGGCCGCAATCACCCAAATACGACATAAACCAGAAAAACATGAGGATTGATAGCCAAAGGCTTTCATGTACAGTTCACATGAAACAGGAAAACCAACATGCATCAGCCACGAATCGTGGCTCCATATGAAGCGAGGGGGTGCGCGGCCAAAGGCCGCTAAACAACCTGTCATGTGAACATTCTGATCTCAAACAAACCTAAACTCCAGTGGAAATCAAGGGGTTCACGCGATTTCATGCATCCAACCCGGCCCGGAGAGGATGCCGGTAACGTGAAGGGGTCGATGCATACCGGTTTTGAAAAGAAACGTTCGAAACCCCGGAAGGGAGCCAGATGAACCACAGTACTCAGAAATTTCCAATGGAGAGTGGTTTGATAGTCCTCCTCCTTGACGCACAACCAGAAAATCCGGCTGCTTTCAGGCCAAAACCAGGCTTAACACCTCTGTAGCATCAAAAATGGAAAACAGTGAAAACTAGGATATGCATACTACAAAATGACGTGCTTTGATACCCCAGCGGGTGTAGTGAAGAGCAATTCCCCTCCACATTCGCAGGCCCCGGTTATGGGAGGCATCTGGTAACACTTTGAACATTTGGGGCAGACGAGGCCGACGATCTCGCTTATGTCCACGTGTGCGAGCTCCTTGGGCTTTTCCCGGTGGCTTTCACTGGAGATGCCGTTGAGCGTGCACATCAGGCTCGACTGCTTTCCCTTTCCGAGAAGCTCGGTCTTGGATATCTCCATGGCGGCGAATATCCTCTCCAGTGGTGGCATGAGCTGATTCTCGACATAGTACCTCGTGTCTATCTCAAGACCACGCTCTATTACATATATAGGGTCCTCTGCGCGCTTGGACAAAAGGTCAAGCCCCTTCACAATGACATACCCGATCCTGTCCCCTACTCCTGGCGCCTCGGCGGGAGCCCGCTTCTTTATCTTCTTTACAAGCTCCGCGTGCGGCTGCACCCCAGCGTAGCCTTCGGCCCTCTTCGTCATCGTCTTTGTGATCACCAGCTTCTGTATGGGTATCTTCCTGTCGGCCATGTCGTTGACCACTTCCTTGAAGTATTTCACGGCGAGCTTGGTATCGTTCTCCTTCAGAACGATCTCTATGATTCTTTTCATGGTCTCGGAAACGAGGTCGCACCAGTCCCTCCTGACGGTTTCTATGCCTTTAGTCTCTATCTTCTCCTTCCATTCGCCTTCAGCCGTTGGTTCAAAGCACCATGCCGCATATCTCTTCTTCGTCAGGGGAAGGAACCTTTTGAATATTTTCTCGAACTCGAGTTCCATCACGCCTTCCAGATTTTCCGTGACCCTGCGGCTTATCTTATCCCCTATCTTCTTTATCTCGTCCAGTTCTTCCTTGTCTACCTTAACCATAACAGAGTCCGTGTCCCCGTATATTACCTCATAACCGAACTCCTTCTCTATCAGGTCCCTCGTATTTTTGATTATCTCCCTCCCGAAGGCGGTTATCGAGTTGGCTATCCTGAGATCATACACCTTCGCCCTCGTGTATCCGAAGTGGCCGTAAAAAGCATTGGACATTATCTTGAGCGCCCACTGTTTCGCATGTATCTCTTTGGCTTTTTGCGGGTCCTTCTCGCCCCTGCCCTTCTTCTTGACGGCCTGCCTCTCGTTCGTGAGGTTCTCGAGTATCCTCGGTATGATCCCCCTCCTGACGGATTCCGGGGCGAACTTCGCTCCGGCAGGGGTGGTTATCGGATTCTCGACCTCCTCGCCCGTTATCAGCGTGGTCGGGCATATGTTGTACGTCCTGATAAGAGAGGGGTACACGGACTTGAAGTCGAGGACGATCACGGATGAGTGCAGCCCGGGCTTCGGGTCGAGCACGTATCCGCCCTTCAGCTCGGTCTCCTTCTGTTTCTCCCTTTCCAAAACCACGGAGCCGTCCGGCCTGCA
>Ga0315274_10001972_pt1 | contig 31459 bp, 28 predicted proteins | sample YL17G02_20_MG_FD_203700 | JGI IMG/M metagenome (GOLD analysis project Ga0315274, IMG submission 203700) | Sediment microbial communities from Yellowstone Lake, YNP, Wyoming, USA - YL17G02_20 | ecosystem: Environmental > Aquatic > Freshwater > Lake > Sediment | place: USA: Wyoming | collected...
GTTAGTTTCCACCTTGCCTTGGCCATAGAAAAAACTCCTTTCATTGGCCAAGTTTACGTAAGTCCTTTGCTGGCGCAAGTTTAAAATCTACAAATACTTAGGTTATGAAATGGCTTGTAATAGTTCCTCACAAGAGATACGAGACATCATGGATCTAATTAAATACGATGATTACATTATTGAGCAAGTTATCGAGAATGAGAACACAAACTTGCAGATGAGCCATCTGGTACAGATCGAGCAAAGTTTTGTAAATAAAATAGCCAAGAAATTTCCTGAGATTATAGAAAAATATAATGAACATGAAATCAGGCATATTTTAGCTGATAAGGCGGCGAAAGGCTTTCTTGGCAATACAAGATATTTAATGGATACGTTTAAGGATGTATTTGAAGAGAAAAACCATCATGACGAAATTAGGGATTTACTTTTGGGCTTTTTGCATCGGAAGTCTGAGCATATAACAAAAACCTACGACGCTTTCAGAGAATTATTGCCGCAAGAAGAGGGAGTCAAAACTAAGGAAAAACCGAAGAAGGCGAGAAAGCCCAAAAAAACAAAAAGCGGGGAAACATCCGAAGTCACATCTGTTCCGACTCAAATTGACCAAAAGACGAAATTGAGAAAAGCTGAATCGGAAATTATAGCAAACAACGTGTTCGACTTAATATTCAATAATTTAAAAGAAGCTGTTATAGAATTCGAAAAACGAACGTCTATTAAATTCAAAGATGAACCGGAATTGCAGAATTTTATTTATTCTCTTCTTAGGACTTTATTCGAGTCTACAGAATTTGAGGATCCGACGGAAAAGATATGCGGAAAAAGCAATAGGTTAGATTTTGTTTTGAAAGATCACAAGATTATCATCGAGGTTAAGTATATTAGGGACAGTTCTCATGCAAGAAAAATTAGCGAAGAATTGTCTATAGATTATCCACGGTACAAACAATCACCATACGGGGAAATGATAATTAACTATATCTATGACCCAGAAAAGCATATTGCTAATCATGGGTTATTCAGGCAACAACTCAAGAAACTTCTTCCGGATGCTCATCATTATATTCAATAATATTCTCTACATATGCCGATTAAATAATCATGAGCAAGATTCTTTTGGTTGAGCCCAATTTCCCAATAGCATCAAAGAGCAAGAATCACGCCCATTTTCTGCCTATTGGGTTATTGAAAATAGGGACGCATCACAAGCAAAAAGGGGATAGAGTCGCACTTGTACGGGGCTTGGAGCGATGCGGGTTCACGCCGGACAGAATTTTGATTACGTCGGTTTTTACTTATTGGTCGAAGTATGTTCACGAGGCAGCGAGGTTTTATCACGAGGCGTATCCAAAGGCACGAATTGAGATAGGGGGAATATATGCTTCGTTAATGAAAAGACACTGCAAGAAACACTCGCCTTTTGCATACGTGTATAAAGGGTTATATCGTGGCGGGGTGGCTGAAAAAGTTGTTCCGGATTACTCGCTACTGCCGGAAAACCTTGATTATCAGATTATTCATACATCGAGGGGATGCACAAGGAAGTGCACTTTCTGCGGGACGTGGAAGATAGAGCCGGAATTTAAATGCGTGGATTCTATCCGTAATCTCATAGAGAAACGGCGATTGGTATTTTATGACAATAATCTCCTCGCAAACCCCCATATAGATAAGATTCTTCAGGAAATTTCTGAATTCCGATTTGAAAAAGGATATCGCCTGAGTTGCGAAAGCCAAAGCGGGTTTGATTTGAGATTGATCACACCTGAACGAGCAAGATTATTCAAGGACGCTCGATTCATAAATCCGCGGGTGGCGTGGGACGGCTCTTACAAGGACTGGGCGCAGGTCAAGAAAGCCATCGGGTATCTCAAGGATGCGGGGTACCATCACACGGATATCTTTGTGTTTATGATTTACAACTGCACGCTCTCGTATAAGGAGATGAGGAAGAAACTCGATGCTTGTCGGCGATGGGGGGTCCGCGTGATAGATTGCCGTTACAGGCCGCTGGATTATACTGAGGACAACTATAAGCCCGGTACAAGGCGACAGGAGCCGGGTGAGTATTATGTCCACGAGGGCTGGACGGATTGGCAAGTCAGAACGTTCCGGCGGGCAGTGAGACGACAAAACATTGCAATCCTTATCGGGCTGCCCGATGGGCGGTATATCGAGGGCTGTGAGTTGCGGAAAGTGTCCGTCTAGATCTGGGTATAAAGGACTGGGCGGAAAAAACATCCTTGCAATTTTAATAGTTCGTGATGATTAACTCATTGACTACTCCCCTCCCCGATGCTTTGCAGTTTATTGCTCTCGCGGATTTGACTCTTTCTATTGTGAACCTCTTGTAGTGTTTCTCAAAGAAATGGTCTTGGGGGTTCTCGTTCCTGGGGTCGGAATTGCTGAGGAGGAATTTCGCCCCCGTCTTGTCCAAACGCCCACAGAAACTTGCCAGCCGGATTTGGTCTTCTTCAGTGAAATCATCTTTCGCGTATGACGTAAAGGCCGCAGTTGGGCTTATCGGCCTATAAGGCGGGTCAAGATATACGAAGCAGTTGCCGCCGATATACTGCTCTGCCGTTTCAAAATCGTCGTAGATTATCTCTGCGTCTTGAAGAACAGCGGATGCGTTTCGCAGGTTGTCCTCGTCACAAATGGTCGGATTTCTGTAACCACCAAAGGGAACGTTGAATCCGTTGTTTCTGTTGACGCGATACAACCCGTTATAGCAGGTCTTGTTCAGGAAGATGAGTTTTGCAGGCGACCTGTCGTGATTGAATTCATCGCGAACGCGGTAAAACATATTTTTACGCGCTGTTTCGTTCGCTCTCAGATACTGGTCCTCCAATTTTTGAAGTTTCGCAATAATCGAGGCAACGTCGCACTTTATTGCATTATAGCAGTTGACTAAATCCTGATTGATATCAAAGAGAAGGAATCGTTGGAATTGAGGGTATTTCCTGGCAACGTGAAAGAATAAAGCCCCGCCGCCGACAAATAGCTCAATATAAGTGTCGATTTGCCCCGATTCGATTTCTTTATTGGGAAGGCGGGCATCTATCTCATTGAGCAATTGTGTTTTGCCGCCGGCCCATTTCAGGAATGGTCTAGCTTTTTGTGTCTCGACGCCGGATTCGATGAGCATAGCGCGCATTAAAAATACGTCCTTGTCTTTTAACTGCAATTCTATCGGCTCAAATTGAAAAATCAATATGATTAGTGTTTGGCAAAAAGAGAGGGCTGCTACCAGATTCGAGGGATGAGGCGTGATTTGGTTTTTTTGGTGTAGTCGGAGTAGCCGGGGAGCTCTTTTTGGAGGGTGATGTCTTCGAGGTAAGTGCGAATGAGGACGGCGATTATAGTAATGCAAGCGGGAATCAAGGCCCAGAGAGAGCCGAGGAGCAAGGCCATAGAGAGCAGCATCACAATCGCGGCGGCGTAGCCGGGATGGCGGATATAGCGGTATGGGCCTGTGTCGATGACGTAATGGCCTCTATCGGTCTGGATGCGTACTCGGCTGGAGAAGAATTTGTTGGTCCACATAGCCCAGAGGACGACGGAATAGGAAAGCAGGAGCAGTGCGAGTGTAAGGGGATAGAGGGCGACGGGGAGCGCCGGCGATGAGTGGAATCGGCCTGCGTCGAGGGCGGCGATAAAAATGATTGAGAGCATAGAGGGGATGTAAAGTGCGAAGAAGATTTTGTCCCACCATTTGACGCCGGGGCCGGGCCTGACTCGTTCGTAGATAAGCTCTTTGCGGTGGGTGAACGCAATAGACAGGACAACGACGAAGACAAAGTGTGTGGCGGTGAAGAGCCAGCCCTGCCAGTAATCGACTCGGCCTGCCAAAATGAAAATGGCAACGGTCATTAGAAGAACGGAGAGATAAACGCGTATTATTATTCGCATGTACGAGGTTTTTTTCTTTCCCTCGACTTCGCTCGGGACGCGTATGCCGCTTTGGTCGGTTTGCATTTTAAGAATCCTGTCGCCAGAGGATTTTAACAAATTTGGTGAACTGGTCATCGGTTTTAATAAACGTATCAGGCAGAATCAGATACAGGCCGGTCTTGGGCAATTTTCTTAGCACCTGCGGCAACTGCTCGAAGAAGTGTTCAGCATAGAGAATCAGGCGGGACTTTTCAATTATGGTCTGCAAATCAGGCAGCATATCGAGAAGGGATGGTCCGTTGGCTTCGACGGTGATTTGCACTCCTGCCAGGCCAGTGAGAGCGAGCACATTTTTGTAGTGTGCATAGCCGGTTGAGTGCAAATGAAAGAATACGCAGCCGCCGAGGCGATTGACAATCTCGGCGTTGTATTTTTGGAAAATATCCCGATAGCGCGCGGGGGAGCACAGGCCCAACACATCTTCCTGGATGACGATTGTTTTTTGGGGCGCCCAGTAGCCGAAGATATTCCCGTAGCCGGCAAGCTTTGGTTTAACATGCGAAAAATGCTCATCAAGGCAATCGAGGAGCAGGCGGTTTATTCTTGCCGCGGCCTGGTCAATTTCGGCTGGATTGTCGATAAGGTCGCAGCAGAAATCAGACAGTCCCCGCATAGCGGCGAGCACATCCGAGGGCCCGCGAAGGATTGTCGGTGACAGCCAGCAATCGGCAGGCAGATTTGAGCCAAGAACAGCAAGTTGTTTTATCATACACTGAAGCCAGTCGTTTTTGGCAGGGATGGGGACATCGCACAGGTCGGCAGCGGATTTAGCAAAAGGGACAGGTGCAAGCGAGCCGATCGAGTAACGGACAGTGCAGCCGGAGATTGCCTCAAGCCAAGGAATCGCCCGCCAGGGGGCGCAGAACGGGATAAAGTCGTCGCAGGTCACCGCTTTTTTTGCAAAGGCGAATTCGTAATCGGTCATCGCAGGCGATGAGCGCAGGTCATCGGGGACAACGTCGGATTTGGCGAATGGTTTGCGCAGGTACTTTATCGGCAGCCAGATGTCTTTTGGCGCTATTGCGACGGGCGGCCGGTCGGCGATGGCCCTATCCCAGAGGCATTTTTTGAAACGTTCAATGCTTTCCTGTAATTGAGCGGGAGTTTTCATTTGAAGCATTATAGAGAGGACAATTTTGCATCTTGTCAAACATTATCTTTGTAAGCCGGCAGGTCTATCAGAAAGACATGGGGGAACAGTTGTGCGAATCGACGGGTTCGGGAATGTGATTACCAATCTGCCCAGGCGGGGATACGAATAAGAATATCCTAAGCTGCCTGTGCGGCCAAAATACGTCCGAAAACACAGAGATTGACACATTTTCTTACGCCATTGTCGCCGTCGGGATGCGTCCGAACAGGTGATTAGAGCCGTTTAGATGCCCCGAATATCGGAAAATGCGTTCCGGCCGGGGTAAATCACCTGGCGGTTACGCATCCGGGGGGTTCATTATGTCGATTGAGTAATGTGAATGACTGGGTCGGAAATTTCATATTGAATACTTTCGATGAAAGGTTGAAAAATGGATATCGAGATGAAGTGTTTAAGGTGCGGCGGCAAGAACATCAAACCGAGCGATGTACAGTCCACCGGCAGGATTTACTCTCGTCCGAAGGGGGCAAAAATGCTGACCATTCTGACTACAGGAGCTCCAGTCAGCGCGCTAACCTGCCTTGACTGCGGACACGTGGAACTGATTGTGGACGCCAAGAAGGCAAGGGCGATAACCAAGTCGGCTTAGTATTGAGTAAGCACGCCAGGTTATTGCCGGAAAAGTTCATAAGCGCGATTGTCGGTATTTCGGGCTGCAACGTACTCCGAATCCGGAGGGAGGAGCTGCAGCCCGCTTTGTTTTACGGTGGGGCAGTACGGGAGAGAATGCCTGCGGAATCAACAAGATGCAAGCCGCTTTCCGATACGGACGGGGTAACAAGAGGTTATAAGTCCGAGAATTTTTGGAAGCCCGCGTACACCATACAACGATTTTTGCGGTGCTGATATGTCAGGCAATAGTGCGGCTGATAACGGGCTGTTTATGGGGCCGTTTTTTGCCGGATTGTTCTTGCGCGAACGCCCGTAAAGCAGGAGCTTGATTGAGACGAATTAACATTATGCGAGAACAGTTTGAATAAGAATTTTGTTTGGCGAGGACGTGGTGAACGACAAGAAGCGAAAGGAAAGAATACGCCTGTTGATTTCCCGGCTGAACCAGGAACGCAAAAAGCAGGCGAGACAAATAGATATTCTCTGCAACGACCTGATTGCGGCGCAGAAGGAATTTATAAAGGGGCTGAACACCGTGCGGTTTGCAGCGGATTTCTACGAGCGAATCGCAGGGGTAACCGACCTTAATGAGCTGCTTTATACGGCAGGCAAATTCATCAACGACCAAATCCACGATGTAACCATTGCCTTTTTCCTGCAGCACCCGGACAATTTCGAGCTGCACATATTCGAGAGCGACCAGCCCGCGGGCCAGGAAGACAGTCGGCTGGAAAACTGTTTCACGACAGAGATAGTGAACGGCATCTCGCGGTCGAACAAGGTATGCTCGCTGGAGGATATGTTTGCGTTTGGATTGCAGGGTCGTCCGTCTTATCTTGAGAGGTTCTCGGCCTATGCGATACCGCTGGCCGACAGGGGCCTGTCACTGGGCTTTATACTCGTTTACCGCTCAAACCGGAACCAACTGATAAACGATGAGCTGAAGTGCATCTGTGGTGTAACGCCGGGATTGTCACGCGCAATAGCATCCTGCAAAACAGCGACACACGCGACAAAGTGACATCCGCACGCTCGCTTTTTGACTCGCGATAACCATCTTTCTGATTTCATATCAGTCAACGATAACGATTGACGATTTGCGATTTTCGGTTTACGATTTGGACAATGAGGACAGCGAATCGCAAACAGCCGTATCGCAAATCGCATAAGGCCTTCGCCGAGGCGTGCAAATACCTGCCGGGCGGGGTTGATTCGCCTGTGCGGGCGTTCGGCGGCGTTGAGGTCGGTCCCCTTTTCATCGCCAAAGCAAAAGGTTCTAAAATTTACGACATCGACGGCAACGAGTACATCGACTACGTCGGCTCGTGGGGACCGATGATTTTAGGCCACGCCCACCCGGCGGTTGTAAAAGCGATTCAGGTCGCTGCAAAAAAAGGCGCTTCCTTCGGCGCACCGACTTTGGCTGAGACGGCCCTGGGCAGGAAGATTTGCAGCGTTTTCGAGTCAATTGAGAAGGTGCGTTTTGTCAGCAGCGGCACGGAGGCGGTGATGACTGCGATTCGCCTTGCCCGCGCATACGCAAAGAAAGATTTGATAATCAAAATGGCGGGGTGCTATCACGGCCACAGCGATTCGCTGCTTGTCGCGGCGGGCTCAGGATTAGCCGAATGCGGCAGACCATCCAGTGCGGGCGTGCCCGGGGCAGTGGCAGAACTTACCGTTGTCATACCTTATAACGACATTGAGGCGGCAAAGTCCGCACTTGCATTGCACAAAGGCAAAATCGCTGCGGTACTGGTTGAGCCGGTCGCGGCGAATATGGGTGTTGTCCCGCCGGTCGAGGGATACTTGCAGTCGCTGCGAAATCTATGCGATGCCGAAGGAGTCATCCTGATTTTCGATGAGGTGATAACCGGCTTTCGAGTTGCGCTCGGCGGGGCGCAGGAGCTTTTCGGCGTAAAAGCAGACATAACGTGCCTCGGCAAAATCATCGGGGGAGGACTGCCTCTTGCGGCAGTAGGCGGCCGGGCTGATATTATGGATATGCTCGCACCGTTAGGCCCGGTTTATCAGGCGGGGACGCTCAGCGGCAACCCAATCGCAACGGCAGCAGCAATTGCAACGCTTGATATACTGTGTAAGGCCGGCTGTTACAAAAAGCTGGAATCGATATCGGCTATGTTAGAGGCCGGGTTGGCCGATGCCGCAAAGAATGCAAACATCCCCCTGACAATCAATCGTGTCGGCTCAATCCTGAGCTGCTTTTTCACCGATGGACCCGTCCGAAACTTTGAGGACGTTAAATCAACCAATATCACGCAGTTCAAAATGTTCTTCGCTGAAATGCTAAAACAGGACATTTACATTGCTCCAAGCGCGTATGAGGCGATGTTTGTCTCACTTGCCCATACAAAGTGCGACATCGAAAAGACCATAAAAGCCGCACAAAAAAGCTTGCGAGAAATCCGAAAATTTACTTGACAATCCCGGATTGCTTTGTTACCATTCGGTCAAAGCTTGGATAATCTATTTCGCTTTTAGTGGAGGGCGAAAGATGAGAGTTATAACAATTCTCGCAACGTTCTTAACGGTCGCTGCGATTCCCTGTCTTGGCAGGACGATAACAGTCGATGACGACAGCCCTGCCGATTTCAACACCATTCAGGCGGCCATAAACGACGCCAACAACGGCGACACCGTGCTCGTCTTGCCGGGCCGCTACGTGGAGAACATCCGCCTTCTCGGCAAGAATATCACCCTGACCGGCTCCGACCCCGCCGACCCCACCGCGGTCGCCGACACCATCATCGACGGCAACGACGTCAATTCGGTAGTGACTTTTTCTGGAACAGAAAACAGCACCTGCGTCCTGAGCGGCTTTACCATTACCGACGGCAATGCACCCAAAGGCGGCGGCATTTACGGAAACGGGACGACGGCAACCATAAGCCACAATCTCATCACAAGCAACAAGGCCGTAGGATACGGTATGCCCGGGTCACAAATCGGTGGCGGCGGTATTTATGGATGTGCCGGCCTAATCAGAAACTGCACCATCCGCGATAACCGGGCCTATATGGGTGGCGGTCTCTCGGAATGCCACGGGCGCATCGAGGCAAGCGCCATCCTTGAAAACAGGGCCTCTTACCTCGGCGGTGGCCTGGGCGCCTGTAATGGATCCATTCAGGGCAATGTAATCGCCCGTAACTCAGCAGTGGGCCACGGAGGTGGTTTGGCGTACTGTTCCGGCAGCATCCGTAACAATATCGTCGTGAACAATACCGCCCCGATGGGTGTTGGCGGCGGACTGCACGAATGTCACGCGGACATCGCCAACAATACAATTTGCTTCAACTCAACGCTGAACGGTGGAGGCGGCCTATTCAACTGCAACGGTCAGGTTACCAACTGTATCGTCTGGTCCAACTTGCCAGAACAGATTGTGCCTGACTCAAATGTCGAATACAGCGACGTCGAAGGCGGCTGCCCGGGCTTGGGTAATATAGACATCGACCCTTTCTTTGCCGACCCGTGCAAAGATGATTATCATTTGCAGTCGGCGGCGGGCCATTGGGACCCAAATACCAAAATGTGGGTCAAGGACGCCAGCACAAGCTTATGTATCGATGCGGGGGACCCGAATTCGGACTGGACGGCTGAATTGTGGCCGAATGGCAAACGTATCAATATGGGGGCTTATGGGGGAACAGCCGAAGCGAGTATGTCGCTCTCAACTGTCGGCAATATAGCAAACCTTGACAACGACCCGTGCGATACTGTTGATTTAAACGACCTTGCCATATTCGTAGAGAAATGGTGCTACGAAGAGTATCTGCTGGCTGAAGACCTCGACAGAGACGGGGATGTCGATTTTGAGGATTACGCCGTATTTAGCCGGGAGTATTATGATACGCATTTGTCTGAGCCGGGGATTTTCTACGAGATTGGTGAATGTGGTCAGGGGGCGGCGCAGCAAAAATTGTCACAGCAGACAGAGCAAAGCAGGTTTACCGCGACAGTCCAGGGCAATAACATACTTTTTATGGATACGATGACCGCCAACTGCTGTCCCGACCGGCTTTGGCTGGATATGGACGTTTCCGACAATACCATCATAATATATGAGCACGAAGAACTGTCTTACCCGTGCTTTTGTATATGCCAGTATCCGGTTGATGCAATTTTCGGCCCATTTAGGCGAGGCACTTACACGCTTGAGGTTTATGAGGACTACGGCGGATTCATAGGAAGCACCTTAGTCACGATAGATTGATACACACCGGCGAAGAACTATCTCTACATTCCCTCAAGAAATAAATCTCTTGCACGACGAAACGCTGCAACTGATAATAGTAACCGGCATTTGAAAGGGAAAACTCATAGTATTCCATACGGCAGTGTTGCGGGGCAGATTATGGAATTTGAATTTCAGGACAGGCAGAAATCTCAGGATAGGAGGTCGCAAATGAGCCAGCAGACGGGCGGTAATCTGGTCGATACAACCGATTGTCTCGAAGCAATCAGTGTGTTTCGAGGATGGAAGAATTTTCTGTTTATTATAGTGCTCTTGTGTCTGTTGCTTTTACAGGGGTCGTTCTTGGTAACAAATCTCGGTCTTGTTAAGACAAACCAGGAAGCCCTCTGTGACGCATCGGCGGCGGCACCAGCGGATTCAAATGCGGTCGGCGGAGCAATCAAGCAGGTCTCGGCGGTCATCGGTGATATTAAGGAGGTCGCAAAGCAGGTTGTCGGGGATGCCAATCAGCCGGCTAAAGCCGAGGAGCAACAGCCACAGGCCAAACGCTGGTTTACGCCCAGCCCCAAACAAGTGCGAGGTCTCGTTCGCGTTATGAACTTTATTCTGATACCCGCTGCGTGCCTGTATTGCCTGACTATGCTCTTTGCATTGAAGGTATCGATTATTGGCCGGCTGGGGGGGATAAACCATATCGCAAGGGCATTTTTCCTCTCGCTGATATTTTTTGTCCTGCTGCTGCCCTGGCAGGTGCTCTTTGCCCCGACGTTCAGGGGCGTTATGTTCAGCGCCTGCGAGCTGCAGTCGGCCTGCAACGTTGCGGACAAAGGAATAGTTCATACAATACTTTTATATTTTCGGTTTACGGGCTACTGGCTGATAGCGCTGCTGCTGTTTTTGTTTGCGCAGATTCGAAGTATCCGCTGGGCAAAGGCGACTCTGAAACGGCTTGAAGTGGTATAGAGAATACCCTATAGATAAACCGCAAACAGATCTGTAGGTAATTATGCCGTGGCATCCTGCGGCAATAAAAACATTTTGTCGTTGCGTAATTGTCTCCAAAATACACCTGTAATCTTTGTGCAGTTATGACGGATATTTCTTGGTTTGCAAGGGGCGAGTTTGGGGTTATAATGCAGCAATGCGGTCTCGGCGCGCCGAGATTGCCTCAAGAAAAAGGAACAGGACAGCAATGGCAGGAGCGAAAACGGCATTTTTGGTATGGATTGTAATGACGACTGGGTGGGTTTACGCCGGGGCGGAGACGTGGCGTATAGACGGCACGGGTGAGTGGCGGGCGGTCGAGCCGAACACGGATGATGCGTATCTATTGCGGGTGGCGGAGATAAAGAGGATGGTGGATGCGGGCAAGGCGACAAAGGTGCGCAAGGCCGTGAAGCAACTGAAGAAGGATTATCCGGAGGTGGCAGGCAAGGATTTCGATGCGTTTATTAAAGGGGAGGTCTTGCTGTGCCAGGGCAAGCTCACGAAGGCGTCGCACCAATATGACAAGTTTATGGATGAGTATCCCGCGAGTGCTTTTAAGGATGCTGCGATGGCGAGGCAGTTTGAGATAGGAAGTGCGTATTTGGGCGGGCGCAAAAAACAGGTGCTTATTTTCAGGATGAAGGCATACGACGAGGGCATTAAAGTAATGGATAAGGTGAGCGACCGCGGGGGCAAAAGCGAGCTTGCCAGGCGAGCGGCGTTGGCGGTTGTACAGCATTATGAGAAGCGGAAGAAATATGAGCAGGCGTATATGAAATGGTCTGAGGTTTCTTCCCGCTGGCCTACAGGCGAGACGGGCAGGGATGCGCTGCTTGGTATGGCCAGGAACAAGTATTCGCAATACAGGGGTGCTGATTACGATGTGTCGAGTTTGGTCAGCGCCCGCAGCTACTATGATAATTTCCGTTTGAGGTATCCTGATGATGCAAACAAGATGGATATTGAGGGGATAGTCAGGACGATAGACGAGAAGATTGCAGGCAAGCAGGCCAAGACAGGGCAGTATTACGAGAGGACGGGGAGCAAAGAGGCGGCGAATCTTTATTATCAAATGGTGGTGGAGAGGTGGCCGCAGACGCAGGCGGCAAAAACATCGCAAGAGGGGATAAACAGGAAAGAGCCGGAGAAAAAAGAAGAAAAAACGTGGGTAAAAGCGCTCGGAAAATTACTGTTGTAACCGGATTGCTGCTGGCAGGCGGGATTTGTGCCGGTCTTTGCGGCTGCGCCGGGTACACCAACACAGCGCTGTATCCGCAGGGGATAGGCAGCGTATATGTTGAGATGTTCGACAACCAGAGTTTCAGACGCGGGGTGGAGTTTGAGCTGACGGATGCGCTTGCAAAGCGGATAGAGGCACAGACGCCTTACAAGATTGTCAGCGACCGCGACCGTGCGGATACGGTTATAAGCGGACGGATAGTAAGGGCGGGCGAGGCAGCGTTGAGTATGGAGCGGCAGACCGGCAGGGCGCTTGAGAAAGAGGTGCAATTGCAGGCGGAGGTGAGCTGGAAGAATTTGAAGACAGGAGAGCTTTTGATAAATTATAAGACGGTAAGCGCATCAGCAAGTTATTCGGAGTGGCAGAACCAGGGATTTGCGTACGGTTCGGCGCTTGCGGCAAACAATCTGGCCAAGAGAATCGTAGAGATGATGGCGAGCGACTGGTAGTGGGCAAAGGGGGGACTTTAATTTTATGAATAACGGGCAGAAGAAAAAGACAAAGCGAGGACGAGCAGAGCAGCAGGGCGAAAGGCCGATGCTGCCGAGCTATCGGCGCGGGCCATTCAACCTGATATGGATAGGCGTTGTCGTGCTGACGATGATGCTGATGCTGAAGCAGTGGCAGCAAGTGGATGTCATAAATTACGACCAGTTTATCGGCTATCTTGAGAATCAGCAGATAAAAGAGGTGGTGGTCGGCGACACGGATATTCGAGGCGAGTTCAACGAGGCGGGGATAGCGGCCCGCGGGGCCAAGGACGCTAAGGCGTTTGTGGTGGGTTATAATCCCGAGATAGTGCGGGACCAGCTTGCAAACGTACTGGAGGAGGGCAGGAAGAAGTACGGCCTAATCATTAAGTACCCGAGGCAGCATATATGGCTGTGGAACCTGTTAGGAATGGTTCTTCCCCTGGTTTTGGTGGGAGCATTTCTGTATTTTATGTTTGCCCGTAACATACGCAGCGGCGCAGGCGGGATGCTGATGTCGTTTGGGCGGAGCAAGCATCGGCTTCAAAGCAAAGACCGGGTGAAGATTACGTTCGAGGACGTAGCAGGAATTGAAGAGGCGAAAGAGGAGGTCGAGGAGATAATTGAGTTTTTGAAGAATCCCAAGAAGTTTCAGCGATTGGGGGGCAGGATACCGCGAGGGGTACTGCTTATTGGGCCGCCTGGCTGCGGCAAGACGCTTCTGGCAAAGGCGATAGCAGGCGAGGCGGATGTTCCGTTTTTCAGCATATCGGGAAGCGACTTTGTCGAGATGTTTGTAGGTGTTGGGGCATCACGTGTTCGTGATTTGTTCAAGCAGGCGAAAGACAACTCGCCCTGTATTATCTTTCTTGATGAGGTTGACGCGATAGGCAGAAAGCGCAGCGCCAATTTTGTGGGCGGTGGGCACGATGAGCGGGAGCAGACGCTCAACGCGATACTGGTTGAGATGGATGGTTTCGACACAAACGACCAGGTGATAGTGATAGCAGCGACGAACCGGTCGGATATTCTGGACCATGCGTTGACTCGGCCCGGTCGGTTCGACAGGCAGGTGGTGGTGCCTTTGCCGGACCTGAAGGGTCGAATGGATATATTGAAGGTTCACGCCAGGAAGGTAAAGATGGGTCCTGATACAAATCTTGAGAAGCTTGCGCGAGGCACGCCTATGTTAAGCGGGGCGGATTTGGCGGCGATAATCAACGAGGCGGCGCTGGCGGCGACAATGGCAAACAAAGACAACGTGGAGATGGCGGATTTGGAGGAGGCCAGGGATAAGGTTCGATGGGGACGCGCGAAGAAAAGCCGGGTAATCGACCAGAAGGAGCGGGAAATCACCGCTTATCACGAGGCGGGCCATACGCTTGTGCAGTCGCTTCTGAAGGATGCGGACCCCCTGCACAAGGTCAGCATCATTCCCCGCGGGCCCATGGGCGGTGCGACATTTGCGCTGCCGGAGAAGGACCGAACGCTGTTTACGAAGAGATACTGTATGGCATTGTTGCAGGTTTGTTTTGCAGGCAGAATAGCGGAGGAGATGTTCTGCGACGACATATCAAGCGGTGCGCAGTCGGATATACAGCAGGCGACGGCAATCGCCAAGCAAATGGTGTTGACGTGGGGAATGAGCGAGCAGCTTGGGCTGGTCAGCTATGAGCCGGAATACGGGCTAAAAGACATCTATTATGTCCTGCCGGAGAAGGATTACTCGGAAAAAACGGCGGAGGCGATAGACAAGGACATCAAGAGGATAACGGACGAGGCATACGGCAAATCAAAAGAGGTTATAGAGGCGAATAAGGATAAACTGGACAGGATTGCCAAGGCGCTTTTGAAATACGAGACGCTTGATGCGGATGACGTGAAGGTGATTCTGGAAGGCGGGACGCTTGAGAAGCCGACGGTGTCGGATTTATTGGCCGCCGAGCAGGCAAAGGGCAGACAGTCGCAGACGGGCCAGGGACAAGAACCGGACGGACAGGGCAAGTCGAGGATTTTCTGATTTACACAATCTGCGGAGTTTTAAATGAGGGAGACAATTGCGGCGATAGCGGTGGTGTTTTCGGGACTTTGCGGATACGCCGCGGAAACGAAAGAATCGCTGAAGACAGAAGTTGTCGGCGTTTCAATTGAGCGGCAGCACGATGCGTTGACGGCGGACAGCAGGTCGGCGATTGCGGCCCATTTCGAGCTGGCGCCGGAGTGGCATTTTTATGCGTCGCCGGAAACGGCGCTGGGCGGTATGAATCTGAAGGTTGCAGCGAGGGAGAAAGGCACGTCGGTATTGGTTTTTTCAAAGGCGATATTTCCGAAGTCGGAGGTATATTTTGACAAGACGCTCGGCAGGAACCTGGATGTATTCAGCGGGACTTTCACGGTGTATCTGCCATTCAACGTTGCCGCCGATTTTTTTACGAGAGGGGAAAACGACAAGGTCCTGGTTGAGGTGAGTATCGAGGGAGCGGTATGCTCTCAGTCGCAATGCCGTGTTCCTGGATTTGATAAGCTGAGCACTGAGATTCGGATTGTAAAAAATGGCGGGGCAACGGAAGCGAGGTTTGTGCTGCTGGTTGTTCAGTCGAGTCCGACAGGGGAGCAATGGGGAAGTTACTCGATGTGGGCGGCGCTGGGGCTGGCTTTTTTGGCGGGGCTGTCGCTGAACATAATGCCGTGCGTCTGGCCTGTGCTGCCTATAGTTGTGATGCGGCTGGTAGAGCAGGCCGGTCGAGGCAAAAACAGGTCGCCGGTGATGGGTCTTGGATTTAGCGCAGGCGTGCTGCTCTTTTTTGCCGCTCTTGCGAGCGTGAACGTTGTGCTGCAGGTTTTCTACGGGCGGGTGCTTCAGTGGGGCGACCAGTTCAGAGAGCCGGCGTTTGTGGGCGGGATGGCGATGCTGCTTGTAGTGCTGGCCTTGTTTATGTTTGACGTTTTCACGATAAGTGTTCCATCGTCAATAGCGAGCAAAGGCAGCGGCGGCAAAGGTTATGCCGGTGCGGTGGGGATGGGATTTTTGGCGGCGATACTGAGCACGCCGTGCAGTTTTGGGATACTGGCTGCGGCATTTGCGTGGGCGCAGACGCAGCCGCCTGGGTTGGCGACATTGGGGATAATGGTAATCGGTATTGGAATGGCAGTGCCATACCTTGTGCTGACGGCTGTGCCGGGATTGTTGACGAGGGCGCCGAAGCCGGGGCGATGGATGGAATTATTCAAGCAGACAATTGGTTTTGTGCTGCTTGTGATAGCGGTGAAACTGATTGCCGCCCTGCCGCAGGACAGACGTATGAACGTTCTGTTCTTTGCGGTGGTGCTCAGTTTTTGCGTGTGGATGTGGGGCAGTTGGGTGGGCTATGGCACAAAGCCGGTGCGAAAGTGGGTTGTGAGGATTATTGCAGTTGCGCTGGCGGTTGTCGGCGGATTTGCATTTTTGCGGGCGCCGTCTGATGAGAAGATAGATTGGCAGAAGTATGATTCGGCAGTGATAGAGGCCGCGAAGAAGCAAGGCAGGCCGGTCTTGATAAAGTTCACGGCGGACTGGTGTCTGAGCTGTCAGGTGGCCGAGAGGAGAGTTTACCGGCGGGATGATATTGCGCAACTGGTTAAGGATAAGAACGTGCTGGCGATAAAGGCCGATACCACGGTGAAGGATTATCCGGCGACAACGGCGCTGAAGGAGATTTACGGGGAGCCGGGGGTGCCGGTGACGATATTGTTTATGCCCGGACAGAAGGAAGCGAGAAAATGGCGGGGGATGGGGTTTGGCGACGAGCTTAAAGCGGAGTTAAGCAAGCTTTAGGTCTGCAAGATTACGAGAGGAAAGAAGGATATGGGGCGATATATCGCGGTATCGGCGTTACTGTGTGCGGTGATTTTCGGGAGTAGTGCTGGGCTGTCGGCGGATTCAGAGAAGGCGCAGAGTCAGAGACAGATAGTTCTTGATGCGATGCGCCAGCGCCCTGAGGACCCGTGGCCTCGCGGAGACGGGCACGTTTTGTTGGGAGAGCCGGGCAGTCCGCGGCTTCAGAAGGCGTATCATGAGCCGGGCGGCAGTTTCAGTCCCTCGCCGGGCAGTTTCGGGGTTTCGTTGTGGGTAATTGACAGTAATGGAGCGTTGTTGACAACGAGCGACGGGATACCGCTTAAAGAGATTGAGCAGCGATACGACTGGAAGGACAAGGATGTGATTCCGAGTATCCTGACCAGGACGGCTTATTATGAAAGCCGGTGGTCGTATGTGAGTGAAGGTCACTGGCAGCTTGATTTGAAGGTAAAGAGCTCTTCCGAGCGGCGCGTTGACGTTGTGATACGCAGCGTAGGACCAGCAGGAGGCCCCCTCGATATGATGTATTGGGATGGGGACAGTTTGCTGATTAACCACCGGTGGGTTCTGAATGCAGGGCGTGCTGTGAAGGCGGTTTACCTGGGGACGGAAGAGTCGGCGGGGTGGAAGAGCGACAAGGTTGTGGAAAAGAGGAGTCGCAGCAAGACGGGCTGGTGTTATGCGAGATTGGAAGTTGGGGACGAGGGTGAATTGACGCTGAGGATAAGAGACACACAGCCGCAGTTCAGGAGTCCGCTGGCGTATTCGGGGACACGGCCAACCGTTTTATGCGATTTGCCGGACAAGCGGTTTGAGGCGTCTTTGCAGGCGCAGGTTGCCAACCTGATTATGGGGTACGTCGGTCACCAGACGTGTCCCGGGGAACCGACGAATTACCCGTTGGCGTGGGAGCGTGATGGCGCTTATTCAGTAATGGCAATGGCACGGTGCGGCCAGTTGGCAGCGGCAAAGGACCTGGCCGTATATTTTGCGGAGAATGATTTTTTCGGCGGGTTCGGGGCCGAGGGAGACGCAGCGGGTTCGCAGATAGGCGTCCTGGTTGAAGTTGCATCGTTGTTGAACGATGCAGAGTATAATCGGTGGATATGGCCGCACGTCCAGAGGAAGGCGGGAACGATTTTTGAGATGCTTGATGCGAAGGGACCGATTACGAGGGAGTGGGTCGGGCCGGTGCTTTCCGATACGCCGGAAGTGCACATTATATGCAAAGCGGCGCGAAATGGTCTGATTGTCGGCTCAATGGACCATCACTTTCCGATTCTGTATGTCAATGCAGTATCATACCGCGGTCTGAAGCAGGCAGCGAAATTAGCGGATTGGTTAGGTAAGCAAGAGGATGCGAGTAAGTATCGGGAAGTTGCATCGCGGATTCGTGAGGCGTGGCTGAAAGGATTTGAGACGAGCGAGGCGGAGAATGAGCGGACGTATATGTCGGGGATTTGGCCGACGTGGATAGTAAGGCCGGATTTTGAGCCGTATATCAAGGCGATGAGCACTCGCAATTTCGGAAAAAGTGAGACGCTTTCAGAAAGGCCGTTATGGACGTATTTTACCGTGGCCGAGGCGCATCAATGGCTGTTCATAGGCAGGACGGAGCCGATTTGGCGAACGCTTCGTTATTTCTGGAATAATCAATGTTCGCCGGGGCTTTATACATACTGGGAAGGCAGCGGGGAGGAAAACTCCTTCGGGCTGTGGCCTAATTACCGTGGATGGGTCAAGCCGCGTTACGTGACGCCGCATTACTGGACGGCATCTGAGATGCTGCTGTTGCAGTTGGATATGCTTGCATACACGGATGAGTCGGGCGATGAGCCGGTGCTGGTCGTTGGCGGCGGTGTGCCGAGTGAGTGGACAGGGCAGGCAATGAGTGCGAAGGGGCTTCATACCAATATCGGTCGAGTTGACTGGCGTTACGGGGGGGATAACAAGATGGTTGTAGATTTTTACACACGGGGCAAGTATAAGGTTCGGCCCGGACCGGCGTTTGAGAAGGATATGAAGGTAGATGTGAGGTATTATGAGTATTGAGGAGAAGATTAAAAAGATTCTGCCGATTTTGAAGAGGATGTACCCTGATGCGATGACGGCGTTGCGGTTCGGTAATCCGCTGGAGCTTTTGATAGCGACGATACTTTCGGCCCAGTGCACGGATGCGCGGGTGAATGTGGTGACGCCGGGGCTTTTTAAAAAATACGAATCCGCCGAAGATTGGGCTAAAGGGAATCTAAAAGAAATCGAGAATGATATTCGCAGCACAGGGTTCTTTCATAATAAGGCCAAGAGTATCAAAGGGGCGTGTCAGGTGATAGTGGGGCAGTACGGTAGCAGGGTGCCCGATACGATGGATGAGCTTGTCAAGCTGCCGGGCGTCGGCAGGAAGACGGCGAACTGCGTTTTGGGCAACGCTTACGGTCAGCCCGCGATAATGTGCGATACGCACGTGATTCGATTGAGCCGTCGGCTGGCGCTGTCGGCGAACACCGACCCCGTAAAGCTGGAATTTGATTTGGCCCGAATAGTTCCAAAGAAGGATTGGACCTTATTCAGCCATTTGTTGATTTTGCACGGGCGAAATGTCTGCCAGGCGCGTAAGCCCGATTGCGGTAGCTGCCGCATATCGCAGTATTGTCCTTCAGCAAATAATCCCGCTTTGTGGTAAGATGTCGGTGTAACAGGGAAGCCATACCCGAATTTTTCAGGAAGGTTTGTTTATGGTCAGCTTAACCAGTCACCCGGTAGAGGACTTGTGGCGTATATTCCGAATAATGGCGGAGTTTGTGGATGGTTTTCAGGAGCTTTCTACGATTGGTCCTGCGGTTTCGATATTCGGTTCCGCCAGGATTGACAGGGAGCATCGTCACTATAAGCTTGCGCAAAAGACGGCTTACGAGATAGCCAAAGAGGGTTTTGCCATAATAACGGGCGGGGGCGGGGGTATAATGGAGGCGGCCAACAAAGGCGCCGCGGCGGCGGGAGTCGCAAGTGTCGGGCTGAATATAGAGCTGCCCAAAGAGCAGGTTCCCAACGATTATCAGAATGTCTCTTTGCATTTCAGATACTTTTTTTGCCGCAAGGTAATGTTCCTGAAATATGCCCACGGCTTTGTGGTTTTTCCGGGCGGGTACGGGACAATGGATGAGTTTTTCGAGTCGGCGGTATTAATTCAGACGCTTCGGCAGGCGTCGTTTCCGGTAATTCTTATGTGCAGCGAGTACTGGCAGGGATTGATTGACTGGATGAAACAGAAGATGCTCATCGAATACGGCTTCATATCCGAGAAGGACCTGCATGTTTTTGCGCTTGTCGATGAGCCGCAGCAGGCGGTGAAAATCATAACGGGCTTCAGGGATGCACAAGGTCAGGCCGGTCTGCAACTGCCCGGCGGTATGAAAAAAGCCTAAAGCGGATATTTCACCGCGTGTTTTGAGCGGTATCCATTGCTTCGTTGAAATGTTTAAGCAGGGATTCCTTTTCTGGTCCTCCAAGGTGCTGCCAGGGGGGAAGCTCGTCGGGGGCAAATTCCTTTTGGGCGGCAAAATTGAGGTCCATTCCATTTTCTTCAAACGCTTTTTCCCAGATTGAATTATTGAAACACTCGCTCCAGAGGTCTAATTTTGCGCCGTTTCGCCAGGCGGTCTCGATAACATCGGAGAGGCGTCTGTCGCCGCGACCAATCGCCGACTCAAGAATCGACTGGTCGATATCGTGGAACTTGAATTGCAGCGCTCTTGCGTTCAGTTTCCTTTTCTCGGCGATAATAAGCTGTTTTGCATTTTGGAAATATTCTTTTGGCTTTTGGGCGAGGAAGCCGAAGGGCGTATGGGGCTTGGGGACAAGCCAGGAAACGGTGATATTGACCTGGGCGGTTCTGCCGTCGATTTGTTTTCGCAAAAGGGCGAGGCGGAAAGCGAGGTGCACGATTTGCTTGATGTCGTCATCCGTTTCGCCGGGCAGGCCTACCATAAAGTATAGTTTTATTTTTTGCCAGCCGGCGCGATACGCGGCTTCGACTGCGGCGCACAGGTCTTCATCTTTTAGGGGCTTATTGATTACCCGGCGGAGTTTCTCACTTGCCGCTTCAACCGCGATGGTCAGGCCGCTTTTGCGAACGGAGGCGACAAGTTTGGGCAGGAGCTTCAACTGCTGGTCAACCCGCAAGCTGGGCAGTGACAGCCCCACATATTTGTCGCGGAAGTAATCGTGCAGGCGGTCAATCAGCTCTTCGAGGTGCGGATAATCGGCGGTCGATAAGCTGAGTAGGCCAATGGTGTCATAGCCGGTTGTGTGATAAGCGGCCTTTGCGATTTCAAATATTTTATCAACGCTGCGGTATCGCACAGGTCTTCGGCAGAAGGACGCCTGGCAGAATCGGCATCTGCCGGGACAGCCGCGCATAATTTCTATGCTGATTCGGTCGTGGACGGCCTCGGCAAAGGGAACAATCGGCGCAAGGGGCACGGGCGCATTTTCAAAATCATCGACGACTGCGTTTTTGAGACGAACGGGTATTCCGTGGACGGTCGGCTCAAATGACTTTATCCTGTCCCCATCGTAATCGAATTTATAGAGCGAGGGGACATAAGCCCAGTCGAATTTGTTGGCGGCGGCGAGGAGGATTTCATTTTTTGATGTGCCGCGTTTCTTTTCAGCGATGATGAGATTGGCCAGTTCGACGACGGCCTGTTCCGCCTCGCCGAGGACGAACAGGTCGATGAAGGGTGTAAGCGGCTCGCAGCAATTTGCCATACCGCCTCCGGCGATGATGATTGGGTCGGTTTCGGCTCTATTTGCACTGCGGATTTGCAGGCCGGCCAGGTCCAGCATATTCAGGACGCTGGTATAGCAAAGCTCGTTTGTAATGCTAAAGCCGATAACGTCGAAGGATTTCAGCGATGCTTTCGATTCGAGGGAAAACAGCGGGATATTCTTTTTTCGCAGGATTTCTTCAGCATCAAGCCAGGGTGCGAAGCACCGTTCCGCAGCGACATTTGGAATTCGGTTGAGCGATTCGTAAATGACGGCAAGGCCGGTATAGCTCATTCCAACCTCGTAAGTGTCGGGAAAACACAGGGCGACAATCAGGTCGCTGTCTTGCAGGTTTTTTTTGATTTGGTTTATTTCGCCGCCTATGTATCGGCTGGGCCTGCGCACGAAAGGCAGAAATTCGCGGTCAACTCTTTCTATCAGTATTATCGGTTCGGTTCTGTTCACTCTCGTATTATAGCTTATAATCAGCGTTTGGCGTATAACGGATAATGTGTTAGAGGGCCTTATGGAAAACAACAGCAGGCGAATAGCGTTAAAGTTTTTTTTCACCGCGTGCCTTATGTCCGCAATGTATTATTTTGTGATGGAAACGATGCGACGTCCGGTTGAGGTTGACGGCGGATACCGCGAGATTATGGGGACATTCGCAAGAATCGTCACAGTGGCAAAAAATACCAGGCAGGCAAGGCGCTGCATCGAGGCGGGATTCGATGAAATCAGACGCATTGATTCAGTGATGAGCGATTACAAATCCGATTCGGAGCTTAGCAAAGTAAACCGGGAGGCATACGCCAATCCCGTCAAAGTAAGTGATGAGCTTTTTGGGATATTACAGAATAGTGTGGAGTACAGCTGGCTTACAAATGGCGCATTTGATATTACCGTCGGGCCTTTGGTTGACCTCTGGCATAAGGCGGGCGAGGCAAACATAATGCCTGATGAGAATGCGATTACTGAAGCCAAGGCACGCGTCGGCTATGAAAAACTGATACTGGATGCAAATGCGCAAACTGTGCGGTTTGCGGTAGAAGGGATGCGGCTGGATTTGGGCGGGATTGGAAAGGGTTATGCCGTCGATATGGCCGTCGAGGTAATGCAGTGCAGCGGTGCAATTGCAGGTATGGTCGATTCGGGCGGTAATATACGCTGCTTCGGAAAGCCGGCAAACAAAGACGTCTGGCTGGTCGGGGTACAAGACCCGAAGGCGGCGAATAACGAAGTTGAAACGGGACAGGTGCTGATGATTTTGAAATTGAGTCCTGATAAAATCGGGATGGCTGTTGCTACAAGCGGCGACTACAGGCGGTTTGTGATGGTTGCAGGCAAAAAGGTCAGCCATATTATAGACACAAACACCGCCTCCGGCGCCAGCAAGTTGAGCAGCGATACCATAATCGCCAAGACGGCTGTGGATGCGGATGCCCTTTCTACGGCCGTTAATGTATTGGGCGCCGAAAAAGGTCTTGCTTTGATTGAGGCAATGCCCGATACGGAGGCGATTCTAATTTCTTCAAATGCAAAGGATGAAATCATCAAGACAAAGGGAGCCGAGGAGTATATCCAGTGAAGAGCAATGCCGTCGGTGGGCAGACACTTAAGCTTTTGCAGCGACGGGTTCTCTTAGTTTTGGCTGGCGGGGGGCGGGGGCGGTTGGGCCGCGAAGGACAATGACACCTGTGGGGCATTTTTGCATAGCGGTTTCGGTCTGGTCGGAGGGCTTGTATCTAACGTAGTCGATGCGGGCGCAATTCTCTTCGATTTTGAACAGGTCTGATTGTTTTGTGCATAAGCCGCAGGCGATACAGCCGACGGTGCACATTGAGCGAGTGACTTTGCCGATTTCCTTGTTTTTACAGGCGACGGTCATCATATTTTCGCAGCCGAAGGGGGCCATTTCGATGAGATTTCGGGAACAGGCCTTTGAACAGGCGGCGCAGCCGGTGCATTTTTGGTAGTCAACGACGGCTAGGTCGCAAATGATGTGCAGGGCGTCAAATTTGCAGGCGCGGACGCAGTCGCCGAATCCGAGGCAGCCGAACTTGCAGGCCTGGACGTTTGCGAGAGCGTTTGCGGAGACGCAGGTTTGGATGCCCTGGTAAACGGCATAGAAGGTTTTGTCTTCCTTTTGTGCGCGGCAGTGGACGATTGGTCTATGTAGGGGTCCTGAGTCGCTGACGTGGATGTTGAGGACTTTGGCGATGTCTTGTTTGGTTTTTATTCCGCCCGGAGCGCATTTTCCGAGCAGTTCCGGTTTCTCAAGGAGTGACTGGGCGTACTTGGCGCAGCCGGAGAAACCACACGCGCCGCAGTTGATGTGGGGGAGAACTTCATAAATCATATCGACACGTGGGTCGGTTTTGACACTGAGTTTGACGCTGGCTATAAGCAGGGCGATAGCAAAACCCAGGCCGATGACCAGCGTGGTAACACCCGCCGGCCAGGCGGCTGACCATAGTTCAGCGATATTGGCAATGATTATCATTTTTTATTTACGATTTATTATTTTTTATTTATAAAATCATCGAACGTCAGTTTATTTAACCATACCGGCAAAGCCCATAAAGGCGAGTGTGAGGATTCCGGCGGTAATGAGAGTAATGGGAGCGCCATCGAAGGCGTGAGGGACATCCGCCAGCGCCAGGTCTTCGCGGATGCCCGCCATAATACAGATAGCCAGAGCAAAGCCGGCGCCTGCCCCTGCGCTTAGCACGACGGCCTCAAGCAGATTATCCACGCCCCAGATATTGATGAACAGGCAGATGCCCAGAATCACGCAGTTTGTGGAAATAAGCGGCAGAAATATGCCGAAGGTCTCATACAGCGAAGGGAAGAATTTACGAACGTACATTTCAACGAGCTGCACGGCGCCTGCGATGATGAGGATATAGCAGATGTAGCGCGTTATCTCGAGGCCGCTTACGCGCTGCAGGATGTAGAAATCGACCAGCCAGGTGAGCGTGCCGCTAAGCGCAGTGACGAAAGTGACGGCCATACCCATACCGAAGGCGGTATCGATTCTGCCTGAAACGCCCAGATAGGGACAGGTGCCGAGGAACTTTGTAAAGACAAAGTTGTTGATGAGGACCATCGACATAAAGCCCGTAAGAACGAGGTAGAATTTTTCCATATCAGGCGACCTTTCTCTTGGTAGTCATCACGCTTGCCAAACCGAGCAGTAAACCCAGCGTGATGAATGCACCGACCGGCATTTGCATTGAAAGCCAGTGGACGAAACCCTGCGGCATTACTTGCAAGCCGAACCATTTTCCTGTTGCGAGAATTTCGCGTATGCTGCCGAGGATGCACAAAGCGATTGTAAAGCCGGTGCCTGTGCCGATTGCGTCGAGGACGCTGACTAACGGCCCGCATTTGCTTGCGCAGGCCTCGGCCCGGAAAATGATGATGCAGTTTACGACAATCAGCGGGACATAAGCGCCTAGCACCTTGCTCATATCGGGGACAAATGCCCGCAGATACAAATCGCATATCGTTACAAAGGTGGCGATATTGAGGGTAAACATCATAATTCGAAGGTGGGGCTTCAAGAGGTTACGCATCAAGCTGGTGACGAGGTTGCTGCAAACCAGGACGAAGATGACGCTAAGGCCCATAGTAAGGGCGGGCTTGACGGCGGTGGTGACGGCCAGCGGCGGGCACATACCGATAAGTAGCCGGAACGTCGGATTTTCCCGCCAGATGCCCACGGTAAGGGCATCGAGCAGCCGGGGCTGCGAGTGAAGAGTCGAAACAGATTCTGTCTGGGTGTCACTTGACATCGGTGATTAGTCCTTTCATCAGCAGATAATCTTTTACCTGTTTTGTATAGGCGTTGACTGCGTTGATGACGGCGGTGCTGCTGACGGTAGCGCCGGTTATGGCGACGATTTCGGAGTCAATTTTTTTGTCATCGCCTGTTTTGACGAGTTTAAGCTGCTGTGCAGGAGCGCCGGTGAACTGGTCACGGTAGTAAGGCAGCACGATTCTGTCGCCGAAGCCGGGCGTTTCGTTGACGGAGATGAAGTCAAGGCCGGCGATTTTTTGGAAGTTCTTATCGACGGCGACAATCATTTCGATTTTGTCAGCAAAGCCAGAGCCGGCGGCGTTGAACGTCCAGCCGACGCACTGGCCGTCGGCTGAAAGCGCTTTGAAAATGTGACTTCTGCCCTTTTTGCCTCTTGCGAGGTTTATATCGACCTGGTCGGCGGGCTGGAAGGTTTTGGCGTCGGGCAGCAGCAAGGCCATAAGGTGGTTGGCTTCCATCAGTTTATTCTGCTCGATTGTGGGCGACCAGGCGGCGTTTGTAATCGCCAGCAAAAGTCCGAAGAAAAACGCCGAGACGAGCAGCAGCCAGCTTTGCTGGAAGAAAAATTTTATCTTAGACATTGGGTGCGCCTCCTGCCGGGAGAACCTTGCAGAACCGGTCAATCAACGGGGTGAATGCGTTCATAATCAAGACCGCATACATCACGCCTTCGGGGTATTCGCCCACAATCCTGATAAGAATCGTCAAGGCGCCTATTCCGGCGCCGAATACCCAGGCGCCTTTGTTGGTCAGGGGTGCGGTGACGGGGTCTGTGGCGATAAAGAAAGCGCCGAGCAATATGCCTCCTGTCGCCAGATGAGCAAGCGGCGAGATATAGGCCGAATGGTCAACAGCATATCCGATTGTACCGCAGATGTATGTTGATATCAGGACGGCAAGCGGGATGCGCCAGTTGATTACCTGTCGAATCAGCAGGTACAGGCCGCCGAGGAGAACGGCGATTTTGCTTGTTTCGCCGAGGCAGCCGGCTGCTGAACCGACGAACAGTGATTTCAGTTGAGTGTTGACGAAGCCGGCCTTTCCGGGAGATGTGTCCTGGTGTTGAGTCGAGGTGAAGCCGTTGCGGTGCGGCTGTCTGTTCTTGATTGCCTGCTTGCTCCAGCCGAGCGGTGTCGCCTGAGTAATAGCGTTCGGTGCATCCGGTGACAAACGAGGCATAGTCGAATCGACGGTAGCCGGCACGGTCCAAGTGGTCATAAGCATACCGAATGAGGCGGTGAGAAAGGCCCTTCCAGCCATAGCGGGGTTGAAGATGTTGCAACCCAGTCCGCCAAAGACCATTTTGCCGATGGCGACAGAAAAGACCGAGCCGATGACAGCCGCCCAGAACGGAATCGCGGGCGGAAGCGACAATGCGAGGATGATGCCGGTGATGACGGCGCTGAAATCGCCGAGTGATTCAAGCGGTTTTTCTTTTCTGCGAAGCAGATTGCAGAGCCATTCTGTGACAAGAGATGAAATGATGCAGGTTGGAATGAGGATAAGTGCGTAGCCGCGGAAGAACAGGCAGCCGGCAAGCATGGCCGGGACGAGGGCGATGATGACATCCGCCATAATCCTGCGGGTTGAGAGGGGCCCGCCGATATGAGGTGCACACGATACAGCAATTTTACTGAGCATTTATGTTCTCACCATCGTAGATAAAACCTTTATTGCGGCATCAGTTTCTTTTGTCTTGCGAGATAGATTTTTCCGGTTCTGATGTATCCAGTTAGTTCGATATTTGCCGGGCAGATGTAGCTGCAGCAGCCGCACTCGATGCAGGCGGTTATGAAGTAACTTTCAGCGATGTCTAAACGGTTTTTCTGAACGGCGTGGGCGATTTTGGTCGGGTTTAGATGTTCCGGGCAGACGCGGAGGCATCTTCCGCAGTGGATACAGGTGGTCTGGCGTCTCTTGTATTTGGCTCTTCCGATTTGCTCTTTGGTCAGGATAGTAACGGCGCCTGTGGTTTTGGTAACGGGCATAGCCAAATCTGCAATGGCGATACCCATCATAGGGCCGCCGATAATGACCTTTGAACTTTTTTGTGTGACGCCGCCGCAGAATTCGATAAGCTCAATGACGGGTGTCCCCACTGCTACGTAGTAGTTGCCAGGATGAGCGATTGCCTCGCCGGTGACGGTCACAACCCTGTGCGTCAGGGGCGAATTCAATATGAGAGCGTCGGCAATGGCGGCGGCAGTAGCCACATTGATGACGAGGACGCCAATCATCGGAGGTATTCCGCCGGTGGGGACATATCGGCCGAGCACGGCTTTGATGAGCTGTCGTTCACCGCCCTGGGGGTACTTCGTTTTGACGAGAACGATTTTGATATTATCGCAGCCGGGTGTGGTTTTCAAGGTATCGTTTAGCGCTTGTATTGCAGCGGGCTTGTTGTCTTCGACGGCGATGAGCACGGTTGAACAGCCGGCGGCCTTTCTTGCGAGTTTGATGCCGGCTATGATTTGGCTGGGCCATTCGAGCATAAGGCGATAGTCGCAGGTGATGTATGGTTCGCACTCGCAGCCGTTGACAATCATTGTATCTTTTGGTCTGTCGGGATTGGGTTCAAGTTTGACGGCTGTTGGAAAGCCCGCGCCGCCCATGCCGACGATGCCCGCCCTTCGGACAGCGGTGCATATTTGCTGTGGCGAGAACTTGTCGAGGTCGAGGTCGGCTTTGAAGACCTCCTGGTCTTTCGGTCGAGGTCTTTTTGTAGGCATAGTGGCGTGGGGTTCGATGATAATGGCCTGCGCCCTGCCGAGGACCGGGTGGGATTGCAGGGCAATCTGTTTGACCCTGCCGTCGATGGGCGAGTGGACGGGTGCCGATATGAACGCATCGGAATCGCCGATGAGCTGACCTGCCTGGACTATGTTTCCTTCAGTCACGGTCGGTTTGCAGACGGCGCCGGTATGCTGGCTGAGCAGGACGGCGACCTGCTTTACGGCTGGGCCCGGCTGGATGGGGCTGTCGGTCGTAAGGTCTTTCTTCTGCAGGGGGTGGACGCCGCCCGGAAAGGATTGTCCCGCTATAGTTACGACGGTCGTATTCATAGATGCTTATCTCTTATGAGTTTTGTAATCAGTATGCAGGCAAAGACCGCCAAAGCGGCGATTGCCAGACCGGCCGCTGTGCGAATCGGAACCGATTCGATGGATGCGGCAAGGGTTTTTTCTGATATTGCAAGGGCGGCGATGAAGACGATAACAGGCAGGACAAAGGCGGCAAGGACTTCTCGTCGGGGCGAAGCGCCCCGCCGTAGCCCGGTGCGCACTATAGAAGGGCCCTTATCGCTTCCAGGGTTTCGATAAAGGTTTTGACTCGTCTCGGCGAAGCTCCGAGCCGTAGCCGGACAAAGACGCTTATTATCACAACCGTTGCAGAATTCCTGTTCTGCCATAGTTTCAACTACCATTAACGCAAAAACGATTTATAATAAAACAGAAAGAAATTTTCAAACAAAAAAGTTTGCTGAAAATGGAAGGAGCAAACAATGTGGCGGAAGTTAGCCCTCGGCTCGAAGGCCGCGAGGCCTGCGGCTCTCGGCATTCTGTGGCTTACCCTGGGTTTTTTTGTCGGCTGCTCGGTAAATCCGCTGACGGGGGAAGATGAGTTTATGCTTTTCGGCGAGGAGCAGGATGTTGAGCTTGGGGCGAATTATGCGCCGGAGGTGGAGAAGGAGCTTGGGGGCAGGATAGAGGATTCGGCATTGCAGAGTTATATTGACGGCGTCGGCCAAAAGGTTGCGCGGGTTAGCCACAAGCCGGGATTCAAGTACACTTTTATCGCGGTAAAGGACAAATCGACAAATGCAGTTGCACTGCCGGGCGGCTGGGTGTTCATCACCAAGGGAATGCTCACAAAACTCAAAAGCGAGTCGCAGTTGGCGGGCGTGCTGGCGCACGAGACCGCGCACATTACAGCCAGGGACGTGTCAAACGCGATGAGCAATCAGATAGGAATGGAAATACTGCTGGCGGCGGTGGCCACCAGTGCAAAATCAGGGGCGGTGATGACAGCGGCGGATTTGGCCGGGCAGATAGTGGCCTTGAGGTTCAGCAGAGACGACGAAAGGACCGCCGACCTGGGCGGAATGGGCTATATGGTCGATGCGGGATACAACCCATACGGAATGGTCGAGACAATGGAGATGCTCGAACATGAACAAACGCTGCAGCCGATAGAGTTCCTCTCGACGCACCCCTCACCCGAAAACCGCGTCGCATATCTGCGACAGAGAATCCAGACGCATTACTTCAACAAGGCCGAAGGCCTCAGTGTCGGCAGGGAAGATTACAGCAGGATTGTCCTGGAAAAATTGAAGGACTGAAGGTAATCCCCCGCCGGGGTAGAACACAGGAGCGTTGATGTTTTTTAAAAGAAAGCGCCGGCTCCCCGGCGTGCCGGGGAGCCGGGACTTATCAGTATTTTTTTATTGTGTTGAAGAGCCGGCGGAGGCCTTTCTGCTTTCTTCCAGCTTGCTTACGCCGCAGCCGGGGCAAATATCATCGAACTTGCCCTTGACGGTGTTCGGGAAGAATACTTTGCCGCACTTTTCGCACTTGATTGCCCTATAGGCGCTTTCCTGAGAGCATTTTGGACAGGGCATTGGTGGTACGGTCTGAAGACCCGGCACCATTTTTTCCTTAACGAACTTAAGGTAATCTCTTTCTGACATTTGGAATTCATTCCCGCAACTTGGGTTATTGCACTTAATCCAAATCATTGAGTTGGCAGGTATGGCATTTATTCCGCCGCCGGATGACCTGGTTTTATAGACGATTGCCCCGGCCAGTGCAAAGCAGGCGACAATAACCACAACCATAACGATTTTCTTTGTGTTTTCTTCCATTTCGTAACCTCCAATCACTCAATCTTTTTTATCCCCGATTTTTATCCCCGGCGCGCCGGGGTCGGTTTCGACTACACATATCGAGATTTGCAAATAATCAATCATCAATAGATTAACCCCGATTTCTATCGGGGTCAAACAAATTTGGTCAAAATACCCCGCTACCCCCGCTGCTTTGAGCCCCGATATATCGGGGCTGCGGGGGCAAGATGCGGGGGGGCTGTTCGGGCATAGATGTCCTGGCGGACAGATACGCCGCTTCGATGACCGCCATATTCTTGAGATTTTCTTTTGCGGAGCTGATAAGGGGATTTTTATCGGGCTTTAGCAGATGTAATCCGAAGTTTTCAAGCTGTTTGGTTAAGCACTGCAGCTTATCGTAGTTGTATTCGGAGTCCCGGACGAGCCGGCCCAAGCCATCTGAGACAGTCAGTCGGCAGGCCGAGGCAGTCACAATTCTGTCTTTGCCATAAAACGTGAGCGTCCCCGATAAATCAGGATTTCCTGCCGATATCCTGCTTGCAGTCAGATTACCCAGCAGCGTGTCTGAGAATTTCATTGTCAAAATGGCAGTGTCTTCCGTCAAAAGAGAGCGCTGTTGTTTGTCGGCTGCGCAGTTGCTGTTGAGCGAATAGACAAGGCCGGGCAGGCCGAAGTTGCAGATTATTGTGTCGATGAGCTGGTAAGCATTGTTGATAAGAACGCCCCCACCGGCGAGCTTTGGGTCGGTCTGCCAGCCCGCCTCGCCGTCTCTCGACCCCGACTCAATCGGGGGCGGGCCCCCGCTGCTTTGAGCCCCGATTTCTCGGGGCTGCGGGGGCAAGTCGCGGGGGCCACAAAAGGCGTTTATTAATCCCGGCCCGCCGGGGTCAAAATCGTTTTGACTTAGTGTTTCTTTCAGGTCGATGAAGCTTTGAGTGAAGCGGTTGGTGTTTGCGACGGCGAATTTGACCCCGTGCTCTTCTGCCAGCCGGACAAGCTGGGCGGCCTCGGCAAAATCCCTGGCTAACGGCGGGAGCTTGAAAATGTTGAATTTCTTTTTGATTGCCTGCTTGATGTATTCTGCACAGGTGTGAATCGGCGCGGCAACAAGCAGGCAGTCAAGCTGATTGGAGATAATCAGTTGACGGTAATCATCATAACCAGTGCAGTTGTACCGCCCGGCGGTCTGCTCGGCGAGCTTTGCATCGGTATCGGCGACGGCGACAATGTGAAAGTATGGAAGTCGTGCTGCCGCGTCAAGCAGGGACTTACCTGCGTCATCGAGTCCGAGAACTGCGGTTTTAAGCTGCAAATCGGGCATCCGTGCACTCACCTGTTTTCATTTATGATTGATAATTGATGATTGATTATTTGCAAAGCTCGATATGTGTAGTCGAAGCCGATTCTTAATTATCAATTATCAATCACTACTGTCCCGTTAAGAGTTTAGAAAGTTGATATAAGTTACATAAACATAACAGGTTGCGAGGAAAAATGGTTGTAATTGATTTCAATTCGTTCTTACATTTTGGCCAAAATACTTTCACCTC
>Ga0315274_10001975_pt1 | contig 31423 bp, 17 predicted proteins | sample YL17G02_20_MG_FD_203700 | JGI IMG/M metagenome (GOLD analysis project Ga0315274, IMG submission 203700) | Sediment microbial communities from Yellowstone Lake, YNP, Wyoming, USA - YL17G02_20 | ecosystem: Environmental > Aquatic > Freshwater > Lake > Sediment | place: USA: Wyoming | collected...
GAGGAGGGAAAGGAGAGAACGATCCTCTTTAACTGGTCCGGCCACGGCCTGATGGATCTCGCTGGCTACGAGAACTTCCTCAGCGGCCAACTGCGCGACGTGGAATTCACCGAGAAGATGATGCGGAAAAGCCTGAAGGCGATCGAGAATCTTCCCAAACCCACGGGGGCATAGGGCGCCCCCGTTTTCCTACTCCATAGAACCACTTCCCACGTTCTCCCGATGTGGGAGGCGGCCCCCGGCTGGCGACCATCGGTCGCCGGAAGCGGCTCGGGTAAGCACAACTCCGAAAGCGTTCACTCCCTTTCGAACTCCGCCTTCCATTCCCGCGTCCCGAAGCAGAGCTCGCGGAAGAAGCAGCGGTGGCAGCGGCCTCGGTGGGCCGTCATAGGGAAGTTCCCTTCACGAGCGACGTTCTCGTCCGCCGTTGAGTCGAGCGCGGCGATCATCTCTTCCATCGACGTCAGGATGAAGTCTTTCGTCTCGATGAGTTCGTCGGCCGTGGGCGCGTGCTCTTGGACGATGTTCGGATCCAGATAGAAGCACACGAGACGTTGGCTCTCCAGAGGCGCCCGCCAGACCTGGAAGGCGTAGAGGGCGTAGCAGCCGAGCTGGATTCCGGTCTCCTCCGTCTCCTGGCCCGTTTTCCAGTCGTAAATCGTCATCGCGCCGTTGCAGGCCGTCGCGCAGTCCACCTTCACGTAAACCGGTTGTTCTCCCACGACGAACTGATCGAGTTTCTCGACGGATCTCCATTCCTCGGGTCGCAGACGCCCGAGGCGCGCGAAGATTTCCGACTCCATGAGATGGCTCAGACATCGGTAGATCTTGTCTCGCGCCTCCACGCGTTGCTCGGCGCTGATCTCGACGCCGTAGTAGTGTTCGAAGAGATTCACGTTGTACTTCGGCTTCCACTGCCATTTTTTCTCGATCGACTGCGCCCATTCGCGGTTGAGGAGATTGCGCGTCTGCTTCTGGTAGTTCTCCAGGGAGTTGAGTTCGCGGTTGCGCAGGTCTCCCAGTATCCGCTCCGCCATCCGATGCGCGAGGTCGCCGAGCCACATGGGCAGGTTCATCATTTTCTTGAGACGATAAGCCAGGCGGGCCCGATCCGGCGCGTCGTCGCTCCAGCCGCCCCAGTAGCCGTAGTATGTGTAGTGATAGAGGCGACGGCACTCTTGAAAGATCTTGTGCCGCGTGAAGGACCAGGAGAAGTTATTACGGAATTCCGCCATGGATCCTTCTCAGCTGCGAATTCCCGAATCCCTTGGCTTACGGTTTGTCATGCCACCGTTTCGCCTCGCGGACGAGTTCGTCTTCGAGGTTCTTCAGCGTCGTCTGCCGCACGCGTCGCCCGCCGGGCGCCGAACCGAACGGCCCGCCCCAGTTGTGGGGGCTGAGGCGCATGTTGAGGTCCACCGTGGCGATGAACATGTGGTTCTCGGGATCGTCCAGATAGTCGGTGACCGACGTCTCGCAGCCCTGACTCGGGTCGCGGGGAGCGTCGCCCGCTTTGATCCCGCCCGAATCCCAGATTCCCAGGTAGGGGCCGCACGTGCTGACGGCGATCCAGACGCCGCTGTCCGCGGCGCGCGCGGGCATCAGTCCCATGTAGTAGCCGGCATTGGGGAAGAGAATCAGCTCGGCGCCCTTGTAGGCGAGAATGCGACAGACTTCGGGATGCCAACTGTCGTAGCAGATCATCGTGCCCACCTTGCCGAAGTCCGCGTCGAAAACGCGCAGTTCCCGTCCCGGCGAGCACCCGCCGTCGATCTCGGGATCGTACGGCTCGATCTTCTCGTACGCGCCGACCAGCTTCCCCGCGCGATCGTACAATGGGGCGGTATTGTAGACGAGGTCGCCGCGCTTTTCGTAGAAAGTCCCTGAGACGTACATCTTCCATTGCTTCGCCTTCTCGGACAGCAACGTTCCGGAAGGGCCGTCGATCAACTCGGCAGTCCCCGTTCCCTTGCCGTTGAACATCTCGGGGAGGAGGGCGACGTCCGCCTCTCTTTCGCCCGCCAGGTCGAGCCACTTCGCCCAGGAGTCCATGCCGTGCGTGCCGGAACTGACGGCGATCTTGACGAGGCGCGGCGGGATCGGGTCGACTTCCTGCAGCAGAACGTGGTCCCACCAGACCTTGCCATGCGGACTGAAGCGGAAATGGAACCGAACCCAGGCGTCTCCGCCCGGCCTGCCGACAAAGCGGCTCTCGCCCACGATCCACCCGTCTTTCTCTTTGCGGTAGTGAAGGATGCCTTGGTTGAAGTCGCCGAAATAGCCGTGCAGAAGATTCCGGTTCACGTCCTCGATCCCCTCGATCTTGAACCGCACGCGGTAGCGATAGCTCCCGCCCGAAACGTGGACCTTGCGCTGGACGTACCCGAAACACTCCTCGCGTCCGTTTCCCTCGGCCATCAGCGCTTTGCCGCCTCGGGCGCCGGGAAGCTCCGCCAACTTGAAAGTCGGCGCCAGGGCCGGATTGGCGGCCGTGACGGACCAACCTTCGGGCAAGCCCCCCAGAGGCCCGCTGGAGAAGTCATCGTCGAGGAACGTCTGGAGCGGGCGCGGCGGCGCCATCGTGGCGCCTTCGACCCGAATTCGCGCGACGCGCGCCTCGCCGCCGAGACTCTTGTATCCCGCAAACGCGTGGGCTCGGGCGATGGACGGGAAATCCTTTGGGTACGGCCCGGTGGCCGTGCCCGTCGTGAAAGTCACGGGCCCGCCGAAGTCGAAACGGCAGCCCGTCTTGTCCACGTGGAGCGACACGGTCATTGACGTCGATCCGTCCCATTCATCGAACTCGAACCACGCCACGCGTCCGTCCTCTCCGTGCTTGTTCGTGAAATGGCCCGGATATTCAACGGCGATGACGCCCTCCACCTTTCCGTCTTCGTCATCGTCGAGGAGAGACACGTTGACGTGGGGACTCGATATCTTGTCGAGGCTGGGGAAGTCGAGCCCCAGTCCGGGGCAATCCGTGCCGATCTCGAAGCCCTCCGCCGAAACAACACCGAGAACCAAGCCGCGAATCCGATTCTTCCTATCCATCAAGCAAGGAGGCAGGCTCTTGACCGTGAAATGGAAGGTGGCTCCCTCGTTGTTCCAAAAGCCGAACGTATTCTTGCTCACCGCGAGCGCCGCGCCGAACGGCCCTTCCTGTCTCGCCGCATAGAGAATCAGCGCGCCGTCGGACTCGCGGACGCTGCCGTTGCGGCTGCTGCCGTCGGTGAATCCCTCGCCTTGGCCGCGAGCGTTTCGGTAAAGCACGCCGTCGTCGAATGCATCATCCATGATGGCGTCCGCCATAGCGACTCCTCCCGTGCAAGGCAGAGTGGCAAGCGAAAAACCAACAGCAAGCGCTGGAACCCAAGTCTGTCTTCTCAAGGTCTCCTCCGATCGAAACGGTGGGGCGGGGCGCCGCCCCGCCGCAGGCAGCAGGGCGGTGCATCTCGTCCTGCGGATTCCGCGTCAGAGCGGATTCTCCACGTCGAAAAACCGCGTCTCAACGCCGAACTTCCCGGCGATGAGCTCGCCGAGACGGCGCACGCCCGGCTTCTCCGTCGCGTGGTGGCCGAAGGCAAGGAAGTTCGTCTCCAACTCCCGCGCGAGATGAAAGACCGGCTCGTCTGCGGCGCCCGTGACGAAGCAATCGACGCCTTCGCGCCACGCTTCCTCAGTGTGCTCCCACGCGCCGCCCGAGATGACGGCGGCCGACTCGATGACGGCTTTCCCGTGAAGGAAGGCGCGCGGCGCCGCGCCGTAGAAGCCCTCCGCCGCCGCCGCGAACTCCTCTATCGGGATCGGCTCTAGGCGGCCGCGGAAGCCGATCTTGTTGCCCTTGTACTCGCCGAAGGGCTCGGGATTCTGGAAACCCGCGGCGCGGGCGAAGAGGATGTTGTTGCCGATCTCGGGGTGGGCGTCGAGCGGGAGGTGGTAGCCCAGGAGCGTGACGTCATTGTCGAGCAGCAACTTCAGCCGCTTCTTCAAACTCCCGCGCACGACGCGGTCGGCGCTGTCCCAGAACATGCCGTGATGCACGACGATCATGTCGGCGTTCCACGCGACCGCCTGCTCGAAGACCTCGGCGCAAGCCGAGACCCCCGTGGCCGCGCGTCGCACCTCGTCGCGCCCCTCGACCAGGAGGCCGATCGGGAGGTAGTCGGTGAACTTCTCCTTCTCGAGGTAGGAGTCGAGGAAAGTGATGATGTCCGCGCCTCTGGGCATCGGCGGAGGGCCTCCCGCTGTGGATCGCCATTCCGTGTCCGCGCTCGCGCTGCTCTTTGCCGCGACAGCGCGAAGTCGACAAGAGACCGGAACCTTCGCGCCTTCGCGGCCGTCAAAGCCGGCTGGGCTCGAGCGCCTCGTTGAAGGCCGCCAATGCGACCTCGATCATCGAATCCTCCGGCTGGCGCGTCGTGATGCGCTGGAAGAGGTAGCCGGGCGTCAAGAGCATGCGATAGAGCCAATGGTCGGGACGCTTCCCCGCGCGCCGCGTGATCTCATAAGCCACGCCCGCCACCAGAGGCATGAAGAGAATATGCAGCAGAATGATGACCGGCTTGTTCGCCCAAACCGACCACTTGGCGAAACCGGGGTACACGACAACGATGAGCGCAGCCAGCACGGCGAAGACGATGATGCTCACCAGGATGACGACGGCGATGAACGTCGTTCCGCATCGCGGGTGAAGGGTGGTCACCGGACGAACGTGTTCAACGTCGAGGGGCAAGTCCTGCTCGAAAGCCATGACGACCTTGTGCTCCGCGCCGTGGTATTGAAAGAGACGGCGAATATCCTTCAGAAAGGAGATCGCCCAGATATAGGCCACAATCACGAGCGCGCGGACGACGCCCGCGACCAGGTTGTAGGCGATCGGGCGATCAACCTCCGTGAAAGCCGACGCCCCGCCCGACGCCATGCCGAACAGTTTGCCGAGACCGTGCGTCGCGACGTTCGGCAACGCGACGAAGAGGAACATGGCCAGCGCCATGCTGAGCAGAAAGACGCCCAGCATCGTCCACGGCCCGAGGGAGCGATCGGTCGAGGACGACGCGCGCCGCGTCGAGGACGTCGAGGCCGGCGCGCGGTCCCCCTCCACGTCCGCGGCCGTCGGGGCGGCTTGTCCCGATCCGGCGGCGGCGCGCTCCCGGGCGTTCTCTCCGTCTGTTGAGGCGTCTTCGTGTGCGTCGGGGCCCGCCCCTTCAAGAGACGCGGCCGCATCTGAGCGGGAGACTGCACCCTCATGCTCCCCGGCGTCAGACTCCTCCGTTTGCTTTGTTCCTTCCTTTGCCGCTTTCTCCGCTTCCTCTTGCTCGCGATGCCCCTGCTCGGCGACGTTTGCCGAGTAGTCCAGAGCGCGGTAGCCGAGAAGCAGCATTTCGACGAGGGAGACGGCGCCGCGGATAACGGGAAACCGCAGCCACCGCTTACGTCTGACCACGGGCCAGAAGCGACGCGACGTGATCTCGATGTCGCCTTGCGGCCGCCGCACCGCGATAGCGTAAGCGCTCGGCCCGCGCATCATGACGCCCTCGAGCACGGCCTGGCCCCCCATGGCGAAGTCGGGGGGCAGATCGCGGGGCGCAATCCGCGGGCGGGGGCCGGCGGTTTCTTCCGCCGGCGCGCCGCTCTCCCGGAGGGTTGAGTCTGAAGAGTGTGCGCTCAGCAAACACATATTGTCCGATTCCAAGGCTCTCTCCCCCAGCGCGGCTGGCGCTGTGCTCTTGTGAGGGCAAGATGCCCTCGCCACAGCCGGCGAGACGCCCGCGCTACCTCATTCGAGCATATCGACGCGCGGATTCTTCAGCAACGTTTCTTTTCCTTCTTCCAGGGCCTTGAGCATCGTCTGGCAGTCCGGGTCGGACGCGTCCTGGAAAACGAAGGGCCGCCCCTTCTCGTCGCGGCCAGGCGTGGGCAGCCCCCCCTTCCTCTGCAACGACGATTCAACAACGTCCCGCGCGAGTCAAGGGGCAAAAGGCGCGCCGCCGAACTGAACCTCAACGCGCCGGGCGCGCGTCCGCCGCCCCATGATCCGGAATCCGCTTGACCGGCGGATCTGCCATTCGGTACTCTTCGACCGAAACGATCGGAGAGATCTGACGCGGGAGCGCTGTCTCCCCCGCGCGGCAGCCAATTCCCGAATCACAAAGTCTGCTCCGGATGGGATTGCAGCGCATGCCGGGACCTCCTCGCGAAGAATCGACTCGGGCTTCCTGGAAAGAGACGCTGGTCTCCGGGATGGCGTTCGTCTTGCTCTACGCGTATCTCGTCTTGGTCATTGACACGCATCTCATCTACGATGGTTTCTGGAAGTTAAGGACGTATCCTTCTTTCTTCTGCGACTGGCGGTTCGTGAGGGATTTCTTCCTCTATCCCGGCGGACCGATCGAATGCCTGGGCCGACTCTTCTCGCAGTGCTTCTGCTACCGGTGGCTGGGCGCCTTTATCGTCGCAACGATGACTTGGGGAATCTGCCGTTGCGCCGCCACTCTCATCGCTCTGGCGAGCGGAGGCCGTCCGCGGGTTATGCCGTACGCGCCCGCCCTGCTGGTGCTGATCATGTACAACCGCTGGGACAATCCGCTGGCCGCCTGTCTGGCCCTCATGGCGGCCCTCCTCTTCTCCGTCGTTTACGAAAAAACGCCTGTCCGTCGCGGAGAGGCGCGCGCTTTCCTGTACGTCGTCCTGTCCGTCGTTCTTTACTGCGTCGCGGGTGGCGCGAGCCTCGTCCTCGCGGTCCTTGCGGGCATATACGAGATCCTTACTCAGCGCCGGCGGCTTCTCGGCGCTTTCTGCGTTCTCTTCGGATTGCTGGTTCCCTGGCTCGTCGGCGCTCTGGGTTTCGACCTCTTGACGCCCGAGGCGTATCTGTCCTTACTGCCGTTTCACCCCCAGATCGAGTTCTTCTCCGAGGTGACAACGTGGACCGCCAGGGGCTTGTACCTCCTCGTTCCTCTCGCCGTTCTCCTCGCCGCGTCATGCAATCTCCTCGCGCAGCGCAGCGGCGTCTCCCGGCGCGAGACCCGGAGAAAGACCCGAGCCAAACCGGCCCGTGGCAAGGAAGAGCCGCGCCGCTCTCGGAGCGTCGGGTTGAGAAAGGGGGCGCAGGCGGCGCTCCTGATCCTCGTCATCGCTCCCAGTTTGTTCTATTCCTTTGACCCGATCGAGCTGTGCTACAACAAGATGACGCATTTCTCCCGCAATGAGATGTGGTCTGAGGTCCTGGAGCTGGGCCGTCACCTGCCTTTGGGCGGCTACAGTCCATACTGGAATCACGACATCAATCGGGCGTTGTACCATACCGGCCGCCTCGGCTACGACATGTTCGCTTACCGGCAGGAACCGGAGGCCCTCCTCCTTTTCTACGGGGATCCGGCGCGCCCCGATTATCCCAGGCTTTCGAAGATTGCGGACATATCCCTGGAACTTGGCGAGGTGAACGTCGCGGAGAAGCTGATGTCCGAGATCCTGGAGAATCAGGGAGAATCCCCTTACACGCTCGAGCGTTTGGCCTTGGCGAACATGGTGAAAGGCGAGATCGGCACGGCTCGCGTCTTTCTGACGGCGCTCAGCACGAATCCCCTCCATGCAAAACGGGCGAAGCGGATGCTCCGGCGGCTCGATGAAGACCCGGATCTTCTCTCGGATGAGAGGGTGCAGCGTCTGCGATCCGCGCAGGGGAAGCGAGACGACATTGCTCTCGATGTTGGTCAGGAGACCATGCTCAAAACCGAGCTGGAAGAGAACCAGAACAACCGCATGGCGTTTGAATACCTGATGGCCCACTACCTCGCGACCGCCCGCCCCGACAAGATCGTCGAGAACCTTGGGCGCTTGAACGACTTTGACTACAAGGAAATCCCTCGCCTTTATGAGGAGGCGATCTTGGTCTACCAGGCGACGACGGGGCAAAAGGCCGACACGCATGGCCGCAGCATCAGCGCCGACGCGCAACGACGGTTCGAGCGCGCGGTCGGTCTCATGACGCGTTACTCGAAGGATCCCCGCGCGGCGTGGGCGGCCACGGCGCCCTTATTCGGCGACAGCTACTTCTTCTACCATTCCTTTCGCGAATCCGGAGTGTCGAAATGAGACGGCGACGCCTGCGAATCCTGCTCTTGGGCATTGCCGTGAGCGGCCTGGGAGTCGCCGTCTTCTTCGCCGTGAGCCGCGAAAGAACGGCGGCGGTGGAAACCTACTCGAAAGCGCCCGGTTTGCCGCGGATTCAGCCCGACTATGCCGAGATCACGATTCCGCCGAACATTGCGCCTCTGAACTTCGTCGTCCGCGAACCGGGCCGTCGGTACTACGTCAAGATACGTTCGATCCAAGGCCGAGGAATCGAGATCGCCGGCGGGAAGCCGGAGATCCGCATTCCCATGAAGCCATGGAAAGAACTCCTGCGCGCGAACCGCGGCAATCCCCTTTTCATCGACGTTTGCGTCCAGGATGAAGGCGGCGAATGGCGCCGGTACGAGACGATCGCGAATAGGATTGCGGAGGAGGACGTTGATCCCTACCTCGTGTATCGTCTCATGAAACCGATATACAGTTGGTGGCGGAAGACCGGCGTGTACCAGCGCAACCTTGGGAATTTCGACGAATCGCTCGTCCTCCACGGCCGATCCTTTGCGAACGGCTGCGTCAACTGTCACAGCTTTCCAAACAACAATCCGGACAAGATGTTTCTCGGGACCCGCAGCGCCGTTTACGGCAGCGCGGCGTTGTTGTGGGACGGCGGGAAGGTCTCCAAGATCGCAACGACATTCGGCCACACGGCTTGGCGCCCGGACGGGCGGCTCGCCGTCTTTACCGGCTATCGCGTGCGCCAGTTCTTCCACACCAAGAGAGCGGAAATCCGCGACGTGGTCGAGCTGGACTCCAAGATGTCCTACTACGATCTGGAGAAGAGACGCGTGAGCGACGCGCCGCCCTTGTCGGACAAGGACCAGTTGGAGACGCATCCCAACTGGAGCCCCGACGGACGCTATCTTTATTTCTCGAGCGCCCCGGTGCTCTGGACGGACCGGGAGAGCGTCCCGCCCGAGCGCTACGACGAGCTCAAGTACGACCTCAAACGGGTTTCCCACGATCCGGAAACGGGCCGGTGGGGGGAAGTGGAAACCGTCCTGTCCGCCGAAGAGACGGGTCTCAGCATCTTGCTGCCGCGCATTTCCCCCGACGGTCGGTTCCTCCTCTTCTGCATGTGCGATTACAGCTGTTTCACGCTGAACCAGCCCAGCAGCGATCTCTACCTCATGGACTTGGCGACGCGCAAGTACAGGAAACTCGAGAACGCGAGCAGCAATCAAGCCGAAGCGTGGCACTGTTGGTCGAGCAACGGCCGGTGGATCGTCTTCAGCAGCAAGAGAACAAGCGTTCTATTCACGAAACTCTACTTCGCACACATTGACGAGAACGGCAACGACAGCAAGGCTTTCGTTCTTCCCCAGAAGAATCCGCTGTTCTACGATTCCTATCTCAACCTCTACAACGTGCCGGAGCTCATCACCGGCCGCCTCAAGGCAAGCCCCCGGGCCCTCCTGCGGGCGGTCCGTTCGCCCGAGAAGATCCAGGTCGACTCCGTGACAGGCGCGACCCCAAAGGCCCCAGCTCCAGCCCCGAATCTGCGAAGAGACTAGGGGCCGCCCGTGACCTGCGGCACGGGGACGTCGCCGCCGAAGCGGCCGATGTCGCCTTCGCTCCGGGTCCCGTTGGACGGATCGTAGAGGGCGGAAAGCAGGGCTTCGCGGGAATAGGCCGTGAACTCCGCGAAGAAGAACATCGGATACCACTCCATTCCGTTGGAGTGTTTGTCGGGACCGTAGCTGGAAATGCAGAAGGCGCGGCGGCCCTCCATGGGCGACGCTCCGGAGGTCCAGTGGATGTTGTAGGCGTAGTTGAAGTACTGGAAACTCGCCCGGAAGGCGCCCGGTCCTCCGGGAACGCCGTAGGGATCGTCGTAGCGATTGGGGTTGAAGGAGTCGGGGGCGTTTGCGCTGCTGATGTAAGCCACGGGGGTGGTGAGTTCGTAAACGAACTGCATGAAGAGGGACCCGTTGTGGGGGCGGGGGTAGCCGCCGAAATCCGCCGCGTACGCTTCCAGGGCGGTAGCCAAAGACCGCTGGTCGCCCTTGACGCGAGCGATCTTGGAGCGCACCTGCGCTTCGAGGAAGTTGGGGACCGCAATGGCGGCAAGAATGGCGATGATCGCCACGACGATCAGCAATTCAATCAGCGTGAACCCCGTGAAACGTTTCATTTTCATTCTCCTTTCGGCGGGCGGCTCGGCGAAGGCCGAAGATTCCCGCGCCACTCGTCCAGGGGCCGTACCGGCCGTGGTCCAAGGCCGCGCGCGCCATGGCGTCCACGTTCTCGGGCGGCGTGTCGCGGCCGAGGCAGCATCCGCTGCTGAGGACAAAGCCGCCGCCCTCACCCGCCTCGTCGACGAGGGCCGCGGACAACTCATACACCTTGCGGGGATCCGCGTCAAGAAGCGTCGTCGTGTTCAGATTGCCCTTCAACGCCATCCGGCGTCCGATGCGCGCCTTCGCGCTCTTCATGTCCTCGGGCCAGTCGAGTTCCAGGCAGTCGCAGCCGCTTTCCGGCGCGATATCGAGCAGCGGCCCCAGCTTGCCGCATATATGCAATACGCTTGGGACGCCCCTTCCGCGGATTCTTTCGGCCAAGAGTCTCTCATAGGGCGCGACGAAATCGCGGTACGCGTCCGGGCCGATGAGGCTTCCCGAGGCGGGGCCCTCGCCGATCCAGATGGCGCCGGGATCGAGCGCGGCCAATTCATCGATCCACTCGAGGGCCAAGGGCAGACGCTTCTCGATGGCGCGGCGCAGACCGGGGGCGTCCGTCATGGTCGCCATCAGGATCTCGTCCAGCCCCATGAGAAGCGCGACTTGCGAGAAGGGGCCCGTCACGCCGGCGCTGATGAGGTAGCGACGCCGCATGCCCGAGGGTATGGCGATGAAGGTCTGCACGATCCCCGGCATGAAGGGATCGTCCGTTTCAAGGCGCGGGTCGTCGAAGGAGCGGATTTCGCGGCTCTCGGGCGATCCAACGTCGTCATGGGGCACGTTCCACGTGAGTCCTCCCGCGGTCTTCACGCGATAGCCCTCGGCCGTCTCTTCGCGCTCGGCGACGATGTCCTTCGCCAGGCACAGGTTGACGGACAGCCCGTCGATGTCCGGGTGACGTTCCAAGGCGGCCGCAAGCGCCTCGGCGTGTCGGACCGGGTCGAGAAAGCATTCTGAGACCGCCGCGCCCGCGAGTTTCGCGGCGTACGAGAGGTCGATGAGGGGCACGCACGGCACGCGATCCGGCGTTCCGCCGCGCAGGGCTTTCTGGGCCCTTGTGCGGGAGTGGAACGTCGTCGTCATTCTCGGGCGATCCCCCCGTCGGAAGAGCAGGCGCTCTCATTGTTTCTCTTCCTCGGGATTGACGAGGATCTCATCCACAAACAGCCACGCCTTCCTCCCCTTGGCCCCGTGCGAGTCGGGAATGACGCCGACATTGGCGGCCTGAACGCGGAGGTAGCGCGCGCGGGTCTTGAGATTCTCCGCCGTCAGCTTCCGAACCAATGGCCCCGGCTCGCGCGGGTCAACGCCGGGGTCGACTTCCGCGAGGCGCTGGAAACTCTTGCCGTCATCCGACGCCGAGATCACGACGCGCGAGGGAAGGAAGATGCCAACCGCCGTATCCTGCAAGAAAGAGGCCGCGACGGACTTGATTTCCAGGGCCTTCCCAAGGTCGATCGCGGCGTCCAGGTCGGCGCCGTGGAAGCCTTGCCATGCGGGATCCTGATATCGTTGCGTTGCGGTTGCGCCGTCCGTGAGAGCCCCGTCGCCTCCGCCGGGATACATGGGCGAATAGCCGCTCGCCAGACGCACCGGTCTGCCGCGAGCGGCGTGTCGCGTCCTTCCTTCTTCGAAGACCTTTTCGAGGGCTTCGACGCCGCCCTCGCGGTATGCCTTGTAGGACCGGTAAAGCGCCACGGTGTTTTCCCCTCCCGGCTTGCGCGAAGCCCAGGGCGCGTTAAACAGTCCAGGGTACTGATAGCAGAGGATCTTCTCGAAAGTCGGAAAACGGTTCAGGTCCTCGATCAGTCCTTGGATGGGTCGCGGATAGAGAGCGCCGCCGCCGTCGAAAAGAAAGGCCTCGAGATCCATCCAGAGATGGGCGCCCGCGTCGTCGCACAGTTTCTGGAGGACGGCCGCGGCCTCTTCGCCCGTGCAATCGCCTTCCGGCATGCGGTGAAAGCCGAACGGACAGAGGATGTCCAGGTGAGCCAGGAGTTCCGGGTACGCGTCGCGGCCTTCCTTCACGCCATGGCAGTTCGTGGCCAGCATCGCGGGCTTGTCCGGCGCCATCGAGCGACAGTGGGCCCCAAACTCCCGGAAGAACTCCACGATCTCGCCTCGCCGCCGCGAGTCCGTTCCCAAGTTCCCGGCAACCTCGTCCGACACGTACCATCCGTAAAATGACGGATGGTGGCCGTACATCTCCCACAGTTCCGCGGCGATCTTCTTGTGCCATTCCAGGGAGACGCGCGTGAAATCGAACCAGGCGAATCCTCCCACGCCCATAAAGACATGCATGCCGATCTTGTCCGCTTCCGCAAGGACCGCTTCGACGGGGTCTTTGGCGGCAAGTCCCAGCCGCGCCGGATACATCCTCGACGGATACATCGCCTTGCCCGGATAGTTGTCGACGTTCATGTCGTGCTTGCCGACGTACTGGTTCGTCTCCTGGCGGAAGACATCCTGAATCACGCCGACGTTCATGCCGATCTCGTGCATGCCGCGAACGAGTTCGCGCCATTGGCCGTCGGTCATGCGCTTGATCTCGGCGTTCCAGAGCCTGCCTTCCGCCTCGCTCCAGTGGTAGAACTCGATCCACGCGCCGTCGATTCCCCGAGTGGAACGAACGGCGGACGCGAGAACTTCGAGGGCCTGGACCGTACGGAGAGTGCCTCCGGAGCAACTCGCCTGGAACACGATGCGATGCTTCCCGGCGCGCCCCTTCGTGGGCCAGCGGAAGGAGGCGCTCGCGGCGGACTCGGCGGCGACCTTCAGCCTCTCGCGATGCAGGAGGTTCGCCGGCTTCTCCTCATCGAGGTAGAAGGCGACGTCGAATTCAACCGACTCGTCGGCGCGGTTCCACACCGCCCCGCGCGCGTCCAACGCGATTTTGTCCGTCACGGGCGAAGGGGGGATGAGCGTCAGGCTGATGTCGGGCCTGGGCTTCGCCTCCACATCGAGGGCCGGCGCCGCCCGAACCTCGTCGTCAGGCATCATCTGCTTGCGGTACTTCTCGAAGCTCTGGGAAATGCTCCTGGCCGCCACCAGGTCCCAGAGGGACGTTTTCATCTCGCGCAGGGCAAAGGTCCCCGCGATCCAGGGTTGCGCCCAGCCGCTTTCCGTGCACCACGGGCCCCATTCCCAATCGGCGTTGCTCGCCCAGTAGTCCCACTCTTTGAAATGGAAGGCGCGGTACCACGCGCCGTCGAGTTCGGGGTGTTCCTCGGAGCGAATCTGGATGCGGCAGAGGAAGTCGGCGAGTTTCTCTTCGGCGTCGGCGTACATCTTTTCGCCGGTTGCCGCCGCCGCCTCGTGGAGCCCGATGAATGCGAAGTTGCACGTGTAGAGCATATCGGCGACCGGATCGCCGCTGTCTTGGATGAGGCTGGTTTCGCGCGCGCCGTACTCGGCGTTCGAGTCGCTCCCTCGGCCGTTGCCCCCAATCGTTTCGCGGATGCCGCCGCTTTCGTCTTGGAGCGCGATGAGATCTTGAGCGATTCGCCGCAGCCACGCGCGGTGCTCCGGCGTGTCTTCCACGCGCACGAGCCACGCCAGAGGCAGCAGGGCGCGGGCCAGATCGATCGAGCCGCTGCGCAGGCACCAGTCCCAGTCGTTCGGATAGCCCTCCATCAGCAGCCGGAATCCGGTCTTGCTTCTCGCCAGGAACGGCTCGTAGCCCGTCTTCTCGTAGGCCCAGAGGAAACAGGCCCAGAGCCAAGCCTCGGCGTGGGGGGAGTACAGCCGGACATCGTCGCGCCAATACGACTCCCATCCCCGGGCTTGCAGGCTCGGTTCCACAGTGCTGCCCCCGCCGAAGCCGCCCACGCCCGTGATGCGCAGGTTGCCGAGGAGGCAGCGCGCCATCGCATCGTCCCACGTCGAGTTCTCCAGCAGGCTCGCCACCGCCAGGATGGAGAGCATCGCCCGCGCGTTGTCGTCGCCATAGTAGGTGTGCTGCATATCCAATTCCCAACCGACGAGGCCGTAGGAGGGACTCTCGGGATTCGCGCGGGGCCCTTGCGCGAGAGGCGAACCGGACAGGATGTAGTTCAGAAGATTGGCGGCGATCTTTCCGCTTTCCGGCTTCGAGCGCACGACGGCGTCAAGAGCCAAGGCCATGGCGATCTCGGTCGTGCAATCGTTGCGCACGGCGTAGCGCATCGGCTGGCTGCCGTCGAGCCGGATCGTGGAACTGAATCCCTCGAGAATGCCGAGCGACCCGTCTCCGAGAGGCCAATCGGCCGCCGGCATGTCCCGGACGGTGTTGTAGGTCAGCGACCGGTCGAGCGCCTCTTGAGGCCAATCAGGGTGGCGCAGCATCCGCGCTCGAACGAACCAGTCCGCGCAACGGGCAAGGGCTTGCCTTTCCGCGTCTCCGGGCAACGGATCGTCGCGCCGATAGGAGGGGCGCACCGTCGATTCCCATTTCAATCCCGGCGGCGTTTTGCCGGGTTGCAGATAAGAGAGAATGCCGCTCCAGATCGTTGCCCACGCGCTTGAGGGCATGTAACGGCCCGTCACGAAGTGACTCAGATTCGCCGTGGCGACGAGCATGCTCCCGTTCGGATGCTCGAAGAGAAGGGGATGCGTTTCCGTGTCTTCCAAGCCGAAGACCGCCCGATCGACCCCCGCCACCTTCGCCAGAACCAAGTGCGCTTTCGGCGCCGACGTCGGCGCGTAGCGGCACGCGTTGATCGAGACGATGCGCAACGGCTCCAGCGCGCCGCCAAAGAAGTCCGAGGCAACGACGCCGCGCTCGAGCCGGGCTTCCTTCGGCTCGCCCACCTCGATTCCGGGAAGGGATTTCGGGAACTCGACGTAGAGCCGCAGGTTCTTCTCTTTCGCCTTCGCGAGAACGTCGTCGGGAACGACCGTCGTTTCGTCCGGGCGCCCACTCGCCAAGACCAGCACGCCCGAACCCGGTTCGGCGGCCGCGACGGCCTCCGCGGCGCTCTCAAAGCGGGGACGCTTCGTTCCGCCTTGGCTCAGAACTCGATACAAGTCGTTATCCCGCGAACAGCAGAAGACCAGATCCATTTTGCCGAGCGCCTCCTCGCTTGGTGAAGACGATGCGCCAATTCCCCGAGAGAATGCAAGACTCAAGGCTAGCGTCATCCAGGAGATCACTCGTCGCATGTTCGCTCTCCTTGTCCGTTGGGCGGTTCCAGCCCCGTTTCCCCCGGGTCGGTCTGGAGTTCGCGGACGTTGACGCCGCGGGCGCCGCATTCTTGCGCGGGGTCGCGTTTCTCGTCTGCGTGGAGGAAGAGATAAAGGGTTTCCGCGGCGCGGGCGTTCATGGTGGGGGCTTCGGCCAGCGCTTCAGGCGTCGCTTCCCGGACGCGGGCCAGGCTGCCGAAATGGCGCAGGAGCGCGCGGGAGCGGCGGGCGCCGATGCCGGGCGCGTCCTCGAGCGACGTGCGCAGGCGCGCCTTGCCGCGGAGCTTGGCGTGGTACGCGTTGACGAAGCGATGGGCTTCGTCGCGCACCCGCTGGAGCAGATAGAAAGACGGCGCGCGCGGAGGGAAGATGACCGGGTTCTTCCTCCCTGGCAGGAAGAGGCGTTCGGCGGTGCGCACTTTCTCGGTTTCCTTCTCGCCGGCCGGTTTCAGTCTGCTCTTCGCGAGCGCCGCGACGGCAAGGTCCGCAAGCCCCATGTCCCCCAGAACTTCCACCGCCACGGAAAGCTGCCCCTTGCCGCCGTCCACCAGAACGAGGTCCGGCAGATCGCCCAGGTCTCGGTTCTGGGCGCCTGCCCGTCCAGCAGGCGGGTCGCCCAAGGCCTGCGTCCCCCTTTCGACGGCCCGGCGAAAGCGACGGGTGAGCGCCTCGCGCATCATGGCGTAGTCGTCCTGACCCTCGACGCCGCGGATCTTGTAGAGCCGGTAGCCGGCCTTATGCGGCTCGCCGTCCACGAACACGACCTGGGATCCCGCGCTCATGGCGCCTTGGAGCGTGGCGATGTCGTAGCACTCGATCGTCCGGGGCGGCCCCTCCAGATGGAGTCGCCTCGCCAGGTCGCCTAGGGCGGACTCGATCTCCTCTTTTCCGCTCAGCTTGCGCGCCAGCGCCTCGGCGGCGTTCGTGTTGGCCATCTCGACCAGGCGCCGCTTCTCGCCCCGCTGGGGCGTGACGAGCCGCACCCCTCCGCCGCGAAGATCGCCGAGCCACTCTTCGATCGTCGCCGCGTCTTCGGCTTCGGCGGGGAGGAAGATCTCGGCGGGCACGAGGCGGCCTTCGCCGTGGTACTGGCCGAGGAATTGCGACAACGTCTCTCCCGCGGGCTGGCCGTAAACGGGGAGGACCCAGTTCTGACTTTCGACGAGCTGGCCGTTGCGGAAGAAGAGCATGACGACGGCGGCCTGCCCCCGCGCTTCCGCGTAGCCGATCACGTCGCGGTCGCCGGAGGCGTGAGAGGCCACCCGCTGCTTCTCGGAGGACGCCTCCAGGGCGCGGATCTGGTCGCGGACGGCGGCGGCGTTCTCGAACTCCATCTTCTCGCTGTGGCGCAGCATCCGTTCCTTCAGCGCCTGCGCCAGTTCCGCCGTCTGGCCCCTAAGGAACAGAACGGTGTTGCGGACGTGCGCGGCGTATTCCTCGGGAGCGACCGGCCTGACGCATGGCGCGCAGCACCTCCCGATCTGGTGGAGAAGACACGGCCGCGCGCGGTTTCGGAAAACCGAGTCGGAGCACGATCGCAGGGGAAAGACCTTCTGCAGGAGATTGAGCGTCTGGCGGATGGAAGCCGCCTGCGTGTAGGGGCCGAAGTAGAGCGCTTTGTCGCGCCTGCGCGCGCGGGTCACCGTGGCGCGGGGCCATGGCTCGTGAGGGTCGATGCGAACGGAGACGTAAGTCTTATCGTCGCGCAGCCGGACGTTGTAGCGAGGCCGGTGGCGCTTGATGAGGGTGTTCTCGAGGAGAAAGGCCTCCTTCTCGGTGTCAGTCAGGATGATCTCGATGTGGTGGAGCGCCTGCCGGATCAGGGGCACGCTGATCCGCTCGTCGGCGCCCCCCTCCGCAAAGTACTGCCGCACGCGGGCGCGCAGGTTGATGGCCTTCCCGACGTAGATGACCTTGCCGCGACGGTCGAACATCAGGTAAACGCCCGCGGCGCGGGGGATTTCCCCAGTCTCGTCCGAGAGGAACGAACCGGTCTTCGGCGCCAATTGCTCGGATTCGGGAGGCAAAGACATGCCGCGCGCTCCGCGCGAATAGGTTGGGTTCCGGCGCCGGCGCCGGAACCGAATTCCCCGCCCGGCACAGCCGGGCCCTCATTCCTTGCCTTCGGGCGCTCTTGCCGCTACAGGCAAGACGTCGCGCCAGACCAGCCTCGGTTTGTTATACAAGTACAGCGGCAAGATCTCAATGAACTCGACTTGAATGCCCGTGTAGGGAGCGGGCTTGCCTTTGTCATTCGTGAAGAAGCGGGCCGAAAGGTCCTCGGCCAGCCCGGGAAGTCGCTTTGCCAATTCCTCGCATCTCGGATCGCGCGCCAGGGTTTCCGACGTGAATCTCTCGGCGCAGTCGAAGACGAGGTGGAACTTGCGACCATCGTAGACGAACCGAAGCGTCTCGGTGGTGGGGGCTTCGTAACGCTTGGCTTCCTGAAGTCGTCCCGCCTGGACAAGCTGGTCGCGTTTTTCCTTGTTGCTTTCCACGAACTCCATGAACTTGCGGTATTCCTCCTGGAACTTCGCATGATCTTCCTCGGAAGGCCCACGGAGAGCGAGCAGTCGGATGCTCTCGACGTCTCTGAGCGCTTGTCTGGCCGGATCGAGCGCGCGGCCCTGTTCGCGCACCAACGGCAAGCCTTGCACGACGATCTGGATCAGGAGGGCCATCATGACGGCGGCGATGGCCGCCGCGGGCCAGCGGGCCAGTCTCAGTTTCGCCTCGCAGGCGTCGTCCCAATCGCGGACAAACGCCAGGCCCTCCTCTTCACTCCCCGCTCGAAGAACCGCCGTTCGCGCGAGAAGATCGTGCAAGGAGCGCTTCCTGGGGTGGAGCCCGCAGAAGACCGCATCCGCGGCGGCAAACGCCGCCGCTCCATGGGCAAGCGCCACCACCGCGACGAACCAGGAAACGGTCAGAGGGAAAAGCAAATCCGTGGAACGAAGGGCCCGGAGGATCGGCATCGCAACGTAGGCGAAGATGATCGCTTGAATCGCAAGCGCCCGCACGGCCATCAAACCGGGCGCCGTCGGTTTCCCGCTCACGGACACGGTCCGCAGGCCCAGGATCTTCTTGCCCAACGTCTGGCCGTTCGTGGCGCTGGTCGAGCAGACCCAGAAATAGGCGAAGGCGATCATCGCCGCCAGGACTTGGCAGGTCATCCGAGCGGGATAGAGGGCTTCGTAACCATACCGCGCGACGTAGTAGGAAACGACCGTCAGAAGTCCGACGTCGATGACGAGCGCCACGGCTCGCGGCCAGAATCCCGGCACGGGCAAGGTCGGCCGGGGGGATTTGGAACTCGCGGCGTCGGGACTCAACTGGGGTTGCAGGTCTTCAGGCATGATGCGGGATCCGCCCGTTCTTCAGGATCTGCTCGGGCCGGCAACCGGCGCCGCGCTTGCCGCCTCTTCCGCTCCTGCCCGTTTCGCGTCATTTCTCCGGGACGCCAGGATCGCCGAAACGACCGCCAAGCAGAGCAGAGATATAGCGCTGATGAGAAGGCCTATCCAGAACGAAACGGGCCGGTACTCGAAAACGACGGTGGATTGTCCCCCCGGAACGACGACGCCCCGGAAGAGATAGTTGGCGGGGTGGATCTTGGCCGGCCGGCCGTTCACACGGGCGCGCCAGTCCTTGTAGAACATCTCGTTCAGAATCAGAAGCCGCCGACGCGTTGCCTCGACCTCCAGCTCGACCCGATTGCGGCGGAAGGACGCCAAGCGGATCCTCTCCTCAGGATGCAGGGGCGCAGGGTCCAAGGCGGTCTCCAGGTTCTCCACGGCCGGGCTCCCAAACAGATCCGCTTCCGGAGAAGCCACGTACTCCAGAGCGGCTTCGGGGTCCGGAAGAACGACCGGCGCCGCGGCGAGAAACGCTCTCGGAAACCCATCCGGGCGCTCGTAGAGCGCGCGCTCCCCTCCGCGCGCCACGATCTTGAGGCCGGGGTCCGGCCAATCCGCCGGGAGCACGAGATACTCGATGCCGAGGAAACGGTACAGAGGGGGCAGGGATCTGAACCGCGTCAGCGCCTGCGACGTTTCGAGGGGATACCCTTGCGTTCTGTTGACGAAGTGGTTGAAACGGGGCAGCGTGTTGCCGCTGTAGCCGCCGACCGATGAGAACCCGTGGCGCATGGCCAGGTTCGGTTCGGAGGCCGTGTCGAAGACGCGAGCGGGATAAGGCGTCTGTGAAAGGACCGTTGTAAACGCTTCGGGGTACGTCGCGATTGATTCATCGAACGTTTTCCAGTAGGTCCGAAAGAAAGTCCCCAGATCGACGCAGGTCGCGAGCAGGACGGCGGCGAGCAATGCGCCGGGACCGACTCGCCGCCATTTCGGCAAAACAAGGACGGCCAACGCGGCGAGGAGCAGAATCATGGCGCGCGTCAACTGGCCTGCCGCCCGTTTCCCGGTCTGCGCCAGGGCCGCTGGATCGTCGGCGTCGATCGGCAACGTGTAGAGGTCCCCCGCCTGGCAACGCCACTTCAGCAGAGATTGCCAGCGCGATCCCGGCGTTTCGTGACCGGGGATCAAAAGCGCGTAGAGCGCGACAGCGGCCAGGAGAAGAACGAGCCCGACAACAAGAGCCGTACGGAACGCCGGATCGGCATTGTCCGCTCGGGCGCCTTTCTCGCGCGTCTCCAGGCGGCCGAACCATCGGTCGAATCCGAAAGCGGCCAGGGCAACCAGACAGAAGTGCGCGACAAGGATGTACTTAGAGGGTCCGCGGAAAGCGTCGAACAAAGGAACGTGCCGGTAGAGCAGCGGGAAAAGAGGCGTGTGTTTGCCGAGAGCGACGACGAGGAAGAGCCCGCCGCAAGCGACCAGCTGAACGCGCCGGGTCCGCGGCGCCGCGACCGCTCCCGCGAAGGCCGCCAGCAACGGCAGGACGCCGACGTAGAGCCAGTTCTCCCAGAGGTAGTTCCTGCCCCAGTAGACGTCCGGCCCCGGCTGGTTCATGACTCCGAAGAAGTAGGGACACAGAAGCGTCAGGAGGTTCTCCGGGGTGAAGGAGAACCGCCCGCAGAACTCGATGCTCGACCTTCTGCGGAATGACTCGGAGACGAAATCGAGGGAGGGAAGGAGTTGGAGCATTCCCATCCCGGTTCCCAGGAGCAGGAAGAAGCCAAGAGCCAGGATCGCGCGCATCTCTTTTCCGGCGTGGGGCAGCCGCCCTCGGCTGTCACAGCCGCTCTTGCGCGAGCGACAGGCGAAGGCGGACGGAATGAGCGCGTAGAGAAGAATGAACGTGGAGAAGGCATAAGTCGCTTGGGGGTAAGCGGCCAGGATGAGGCAGGCGTAAGCAACGGAAACGCCGGCGAGATTCAGCAGGCGCCCGCTTGCGCGATAGCGCTCCCACAGCATCAAGATCGCCGGCAAACTGATGAAGGTGAGGAAAATGTTGAGATGCCCGGCGTGCATTCTGGCGATGGGGACGCTCGAAAAGGCCCAAACGATGGCTCCACAGAACGCCGCGCGCTCGCCGATCCCCACCGCGCGCAGCCAACCCCGGAAAAGGAGACCCGTGAGAAGGAAAGTCAGCGCCATGTGCCAGTTGACGGCCCGGCCGGTTGGCAAGAGAACGAACAGCAGGGACATGGGATGGAAAACCGCCGCCTGTCCTTCGCCCAGGAAGGGGTATCCCAACATGATGTAAGGGTTCCAGAACGGGGCTTCGCCCTCCCGCCAGCTCCGACTGGCGAAGTGGTTGATGAAGTAGTGCGTACTGGGGTTGTCGCACCGGGGATTCCCAAGGACCCGTCCGTCGGGACGGAGGAGAAGGCCCGCGAACGGCGCCAGGAGCAGCAGAGCCAGGGCGAGCGGACCGAGCAGCGCCGGTCGAACGCGCCATCCCGGGCGATGGACTGTGGGCTGAGTCATTCGGAGATGAACCGTGCGCGGGACGTCGGACCGAGATTGCGCGGCGTCAGGAACGCGGCGCCCGTGCTCGACCGTTCGGCGGAGGTCCGTGTCAGAGCTTGTCGAAACTCTCCGGGGACCGGCATTTGGCGATCGCGTCGTCGTAAGAGACAAGGCCCTGCTGGTAGAGGTTCTTGAGCGACTTGTCCATGGTGATCATCCCCTGCTCATAGGAGGTCTGAAGGATCGTCATGATCTGCTCGGTCTTCTTGCTGCGAATCACCTGTCGAATGGCCGGCGTCGCCACGAGAATCTCGGTGGCCACGACGCGCCCTTGATCGCCCGGAATGGGGAGGAGCAGCTGGGCGATCAGCGCCTGAATGGAATTGGCGAGCTGGATGCGCACTTGCTCCTGCTGACCGGGGGGAAAGACGTCGATGATGCGGTCGATGGTCTGCATCACGTCCGGCGTATGGATCGTTGCCAGAACGAGGTGTCCGGTTTCAGCCGCCGTCAGGGCGGTCGAGATGGTCTCGAGGTCGCGCATTTCGCCGACGGCGATGACGTTGGGATCTTGGCGGAGACTCTCGCGAAGGGCGCGGGCGAAGGATTTCGTGTCGCTCAGCACTTCGCGCTGTTTCACGATGCTGCGCTTGTGTTGATGGAGGAACTCGATGGGGTCCTCGATGGTGACGATCATGCAGGAGCGGCTGGCGTTGATGGCGTCGATCATGGCCGCCATCGTCGTCGTCTTGCCCGATCCCGTCGGCCCCGAGATGAGAATCAGCCCGCTTTCGCGGCGCGTCAGTTCCTCGACGATGGGAGGCAGCCCGAGTTGCTTGATTGAACGGATCTCGAGATGGACTACTCGAAAAGCCGCCTCGACGCCCCCGCGCTGGCGATGGACGTTGACGCGGAAGCGCCCCACGCCGCGAACGTCCAGGGAGAAATCGAGCTCCCACTCGAGCTCGAACTTCTCCTTCTGCGCGTCGTTGAGGACCCCCATGATCATCTCGGTGACTTCTTCCCTGGGAATCGGGGGCACATTGAGCCCCCGAAGCCTTCCGTCCACGCGCAGAATGGGGGGCGTTCCGCCGCACAGGTGCAGGTCCGACGCCCGATGGGCAATCGCTTCCCTTAGCAGAGCGACGAGTTCCATGCGAATCTCCGTTCCATTCCCGGCTTACGGCGCAAAGGTGGCGGCGGTTCCAAGCCCTCGCAACTCCGAACTCAAAACGCTGACGCGTTCGCGTTGGCGGGCGCTCTTACTCCTCACCGACCCCGTCGGCCTCACCGACCTGGTTGGCCTCACCGACCCCGTCGGCCTCACCGACCTGGTTGGCCTCACCGACCTGGTTGGCCTCACCGACCCCGTCGCCCTTGACCACGGCGCGCGCGGGCTGGATCTGACGGTAATAGACGATATTGTCGTGCATCAAGGCAACCAGGTCCGCTTGGCCGTCGCCGTCCACGTCCGCGGCGAGGAGATCCCGCGGTTCCTGGGGATCGCGCGCTTCGCGGTCGCGCGAGATGGAAGACGGGTCGTCGAAGATCTTGAAATGGAAAAAACGCTCGAGCGCATCGGCCGCGTTCTCGTCAAAGCGGAAGAGCTCCAGGATATTGTCGGTCCCTTCCATCACGGCCAGCTGATCCCCGCGCCCCTCCCGCCCCGCGAGCAGTCTCAGCGCCTCCACTCGCGCGTACTTGCCCTCCTTCTCGTCGGGCGCGCGCCGCCAGGGCGACTCGAGCTTCTCCGACGGCTCTCCCGCGTAGAGCAGCTGCATGCCGCCCCCCTCGTAAACGAGGAGATCGTCGCGTCCGTCGTGGTTCGCGTCCGCGGCGAGGAGGCGTTTTCCTTCGACGCCCTCGATGTCGTGGTGGCGGATCAAGGCCCAGTCGCCTGAATCGGCGCGCCCATAGATGGTCAGAGACTGCGTCCCCGCGTCGAGCAGCACGACCTCAGGGGTCTTCGAGCCGTCGAGGTCCGCCACCGCGACCGACGCGATGCGCGAAGAGACGTTCTTGCCGTTGAACTGTTCCACGAGACGCAGCCCCCCGGACTCGTCGATTCGGTAGGCGCGCACGAAGTTCTCGCTTGCGATGAGCATCTCCTTGGCCCCGTCGCCGTCCAGATCTGAAACGGCCAGGTTGCCGGGGAGGACTTTGTTGAAGATCCCTTTCTTCATGCCCTGATCGGTGGCGAAGGGAGCGAACCCGCCGTTCTTGTCCTGAAGCAAGAGTCGCAACGGGTCATATTGAGAAAAAACCAGCAGGTCGCAGCGACCGTCGCCGTTCAGGTCCGCCATCATCATCCCGACCGCATCCGCCCCCGTCTCCGGCGGCAGATCGCGCGTCTGCGGCTTCTCGCGGAGAAGCCCGGGCGTGGTGGGATCGGCGAACACGCCCAGTTTCGGTTTGTCTTCCTCGTCCTTGTAGAGGAAAACGAGATCGTCCCGTCCAGAGGCGTCCAGATCTCCCGCCGCCAAGGCAAGGGGCTTGCGGTCGAAATCCAAGAGATCGGGAACCGTGAGCCCCCGCGCGGGATCCCAGACCGCGACGCCGATCGTCTCCTCGCGCCCGCTGAGAGAGAGGAGGAGCGCCCCTTCCTTTCGCGGAATCACGGCCAGCGCCTTGACGTCCGAAAGAGAGGGCGCAGTCCTCACCTCCAACTCCCCCTCGCCGGTCTGAGAGTAAAGACTCATCTCGGCCGCTTTCGGCGAGGCGGCGACCAGGTCCATGCGCCCGTCGCCGTTGAGATCGGCAGCGGTCAGCATCTCGTTTCCCGCTATGCTCCGCGGGTCAAAAGACAGGAAGAAAGGAGCCGATAGGGGCATTTCGAGGGAAGTTCTCTTTGCTTCGCGGAGCCGGTATAGGCGCAGCTCGCGCGTTTTCGAATCGACAATCGCCAGCGAAACGCGCTTGTTCTTTTCGTTGGGCCGCAAAACGGCCAGTTCCGCGGCGTCCGCGATCTCGAACGCGGACTCCATGCTCCATCGCCGCGCGCTCCTCTGGAAACGCACCAGCAAACGGCTCCGGCGTTTTGAGTCCTGGTAAGCGAGGTCGTCAAGCCCGTTGCCGTCAAGATCGCCGATCAGCAAGCGGCCGGCCGGTTCAGACCCATTGAAGAAGGTCGCGGGTTTGACTGATCCCAGGGGCTCGCGGTTCTCCCCGTACAGAAGGACGACTTTTTCCCGAGCCAAGACCGCCAAGTCCTCTCCGCCGTCGCCGTCCAGATCGGCGGCGGAGACGAAGAGACCTCTTGCCTCGAGCGGCTCGGCCGGGCCCAAGGTCCCGTCGTCCTGCTGGTAACGAATAACGACGTCTTTGTCTGACGGCGCCAGAATGAGGTCCTTTCGCCCGTCGCCGTTGAAATCCCCAGTGGCCACGCCGGTCACGGCGCGATCCAACACTTGCTCCTTCTTCTCGAAGCGGGGCGCCCCTTTCTCTGTCTCCCCCTTCTCTGTCTCCTGTTTCCCCTTCTCCTGGTAGTAGATCTCCAGAAGGTTCTTGTTGTTGTTCACCGTCACGAAATCGGTCAGGCCGTCGTTGTTCAGGTCCGCTCCCTCGAGATGGTTGCTGTCCCAGTCGGCTTTGACGATTGTGGGGGTCCCCAGCGAAGAATCCGCTCGCGCGGGGGCGTCGTCGTCCGCGGCGGTCGCCGGATGCGCGCAGAACACGATTGCGCACAGGAAAGCCGCGGCGCGCGCCGCGCGGTTGCCTCGCATGCAGAACGTCCGGCGCCCGCGGTTGACGGCCGAGGCGAAGCGCGACCGCATTGCCTCTTGGCGAAGCGTCTTTTCCCTGAGAATCGAGAGGACGGTGTCAAGCATGGCGCCGGTTCTCCCTCCATGGAATCGTTCGGCGAACGGGTGGTTCTCTTGTAGGTCCTTCCCCTTCGAAGGTAAAGGGCAAAATGCTTCGGGCCCTACCGTTCCCGATCGCCTTCGTCCGAATTCACCAGGATCTCGTCCACGAAAACCCACGCCTTCTCCTTCGCGCCCGGATGTCCCTCGGGGCAGAGGCCGATGTTCCTGGCGTGAACGCGCACGTAACGCGCCGTCTGGTCGTTCAGCGTCACGCCGAAATCCTTCACGAACTCGCCGGCCCTGTCATTCGGCACGGTGTTCTCAACCGTCCCAACGCTCTGGAAGGTCTCGCCATCCTTTGAGACGAGAAACTCAACTCCGGTCGGCAGAAAGATCCAGGGACCGACGGCTTGCAGGAAACCCGCTCGAATGTCGCGCACCGCAACGTCGCGGCCGAGATCCACTGTGGCGATGAGATCGTCCTGCTCGAAGCCCTGCCAGCGTCCGTCGCTGAATTGCGCCGAGCCGCGGACGCCGTCGGTGAGTCCGCCCTCGCCCCCTCCCTGGTACTTCGGGGAGTAGGGGTGCGCGAGATTGACCCGGCGCCCATTGGCGTCGTGCTTGTGCAGGCGCATCTGCGAACGCGATTTCTCTTCCCCATTCCTGAAGACCTTCACGTCTATCGGCGCCGAGCGGTCGAGACGAAAGGGCTTGGTGTAAAGAGAAGACGTCGTGGTCGGCTCCGACCCGTCGAGCGTGTAACGCAGTTCGACGCCGCTGCGGCGACAAGCGATCCTCACCGCGACCGCCCCCGCGCCGGCCTCCGCCTCCCAGGCGATCGTTGGCTTGAAGGCCTTCTCTTCGAGAATGCGCAGGTCGGCGTCGATGAGCCACCAATAGTTGCGGCGCTTCTCGATCGTCAACAGGCCGGGCCGCTCCGTCTGGTCTACGATCGGTTTCAACTGCGCCACGACGGCCCGCATTCTCTCCGTATCCTTTTCGAACTCTTCCCCGGTTCCTTCCGGCGTAGCCAGCCGCTGCGCCCAGCCGCGGATGTGGTTCATCGCCTGCATGTAGGGATCCTGCGCGCCCGCGCCGAACAGAACGTCCGCCATCGCGCGCTCGGACTTCTCCGTGTGATAGCGAGCCGGGTCCCAAAGGTAGGAACCCCACACCGGCCAGTTCAGATCGGGATTGTGCACGTTGCCCCACGCGCGCCGCGTGCGCGCGGGCAGAGTCTGGAGCTCCCTGAGAAGGTCCTCGGAGAACTCGACTTCGCCGTACCAGCCCCACTCGACGTGATTCAGGCCTCCCATCAGACCGGCGAAGGCGGGTTTGACCCACTCGTCATGCCCCAGCGGCCAGACGCCGTTGTGCCACCATTCGTAATTGCGCAGCCCCGCTTTCTCGACCGCCGCGACCTCTTTCGCGTCGTAAGGGCAGAAGATCATGCCCACGTCGTCGAGGTCGGTCGCTTCAAGGAAAGGCTTGTAGTACGACGCCTTCCAGCCTTTCCAGTAGTGCGTGGGGCACACGCGCAGGCGCTTGACGCCATGCTGGCGGGCGATGTCCTTCATGATACGCACCCACTTGACGTGCTCGCGCCCCAGCTCCTCGGGCGGCATGTTCTCGACGATGTCGTCCAGCATGAGCACAAACCCGTCCACCCCGAGCAGGCCGAACTGCTCGAACGTATGGCGGACCAAAGCGACCGTTTTCTCGTCCGAGGTGAGAAACTTGTAGTCCTTGTACCGATCCGGATGCCTCTTCCAGTGATCGAGGACCCAACGCTGGGCGGTCCCGCCGTAGAAGAGAATGCCGCGCCGGCGGCACTCCTCGATCAGGCCGGGGATCTCCGAGTGCAGCGTCTCTTCCCAACCCTCTTTCGGCGCGCGGTACGGGTAGAAATGCTCATAGGTCTGGGCGTTCATGCGCCATCGGGCCATCCAATCGAGATCCTTCAGATCGCGCGTGAACCAGGGATAGCCGCGGATCTCCATGACAGGCCAGTCCTCAACGTAAAGAGGAGAAGGCAGCACAAGCCGACCGTCTTTTTTCGACAGAAGCTGGATGAACGTGAAACAACCGTACAGAGCGCCGACCGGGTCCGAACCCACGATCCGAACTTCCGGCTCCAACGCGTCGCTCCCCAGTTCGATGACGCAGCCTTCCTTTCGAGGCAGTTTCCCAAGCCCTTCGCGCGCCTTCGCCCCGAGCCGTTCCGCCAAAGCGGCAAAGGTCTCAGCCGTCCCGATGGAGATCGCGCCGGCCCGCGGCTCGCCTTTGTCTTCGACCGCCGCGGCGACCCCAAAACGGGCCTGGAGATCGCTTCGCAAGGTCTCCGCCGCGTAGCGCTCGGTGGCCGTGGCGCCGAGCGCAATAACGATGACGGTTTTCTCGGCCAGCGTTGCCGAACCCTCCCCCGCGGCCAAATGGCGCGGCGGCGGCATCACCGCAATGGCCGACGCCACTTCCGTAATGGCCAACGCCGCTTCCGTCCCGGCGGATAAAAGGCACAGCGACAGGATCTTCGCCCAAAGATGATCTCGGCGCCCCATCGTTCTCTCCTCCTCTTTCCCAAACAGCGTTCCGCAACGGCCCAGAAGACCAGAAGTCCCGGCGGGAGGCAAGAGAAAAGCCGAATGTGACCGTGCGAGGACTCCCGAGATCGACTTCTTTGCGGCGCCGGCGGCGCTCCGCCTGCTCCTTGACAACCCGCCAAGGCTGGGATATGAGAAATCCCGGCGCCATTCCGCGCACGCCTCGCCCCGAGGCGCGGACGCCTCGCCCCGAGGCGCGGACGCCTCGAGCGGTATCGCCCCCCTGAACCCTTCTTCGCGGCAGGCTTCCGCTCGGAAGCCGGTTCGGACGGACCCGCCAATGCTTGAGAGAACGATCCGGCAACGCAGATTCCTGTTGTTTCTCGTTGACCTTCTGGCCACCCTCCTGGCGTTCTGGCTCGCCTACGCGATTCGGTTTCACGTGGAGACGGGACTCTGGAAAGGAGTGGACGAGCCGCTGCGAGCCTACCTCTGGCTCACCCTCCCCTTCTGCTCCATCTGGCTGTTCATGTACCAGCGCGTCGGCCTCTATGGTCCTCCTTCCATGCGGCAGGCCTTTTCGGAATTCTGGAGTTTCATTCGCGCCGGCGTCCTGGGCGTCATCATTCTGTTCGCCCTGACTTACGCTTTGCGGATCTGGCAGGAGCCGGCCCGCGTCTTCACCGCCTTCTTCTTCGCCGGCGCCGTGGCCCTCCCGATGGGGGGACGGTGGCTGGTGCGAACCGCGACGACACGCTGGCTGGCCGACGGCATATCGGTCCAGCGGGTCCTCGTGGTCGGCGCCGGCGCCGCGGGACGCGACGTGGCGGAGGGGATCCGTCACCAGGCCGTCGGCTTTCGCATGGTCGGGTTCCTCGACGACGAGGAAGAGGTGGGTGGGGAGATCGCGGAGGGGATAAGGGTCCTCGGCCGGGTCTCCGAACTGGAGACCTGCGTGCGTCGTCATGCCATCGACGAGGTGATCATAGCTCTGGCCGGATCGAGTCACGAGGAACAGGCCGCTTTGATACGAGAATGCCTGGGTCTCCGCGTCGTCTGGAAGATCGTCCCCACCCAGTATGACATGCTGCTGGATCGCATCTCGGTTGACGAGGTGGCCGGCGTGCCCCTCATCGGCATGAAGACGAGCAACATCATCGGCGTCAACTACGCCGTCAAACGGGCCGTCGACGTCGTCGGCGCCTTGCTCCTGCTCCTGTTCAGTCTGCCCCTCATGATCGTCGTCGCCCTCGCGATCAAGTTGACGTCTCCCGGCCCCATTTTCTTCAGTCAGACGCGCATCGGCTACAGGCAACGTCCCTTCCGATTCCTGAAGTTCCGGTCCATGGTCGTCGACGCCGAGGCCCGCAAGCCCGACTTGACCGAGATGAACGTGCGAGCGGGACCCGTCTTCAAGATCAAAGACGACCCGCGCGCCACGCCCGTCGGACGCCTCATCCGCAAGTTCAGCATCGACGAGCTGCCGCAGCTTCTTCACGTTCTTCGCGGGGACATGAGTCTCATCGGGCCCCGTCCGCCGCTGCCCGAGGAAGTCGCCCAGTACGAGGAATGCCAGAAACGCAGACTGGACGCGCCGCCTGGGATCACGGGACTGTGGCAGGTGAGCGGCCGCACCCGTCTGAACTTCGACGAGATGGTTCAGCTGGACCTCTATTACCTCGAGAACTGGTCGTTGATGCTCGACCTGAAGATCGCGCTGCGCACGATTCTCGTCGTCGTGTTTGGCTTCGAGCATTGACGGCGAGGCCCTGAGAGGCTGCAAGAAGTGACAGTTCCCACCATCATGGTCATCTTTGGAACGCGGCCCGAGGCGATCAAACTCGCGCCGGTGATTCGCGAACTGCGGGCGCGGCCCCGACGGTTCCGCACGCGGATTTGCGTGACCGCGCAACACCGCGAGATGCTCGATCAGGCGCTCGAAGCGTTCGAGATCGAGCCCGACGTCGATCTCGGTCTCATGGCGCCGAACCAGACGCTGACCGCGTTGACGGCGCGGGTCCTGCAAGGGCTCGAACGCGTCCTCCAACTCGAGCGCCCCGCGTGCGTCCTCGTCCAGGGAGACACGACGACCACGATGGCGGGCGCGCTGGCGGCCTTCTACCACCAGGTTCCCGTGGCGCACGTCGAAGCGGGGCTTCGAACCGGCTGCCGCTACTCCCCCTTCCCCGAGGAGATCAACCGGCGCCTGACCTCCCACATGGCGGACTGGCATTTCGCCCCCACGGATAGGGCTCGCAGGAACCTCCTGGCCGAAGGAATCGATCCGGCGCGCGTGTTTCTGACCGGAAACACGATCGTCGACGCCTTGCTCACGATGCGTGAGCGCGTCGCCGGCCGGGAATTCCACTGGGGGCCCCTCTCCAGCGACGCTCTGGGAGACCGCCGCGTCGTGACGATCACGGGGCATCGTCGCGAGAACTTCGGCGAGGGATTCCGCGCGATCTGCGGCGCGGTCCGCCGGCTCGCCGAGCGCTTCGCCGACGTGGAGTTCGTCTATCCCGTGCACCTCAACCCCAACGTGCGCGGCCCGGTCTCGGAAATGCTCGGGGCGCTGAGCAACGTGCACCTGATCGAGCCGCTGGGGTATCTTCCCTTCATCGCCCTCATGGAGCGAAGCGCCCTCATTCTGAGCGACTCCGGCGGCATTCAGGAAGAAGCCCCGTCCCTGGGCAAACCCGTGCTCGTCATGCGCGACACGACGGAACGCCCCGAAGCCATCGAGGCCGGCGTGGCGAAACTCGTCGGATGCGATGAGAAACGGATAGTGGAAGAGACGGCGCGTCTGCTCACGGACCCCGGCGCCTATGCCGCCATGACCCGGGCAGAGAACCCATTCGGCGACGGGACCGCGGCGCGCAAGATCGCCGACGTTCTCGATCGAGAGATTCCACCCCCAGATTGATCGAAGAGGTGCTGCTATGCGAGTGTTCCTGCTCGCTGTTTGCGTTGCCGTCCTGGCGCTGAGCGTAGGCGCAGCCGCTCAGTGCGACTACGAAGATCTGGGCCGTCTGACCGCCCTCGCTCTTCTCGCCCTGATCCCTTTTCTCTATCTCCTGCGCGAAAGAGGCGAGAGGAATTGGACCCACTACTCGCTTCCCGTGATCGCCGTCGCCCTCCTCTACCTGTCGCGCGTCGGCGCGGCGACGGACCCCGCGCTCGGCCTCCCCGCGGCGGTTGCGGTGCATCTGCTCATCTGGACGGTCTACATCGTCTTCATGATTCAGGCGCTCAAACGCGCCGCCCGGGGCGACGCGGACCGGGAAGAGATCGCGGCGCTCGATCTCTGGCTGGCGAACCTCGGCATTATCTGCCTTCTCCTGTTCGTCTGCGACGAATTCGCCGACAAGGGTCTCGGAATGGCCGAGGCGCTCCGAGGACTCGCCCGGGGCGCCGTGTTCCTGAGCCTTGGGGCGGCCTTCGTCCTCATGGTGAAGAACACCCGCACGTGGCGGCAGACGCGCGCCGTCTCGACGCTCTGCGTATTGGCTCTGCTCGCCGCCGCGGGTCTCGGCGGAGCGCGGATCCTGAGGATCCGCGGCGCCCTCGATGCGGCCGAACGCGATCTGGCCGCCGGAGCCGGCCCGGCGGCGCTCGACGCCCTCGAGCGGGCGGAAGCGCTCAACGGCGCGCTCCAGTGGCCTGATTTCGAAAAGCGCATTCTCGACGTACGACGCGACGTCTACTCCACCCAGGGACGCTACGACCAGAATGCG
>Ga0315274_10001976_pt1 | contig 31418 bp, 24 predicted proteins | sample YL17G02_20_MG_FD_203700 | JGI IMG/M metagenome (GOLD analysis project Ga0315274, IMG submission 203700) | Sediment microbial communities from Yellowstone Lake, YNP, Wyoming, USA - YL17G02_20 | ecosystem: Environmental > Aquatic > Freshwater > Lake > Sediment | place: USA: Wyoming | collected...
GGCCTGTGGGCCGTCCGGCCCCTGTCGCTGCGCCATGCATCACCACCGCTTCTTCATCGAGAGCCTGTCCCTCTCCCACTCATACTGGTTGCACCCATTCCTGTAGATCTCGGCCGTGCGGGCATCGCCCCGGGACCGCGCCACCTGCTCCAATCGCAGCAGCGTCAGCCGGGCCGCCTCCAGACGCAGATTGTAGCCGTCCTGCTCCGCATAGGCCTTCTTGTTCTTCTCAAAATCGGCCGCGTACTGGCCACAGACCTGGTCGATCCGCGCCACGAGCTCCAGGTACCGCCCCGCCAGCAGGAGCATCTCGATCACCGCGGCCGGCGAGGGGGTCTCGTTGAATGCCTTGACGATCAGCTCCAGGCCGGCTTTCCGCCTTTCGGGGTCGGCCAGCAACAGAAGATTATGCCCCAGGGCCATGTTGCCCGAATACTGATCCGGGTAGCCTGTCTGTCCGGTGAATATACCCTCGTATAGTTTCCGGCCTTGTGGCGTCTTGATATCGACGAAGAGCTTCTGCTTGTCGTCGAGGAACACGATGGGCCACTCCGTGTTCATGTGCTCCAGACCCCTGACGAACGGCTTATCGAACTGGTTGGCGGGCATCAGGACGACCCAGACGTCTTCTCTGCGGAGCTGCTCGCTGATCCAGTCGCCGACCTCGATATAATCCTTCGTGGTCATTTCCTGATTGGTGGTGACCGCCCGCCGAACGGTGGGCCCGCCGGACATGATCTGCGTCCACAAATCGAAGGCCCTCACATTGTACGCCGCCTGCGCCCGCCCGTCCATGAACAATTGCAGCGGAGTGTGCCCCATGTTGGGGTCGGGCTCTTCGCCCCAGGCGATGAAGCCACCCTCCGTCCAGTAGTTGAACATCTTGCCCCGCAGTTGATTCTGGCAGATAAACTTCGAGGCCGTGAACGGCTTGGCGTCGGACGCTGTCATCCGCATGAAGACCGACGCCAGCGTGGGGTCGGCCGGCCAGGGGTCGAGGTAGACATACTTGAACCTGAGGCCCCACCATAGGCCGAAGAACGCGACGAGCAACGCCCCGACGAGGATCACACCGGAACGCACCCGTGCGGACATGGGGGGCACTTCCAGCCGTCTCGATCCGCCGGATGCGGCGATGGCGGCGAGGCTCCGGATCGCCTGATCGACCAGCCAGGCCACAACCGGACAGGCGGCAAACGCAGCGATCGGGATGAATCGACGCGATCGAATGGCCATGTAAATCGTCATCGCCGCGATGATCAGCATGGTCAAGTCCACCTTCGGCCACGCGTACGGCTCCTCCTGGACCTTGGCTCGCTTCTTGGCGGGCTGATCCGCTCGGCGTGAGATCCACACGAAGAGAACGACCCAGGCGGTCAGGAGCAGCCAGGCGAGGATGTACATCACGAGGAATGGCACTGCCGTGCCGACGGGGTTCGACCAGTCGAACGCCCGGTGCCACTCGTGCACGTCCCGCCATCGCTCCGCATGCTTGCTCACGGAGATCTCGAACGTGTGAGTCAGGTTCGTCAGGTGGAACGGATTGAAGATGACCATCGCCACGAAGGCGACGGCGCCCGCGCCGATCGTGTGAAGAATCGCCCGCGGCGGCATCCCGTGCACCACTTTCTCCCGCAGGTGAATCACGACCGCGCCAAGGAGCATGGCAAACGTGAAGACGCCCAGATAGGAAAGCCGCGCGCCCCCGAAATACTCCAGTAGCATTTGCCTCTCCCGGCTACTGATACTGATCGGCACGGCAGGGAAGAATCGCGTCAGAAACAGCAGGAACAGGATGCACGAGGCGGCCACGTGGAAACCCGCGAGTCCGCTATCCCCGATCTGCCGGTTTCGTGTCAGCACGATGCTGCCCGCAACGGCGAGCAGGAACAGATAGAACGCCCAGTCGTGCGAGACGGCGACGGGCGTGAGATACTCGTGGCGAAGGAATTGGCCGGCCATGCCGTAAAGAGCCAGCCACATCAGGATGCTGTACGCGGCGATGGTCCATCGCTTCGGCAGGCTCATGATCGCGTGCCAGATCACGAACGGCACGAGCATGAGAAACGCATAAATGTAGCCGCCGTGGACGTTGGACCAGAAAACCACAACGGGCACAAGAAACCAGATGTAGAGCTTGTTCCTGTAACTGGCCAGGGCGAGCACCAGCATGAAGACGGCGACCAGGAGATTCGAGAAGCCGGCCGGCCGAACGTCGAAGAACGATCTGCCGATGAACAGCGAGAAGCACACGAACACGACCGCCACAGCCCGGTTCACGCCGTAGATTCGCGTCGTGAAGTACAGGCAGATGGCGGCCAGGATGTAAATGGTGAACTTCCACAGGACGAGTGCATCGAAGTACGGCTGCTGCTCGGAGCCCAGCGTGGTCGTGAGCCAGTAAAACATGACGTGCGTCAGCCAGTTCTGGTTGACCCAGCCGGTGGGGTGCCAGCGTCGGACAGTCTCCAGGCCGACTGCGTTCGTGATCGTCTGGGCCCACTTCGGCCAGGTCTTCACTTCTTCGGCTGTCGGTCCGGCCTTGTGTGAATTGGCGCTGAACGGCTCGGCCGTATCCACGCCGTGATTGAAGAAATGCCGCCCGCAGGCCATCGCCACCCACGTATCGCCGGCGGCGACCATATGCGTACAGGAATGCAACGCGAAAATCAGCATCGCCGCCCAGCCGATCATCATCGGCCAGCCGGCGAACGCCCCCCGGCTCCTCAATCCGAGAGGTACATCTGTCATAAGATCGGCGTTCTTCTGTTCGATGGGAGAACCTCGTGTCATTCGGCAACCATCAGAATCCGAAAAGACTACGGCTTTCGGGAGGTTGCGTCAACAATTTGTTCGTGGCTCGAGGGGCCTTCCGACAGACAGACGCTTGGCGCACCCCCGTACAGCGGCGCAAGGTCTCGCCATTCAGTAGAGGCCATTGCTGTCCAGGGCGTTGATGTCGGGTGGACGCACGCTGTTGTAGTCGGCCGCCAGCACCTGCCCCAGGCTGGCGTTGACGTCGGCTGACGGACTTACCGATGGCCCCCGCGGCGAGTGAATCCACAGAATGCCGCACAGGAGCACGATCGCGGCGGCCAGACCCGCCCAGCCCGCCGCTGTGGGCCAGCGCCATATACGCCACGGGAGCACCTCCCCCGCCGCCCGGCGGGGAACGGCTGCCAGCAGTTCCTCCTTCAGGCCTCTCGGCGGCTCAACGGCCGAGAGCGCCCGCAGTTGATGCTCTACCCACTCCAGGGAAACGTCATCCCGTTCATTCCTCGAATCCACGCTCATGACTCTGCCTTTCCAATGACTCGCGTCCTCAGTTTCTCCAAAGCCCGGTGCGTGATCCACTTGAGTGTTCCGGGGGGCTGGTGCAGGATTCGGGCCATATCGCGATAGCTCAGGCCATCCAGATAATGAAGCAGCAGCACCGCCCGCTCCTCGTCGTCCAGATCGTCCATCGCCCCGTACATCCTGGCGAGGTGTTCATCGGTCATAATCCGCGACAAGGGGTCGGCCGCCGCACCTGGGTCGCCTTCGCCGAGTCTGTCAACAAGCACCTCATCCCGCTTCCGCCGGCGCTGGGTGTCTACGAACAGGTTGTACGCGATCCGGCGTAGCCACGTCTTGACGGTCGCCTCGCCCCGAAAGCCCTGGATCGCCGCCCACGCGGACGCGAAGACCTCCTGCGTCATGTCCTCGGCGAGGCTTGTATCCCGTGTCAGGAACAGCAGGAGGCGGTAGATTGAGGCATAGTGGGTCTCGATCACGCCCTCATACACCTCGCGCCGGCCCTCACGAAGGGCTTTGAGAATCCGCCGTTCGGATCTACCGCGCACTCGCGTCTCCACGCCCAAAACCAACTCCGGCCCTGCGAACGACGCCCTATTTTCCCCTATAGACGTGCTCGATGGCAAGGTGTTGGCGCGGCGTGCAACGCGATTTTGCCGATCATCGCCCCGTCCCCTGGCTGAAGGCGGAGGGAATACACCGAGGATAACCCCCGAATCCTCGCAAGGGCACGAGTCACCGTCAGGGCTCTATCTTCTCGGCACGTGAGTCGCCGCCTCCACCCAGGACGACGTAGAGCCTTACCTGGCTGGCGAGCTTGGCCAGGCGGAGGGAGACAAGTCCCTGCTGCGCTGCGTACAGAGATCGCTGCGCGTCAAGGACGCTCAGGTAGCTGTCAATTCCCCTATCATAGCGGGCATTGGACAAGCGATAGGTTTCTGCAACGGCGTTGACCAGGGATTGTTGCGCCGATACCTCCTGGTCCACCGTGCCGCGTACGGCAAGGGCGTCGGCCACTTCCTTGAAGGCATTCTGAATCGCCTTTTCGTACTGGGTCACGGCCATTTCCCTTTGCACTCTCGTGACCCTGAGCGCGGACCACGTGCGGGTGTCAAAGATTGGCATCACAATCTGCGGGGCATAGCTCCACGTACCCGAGCCGGATTCGAAGAGTCCGGATAGTTCGCCGCTTGCGGTGCCGACGGCTGCCGTCAGGGAAATACGCGGGAAGAACGTTGCGCGGGCCGCGCCGATGTCGGCGTGGGCCGCCCGAAGCAGGCTCTCCGCCTGGAGAACATCAGGCCGGCGCAGAAGCACTTCCGACGACACGCCGGGAGAGATTTCTCTCAGAGGGGTAACACCGCTCAACGTCGCCGGCAGGAGTTCGCCCGACGCCGGAGCGCCAAGCAAAAGGTCTAATGCGTTTTCATCTTGCGCCACCAGTTGTGTGAAGCGGGCGATATCTCCACGGGCGGCATCCACTTGCGCTTGCGCGCGATAAAGATCCAGTTCGGGCACCAGTCCGAGGTCATAGCTCCGCTTGACCAGACTGTAGGTACGTCGTTGTGCCGCAAGAGTGGTCTCCGCGAGTGTCAGACTTTCCCGATCCGCCGCAAGGGTCAGATACGCATTGGCGACCGAGGACACCAACAGAATCTGTGCACTGCGGCGGGCCTGCTCCGTGGCCAGGTATTCCTCGAGGGCGCGGTCCTTGAGGCTGCGGATGCGCCCGAAGAGGTCGGGCTCCCAGGAAAAGACGCCGAGATTGACACTATATTGTTCCATGGTCTGGCGTTTTCCAGTGGGTGAGAGGTCGGCGGGCACGCGTTGTCTGCTCCCGCTGCCGACTACATCGACTGTAGGCAGCAGTTCGGCCCGTTGAATGCCGTACATTGCCCGGGCTCGTTCCACGTTCAAGGCGGCCAACCGCAGGTCACGATTGTTCGTCAAGGCCGTCTGAATGAGTTTCTGAAGCTTCTCGTCGGCGAAGAATTCCTCCCATCTCAAATCCGGGGCATCCAGCGCGTCTGTCGCCGTCCGGGTGTCCTGGTAGATCTCGCCGCTTGGCCATTGGGCGGGGACCGGCGCCTCCGGCCGGGCGTATTTCGGACGCAGGGTGCAGCCGGCCTGGGCAATGGCAATTCCAAGCAATAGAAGAGAAACGTTCTTGTTCATTTTATCGACTTCCAGATTGACTGGGCTCAACGCTCTGAGCCGCTGGTTGCTGATTGCGTTTGCCAAAGGTCTTTTGGATCAACACATAGAAGAGCGGGGCAAATAGGGTTACCAGGAAGGTGGAGGTCACTACCCCGCCCAGCACCGCGGTGCCGATGGCCTTCTGTGCCCCTGCGCCCGCGCCGCTCGCAAATGCCAGCGGCAGGACCCCGAATCCGAAGGCCAGCGAGGTCATGACGATAGGACGCAGCCTCAGTTTTGCCCCTTCCAGAGTCGCCTCGATCAGCCCCATCCCTTGTTCCACCCGCGCCTTGGCAAACTGGACGATCAGGATGGCGTTCTTGGTGGTCAATCCCAGGGTGGTCAGCAGTCCGATCTGGAAATAAACGTCATTGGGCAATCCCCGGAGCGTCGAGGCGACCACGCCGCCGATGACGCCCAGGGGCAGGGCCAGCAGGATGGAAACAGGGATAGGCCAGCTCTCGTAGAGGGCGGCCAGGCACAGGAAGATCACCAGAATGGAGAAGGCGTATAGCGGGGCTGTCTGGGCGCCGGCCTGCCGCTCCTGGTAGGAAAGCCCCGTCCAGTCAAAGCCGATCCCCTGAGGCAGCTTCCTTACGAATCCCTCCATCGCCTCCATCGCCTCGCCGGAACTCCTCCCCGGCGCCGACTCGCCCAGAATGTTTATAGACGGAAAGCCGTTGAATCGCTCCAACTTCGGAGAACCGGAAGTCCAGTGACCGGACGCAAACGAAGAGAAGGGAACCATCTTCCCTTGAGCATTACGCACGTAGAGTCTTTCCAGATCATTGGGCAACATGCGGTAGGGAGCATCGGCCTGGACAAACACCCTCTTCACACGTCCGCCTTGAATGAAATCGTTGACATACGCGCTGCCGAAGGCGGCCGAGATGGTGTTATGGATGGCGGTGATGGGTAGCCCCAAGGCGCCGGCCTTCTCCCAATCCACGTCAATCCGATATTGGGGCACGTCTTCCAGGCCGTTGGGCCGGACCTTCGCCAATGTCGGGTCCTGTGCCGCCATGCCCAGGAGCTGGTTGCGGGCTGCCATCAGACCCGCGTGGCCCAGGCCCCCGCGGTCCAGCAATTGAAAGTCAAACCCCTTGGCCGTGCCCAGCTCGATGACAGCCGGCGGTGCAAAGGCAAAGACCAGGGCGTTGCGGATCTGGGAAAACGCCCCCATGGCTCTTCCGGCGACGGCAGCCACCTTCAGATCCGGCCGTTCGCGAAGCTTCCAGTCCTTTAGCTTGACGAACGACATGCCCGCGTTTTGCCCCCGTCCGGAGAAATTGAAGCCGGAGACCGTCATACAGGATTCCACCGCGTCCTTCTCGCCCTCCAGAAAATGGTTCTTGACTTGCTCCATGACCTTCTCGGTCTGCTCCAGGGTCGAGTTCGGCGGAAGCAGGACCTGAACCATCAGGATTCCTTGATCTTCATCCGGGAGATACGCCGTGGGCATCCGCCTGAAGAGGTATCCCATCGCCGCCACGATCAGAAGAAACGCCAGCACGTAGCGGATTTTGTGGGCAAGGGACCGGCCCACGATCTTCAGATACCGCTCTCTGGACCAAAAAAAGAGGCGGTCAAACCCTCGGAAGAATGGCCGCAGCAACCAGATCCCCCCCTCCGCCGGCTCATGCCCCTTGGGCACCGGCTTGAGAAGCGACGCGCACAGCACCGGGGTCAGGATCAGGGCCACCAGCACCGAAAGGAGCATGGAGGCGATGATGGTCACGGAGAACTGACGGTAGATGACCCCCGTGGATCCGGCGAAGAACGCCATCGGGCCGAACACCGCCGAGAGCACCAGCCCGATGCCGATCAGCGCGCTGGTGATCTGGTCCATGGACTTGCGCGTGGCCTCTCTGGGGGGGATTCCTTCCTCGCTCATGATCCGTTCCACGTTCTCCACCACCACGATGGCGTCGTCCACCAAAAGACCGATGGCCAGCACCATAGCGAACATGGTCAGCATGTTGATGGAGAACCCGAAGAGCCCCAGCACCGCGAACGTCCCCAGGATCACCACGGGCACCGCAATGGTCGGGATCAGGGTGGCCCGCATGTTCCCCAGGAACAGATACATCACCAAAAAGACCAGCAGGATCGCCTCCAGCAGGGTCTTGACCACTTCCTCGATGGCCACTTTGACAAAGGGCGTGGTGTCGTAGGGATACACCACGCGCATGCCGGCGGGGAAGAACTCGCTCATCTCGTTCATCTTGGCCCGGATGGCATCGGCCGTATCCAGGGCGTTGGCGCCGGCCGCCTGCCGGACGGCCAGCACGGCAGAAGGCTTGCCGTTGTAATAGGCCTGCATGTCGTAGAATTCCGTGCCCAGCTCCGTCCGTCCCACGTCCTTGACCCGAACGATAGACCCATCCGGGTTGCTGCGGAGCGGGATGGCGGCGAACTCCTCGGGCGTCTTGAGCAGGCTCTGGACGATGATGGCGGCATTGAGACGCTGGCCTTTCGCCGCCGGCACCCCGCCAAACTGGCCCGCCGACACTTCCACATTATAGGCCCGCAGGGCCAGGATGACATCCTGGACCGTCATCTGGTAGTCGGTCAGCCTGTCGGGGTTCAGCCAGATACGCATGGCGTATTGGCTACCGAAGACTTCCACCTCACCGACCCCCGGCACTCGCGAAAGCACCTTTTCGACGTTGGATTGGGCATAGTCCCGCAAGTCATCCCCATTGAGACTCCCGTCTTCCGAGATCAGGCCCACCATCAGCAGATAGTTCCGGGTGGATTTGGACACTCGGATGCCGGATCGCTGCACCACCTCCGGCAGGCTGGCCATGGCGAGCTGGAGTTTGTTCTGTACCTGGGCCCAGGCGAGGTCAGGATCGGTCCCCGGGGCAAAGGTCAGCTCCACACGAGCAGAACCGGACGAATCGCTGCTCGCGGACAGGTACAGCATCTTGTCGAAGCCGGTCATCTTCTGCTCGATGATCTGCGTCACGCTGTTTTCCACCGTCTCCGCCGAGGCCCCCGGATAGAAGGCGGTGATCGCGATGGACGGGGGTGCAATGGGGGGATATTGCGATATGGGCAGCTTGAAGATCGCCAGACCGCCCGCCACCATCAGGATGATGGCGATGACCCAGGCGAAGACCGGACGCTCCAGAAAGAATCTCGATAACATCACTCGCCTCCTTCAGTACGACGTTGCGTCGCAGGTTCTGCACCCTCCTTGCGACCGGCATCCAGAGGCACTACCTTCACGGCAGCGCCGGGCCGCACCTTCTGCACCCCCTCGACGATCACACGATCGCCGGCTGCAAGACCTGATGAGACGAGCCATTGGTCGCCGATGGCACGATCGAGACTGAGCATCCGCGGCTGGACCTTCTCCTCGAGATCCACGATCAGGGCCACGGGATTGCCCTTTGGATCGCGTGAAACCGCCTGCTGAGGAATCAGAATGGCCTGGCCGTTGACGCCTTCTTCCACCACCGCCCGGACAAACATGCCCGGCAGGAGAACCCCGTTCGGATTCGGGAAGACCATCCGGAAAATCACAGACGCAGTGGTCGGATCCACCGAGACGTCGCGGAATTGAAGCGTCCCGTCCAATGGATACCTCGTGCCGTCTCCCAGGATAAGCTGCACCTTGTTCACGTTCGCCCCGTCACGATTGATCCGCTTTTCCTCCAAGCGGCGCTGCAAGCGCAGCAGCTCGGTGGTGGATTGAGGCACATCGACGTAAATGGGATCCAATTGCTGAATCGTGGCCAGGGGCATGGGTTGATACGCCGTCACGATGGCGCCGTCCGTCACGGTGGATTTGCCGATGCGTCCGGAGATCGGCGAAACGATCCGGGCATATGCAAGGTTGATGCGGACCGTCTCCACCGTCGCTTTCCAATACTGGACGTCGGCCTCGGCCTGTTTCAGGGCGCCATCTGCATCATCGAAGTCCTGCTGACTGACCGCTTTGTCAACAAGGGCTTCTTTGAAGCGATCGGCCCTCGAGCGAATGGCAGGCAGACTGGCCTGTGCCCTGCCCAGGGCGGCCTCGGCACTGTCGAGCGCCGCCTGAAAGGGCGCGGGGTCAATTTGATAGAGTTCCTGGCCGGCCTGAACGTCGGCCCCTTCCGTGAACAGGCGTTTCAGTATGAGGCCGTTGACCTGCGGCCGGATCTCTGCAATGCGATATGGAGACGTGCGGCCCGGCAATTCCGTGGTCAGCACGACCTGCTGCGGCTGGACTGTCACGGTGGCGACTTCCGGGACAGGGGGCGGGGGCGGGGATTGAGGCCGACGGTCACAGCCGCACAGCCAAAGGCCGCCTGACAGAACCGCCGAAAGAAGAATCATTCGAACGATAAGTCTTGCACGAAATCGCATCAGGAACCTCCAATCATATCGACGAAGATAAACGCCTTGAGCGACCGAAGGCTCCACCCTCGTCTCTGTCAAGATCGGCTCCAAGTCATGGGCCAACCAGTCCGTTGGAAAGAGTATTCCAAGCGACACTCGCCGCCGGGTCTTACGCGTCACGTTTGTCTCCCGATGATTTCACAAGCCCCTTGAAGAACACCGCCTCGACCTTCTTGAGGTCCACATGAAGATCGACCGCCTGTGAATCCTCCACGGCGGCGATTGTCAACGATTGCAGTACCGCGGAGAGGCATTTGGCCGCGACCACCGGATCGATGCTGTTGAACAGCCCCTTGCGAACGCCCGCCGCAACCACTTCGCTCAGCCGCGAGATCACCCGCTCGTCGATTTCCTTCTTCTTCGCCTCGATTCTCGGCCCGGGCAGATGCCGCCCCCGGCACTCCAACAGGTACAACCGAATGGCGGCCGCCTGCTCACGTGCAATTCGCTCGTGGAGCCGGATGAAGTGAGCCAGTCTCTGCCGCTCGTCGCCGGGGCCCTCCAGTGCGGGCAGGATCAGGCCCAGGCTCTCCTCGGCCGTGGCCACCAGCAGCTCGAAGAACAGATCCTCTTTACTGGGAAAGAAGTTGTACAGCGTCCCAGTGGCGAACTCGGCCGCCGCTGCGATCTCCTGCATCGAGACGTTGTGAAATCCCTTCTCGGCAAACAGCCGGAGTGCCGCCGACAGGATCTCCTCCCGATGCCGCAGACGTTCACGCTCTTTTCGGGATGCCTTTGCCGCCGAACTCACACGAGTGTCCGCATCTCACATTGCATTGAACTATTGTTCATCATTGGAACGATATATTCATATTATGAACGTCGGTTCAACAATAGCAAGATCTTTCTGCAAGAAATCCTGCCGGCCCGGCTATTTCCAGAGGAGTGCGATGATTCGGAGTCTCCCGAAGCTGCGTCGTCCCGCTTGCGGTCGTTGCCTTCCGTCGCATCACCGGGTAGGATGGGACGCCATGCAGATGAGAATTGGGTGGTATGTTGAGTCGTGACCGTTCCATGGTGCGTCGTTCACTGGCTTTCTTGGCGTTCCAGTTTGTGCTCGGCGTGAGTGGGTGCCAGCGGGCGACCTTGCTGGTGGGAGCGGTCATGTGTCAGGGTCTCGGGCGACCCGTGGAATCGAGCTCGGCGGCGGGATGGACCTTCCGGGGCCTCGATGCCAGCGTCCCGCCGCGGATTCGGCCGGGGTCCTATGCTAGCGCGACTCAGGGTGTGCATTTCGTCGGGCCCGACAATTTGGGACCGCACTCGTACTGGCTCGACGCAGCGGAGAAGAACGGTATCGTGTACACCTGCGGCGGCGGGCATATCGACCTCGCCCACGTACGCAAAGCCGCCGATTGGACCGGGTTCCTGGCGGCCGTGACACTTGAGCACCTGCACAGGGGACAGACCGCGTTCCAGTTCAAGCAGTGGGAGCCTTCACACTATTTCGTGGAGCTGACGTACCCGCAGGATTGGGACTCGCTGCCGGCCGCCGAGAAAGAGCGTGTGGCACGCGACGTCTCGCGGCAGCTCGGACAGCATCTCGCCTACACCGCGATGACCTGGCATGAGATGCTGACGTGGTTCGGCTTCAGGCCTCGGGCGTGCAAGTCCGAGTTCCAGTCGGCCTTTTCGTGGGAGGACAACTACTCGAACCTGCTCGGGACCTGTCTGGCGGCCGCCGCCCTGCAGGAACAGGATCGCGCGTTCAGCGACGCCGTGACGCTGGCCCTGCGACGGCAACTCGAATCGCTTGGAGCGCAGCCGGCGGCCGTGGCGAGGCGGGCCGCCGAAATGGTTCGCGGCGACTGGTACTCCAAGTCGTGGTTCTTCACGGTGATTGACAAGAGAGACTTCGATATCGGCCTGGACGATGGCCAGGTCACGCCCTGTCTCGTGCCCTCCGTGCCTCCCTGCCAAGGCGCTCAGCCTCGCCGGCTGGCAATCCCCACCCTCGATGGCCTGACGCAGTACGGCTTCTCGGCGACAGTGACGATCGAGCCGCGAGTGTGGGAAGCGAACAAGATCTTCAAGGCCCTGTACGGCGACCGCAGACCCACGACGAGACGGCTGGATCCACGCATTCATTTCGCCCCGCTCATCAACCACATGAAACAGGACACGTCAAACCACTGACGTCTCAGCAGAGCATTGACAGCCCCCCTTCCGGAAAAGGGAAGAAGCGAAGCTCCTCAGCCGAGCGAGCCGGGTCCGAAGCGGCGTCGGCAAGGGACGTGACAGGCCAGCGCAGCGGACTGGCACGGCACCTTGCAGCCGCAAGGCCAGGGCGAGCGAGACAAGAAAGGGAGTCGCTGCGTGACGCACTCAGGTGAGGGTGATGGGACAGTCGCGCGGTCTCAGAGCGTTAACAGACTGCTCGGTTTGGGAACACCGGCCGGATCGGGTCTATCATAGCGATTTACAGGGATTTGAAATTGACGCGGACAAGGCCCATTGGTTATACTATAGGATATCAATTTCGTAGTGAGTCAGTAGCCCATGTACTGGCGGCCAAGTCGCTGCCTTTGCCTGGAGTCGGGGGGATGGAGGACCAGAAATGGTGTCAGTCCAGTCTCTCCGAATCAGCGGACGCGGCATCGGTCGGGGTCGAATCCCTTCTTGCCACTGCAGGCGCCTGCTTCGGAGGCGCTCGCGATGAAGGCAAGGCATCGTACGACGTCTGCTCGCTCGTCGTCGGAATATCTGGAGAGCAGCGTCTCGATGAAACGATCCAGACGTTGGCAGCTTGCTTCCGTATCGGCCACCGTCCAACGGTCATCCTGATAGTCCTTGGTCAGTCCAAGGAGGGACATGCCAAATTGGGTATCGCTCTGGTATCTGATGCAGTGGGTCGTGTTCCCGTTTTCGCGTCCATACGCCTCGATGTCGCCGAGCATTCTCTGGAGATATTGTCTCTCGCGAGGCCCTTCGCAGTCAAGAACAGGAATTTCGCGAAATTGAACGTATCGATTGACCTTCTTGACGTGGCCGTCGTTTTTGGCGTCAGGTTTCGAGAACGGCTCGACCACCGCTATGTGCGCCCTGTAATCCGTGGTTGAACCCACGTTGATGTTATGAAATGAGGCGCCTGTCAGGAGTCCCACGATTCCGCCGACGTGAGCGCAGCCCTGACCCGGGCTCATCATGGTCCTTCGATGCGTGTGGCCCGACAGCCAGTAGTTCGCCTTTCCATCGATTCGCCAGTGATGGAGCTTCTGGTTCGGATAAGGGTGTCCGAAGAACGTGCCCTCGATCGTTTCCCAGGCACCGTGCAGCAGGTTCAAGAGCTCAGAGTGCCAGCTCGTTGGGATGTCATTCCGCTTTCGGTCCAGGTTGTCGGGGGGGTAATGCGAGGCAATGAACCGGAAATCCGGAGGCGGGCCGGCGGCACTATCGCGGAGATATGCGATCTGGGAGGGCCTTTTGCCGCCCGGCGTGCTTTCGTGATCTCGCGTGGATACCGATCCTTGCATGCCGTACAAGTCCCATTGGGGGATGAAGGGGTCGAATATGTCCAGTTCCGGCTTGATCGACGTGTCCACATAGTCCGAGGTGTCCGCGAGGAAGATCTCCACCGTCTTGCCCCCATTCTTGGGACACACAAGACGGCCGGCAAGATACAGACCGGAACCATGATCGAGATTGGGGTCCAGGGCGTCGTGGTTATCGGCATACCGGAACAACGCATTCGCAGGCAAGTCCTGGCTGGCGCGGTTGAACTCACTGATCTTTTTCAGCACCTCGTATTTTCCCAGGGAACGGTTATATGGCGGGGTGAGAGGCGGCGTCTCCTCCGGCCGAAGACGGTTCAGCAAGAGGAATCGTGACAGCGGTTCCGACGTATTGCCGATGCCCAGGTAGTCATGATTCCCTATCACCATGAAGATGGGGATATCGCTTTTTCTTCTATGGTCACCAAGCACCGTGAATAACGTCTCGATTTCATCTTCGCCGCCGCTGTTGGCGCCATCGCCAAGATATAGAATGACGTCAATGTCCGATGGGAACTGGTCAAGCGCGATCTGCAACATCTCCGGCGTGAGATGTTCGAGTGCGGGGGGACGAATCACACATCCAATTCTCTTATCCAGAGACCGGTTGCGGTATAGACAATCCGGCGTGCTGTGCGCAGAGGTGATCTGGGAGTCGGCAAGCAACCCGATTCGTATCGGCAGAGGCTGTCCAGGCCGGTCTCCGGCACAACCCGCCATGAACGAAAGGCTCAACATGGCGAGGGCTAATGATCCGCAAGTCTGTCCACGGTCACCCATATGATGTCCCCAACCGGCTCGTGCGTGACGCCGCACGTGCGACACAATATCCGAACTGTCCTGCCCGCCTCAAGAGATCCCCTCATCATGACCGGGGCGACGGTTCTGCCGCCCTCTCATGCTCGCATCCGCTCCAAATCTCCTGTGGAAAGACGATGCTGTCCATGCCTGGGATATCCGGCACGCCTTGGCCTGTATTCAAATCGATGCCCTGCTCCAGGTACGCCTTGTAGGCGAGTTGGCTGCAGTAGAAGGCATCGTCCGTCATGGAGTCCGCGAACACGACATTGTAGGGCTTCCCGGCCTCCGCCTGCCTGATGCAGTAGCTCGCGACTCCGCGCCGAATCCTGGCCTCCTCTTCGCGGGAGAGCGACCTGCCGGCCAGCGGATAGGCGACACCGTACAGAATATCGCGAATCGGACCGCGCACTTTCGTCATCTTCGATGCGTCCCACGTGTTGCCGGTGATGTCGAACGTCATCACGCGAAGCTTGGCGCCGGCCTCGACACAACGCCCGCCCGGCCCGACGTACACCACGATGTGGTCCACAGGTCCCGGTATCACCATCCCATAGAGCCGGTAGAAGAACCCGGCGAACACAGCCCGTCCCCTGGTGGTGCTCGTACAGATCAGGTCCCCTGTTTGAACCGTCAGTTCGTCAATGAGATAGGTGTGAACGGTGGCGCTCTGCCGCTCAGGGGTTTGCCGTTGCGAGCCGCCGCAACCGGTAAAATCGCAACAGACAACGATGAACGCCAATCCGACGGACAACACCCTGAAGGTTCTCATCTTCTGGCTCCGTTCGAGCAGCTACGCGACGACACGTTGAATTGAGCATACGCAGCGCCGTAGAGCACGTCAACATCAAAAACACTGAAATTTTGTTCTTGACAACCGGAAACACGTCCGGTTGAATCCGGCGAGTAAGCTCTTCTTGCGCCCGGGCGAAGACCGCGCTTCAATATGGAGCTCTATGTGCGTAAACGGCATGCCAAAATCTGTTCTTGTGGTATCAGCGGTATCGCGTGTTGCGACCCTCAGGGGTACGTGCCGGGCAGTGAAGCGGATATAATGCCCTTGACCGTGCCTTCTTACTGATCCACGTTTTGCTGCGGAGAGCACAGAAAGGAGTACAAGGCTATGGTGCATCAATGTTGCGATGGGTATTCAGGCCACGGAAGCGTGCGAAGACGGATGGGCTTCACCACCGGGAAACGAAGCGCAGCACTCACCGCGGTCTGCCTGGTGGTCGTGTTCCTGGCCGTCGGATGCACGAGTACCGGGACGTTCCCGCAGACCAGTGCTACTCAGGTTGACCTCAGCAGGAAGAACTTCCATATCGTCAAGGCCAACGCTATCGGTACGAGTTCAGGCTTCGAGCTGTTTTGCTTCATCCCGTTCGCGGCACCAACCTATAGCAGGGCGATGTCGGACCTCTACAAGACGGCCGGCGTCACAGAAGGGAAGGCACAGACCTTGACCAATGTCACTCAAGAGAGGTCTACCCTATACCTCCTGTTGTTCTCGATCCCGCAACTGACGATCCGCGCCGACGTCATCGAGTTCACCGAGTAGGCCAGACGAGCTGCCAGGACAATGTCCTGCGACAGATTCTTTTGCCTGTTGTGAGTCCGGACCCGCTGTCTGCACTCGTAGGACATACACGATCCGATGCGTCGGGCCGGTGCCACTGCAAGCCGGATTGCTGACACGGTTCACCTTGGTGTGCCTGATAGCCTCGGAAAGGAGCGCGACAATGCGTATGCTCATTCTGCCGGTGGCCGCTGTCGTTTTGGCTGGGTGCGCGCGCACTCTGGAAATCACTGTCACACAGCCCCAGGTCGCCAATCCGCCGGCAACGGGCACGCCCACGGCCGGCGCCGTCTCCATCGATATCACGCCGCCTCCCGGTATGCCGATGGGAGGATATTCGATGCTGGCAAATAAAGGGAAGGGCTTTCGTACGCGTCTCAAGGCCCGAGTGGTGTACCTGAACGACGGTAAGGGACATTCCATTGCTTTAGTGCAGACGGATTTGCCTGCAGGGTCGCTGCTGCTGCATCATAAGGTGGTGGAAACAGTTTCACACGAAACCGGCTTGAGACCAGGCGATATTGCTATTACGGCATCGCACAGTCATTCGGCGCCCGCTAATTTCTTCGAGAACGACTTCTACAACAAACACATGACGAGCGGCCAATGGCTTGAAGTAAGCTTCCTTGAGTTCACGGCCCAGCGTATCGCCCAAGGGATTCTGGATGCCTATGGGAGCCGTCGTGCGGCAAAGATCGCAATGGGTCGCAAGGATATTTACGGCTATAACCGGAACCGGTCTCTTGATTCATACGTTCTGAATGAAAACGTTGGAGGTATCAGGCTGGATGATCCAGAGGCGGTTTTCAATGCCGTGAATCCGGCGTTGTGTATGGTGCGGATTGATGTGCAGGATAATGGCGGGCGTTACAAGCCGTTAGCTGCCTTCTCGAGCTTTTCGGTGCACGCCACGGCCCTTACGCCGCCCGTGGAAGTGTATAATGCCGATTTGTTTGCCTACGCGCAAAAGGATCTGGAATGGACAATCAAACGCAAGTACGACACGCCTTGGGCTGTCGTCCATGCCCTGACCACAGGCACTCAGGGAGACATGGCGCCGGCGCTGCCGGACCTTGGGAGCAACATTTTCGCTTTTTCCCCGGTGAACTGGAAGGAGGCAAGAAAATTAGGACAGGGCATTGGACTCGAGGCCGTTAGCCTGTTCGAGACGTTGGGTGACAAGCTGACGGCCGATATTTCTCTGGGCTCTTCAGCACGCGAACTGAATATTCGTGAACACAACGTAGTGGAGAACATTGAACTGTGCAAGGACGCAGTGGTGGGCAATCCCCTGGTGGGGGGCGCCAATGAGCCTAAGCCCGGCGTGCCCTGGATTGCGGCCATTCCCTTCCTGAAGGGAGGCAATGTGATGTCGCGTCGCTGGTTCTTCACAGACGGCTGTCAGGGTAACAAGCGGCATCTGTTCTCCTCGTTCCTTCAACCACTGATAGAGCCGAAGGACAGCTTTCCCAACACCGTTATGTTCCAGCTTATTCGCGTGAATGATACTGTGATTCTGCCGGTGCCGTTTGAGGTGACGGCCGAGTCGGGACGTCGGATGGCCGAGCGCGTGAAGCGGGAGTTTGAGGAGGCCGGTGATCACAGCATTCGGTATGTGTGGGTGATGGGCAATGCCAACGGCTACTTCGGTTATACCACTACGCCGGAGGAATACTCTCGCCAGAACTATGAGGGTGGACACACGTTGTATGGCCAATACTCCACGCCTTACCTTACTGCACAGCTTGGTCTGCTGGCTCGCGATTTCACGGTCAGGGGCGAGGTGCAGGAACTGAAGCCGGAATGGAAGTACGTGATGAAAACGAATATGTTCTACCCTGAAACTCAGGTGAACACCGGACAGAGGAAGGTGTTGGCGCGGCCTAAGGCGGTGAAAGCGGAAAAATACCATGAAGAAGATTATATCGCTTTCCGCTGGCAGGATGTGAGCCCCAGTGAGATCTGCTTCCACCAACCGCTAAGCCGCGTCGAGGTCAAGAGTAACGATCAATGGGTGCTCATGTCGGCGGACGGAGAGCCGATCCATGACGACGGGTATGACCTGGAAGTCCGTTACCTGGGCGACCTGGACAAAGGCATGGCCAAATACGAGCTGCGCTGGTACAACCCGGTGCCCGGCGGCGAATACCGTTTTCGGATCGAACCCCGGGGTGAGCAGCCCGCTTTAGTCAGTCGAGCGTTCCTCTACCGCGGGTTTGCGGACGGGCAGGATGCGAAAGCGGCGCTGGCATTTGCCGGGGCCGAATAGCCGATCTCGATCGGAGAGGTTGTGAAGAAGAGCCGACGTGCTCCGGTATACACTTTGTGCGTGACGTCATGAACAATGATGGCGCGATCGCACCAGATCGTTGTGCGAGAGGGCCAGATGCATACGATTGGAAAGGAGCAGCACATGCCTCCCTGAGGGTTCTTATTCTGGTCGCATCCCAATGCGTGTTGTGCGAATGGTCATAGATACTACTCGAGTCCTCTTGAAAGGAAACCACTATGAAACCGCAGCTTGTATCGCTGATGGTAATCTGTCTCGTTGTCGCCCAGTCGTCCGCGGCAGGGGAAGCGGAACAGGAACAACCGTGGAACCGCCACAAGGGGTTCTACGTGGAAGGGAATCTGGGGACCGGCTTTGGCTATTTTCCTCTTACGACGATAAACAGCGAGTGGGATGAGGTGGCCGCCGGTATCGCGGGTTTTTCCTGGGTTGGCGCGCTGGGCTATGGTCTCACCTCGCACCACGCCGTAGAAGGCGGTTTTGGGCAATATTACACACCCTTCAAGGATGAGGATGAAGAACACAATGACAGTGGCCACCTCAACATTGGGTATTTGGCATGGCGCGGCACCGTGCCCATCAAAGATCGTTGGGCTCTCTTTGGCAAGCTGGGTGCCATGAACTGTTCTACTCCGGATGGCGAGGTGCCGCAGCGGTGGGCGCCTTTTAGCGGGCTCGGCGTGAGTTATGCCGTGACGCCGCAAATTGACGTTAGCCTTCAATATGAAGGCGCTGTCTATGTGGTGGTCGGCGCTGGCATGCTGACTCTCGGCGTCACCTATCACTTTTGAACTACTCGACTCCTCTTGAAAGGAAAGCACCATGAAACTACAGCTCGTATCCACAATGGTAGCCTGTCTCATCGTTGCCCAAGGGGTCGCTGCGGAGCAAACACAACAGGAACAAGCGTGGAACCGCCACACGGGGTATTACGCGGAAGGGAATCTGGGGATCACCTGGGCCCTTTGGGGTATTGAGATGGAGACAGACGCCATCCCGGCTTGGGTTGGCGCGCTGGGTTATAGTTTCACCGAGCACCACGCTGTAGAAATTGGCTTTGGGCAATCGTACGGAAACTTTGATGATGAAGACCGTCCACACTGGATATTCGAGGGGCTTTGGCGGACGAAGGCCCCCGACTATGTCTCTGGGAGCCTCAACCTTGGCTATTTGGCGTGGCGTGGCACCGTGCCCATCAAGGATCGCTGGGCTTTCTTCGGCAAGCTGGGCGTCACGGTGATGGATATTCCCGGTGGGGCAAATGATGGCACAGTGATGGCCTTCTTTAACGGGGTCGGCTTGAGTTATGCCGTGACGCCGCGAATTGACATCAGCCTTCAGGCTCAAGGTGGTGCCACCGGGGCAGCGTACGCTGCCATGTGGACTCTCGGCGTTGCCTATCACTTTTGAAGTGCGCCGGATTGGCCTTCCCATTCTGTGGTTCTATCCGCACGCATTTTATAGGTCATTTTATAGGTGACAGTCACCTAGTCCGCCAGGAATTTGGCCTTGGCAACCGCGAGTATCTCAGATATATTTGTATGTTCAGTCGCCCTGCATAGTGGGAGAGAATATGCATACAATAAAGCTGGTGGTTGTTATTTCGATTCTGATGGCAGGCTTTTGCGGGTGTGCAACGACGCCGAGGGGCCCAGCCGGGCGGTCTCAAGGCGAGAGGGCGCCCGTGTTTAGCGTCTATCAGACGCTTCCGAGAGAGATTCTTGAGGGGTCCAACTACCGACTTGCCGAACATGTTCCGGTGCAGGAATACCAATACGTGTTCACGGTCAGGTCGGACTTCGGCGCGATCACCGCACGGGGTCGGCATATGCTCGGCCTGCGTCTGCGCGAGCTGAAATCGATTGAAGCCGCCACGAAGTTGGACAAGTATCCGCTGATTGTCGATAGCATCCTCGCGCCGCTGAGAGACACCGCGAAAGGACTGGATCTCATCATCAAGGAGCCGTTCGAATCGATCGAGCGTGCTCCCAAAGGCCTCGGCCTCATGGTCGATCAGTATACCGATCCGGCAGACTTGCGGGCGGGCGCTCCCGCCCGCCGGAAGCTGGCCATACAACTCGATTGTGACCCTGAGACGCGCAATCCCGTGCTGAAGAAGCTGCTCGACGAACTGTCGCTCTACCTGCTGGGTGGAAGCCTTCTTACCGAAGGCGCCATGTATCTCATCCCGGTCCCGGGCCTGGGCGTGCTACCCATGACAGCGCAGATGAAGGAACTAATCGTCAACAGCCCGCCGAGCGCGATAAACAGCCAAATCGATAGGGAGCTTGAGGTCGCCAGTGTCGAAAGTTCTATCCGATTTCGATTTCGTTACTCGACCGCGTTCACAACGGTGCAGCGTCTACAACTCATGGAACAATTCAGGGCCCTGGAGGGCGTGCGGAATCGGGCGGCCCTCATCGAGGTTGCAGCGGAGGCACACAACGAGGCCGAGGCCCTCAGCTCCATCCGTAAGGGCAAGATGCTGGCTGACATTCGAAAGCGACAGTCAATCCGGCTACTGGAGTCTGGCGGGTTGTTGCCACTGGCAGTGCTCAACGATGGAACACATGTCCTGATATGTCCGTACGATTACCTGACAAGCACTCGCGAGGTGGACGACTATGTTGACGCATACCGGGCATCCAATCCGAATGTCATTGCGGTGCTTGTAACCGCCGGTCACGTATCACCAGCCGCGCTCAAAACAATGGAGTCGGCTCGGATCAGGATCGTCGAAGAAGGAATATCTATTGGTGATCAGGCTGCTTATTGGTGACAGTCATACTTATTTCCTTTGCCGTTTGGGGGAATTGCTGTGGCTATCGTTTGGGGGCGACGGTGAAGGGGCGGCAGCGGCCGAACAGGCTGGACCCGCCGTAACTGATGAACGGTAGCGTCAGCCCGGTGACGCCGAATAGATGTTTGGGATTCCCGCGAAAGAACCCCGCGACCGTCTTGACAACGGCTTGCTCATAGACGTCCCCGGAATTCGGAATTGCGCCAGGGATGCAGCGGATCCAGGGCGACTCGACGAGCAGCTCTAATCAGGGTCCTTGCAGCGGGCCATCCACGTCGGCCACTCCGGCAATGGCGCATTCGTGTTGTACTCTTTGTGCCAGCGCAAGCGCCAGAGCTGCTTGAGAGAAAGCCGGCTTACGGAATAATCGGCAAAGAGCACGTTTTGGGTCATGTTGTGTCTATCCACGCAGATCGTGCACATTTCTCCCTGACCTCCGGACAACCTGTTCTCTCTAATCGTGTAGGGCCGATCTGTCTCTCGTGGCCAGGCATCCACCCACCAGCCCTCCGTGAATAGCGGCACCTCGCTGGCATACTTGGGCGGGATGCCCCGCCAATAGTTCTGCTTGGGGCCCCGTCCCCAGAGCGAATCCCACGTGCTGGGAGGATTGCACATCCAGCCGTTGGTCGCATAGCTGCCGACATCGCCGCCCTGCGCATCGGGAACGCGCCAAGCTTCGGTGGGAGTCTGTGCCACCGACATTGCGGTTGCCGACGAGGAGGTTCGATTCTTGGCCGCCGTTGGGCACAACCACATCTTCTTGTCTTTGCTGTAGGGCTTCAGGGGTTCGCGCCACCAGTCGCCATGCTCCAGACCTGCGGTCTGGTTATTAACCAAGCCGCTGAGAAACTTGCCGTTGTTCTCTTCCATGTACATGGCAAAGATGAGTCCCCATTGGCGCTGATTCGACTGGCAGGCAACCACCCGGCCTTGCTCGCGAACACGCTGAAGGGCAGGCATCAGGATGCCCATAAGAAGGGCAATGATCGCTATCACCACTAACAACTCGATTAAGGTGAACGCTTTCCTTGTCATGGCCCATTCCCCCTGGCGGTAGTACTGCGACCACTCTAAAGTCGTGGGTATCGAGTGGCAGCGGCAAGCGGAGTCTTCGGAGCTTGCCGATGGTGTTGCGCATCCAACGAGCCATCGGCAAGCTGACGCTTGCCGCTGCCACCCATCATCATCGTATTCTCTGCTCACAGTCTTAGGTTGGGCGGAATCGTAGCATAAATGCAGAGGGGTCCGGAGCGTAGGACCCCTCTGTCGAGAGCGTCAATCGGTCTCACGCTGTATTCAGATCAAGGGCAAACGATGTCATTGCATTCGAGCCAGTGCTGCTGCAGGATGGCCATGTCTGCGTCGTTGACCCGACAATCGCCGTTGAGGTCGCCGGGGATGGCTTGATAGCCCGGCAGTGACTGGGCGCCCTCACAACTGGTGGCATAGACGTTGACAGTCACTGTGTCCGATCCCTTGTACTCGCCGTCCGTTGCTTCGAGCTTCAGAACGTAAGCGCCGACCTGGGCGAGTGTCACGGTTGTGTCCAGCTTGGTCGGATCGGCAATCACGGCCGCACCCGGAGCGGGTTCGGTGACTACGGTCCACACCGCCGTCGTCGGGTCGGCGTCTTTCACTGTCGCGGTCATGGTCGCTGTTGCACTACCGTTCTCCAGCCAGGTCGTGACGTTGTCGCCGGCCTCGACCTCGGGCGGCAGGTTGTCCACATAGAAGTCAAAAATGGGTCCATAATTCGGGTCGTTCGCACCCGCAGCATAGGTATCTACGGCCCAGTAGTAACGCTGCTTGCGATCCACCTTCACGACGGCAGAGGTCGCGGCCTTTTTCTCGATAATCAATTTGGCGGCGCTGAGGTCGGCACTCGTGCCGAACCACACGTCCACGAGCGCGCCCGCCTTCGGGGTCCAGTTCAGGGTAAGATCACCTGCCGTGATACTGTCACCGTCGCCCGGCACCGGGTTCAGGGGATGCAGCCCCTTGACGATGAGCTTGTCCTTGACCTGTTCCACGATCACGGTTCCCTCGCCGTCGTAGGCGATGATGGTGCCGTTGGCGATGTTCGTGTTGATCACGTCGGCACGCGCTTGAGAGAACGTCTGCGTCATCACGCCGCCGTGGAAATTCATGCTGGCCTTGGAATTGGCGCCGGCGCGAAAACGCAGCGGAAGGGCTGAGCCTGACAGAAGATTCAAGGTGCCGCCGCGGACCTCCACGACTCCGTCGCCGCCCGCCTCCTCGCCGATGCCGAGCTCCTGGGCGTTGATATTGAGCACGCCCGCGTAGTCCACCACGAGCATGGCGCGTCCCTGGAATCCGATAAACATGCGGGCATTGGCGTTGTACACCCCGCCCAGGACTTCCAGCAAGTGCGGCTGCTCCGGGGCGCCCGCGTAGCCAATGATACTCCAGTCACTGACGGTCAGTTTCGCGCCGTCGACCAGACGCAGGTGGCCGGCTCCGCCACCTTCTATAACCATGTTCTTGATCGTACCCGCATCGGAATCCAGAATGCAAAATCCGCCATCCACGACTTGGGCCTTGTCACTCGGGCCCGGAAGAGCCCCCAGTGTCCAGTTCCCAGGGTTGCTCCACAGTTGGCTGGCGGCCCCGGTCCAGCGGTCTTGCGCCGCGAACACCGTGCCCGCCACCAACAACGTAATACAGGTGCCCAAAACAGCTCGTGATTTCATTGCACTACCTCCTACACAAAATGGTTGATTGATTTGCCTGACACACGTGTCGGCATGGGAATCCCACCGATATGTACGGCTCGAACGAATGAGTCTTGCCGAAACCGGGCTTTTCCATTTGACCTCATGCCTGACAATCGTGCACGCAACACGGTCAATAATATCAAGATTAGGACCACGATGTCAAGGCTCTCCTTCACCGATAAAGCCTCCGAAACACGCCAGTTCGTCGAAACTAAGCATTTTGACGCCTTTTTTGCCGCAGTTCGACCGGCGATTCCTCCTATTGAGCCTTGAGAAGTTCATTGAAACACCCGCATCCTGCCGACATCCGATGCCTTGAGGGACCACAGTTCCTGAGCGGCAAGAGCCGGTTAATAGTCCTTGTACTTTCTGAGCCAAACGGGCCAATCGCTCGGCGCTACGCCGCCGCGTTTTGTCCACGGACCATTGACGTTGTATCCGCCGTGCCAACGCAGGGTCCACAGCTCCTTGAGACCCACGTGGCGGACCGACCAGTCTGCAAAGGCCAGATTCGTCCAGCCATTGTGCCGGTCGATACAGAACTGATTCATCTCACCGGCGGTTCCCTTGTCGCCCCAGCCGAAGTCCCAAGGCGTCTGCACCGGGCTGTCGATGTGTTGAGGCCAGGCGTCGTGCCAGGTGTTGTCTCCCAGGACCGGAACCTCGTTGGAGTTCTTCTTGATGTTCTGTGTGCACTTCCAGAACCACTCCTTGAGCCGGCCGCCGCCGCGATCCTGGAGCACGTAGTCGGTCCAGTTGCTGGTGCCGTAGCTTCCGGTGAACTCCTTCTGAGGCCCCTCATCCGACTTGGGGTAACGATTGGCAGCCGCCAGACGCCAAGCCTTGAACGTGCCCCAGTCCCCAGCGCCCTCGACGACGCGAGTGGCCATGGGACAGAACCGCATTTTCTCGTCGACGTAGTAGGGCCGCAGCGCATTCATCCACAGGCCGTATGTGTCCGGCCGGCCCGCATTCGAGGCGTGCTGGCTGTAGCCCCAGCCTTCGTGGAAGTACCCGGCGTTGTCATCGGTGTACAGCTTGTAGATCATCCCCCAGCTCTTCAGTCTCGACATGCACGCAACCGACTGGGCCTGCTTCTTGACGTGCGCCAGGGCGGGCATCAGGATCGACATCAGCAGGGCAATGATGGCGATGACCACCAGCAGTTCGATCAAGGTAAATGCCTTCCTCATGCTTGCAGCCTTTCAGGGTGACGTTGTTCAAAACAGAGGGGCCCTGACCTTACGGGACCCCTCTGTCCAACAAGGATCATTGGCAATCACCATCACAATGTACAGAGCACTTGGATCTTCAGCACCGAGAGCGAAGATATCCGCAGTCCCAATGCCCTGCTATTCCTTCCAATCGTCCGGATGCACGTGGATCGTCATGGTATCGGATCTGGTATACTCACCATCGTTGGCCTCCAACTGCAAGACATAGTCGCCCTCAGCGGACACGGTCACCGTGGTTTGCAGGGCCGTAGGATCGGCAATCACAGCGCCGGGGAGGCTGGGATCGGCGTCACTGGGTTGCTGGACCACCGTCCACGTCACGGTGTAGGGTTGAATTGCGCCATCGTCCGTGACGATTCCACTGATGGGACCGGTGCGTGTACCCTCCTGCAGAAAAGTGCTTATGTCCGGGCCAGCGTTGACAAAGGGAGGTGCATTGTCCGCCGTGAAGCTGAAGACGGGCCCCCAAAGGGGATTGTTGTTGGGATCGTCACCGCCGAGATAGGTATCGACCGCCCAGAAGTACCGCGTCTTTGTTTGAGTTTGCACGACGACGGAAGCCACGTTCTGTTTGCTGACAATCTTGATGGCTTCGGGATCGCCAAAGTTCAACAGTGCGTCAAAGTCATTCGTGAAGTAGACGTCAACAAGTACGGGCTGACCGGGCACACACGGATCAGGCAACGTCCAGCCTAGCTCCACCGCGCCGGGTTTTATGATAGCACGGTTGGCCGGATTGGGATTAAGCTTGTGGACCGCCGTCAACGTGGTTTGGCCTGGATTCGTAACGTTGTACTCCAGATTCAGCGTGCCGTTGCCGCCATAGGCGGTAATCCAGGCATTGTTAATGTATCCCTGAACCAACGAGACTCGATCGCCGTTTATCCTCAGCACACCGCTACCCACATCCATTGTACCGACAGCACCTTGTTTCTCCCTCATCAGAAGGCTGTTGGCGGAAATAGTCCCCCCCTTCAGATTGATGTGACCTATGGCCGTAGGGTCCCTTGCAATCTTGAGGGTGCCCGTGACCCTAAGAGTTCCGTCGATTATGTTGATGGTGCCCGTACCTTTGTACCCGCAGTTTATGGTCTCGACCTCAAGGGTTCCACCCTGCACTGTCAGCGCACCCGCCTGAGCACCATTGTCGTTTCCTAGATGTATTCCACTGACAACGAAAGCATCCTTCGCCGCAACAATTGGACCCGGGACCGTGAAGAGCCTGGCGTATCCATCGCTAAGTGTTGGGACTGCGCCAGTGGCCCAGTTTGCCGGCGTGCCCCAGAGGTGGTCGCCAGTGGTGTCGGTAAACACCACGTCAGCGGAGACATTGTCCACCAGTCCCAGCACCGCAACAAGAGTAACTAAACAGATCGCATTTCTGAACATGATATTTCTCCTTCACAAATAGTGCCTGCCGCGGGCAACTCACCCGCTAGAAATGGATAAACGCACACCGTCAGAGAAAGTCGCGTTTTTGCATAATAAATCCTCCTTCGAGAATAACAATGGACATTCAACTTCTACATATGGGCATTTTCATATGCGTACGGTTCAAGATGGCCAAACCCAGATCATGCCTATGAGCACTGCAGACTGCCCGTCGGGCTGACTCTCTGGCACTTCTCAGTGCCGGCATCAGAATAACATGTCAACGTTCTCCTTCAAGTTCCAGGGCCGGGATTCCGAAGAAGGTCCAGTCGCCATAATTGGCAGTGCCTGCCATGCAAACCAGTGTCAAAAACCGCTCATCCTCACGGAGATCAACGCGGATATTCACAGCAAGATCCGTCGGCAATTCGATTTTCCGGTAGAACCTGACCTGGCCATCCACCAACACATAAATGATGGCGTCAGGTGTTTTGGTTTTCTGCACGTGATTGCTGATGCCGCACACTGACGTGAAACGCTTGATGCGGCTTCCGGTCAGGCTCTCTCGGATGGCATCCAGATTGAAGGTAATCCCGACGTTCGCATGCATGAGGAGCGCCGGGCGATCCGTTGTACCATAGGTCTGTCCGTCCAGGGTCAGGAACGCTTGTGGATCGGGTTTGCCACCATGGGCGATTTCAACATACCAATCGCCGCCACCCGGCGGAAAGTCAAAATGATGCCCAGCCGTGCTGATGGGCATGAGCCCTCCCTGGGCCAGTGGTGTAAATACGCCATCGACAAAAGGCAATGACGGGACTTCCACGTACTTCTTTTCACCTGTTCGTTTCTCGGAACGGTATGTTGAGACCGTCAGGCCGGTCACGGGATCGATACCCGCATAACGACGGCCCGTACCGAAGCCACTGCCTCCCCCTACAATATCAGCCACATCCATGCGCTTATTGGGGATGCCAAAAGTACTTGGGCCGGGAATGTTACGCACAAAGAGGTTGGGTCTGGCTCCCAGGCTACTGATATTCAGCTCTCCGCTCTTGGTGATTACCGCAGCCTTCCCCTGAGTTATATCACGTTTCTGGGACGGCTGCCGGGCGCGAGACGCGGTTTCTAACCGTACCCGGCCGGCAAAGACGTGGACCTCAGACTCGTGCTGGTCTTTGACCTGCAATCCAAACTCCGTACCGAAGTCCGTGACCTGTGCTCGGGGGGTCTGAACTGCGAATCCATGGGCCTGGGAGGGGACGTTCGCAGTGACCATACCTCTTTCCAGCACCATCCGATTCTTTGAACACAAGTCGAACGTACACGGCGCCTGTAGGATGATCTGCGTACCCTGCTTGAAGGTGATTTGGGCGTAACCTTCTTCCAGTACCATGGGCCCCGGATGCAGATTGGCGTCTTCAGGGGGATGAAGCCACCGTGCGTCAGTTTCTTCACCGAGCACAGCTACGACTCGTCGGTTCAGCATGGGCAGCGTAATCGCAAGACAGATGAGAACCACCGCGGTGACGGCCGCCAAGCGTTTAGTCATTCTTAGCGTCCAGATCCCAACTTGCTCGAACCGACCCATAGCGAGAGAGCACAACTCCCGAAATGACCGTCTGTTCTCATGACGCTGCAATGCGGCTTGCTGTCGACGCAGTGCTTCCTGCTCAGCAAGAAAGGCCTCCAATTGCCGTTGTGCCTTCGCGCGGATCTGTTCCCGACGGGCCTCATCCGCTGGGGACAAGACATCGGCACTCTTGTCAGCGGAACCAATGATCTGCTCCGTCAACAGGTCAGCGTGCTCCTGCGGAGACAGACGCCGGCACCCGTGCAATTCCACACTGATGAGCATGAACTCGACGTAGTACTGCTGCAATTCAGGATACTGTCCCAGGAGATCGTTCGTTCGCAACCGCTGTTCGGCCGTCGCGTTGCCATCACGCACGGCACCGAGCAAAGTCACCAACTCACGGTATTTGCTCTCATCAGGAATCACAAACGGCTCTCCTGGGCCAAGGTGCGACGGACACACATCAAGAGTTGGTGATGAATTCGGTTCAGGGCCTTATAAACGGCATCGGTGCTTCGTCCGACAGTCTGGGCCACGGACCGTGTTGTGGCTTCGACCTCATAGCGCAGGCGTAACAGCTCCTGGTCTCGCTCCCTCAGCTTGCGTATACATGCCTGCAAGGCCTCTCGACGTGAATCCTGCGTTTGTATCTCACGGGCCGCTTTTTCTTCAATGGCCTCCAGGACGGCGGGGCTGAACAGAGGAAGGTGATTACGACGCTTTTGCACATGATTCAATATTTCCAAATGGGCGACGCGTAACGCCCATTTTAGGAACCGTTCCGCAGAATCGAAACCCTGAAACTTCCTCATCATGACAATAACCGCTTCCTGCAGAATATCATCGGCGTCAGCCCAATGATTCACCATGCAGAGAATGTAACCCCGTATCTTTGACTCGTGCGTCACAAAGAGACGAAGAAACTCAGCATTCCTGTCAGTCGGCTCCGTCGTACCTCCTCCTTCCCAGAAACGGGAAAACCGGGCTACGAACCCCAATCTCCTTGTACGTAAGAGCAGTTTCCATTGTAAGGCTATATGCCCCAACAAAGAACAGTAATCGTGCCCAGAGCGAGCGGTCCTGGTACAGGCACGGATGGCGAACCTGGCCAGCCGAGCAGGGGCGATGAAGCCCGGTACCGTCTAGAAGCAAGACAGGTCGCTCAAGTACAAACTCATTTTGCCAAGTGCTCTCAATATATAGACGTGATGAACTCCTTAGAATTGGAGGGTAAAAACTACAAAGAAAATGTAACCATCTGTACTGTCACGGGGAATTCCGGGGAATTCCGGGGACGAATTCCGCGGACAGCATACTTATTTTCTTTGCCGTTTGGGGGAATTCCTGTCGTTATCGTTTGGGGGCGACGGTGAAGGGGCGGCAGCGGCCGATGTTGTTGAGCAGGCCCACGGTGATCATGTTGACCAGCAAGCTGGACCCGCCGTAACTGATGAACGGCAGCGTCAGCCCGGTGACCGGCATGATGCCCAACGTCATCCCGATGTTCACGACGATCTCGATGACGAACATCGCCGCAATGCCGATGGCCACAAGGCGGGCGAAGGGATCGATGTTGTTCGCCCCGATCTCCAAGCTGCAGGCGATCAGCATCGCGTACAAGAGCAGCAAGCCCACACACCCGACGAAGCCCCACTGATGCGCGACCACGGAGAAGACGAAGTCGTTATGCCGCTCCGGCAGGAAGTCGTACTTGACAAAGGGCCCCCGGCCGAACCCCGTGCCGGCCAGGCCCCCCGAGGCCACGGCGTACTTCGAGCGGATGATGTGAAAGCCCCAGTCGTTTCGCCACATTCGCTCGCTGAATTTGCCGCCGACGATGATCTTGCTCAGCGTCTCGTTCGCCACGACCTTGGCGCGAATCCAATCGCTCTGGAGCAGCACGCTGCTGACGCGTCTGCGCTGGTAGGGTTCCATCTTGAACCACAAAGCCGGACTGACCACGACGGCTAACAGGATGATGAGCAGCAGATGCTTGGCCCTTGCCCCGGCGATGAACAGCATCGCGAACAGAACCGGCAGCATCAGCATCACCGTGCCCAGGTCCGGCTCAAGGAGAATCAGCAGCATCGGCAGCAGCGTCAGGGCAAATGGGCCCAAGAGGGCCTTGAAGCTGCGGTAGTTGCTCCGGTACCGCAGATACCAGGCCAGGGCCAGGATGTAGGCGATCTTGCACAGCTCGGACGGCTGAATGGAAGGCAGTTGCCGACCGGCGATTTCCACCTGGATCCAGCGATACGCCCCGTGCGCGGGCTGGATGAAGGGCAACGGACCGAGGAACCGGCTGACCAGCAGAAGCGCCAGCAGGACGAGGATGACCGCATACATCGCGTAGCTGGCTTGCCCGAGCTTGCGGTAGTTCACAAGGTTGGCCGCCACGAAGCCGCCTGCGCCGATAACGGCGAACATAAGCTGCTTCTTCCAGTACCCGGCCAGCTCCGCCAGTTCGTCCGCGTCCATGCCCACGCTGGTCTCGACCGGGTGGCCCACCGCGTACAGCGTCGCCACCCCGACCGCCACCAGCAGGAGCGTGCACACCAACAGGCACACCCGAACCAGTAAGAGCCTCCCTTTCAAAAAATTGCGCATGCCGCTACCTTACCACAGAATCCGCCCCCCGTACACGCCCGGACCCCCGAAATGCGAGACGGCGCCTTCGCACGCCAGAGGAGGTGAGAATTCTCAGAATGTGTATGGAGACCGCCGCAGACGCTCCTGGATTAGACTGGCTGCCCGTCGTTCGATCATATCCTTGCAGAACACAATTCCATTTGTATTTTGCAGGAACGATTTCCCAAGAACGCCCGTCATATCCGCCTCGCTCGCCGGACCTATAAGAAAAAAGGTGGGAAATCCTGCCAATGATTGCTTTCCCTTCACCCGCAGGGTACAATGAAACCGGAATGGCTTGGCAGGGAGAAACTTATGAAACGCAACAGACCGTTTCCAGTTGCGTCCACGCACCGCGCTCGCCGTACAGCCTTCACGTTGATCGAGCTGCTGGTGGTGATCGCCGTCATCGCCCTGCTGCTGGCGATTTTCCTGCCGGCCCTGGAAACGGCGAGAAAACAGGCCAGGGCTGCGGCCTGTCAGGTGACCCTCAAGCAGTGGGCCACCACGCTGGCCCTGTACGCCCAGGACCATGAAGGTCGCTTCCCGCGACAGGACTACAGCACCGTATGGATTCTGACTGGGCGAGACCCCCGCTTTCCCGCCAGGCCCGCAGGGGACTTTGGACCCGATGCCAACACGGTCACGCAATACCACCCGTGTCAGTTACGGGCTGAATCGCTGGCTGTTCGACCGCCCGGTCGATTTCGTTCCCTTTGCAGCGCCTCCCCCATCGTACACGGACATTTATTCCTTGCGCTACACCGCGAGTGTCCCTCTGCTTCTCGATTGCATGAGGCACTACGGGCTGCCGACAGCCGAGGCACCGCCGCCACCCTACGCGGACACGCTGCCCCTCCAGGGCGCCATGGCGCCTTTCTGCCTGAATCGGCACAACGGGCACGTGAACTGCCTCTTCCTGGATTGGTCCGTGCGCAAGGTCGGTCTCAAAGAGCTCTGGACGCTCAAGTGGAGCGAGGACTTCAACACGGGCGGCCCGTGGACCCATCGCGGCGGCGTCAAGCCCGAGGAC
>Ga0315274_10001977_pt1 | contig 31412 bp, 35 predicted proteins | sample YL17G02_20_MG_FD_203700 | JGI IMG/M metagenome (GOLD analysis project Ga0315274, IMG submission 203700) | Sediment microbial communities from Yellowstone Lake, YNP, Wyoming, USA - YL17G02_20 | ecosystem: Environmental > Aquatic > Freshwater > Lake > Sediment | place: USA: Wyoming | collected...
GAAGGGATCTTTGCCGCAGGAGATGTTGCAGAGCATCGAGGTCGTTGCTACGGGATCTGGCCGGCTGCCCAAAGGCAAGGAGAGATTGCTGGTGTCAACATGGCAGGAGGAAATTTATTCTACGAAGGGACGGTCGTCTCGAATACGCTGAAAGTCGTGGGCATCGACCTCACTGCTGTAGGTGAGATCGATCCAGAAGGAAAGTTAGAATGCGTGGTGAGAAGCGACAGGGAGAAGTGTAGCTATTGCAAGGTAACCTTTAAAGAGGATCGAATCGTCGGGTGTATTTTCCTCGGGCAAACGAAGGGCGTTTCAGAAATACTCCACGCCATCGAAAAAAAGATCGATGTGAAGGAAGTGAAGGATTCCATTCTGGAGGAGGGTTTTGACTTTAAAAAGCTGAAATGAGCAATAAAAAATCCACCGAGTTCATTGAATTCGGTGGATTCTCTAAGGTTAAAGGGTTAAAGAGGAGGAAAGAGTTTTTTATCTTCTATTTGAAAATTACTATACACTATTCAAATTAAAGGAAGATTAAAATTAGATTAAAGTTTTTTAATCTTTTGCCCCCCGGGGAGATGGAGGTGGTCTATGATGAAAGAGGAAAGGAAGTTGACTGAGGAAGAATTTGTCCACCAGGCGATAAAAAAGTTAAGAAAAGAGCCATTTCGTGGGGTCCACAGTGTCTACAGTGGCTTCAATGAAGCATTCCGGAAGTATTTTGGAACCAATCCAGTGGAGGCCACTTCCAAATTAGCCTCTGAGGGAAAGATAGAGATAAGACCCGTTAAGGGAGGGGCGATGCTCTTTCTTCCTGGAGAGGCTCCGAAAAGACCTTCAGCAGAAGAGATTATACAGTTGATATTGGAGTCGGGAAACCGAAACCTTTCTGAAGAGGAGTTTGTCATCGAGGGGATAAAAAAATTGAGAAAAGAGCCTTACAAAGGGATCAGCAGCGTCTTCAGCGGATTCAACGAAGCCTTCCGAAAACAGTTCAACAAAGACCCGATCGAACTCACAAGCAAAATGGCCTCAGAAGGAAAGATCGAGATCATCCCAATAAGGGGTGGAAAAGGGGTGATGGTCTATCTTCCAGGAGAAGGGCCGAGAGGAAGAAAAACCGAAGAAACATTGAAGAAGATTCTGGGGTAAAAGGCTATTTGATAAGACTTGATTGTAAACCCCACCTTATTAAAAATCTCCCCTAACCCCTCTTTACAAAAGAGGGGGATAAAATTTCCCCCTTAGAAAAAGGGGGAAGAAGGGGGATTTCCGGTAATTAATTCTGTCAAGGCTTCTTGATAGGCACGAAAGGTATTTGAATCGAAGAGAACGAATCGGACGAGCTTAATTTCGGGGTGATCTTTCAGATAGTCCATGACGGCCTTTAAGGCGATACGGGAAGCCTCCTCCACCGGATATCCATAAATTCCTGTGCTGATGGAAGGGAAGGCGATCGATGAAATTTTGTTTTGGGTACATATTTCTAAACTCTTTTGATAAGCGCTGGATAAAAGTTCTGCATCTCTGGGTGATCCTGAGTATCTTGGACCAACCGCATGGATCACATATTTGGCCTTAAGATTCCCGCCACCCGTGATCACAGCCGATCCAGTTGGACAACCTTTATATTTGGATCTTAGTTCAGACATAATTGGAGACCCACCGGCTCTGTGGATGGCACCATCCACTCCTCCACCTCCTGCAAGTGCAGAATTGGCAGCATTACCGATGGCCTCTGTCTCCTGCCGGGTAATATCGCCCTGTACCACTTCTAAAGTAGATTTTTGAACCTTTGCTTTCATCATATTGTCCATCCCCCTGTATAAAGATTAGCTATTTTCCATTCATACCAAAAAGGATTGACATCGTCAATATGGAGGGGTAAGGTTTGCATACAAGAATTGGCAAATAGATATGCTTGCTAAACAGTTATGCACAATGTAACACTCATGAACAATGAAAATGAGTAATCCCCCCTCACCCCCCTTTAGTAAAGGGGGGAAGGGGGGATTTGAGTGATTTAAGGTTTAAAACGATGAAGGCGATCAATTATGGCTGGGTCATTGTTGGAGTGGGCGTACTTGTCAAGATGGCAGGCTTAGGGTTTGGCCGGTTTGCCTATTCGATGCTTCTTCCCAGCATGAGGGAATCGCTCGGTTTTAACTACATACAGATGGGACTTCTGAGTGGAGGAATACTCCTTGGATACCTCCTCTTCTCTTTTATCGGTGGAACGCTTGCAACTCGGTTCGGATCTAAAAGAGTCGTGATTGTCTCCCTTCTCTGCAGTACCATTTCCATGCTTCTTCTCAGCCGATTTTCAGAATTTATCCTCCTTTTCTCATTCACCTTTGTCATGGGGGCTGGGGCTGGAGGGGCTCATATTTCCATGACCACACTCCCCATGGCCTGGTTTGGGAAGCAATCAATGGGCAAGGCATTGGGGGTCGTCACAGGAGGGACAGGGCTTGGCATTATTATCACGGGTCTTCTGCTTCCTTATCTTCTATTCAATTTGGGTAGAGAGGCTTGGAGACAATGCTGGCTCCTTCTGGCCTTAATCACTTTTCTGGTGGCCGTGATCGGATGGATATTATTGAGAGAAAAACCGAACCAGATAATGATCCTTCCTTCCAGTCCTGATGGAGATAAAGAATCCATTCCCTTTATAGGAAAGAGAAATGGACTTACCCTTAAGGCAATCTTTATCATCTATTTCATCTTTGGATTTGCTTATAACATCTATGCCACCTATTTTGTCGCCTACATGGTTGAAGAAATTCGACTTTCAGAAAAAACCGCAGGGGATATATGGGCCATCTTCGGTTGGATGTGTATGGGGAGTGGATTGATTTGGGGATTCCTTTCAGACCGTTTAGGAAGACGAGAGGCCCTGCTCTGGAACAACGGAATCATCGCCTTTTCCGTTCTTCTTCCTCTTCTGCTCCATCAGCCTTTCTTCCTCGGTTTCTCTGCCCTTCTTTTTGGAGCCACTTTTTTAGGAACGGTCACTGTCATTGCAGCGGCGATTGGGGATCAGGTGGTTGAAAAAAAGGCTTCTGTTTATGGGTTGGTCACACTGATCCATGGAATTGGACAGTTCTTAGGGACAACGTTTGGGGGATATTTAAAAGATTTAACGGGCTCCTTTCAATTAACCCTTATTTCCTCCTTGATCGGATTCATTCTCTGCTTCATCCTGACTGCCCTCACCCCCCACCTCTCCCTCCCCCTCAAAGGGGGGAGGAGGTAGGTGGGGGTGGGGTCAGAGGGTTTCGTAAAAAGATTTTTTGAGGAATTTAAAAGACTTAACAAATTTATCGAAGACTTCAAATGCTGAGGGATCGTAGGTTCCGTCCATAGGTCTCCACTGGGTGAGATACCAGGAAACCACACGTTCTCCACGCTTTCCGAAGACCATCTTTGACCTCACCTTTTCCTTCTTCACAGGATCGCTCCCCTCCGCAATGATGGCCAGTCCCTCTCCTCCTACAACGTTAACCCTCTTCCTTTCCAGAATTTTAATGTTCATGGAAATGGCTGCCGCCCAAAGATATCGCCTGAAAAATTCATCCCCTCGTTCTTCAAATTTCATGGAGCAACCAAAGGGTTCTTCGTCATAGACAAATATGGATTGAGATGGAAAGGACCCAGGATCACTTCGGATAAATCCAAATCCAAATTCACCTCCTGATTCCACTTGAATCACATTCCATCCAAGCGGAGGAACCATAAATTCAAACTCATCATTCCATATCAATGTCCTACGCTCACTCAACCGATAAGGCTTCTTTGATGTCTCGGTCATCGTCGCACAACCCGAAAACCAAACCAATACCAATAAAACACATAGCATCATCAACCCTTTTCTCTTCATGGCGTCCCTCCTTCCTGGTTCAGTTTTTTAAGAAAGAGGAGAATATCTTTGAAGTCAGGCGAACCATCTCTGACATAACGGATGATCCCCTTTTTGTCGATAATGACCGTCCGTCTCGAAAAGACAGGAAAGCCCTTGATCTCAGGGGAAGGTTGGACTCCAAATGTGGCGCCCAGAAAGCCACTGACATTCGAAAGCAGAGGAAAGGTTAAGTCCAGGCTTTTTGCCCAGTATTTCAATATGGTCACATCATCAACACTGACGCCCACGACCCGGGCGTTGAAGCGCTCATAGAGGTAGAGGTTCCTCTGATGGCCCTCCATCTCGCCCGTTCAGATGGGGGTGAAGGCAGCCGGGAAGAAGGTAATGATCAGGTGATATTTTCCATAATACTCTTCCAAATATTGAATTAGTCGATCCTGGGTGGATGGAAGTGAAAAATAAGAGGTTTCTTGACCGACTAAACTTTTCTTCTCCTGTGCTCGCACGTTAGCGAGAGGAAGAAGAAATAAAACGAGCAGGAACAACCATAACAACCTTAGATACGACTTCTTTCCCATTGATGACCTCCTTTCTATTATTTTTAAAAATATTAAACCATTTTCTCTCCTTTAGCAATGTTGTTTAAGAAGTCTCGCGGAGAGAAATTTATCGGGAGCAACCGCAAGGGACGAAACCGCCCAGCTGATAGTAGCCACAGTGGCAGTTCCATCCCTTGATCACCGGCTAAAGTTTCAGCCCTTCGGCCAGGCGCTTGCCAAACTCTGGATCAGCTTTGGTAAAGTGGTCCACCATGCGCTGCTGGATGGGCTTATCTTTTTTACCCAAAGAGTCAACAATTGTCAAGATTTTGGAACAGATTTTTTAAAAAACAGGATATTTAAAAGAACAGCTTGCCAAAGAAGTGTCAACGTGTTAAATAATTTTGGGGGTTAAAAATGATTGCTTTTGATCTTTTCTGTTCAAATGGCCATAAATTTGAGTGCTGGTTCAAGGACAGCGCCTCCTTTGAGGAACAGAAATCCTCTGGCATCATCAACTGTCCTATTTGTGACGATACTGAAGTGGTAAGGGCCTTCTCTCCCTTTATGATAAAGAAAAACGAGGGGAAGAAAAGGGGAAAAGTGGATGCCTACCGTGTACTTCAGTTGGTTCACGAATATATCGATAAGCATTTTGAAGATGTGGGAGCTGGTTTTTACAAAGAGGCTCTCAAAATCCATTACGGGGAAACAGAAAAGAGGAATATTAAAGGAACAGCTACTACGGAGGAAGAAGTCATCCTAAAGGAGGAAGGGATCCAGTTCTTTAAAGTTCCCATCATCAAACGCCTCCTGAACTGAAGTCAAAATTAAATCAATATCAAATTTCAAAATCCCTGCTTGCCCTCAACCAGGACGGTTCGGGGCCTGCGGCAGGCAACCAAATACCAAATAAAACCAATTTTTGAAATATGCCATGAACCATGCCATGCACCATGTTAGGTTCATGATTAGTCCTGAACTCTTCGTAGTTCAGGAAACTTTGACATTTGAAATTGGCTTTTCCTCAGGCGGGTTTAAGGTTTTGGCAATAAATTTACTTCCTGAAATTTATCATCTCTAAAAAGCGTAATTTGAACCGAATTATCCCCCTTGAATGCGTCAAAGGCTTCTTCAAATTCTTGAACACTGCCCACCTCTTTGAGGTCGACTTTGGTAATGATATCCCCTGTTTTAATTCCAGAGACCTCTGAGGCACTGCCTGAAATGACTTCTGAAACCAATACACCCTTCTGACCTTTGAAGTAAAAGTGGGAGGTTAAAGAAGGTGTGAGTTCCTGAATTCGAATCCCATATCGCTCCCCCATATTCTTCCCGTGGTCGGGTCTTTTCGACTTGGTAAGGGTGATTCCCTGGGCATCGAAAATCGTGGCTAAGACGAAGATCGGAGTTTTAGATTTCAATGCGATGATAATCGCATCGCTGGGTCGAGCATCGATTTCGATCAACTTTTTATTTAATATTAGAAAGAGCCTCGCATAGTAGGTATGGTTTTTTAAATCGACAATTTTTACTTCCCTCACCTTCACTTGAGCCTGTCCCAGAATAGAATGGAGGAGGTCATGTGTCATGGGTCTTGGGGAGGTGATGTTTTTTAGTTCTTTATCGATCGCATTTGCCTCAAGAAGGCCGATCCAGATGGGGAGGGCCTTTTTACCCTCCTTATCGGCAAGGATGACGACTGGGGTCTGTCCAATGGTATCAAGCCTCACCCCCTTTACCTCCATTTCAATGAAGGCAGGAGGTGTCTCCTTACTGATGGAGACAATTACGAGTGCAATGGAGATAAGTAAAAAACCTGCAAGACCGATCTTCAAATATCTTCTCATGATTTTTTCCTCTTCATCGTTCTTTGTCTCAATATGGCTATCAAACCGATGACAGTCTTTTGTCCGTCCCGCTTGGTCAGGGGATCGGGTCTTTTAATGATCCGTTGACAGAAGGCATGGTAATGTCCCTCATCCCAGTTCAATTTTTCTAAAAGGTAAGAGATGAAATCCTGTTGGCTCGAGGTGATCGATTCGAAACCTTGAGGACTATCCGAGGGAATGAGCCGTCCTTTGGGTACGGGATGGTAGGGATGGGGAAGGAGGCCTTTAAAGCCCATCTCTTGAAAGCGTTTCATCACTTTCTCAAAACCTTCCCTGGTTAACCGGGTTGAGCTTTCCACCCCTGCGACTCCTTTTAGGATCTGGCGATAGGATTCTTCATCGAGATGGAGATCATCTTTGGCGATATGGATAAGAGCCTTCTTCTTTCGACCAATGCCCATTCTTATCACCAAATTAATTATAAAGCAAACAGGATTGAAAATAAAAATGAATTAGTTAGAAAATAGCTTTCAAATCCCCCCACCCCCCCTTTGCTAAAGGGGGGTAAGGGGGGATTACCTAATTTTCATCGTTCGCGGGTGACGCTCCGCCATGAAGGATAATGAGACAGGATGGATGGGTAGCATTGACAGAATATGCGTTTTTCAATAACATAATGCCTAACCAGCAAAGGGTCATGGGATTACGAATGCCTCCTTTTTTATTTTTACCTCTATTTTTCTTACCCTTTTTATTAGTAGGGGATAAAAGAACCTATCCCATGAAGAGTGGAATCTCCATAGAAAATCTCAGAGGGCATATACAAAATCTACAGTTTGATCGGAATCCGTATGACCATTTTCATGAGTTGGAAAAGGCAGGGCAATATATTTATCATGAGTTTTCGAAAGTCGGCCTAAGGGTATGGGAAGAATCTTTTCAATGGGAGGGGAGAAAATACAATAATATCGTAGCGGAGAAAAGAGGTTTGGGATCACCCGATAAAATATTTATCCTGGGCGCTCATTATGATACGGTTCCAGGCTCTCCGGGAGCTGACGACAATGCCAGTGCCATAGCCATTCTTCTTGAGGTGGCGAGGAATATTCAAAAGGTCAATTTAGATTCTACTCTAAGATTGATTGCCTTTAGTCTCGAAGAATATGGTTTTATTGGGAGTACCTATTATGCAGAGAAGGCAAGAAGAGAAGGGGAGAAGATGATGGGCATGATCTCCTTAGAGATGGTTGGTTTCACTCACTCGAGGCAAAATTATCCCTTTTACATCAATCCCAAATATTATCCCAATGTGGGTGACTTCATCGGAATCATTGGAAACGAGAGATCAAAGGCATTATTAGAGAAGGTTTACCAGTCTTTCAGGGCCTATATCCCTCAACTCCCTACGGAGTTCTTACTCGTCCCAGGGAATGGGGATGGGATGGAAGAAGTAAGGTTAAGCGACCATAGCCCTTTTTGGGATCAGGGTTTTCCAGCCCTGATGGTCACGGATACAGCATTTTTAAGAAACCCGAATTACCATCTTCCATCAGATGCGATGGAGACACTTGATTTTGAATTTATGAGAAAGGTGGCGATTGGGATCTTTTATTCAATCGTGGAATTGGCAAAATGAATAATCCCCCCCATTTGCCCCCCTTTACTAAAGGGGGGTGTGGGGGGATTAAAAGGGGCGTAGGGGGATTTGTTGGGGCACGATATGAAGATCGGTGTGATTTCGGATACTCACTTGAGGGAACCTCATTCTGAATTCAAGAAGGTGATTGAATCCCATCTCAGAGATGTGGAGAAGATCCTTCACGCAGGGGACTTTGTGGATTGGAGTATTGTAGAATATCTTTCAAGCCTGAAAGAGCTCATTGCAGTCTGTGGTAATATGGATCCACCGGATATACGAAAAGCTTTTCCCCACAAGAGGATTATTGAACTGGAGGGATTCCGCATCGGCTTGATTCATGGAGGGGGTTCTCCAATTGGGATAGAGTCAAGGGTGAAAGAGGAGTTTGAAGAGGTCGCTGCAATCGTCTACGGCCATACCCATACACCAGCTAATCATCAAGTAAAGAATATTTTATTCTTCAATCCTGGTTCACCCACACGTTCTTTTATTCATCGAGGCACTCTTGGTATCTTAAATATCGGAGAGAAGATCGAAGGAGAGATCATAGAGATTAAATGATCAATGATCAATGTCCAATAACCAATTATAAATGGTCAATGAGTGACATAATCTACAAATAATCCCCCCTCTGCCCCCCTTTAGTAAAGGGGGGTGTGGGGGGATTATTTTTTCAGCTTCTCCAGTTCGTTCACAAGATCCTCGAGAGGAGGCCTCTTATTGATATCATGGACGTCGATATACCGAATGATCCCCTTTTTATCAATAATAAATAGGGCCCTTTCAGAGGTTCCATTTGAGCGCAACACGCCATATTTTTTGGCTACTGTACCATGGGGCCAGAAGTCGGAAAGGACTGGGAACCATAACTTCCCCATCTGATTGGTCCATGCAAAAAGGGTTGGGATGTTGTCTACCGTAATTCCAAGGAGGATGGCATCATTTTGGTCAAAGATATCTTTGACAATATTGTAACCAGGCCACTGGTCTGAACAGACAGGGGTCCATGCTGCAGGAACGAGGGAGAGAACTACATTCTTTTTCCCCTGGTACTGCTTCAGGGAAATCTTTTCCCCGGAAACCGCAGGAAGAGTGAATTGAGGAGCCCAGTCCCCAACCTTCACTTTGAGAACACTGTCAATCGGCTTGAGTATTCCTACCTTATAAATATTTTCCTTAAATGCCTCTGAAAGGCCATAGGCCATAGGGATAGAGCCAAAGGCTGAGAGAAATCCAACAATCATAATCAAATGAACCACTCTTTTTTTATTCATGGCGTACCCTCCTAATCAAAAATTTCAGATTGCAGATTGTGGATTGCGGATTGAGAATTCCGAAATCCCAAATCAAAAAAGGGGTAACGCTGCAGATGCCTGCCCGCCGCAGGCAGGGATATTTTTCATCAGACTCCTATTTTAATCCAGAAGCTTTGAGTATCAGCTCCAGAAATGGTTCAGCCCCCTGGAAATCACCCAGTTGAGAATGCACAATCTGGTGAGTCCCGCCGTCATTGATTTTGATAGCGACAAAGTATGGGGTTCTGACCTCTCCCAATAGCTTATGGATGGAAAAATCCTTATCTGCAAAAAGGGGAAATGGGACATGATATGTTTTTTTAAATACCTCCACTTCAAAAGGAGAGTTTCCTGCACCGATACCGATGATTTTGATTTTGTTTTTAAGGTCTGGATTATTATCTATCACTTGATACATTTCGTTTATCCTGGGCGCATCCTTCTGACAGTAAGGGCAGTACATGCTAAAAACTTCAACGATCACCACTTTGGCCTTGATCTGTGGTATTTTGAAAGTGCCCGCGCCTGGAAGCCCCAAGTAGGCTTTCTCATCAGGATTTTTAGGTATTGGAAGGTTGATCACCGGAAGGACATCGCCCTTTGATGGAGGCACACTGGCCGCAAGTTTAGAAGAGATAAGCACTGTAAAGAAGATGGTCATCACCACAAAAGATATTCGAATCTTATTCATTCCTCTCTCCTCCACGATCCCTTTCTCATTATCGTTGTTATTATTAATCATAATTTTGAAGGGCCTCATTATCAAGTCCTTTTTCAAAAAAAGTTTCAAAGGTCAAATTGGTGACCGCAAAACACAAACACACTTTTTATTGTTGCCCAATTTTTGTAAATCTGGTTAAATAAATTTGCCAGGACGGATAGGTCACCAAAAAACGATGAAAAGAGATAATCCCTCCCCCCCTTTAGTAAAGGGGAGAGGATTTGAAAATATTTAAAATCGGGTGAAAGGAGAAAAAGATGGCGAAACGGTACCCGCTGAAGATCACAGTGTTAAAAAAGTTGAGCGCTAAGGAGGTTTACGGCCAGCCCATCCCGGAAGTGGCGGAGGATATGTCGCCTTATTGCGATCGCCTGGAAGTGGGGCAAGAATTTATTGTGGAAGAGTCGGGGGCAATGCCCTCCGGGTTTTGCACCTGGGCATGGCATGACATCTATCCGGCAGTGACCGGGCTGCGGTTTGGCGGAAATTATCCCTGGATCAAAAAAGACGGATTGATCTACTCCTGTTGCAGCGATGGGGCACGACCTGTATTCTTCAAGATTGAGCGATTGTAAGAACAGTTTTTTTTCAATGAGTGTCTGAGAATGTCTGAACAAAGGCACAGAAGCGTTATGCTTCAAAAGTCCCTTTCACAAGGATCTCTTTTTGATGAATCATTATCTGGCCTTTTGCTATGACTGTTTCAATATCCAGATACTGATCTAAAATTAATAAATCGGCGTCCTTCCCCTCCTCAATGCTCCCTTTACAGTGAAAAATCCCAGCCCTTTTTGCAGGATTGGATGTCACCATTTTTAGGACATCCTCCAACGGGAAACCTATTCCCACTAAACCTTTCCATTCGGAATAGAGATTCTGAATATCTCCAACGGCCAACTTGATCACATTCCCCTTCTCATCGAATATTGGCATGGACCCATTCGAATCGGAACTCAACGTGATTTGTTCTATGGTAGCTCCTCCGTCGAGAGCCATTTCCAAGGCTTTAGCCGTTGTCAAAGGGAAACCACACTCTTGTCCTTTCACTGTGAAATCAATATTTCCTCCCATCTTCGTAAACTGGATCGATTGCTCCAGAAGAGTTTGTGTTCGGGTTACGTGGGTGGGGAGAAACTGACCGATAGGGATTTCTGTTTCTTTAACAATCCGAATGATAAGATAGAGCATACGCTTCCCACTTCCCATGTGAAGATGAACCAATCCTGCTTTCCCTCCGATCATGCCTCCAACCCGTGCCTCTGCCGATACACGACAGAGTTCCTCAAAACTGGGTTGAGAGGATCGATGGTCTGAAACAGCGATCTCCCCCACTCCGATCACCTTGGGGATGAGGGCGAGGTCCTTTCGAACACTTCCTGTAATGGTTGCAAGGGGAAATTGATAAGATCCAGAATAGATATAAGTGGAGATTCCCTCCTCCTCCAATTGCATGGCCTTGGCCAAAAGGGTTTCGGGTCTCCGGGAGACATCGTCCGTGCCAAGGCATCCCACCACTGTAGTCACCCCTGCGCGGGTAATTTTAGACAATGTGATTTCTGGAGTCCTCGTCCGGGGCCCTCCCTCTCCCCCTCCACCTAAGAGATGGACGTGGAGGTCAATCAGACCCGGTGTGACAATCTTCCCGGATGCTGAGAGTATTCGGGCGTTGAAATCTCCTGGCAGGTCAATACGATCCGAAATCTTAGCAATCATCCTCCCCACGATGAGAATATCTTTGGTCCCCATCTTTTCAGGGCCATAGATGGTTCCTCCCTTGATCAGAGTAAACATGGTTTCCTCCTTTATCGCGGAAATAATGCATAGAGCATAGAGCACAGGGCATAGGGGCTTAGAAAAAAGGTATATGGAATAAGCGCTACGCTCTTTGCACTATGCCCTTTGCCTTTCAAGTTACGTATGAAGGTGGCAGGCCACCCATCGACCATCCTCTATTTGATGAAAGAAAGGCTCCTCTTCAAAACATCTCGGAAGGGCATATCGGCATCGGGTATGAAATCGACACCCCGAGGGAGGATGGATGGGACTGGGGACATCCCCCTCAAGGATAACTGCCTCTCTCTTTCGCTTTGGATCCAGAGACGGAACCGCCGCTAAAAGGGCACGCGTGTATGGATGGATTGGGGATTTAAAGAGGGCTCTTTTTTCTGCCATCTCCACCACTTTTCCTAAGTACATCACAGCAATCCGCTCACTGATGTGACGGATGACCCCGATATTGTGCGAGATGAAGAGATAAGTCAATCCGAATTCTTTCTGTAACTGTCTCATCAGATTGAGAATCTGAGCTTGAACCGATACATCGAGAGCGGAGGTGGGTTCATCGGCGACAATGAGTCTGGGCTGAGTGGCCAATGCCCTTGCGATCCCGATTCGCTGACGCTGCCCACCAGAAAATTCGTGAGGATATCGATGGAGATGTTCTCTCTGAAGCCCAACAGACTCAAGCAATTGGGCTACCCTTTCGTCCCTCTGGGATGGGTCTACTAAACCATGGATTGCCATCGGTCTTCCCACAATCTCACTAACGGTCATACGGGGATTGAGAGAGGCGAAGGGATCCTGAAAGATGATCTGAAAGGCTCGCCTCATGGGATGGATTCCTTTCTTATCCAAATGGGCAAGGTTTTTACCTTCAAAGAGGATTTCCCCATCGGTCGGTTCGATCAGTTTGAGGATGAGCCTTCCTACCGTTGTCTTCCCACATCCTGATTCTCCGACTAAGCCCAAGGTCTCCCCACGATCGATCGAAAAATCGACTCCATCGACAGCCCGGACATATGTCTTCTCCTTCCGCCATTCCTTCGAGATGGGAAAATATTTTTTAAGAGCTTTCACTTCCACCAGATGCTCATTCACTGGCTTTTTCCTCCCCATAGAGAAAGCAGGCAACGAAGTGTCCGGAAGAAGCTTGAAAGAGAGGAGGGACGATTTGATCACAGGGATCAAATCGGAAGGAGCATCGGGGATGGAATTTACATCCTTCTGGAGGTTGACTCAGGTCCGGGACCATGCCAAGGATGACGGCCAGGCTCTCTTTTTCCTCATCAATTCGGGGGATCGCTCCCCAAAGCCCTTTCGTATAAGGATGTTTAGGATCTTCAAAGATTTCTTCCACACGGGCTTGTTCGACGATGGAGCCTGCATACATCACAGCGACCCGATCACACATCTCGGCAATCACTCCTAAATCGTGAGTGATGAGGAGAATGGAGGTATGAAACTCTTTCTTCATCTCCTTGATGAGTCTGAGAATCTGTGCTTGAATGGTGACATCCAATGCGGTGGTGGGTTCGTCTGCGATCAACAGGAAAGGGCGGCAGGAAAGTTCCATAGCGATCATCGCCCTCTGTCTCATCCCGCCGCTCAATTGGTGTGGAAACTGCTTCATAACCTTTCGGGCTTCCGGCATATGGACAAGTTTGAGCATTTCGACCGCTTTCTCAAAGGCCTTTGATTTCCCCAGACCCTGGTGGAGCATGATCACCTCCATCATCTGATCCCCGATACGAAATACAGGATTTAAGGAGGTCATCGGTTCTTGAAAGATCATGGAGATTTCCTTTCCTCGTACGGAGCGCACCTCCTCCTCCGAGAGGTCGAGAAGACTCTTCCCTCTGAAATGGATCTCCCCTCCCACGATCTTTCCAGGAGGGTAGGGGATGAGCCTCAGAATCGAGAGGGCTGTCACCGATTTTCCACATCCCGTCTCTCCCACCAGACCAAACACCGCTCCCTCTTCAATATCGAAACTCACTCCATCGAGGGCACGAATGGTTCTGCCCGAAGAGTAAAAATGGGTCTTTAAATTTTTAACACTTAAGAGTGTCGCCATCTGAATTTAATTCTGGCTTCATGAAATTCGCATAGAGCATAGCGTTAAATCTTTTAATCTCCTTTTCATTCCGAATTCTGCATTCCGCAACCCGAATTCGAATCAGTCTCTCAGCCTTGGATCGAGTGAATCTCTCAGACCATCGCCAAAGAGGTTAAAGCCCATCACCACCAGCATGATCGCTAACCCGGGGACGGTGGCTACATGAGGAGCGGTGATGAGATAGGCCCTTGCATTGGAGAGCATTGCGCCCCATTCGGCCGTCGGAGGTTGCACCCCAAGGCCCAGAAAACTCAAGCCGGAAGCGGTGAGGAGAACCGTTGCCATTCTAAGGGTGGTCTGGATAATTATAGGTGCCATAGAATTGGGCAACAGATAACGAAAGAGAATATTGAAATCGTTTTCTCCAACCGCTCGGGCTGCCTCAATGAACTCCTTCTCTTTCAAGGAGAGCACAGAACCCCGAACAATTCTTGCAAACTGAGGAATCGAATAGATTCCAGCGGCCAGCATCAGATTGGTCAGACCGGGACCCAGCACGGCGATGATGGAGATGGCGAGAAAGATTCCTGGAAATGCCAGGAGGATGTCCATTAGTCTCATAATCAGGTGATCAAATTTCCCACCATAGTAACCACCCACCATCCCGAGGAGAGTCCCGATCACTAATGCAATGAGGACGGCGACTACTTGAATTTCAAGGGAAATACGGGCCCCATAAATCACCCGGCTTAAGAGGTCCCTTCCGAGAGAATCCGTTCCCAGGAGATGTTCCTGGCTGGGAGGTTTCAATCGTTTTGTCAGGTCCCCTTCATTAGGAGGGTAAGGTGATATCAGGGGGGCTAAGATGGCGATGGAGACAAAAAGAAGGACAATGATCCCACCCACGATCGCTGCCCGGTTTCGTTTGAGCCTTCTCCAGACCTCTGCGATCTGGCCCATTTTGATTTCCTTTGCTTCATTCATATCGTATTTTCGGATCGAAAAAGGCGTAAGCGATGTCGGTCAAAAGATTAACTAATACAAAAGTCGTTGCGACCAGAAGCATCGAACCCTGAACCACAGGATAATCCCTCTGGAAGATCCCCTCCACCATTAACCTTCCAACTCCTGGAAGAGAAAAGACAGTCTCGGTCAGGACTGCGCCGCCGAGCATGTATCCAAATTCAAGGCCAAAGACAGTGATCACAGGGATCATCGCGTTCTTCAGAGCATGTTTATAAATGACGATGAATTCACGAAGACCATTGGCACGAGCGGTTCGGATATAATCCTGCCGGATCACCTCCAGCATCGAGGCCCTGGTCATGCGGGCGATGACAGCCGATGAAGCGGCTCCCAGTGCAATGGCCGGAAGAATGAGGTGCACGATCGTTCCCTTCCCTCCGGCTGGAAACCATCTCAGATGAACAGAGAAAACGAGCATGAGCAGCAAGCCAAACCAGAAGATGGGCATGGAGATGCCAAAAAGAGCACCCACCATGCTCATGTTATCGAATAAGGAATATTGTCTGGTGGAGGAGATGACCCCTGCGATCAGACCGATAAAACCGGCAATCAGAATGGAGAGAAAAGAGAGCTGAACCGTAAAGAGATAACGCTCCTTGAGAAGCTTGATGACAGGTTCCCGATTTCGAATCGAGATTCCAAAATCTCCTCGGACCACGTGGGAGATGAAATGGAAATATTGGATATAGAGAGGCTTGTCCAGGCCGTATTCTTTTCGGAGGGCTCTGATGAAGTCTGGATTAGCATCCTCACCCGCCAGAAGGACGGCTGGATCTCCAGGAACCATGTGGAGTAGGGAAAAGGAGATGAGCGACACTCCAATGAGGACGGGTAGAAGCATAAAGATTCTTTTTAAGATGTAGCGCGCCATCTCTTCTCCGAAAAATAAATAAAAGGGCGACTAAATTTCAGTCGCCCTCCAGTGGGAAGCATTTAATCAAAGACTTTCATTATTTCTCCAGATAGGTCTTATTATCGAAATAGGTCAGTTCCAGTGGTGAATTGATGACTCCTTGCAGTTTTTTATCCATGCCGATCGTCTCTTTGGTCGATAAAATAAAAACCGCGGGAGCCTCTTTGACGAGTAATTCTTGGGCGGCCTTCAAATATTTATCCATATCCGCTTTGTTCGTTGCCCGAGTAAATTTATTCACCAGTTCATCAAACTCTTTATTCGAGAAGTAGGTTCGATTATTCCCTTCTGGAACCCACTGCTCGGTTGAGAAGAGGGGATAGAGGATCCAACGGGCTTCTGCCGTGGAAGGAGCCCATCCCAACAGGAAGAGTTCATTTTCACTTTCCTCTGGCTTTTTACGTGTAGCCGCTAAGTAAGCGGCCCACTCCATAGTTTCCAGAGTGCAGTCAATCCCGACCTTTTTCAATTGTTGTTGCACTGCTTGGGCCAATTCAAAGTCCTTAGGATAGCGACCTTGAGGACTCCAAAGTTTTGCCTTGAATCCATTTGGGTAACCGGCCTCTGCAAGCAGTTTTTTTGCCTTTTCCGGGTCGTAGGGATATCCCTTGACAGGAAAGAAACCAGTTGCCAATGGGGGAACCATCCCAGCACTCACCAAGGCCCTTCCTTGATAGAGGTTTTTGACAATGGCTTCCTTATCGACGGCATAATTGAGGGCCTGTCGGACCCGAACATCCGTGAATGGTTTTTTGAAGCAGTTGATCCCGATATATAAGACGCGAAGCGTTTCTGTAGAATCGAGTTTGATCTTTGGATCTTTTTCGAGTCTGGGAATATCTTCTGAGGGGATTCGGACGATCAGTTGGGCATCACCTGATTGTAGCATCATCACCCGGGCGCTATCCTCCTTAACTGTCTTCACAATGATCTTATCGAGATAGGGTTTCCCTCCCCAATAGTCATCATTTCTAACCATGGTCAGGTGATCGCCATGAATCCATTCCACGAATTTGAATGGGCCAGTCCCGACTGCCCGGCGGGAGATATCTTTTCCGTAAGTCTTCAGTGCTGTCGGGCTGATAATTCCCGATGCACTGTGAGCTAAATTATTGAGAAAAAAGGCGAAAGGAGCTTTTAGATGCATCCTTATGGTGTAATCATCTACGATCTCTACAGAATTGACGAAGGGGGTATAGAGTCCTGCCCGAGAAGGTTTTTCCGGTCCAATCATCCTCTCAACAAAAATTTTGACCGCCTCTGCGTTGAATGATGTTCCGTCATGAAACTTGACCCCCTTTCTGAGAAAGAAGGTCCATGTCAACCCATCTTTTGATTGTTCCCATTTGGTTGCCAGCCCAGGAACGATTCTCAACTTTTCGTCAAATTTGGCGAGGTTTTCGTACATCATTCGGTTCATAGCCTCAGCCGGGTTACTTTCTGCATTGGCTGGATCGAGGTTGTCTGGATCCGCACCAGCAGCATAGATGACGGTCCCTCCATAGACCTTGGCAAAGCTTGAAGTTGGAGTGACGAGGAGAAGTGTGATAAGAATTATACCAACATAACCTAACCATCGCTTCATAGAAATCCCTCCTTTCTTATTATTTTTCCCCTCTCATGCAGGAGAAATAGAATTAAGTTACACTCTATATTGTATTTTAAATATCAAAAAATGCTTTTTTTTGCAAGCAATATTTGTCTATCATTTCTTCAGAGTGGCGATCGTGGCGCCCCATGAACCAGCCTCTGGCGGAGCCAATTTGAATGATTCAACGAGCGGGCTCTTCTTAAGGAAAGAATGGACGATGTTTCGTTGAACCCCTTTCCCCTTTCCATGGATGATACGTACCTCTTTGAATCCTTTCTTTTGACATTCTAAGAGGTACTCCTCTAAAAGAGAAGGGATCTCTTTAGGTGAGAAAGTGTGAAGATCGATCCAATCTTCGATGGGAATACGTACAACCATAAGCTAAATGTCAAATTTCAAAATCCAAAGTTCAAATTAAAAACTCCTAACTCCAAAGTTCAAAGCTCAAAGTGACCTATTGCCTATAGTCTATAGCCTATGACCTATAACCTATTTCTGACTATTTTGAAAATGTGGTGAAACATTGGTTTGGTCAATTTACCGGTCTGAGTATTTTGCTGGCTTGGATGATATGAGGTAATCAAGGAAATAGTTCGGAGTTCGGAGTTTAGAGTTCGGAGTCTATCGCCCATTGAAATTGTGTAAGTCTTGCCATGACCAAAAGAAAGAGGAGGGACATTGTATCCCTTTAATCTCAGAGACTTCAGTGTTTGATTAAAGGCGATTTGCCCCAGTGGAACTAAGACCTTTAAGTTTTTTAGAAGATCGAGTTCTTTTAAGAAGTAAGGTCGGCAGTTCTCTATCTCCTCAGGCAAAGGTCTGTTTTTTGGTGGAGCGCATCGGATCGTTGCCGTAATATAGCAATCGTTTAGAGCGAAGCCGTCGTCTCGATAAGAGGAATTCGGTTGATTGGCAAAGCCAAATTGATGGAGGACGCCAAATAGCCATTCTCCGCTCCGATCTCCTGTAAACATTCGACCTGTCCGGTTCCCGCCATTGGCTGCGGGAGCGAGTCCAAGGATCAGAAGCCGGGCTTCTGGGTCTCCAAAACTGGGAAGAGGTTTTGACCAGTAATCACAATCTCGGTATCTTTTTGGTTTACGATTCGATACATCTCGAAGATAGGCAACCAGTCTGGGGCACTTCCGGCACCCGATCACCCTTCTTTGCAATTTTTCAAGTTCTAAATCCTGTTTCATTTTCTAAGCCAGATCTCCCTAATGGTTCAATCATATCTTTATCAATTCCATTTTTTCAACCCCTCACCCTTCCCCCCGTGGTCGGGTCTTTTCGACTCTCCCCTGAGGGGAGAGGGATGGGGTGAGGGAAAATTGGTTTTTGACAGAAAGGGTTTTTCTTGTTAAAAATAGTTTATTATGTCTGTCAAGCCAATAAGAAATTGAACTTTGAGGAGATGAAATATGCCAACCTACTCCCACTCTCAGCTTTCTACCTACGAAACCTGCCCTCATCAATATAGGCTTGCGTACATCGAAAAAATTAAAACCGAGACTGAAGGGATTGAAGCTTTCATGGGTTCGAGAGTTCACGATGCCTTGGAAAAACTCTACCGAGATTTGAAGGTGACTAAACTCAACACCCTGGAGGAACTTCTTAGCTTTTACCATCAAAGTTGGGAAAAGAATTGGAATGAAATGGTTCAGATTATACGAAAAGAATACAGCGCCGAGGATTACCTACGCCTGGGAGAGAAATGTATCGCCGATTATTACAAACGTTACTATCCCTTTGACCAGGGAAGGACGTTAGGCCTTGAAGAAAATATTTATTTCCCTCTCGAAGAAGAGAAGGGATATTGGATTCGAGGTTTCATCGATCGTTTGACCCTCGTTGATCATTCCATCCTCGAAATTCACGATTACAAAACCTCTAACAGGCTTCCAACACAGGGAGGGGTCAATTCCGACCGGCAACTGGCTTTCTATCAGATGGGAGTGGAGGGGAAGTGGAAGGATATTCGAGAAGTCAGGCTGATTTGGCACTACCTCTCCTTTGATACCGAAATACAGTCTTCGAGGAGTCGGGAGGAGCTCCATAGGCTTCGCCAGGAGACTTTGGAACTCATCCAGAAGATTGAAACGGACAGACACTTCATCCCGAAAGAAGGGCCTCTTTGTAATTGGTGCGATTATCAGGGGCTCTGCCCAAGACGAAAACATCTGATCGCTGTGGGCAGCCTTCCCCCTAACGAATATCTTAATGAAGAAGGGGTGACCTTGGTAAACCGATATGTGGAGTTGAAAGAGAGAAAAGGGGTCTGGAATGAAGAGATCGATGCCGAATTAGCCAGGGTGGAAGAAGCACTTTATGCCTTTGCCCAGAGGGAAGAGCTTGAAGCGATCTTTGGGAGCGATCATGTCGCAAAGATTAAGATCGAGACGAAAGAAAAATATCCTTTAAAAGGAGATCCCCATCGAAAGGTGTTGGATGAGATCGTCAAGAATGCGGGGAAGTGGATGGAGGTTTCCGATTTAAACCCCTGGATGCTGGCCAGAGTGATCGGTCGAGGAGGTTGGCCTCCCTCGTTAGTTAAAAAGGTGAAGGAGTTTTCTACCTTTGAGGAGAGCCGTTCCATCACGGTATCCAAACTGCGGGAGAGAGAATAATAAATCGATAAAGCCAATGTCAAATGTCAAAGCTCAAATTCCAAATCAAATCCAAAGCTCAAATGCCAAAAATTTTTTGATTTTGAACTTTGACATTCATTTGACATTTGGATTTTGACATTTGAACTTTTCTTTCCAAATTTAAGTAGCAAGGACTAAAGGAGATTTTATGGAGATTAGAGTCGAAAAGGGCAGAGCTGCGAAGTACCCATGTGAACTTCTTCTCCTCTTTTCTTTTGAACTCCCCGAACGGTTGGAAGGTCCCATTCAGGATGTGGATTTGGAGTGGAAAGGGTTTATATCCACACTAATAAAACAGGGAGATTTTAAGGGAGAATTATACCAGTGTCGACTCTTCCACACCCATGGGGCTCTTCCTTGCCAAAGGGTGTTGCTCACCGGTCTGGGGAAAAGAGGGGAGTTTGATCTGGAGAAATGGCGAGGAGCTTCTTCCAAAGCCGGACAGTTCATCCGTGATTCAGGGATTAAACAATTTGCCTTCCCGATAAAGAGATTCAACGGTCTTTCAGAGGAAGAGCTGACCGAATCCTTTGTGACCGGACTCCTCCTCGGAGTCTACCAGTTCAATGAGTTTAAGACACTTGAGAGGGATAAGATCAAAGAGATCGAGGAGGTGATCATCCTTGGAGAGGCAGCCGAAGAAATGAAATTGCTCGGTGATGGGGTAAGAACGGGGAAAATTATTTCAGAATCGGTCTATATGGCAAGAGATCTGGTCAATGGACCAAGCAATCAGATCACACCAACTGCACTGGCAGAAAAAGCTCAGCAAATTGCGAAAGGCCATGCGATGGAGATTCAGGTATTAGAGGTGAGCCAGGCAGAGGCCATAGGTATGGGGGCATTCGTTGCCGTTGCCAAGGGAAGCCAGGAGCCCGGGAAGTTTATCATCCTGGAATATAATAAAGGCAAAAGATTGGATACGATCGCTTTGGTGGGGAAGGGGATCACTTTTGATAGCGGTGGGATTTCGATCAAACCTTCGGAGAAGATGGAACGAATGAAAGATGATATGTCGGGGGCTGCAGCGGTCCTGGCCACGATGCAAACAGCCTCCAAACTCCAGCTTCCCCTTCATCTGGTTGGAATTATCCCGGCAACAGAGAATCTTCCGAGCGGAAAAGCTTATAAACCAGGAGATGTTTTGAAGACCCTTTCAGGTCAGACCGTTGAAGTGATCAGCACCGATGCGGAAGGAAGGCTTATCCTTTCGGATGCCCTGACGTATAGCTTAAGGTATCAGCCAAAGGTGATCATTGATCTGGCTACCCTGACCGGAGCGTGTGTAATCGCCTTGGGAGATTACGTGATTGGCCTTTTCGGTAACGATGAGACCCTTTTGAAACGAGTCGAAGAAGCTTCTGGGAAGACGGGGGAGAAGGTCTGGAGATTACCCCTCTGGGATGAATATTTCGAATATTTGAAAAGTGATGTGGCCGATTTCAGGAATGTGGGGACCCGATCAGCGGGTGCCATTATCGGAGGAATCTTTTTAAGCAAATTTGTAGAGAAGACCCCATGGGTTCATCTGGATATTGCTGGCCCAGCCTATATCGAAAAAGAAAGACCGTACACCCCGAAAGGGGGCACTGGGGTTGGAGTCAGGTTGGTGGTTCAAATGTTAAGAGATTGGAAGAGGTGAAATTCCAATAACCAAATTCCAAGCTCCAAATAAATTCCAATACCCAATATTCAGACGAATTTTGGATATATTGAGAATTGGATATTGGGTATTATTTGATTATTGGTGTTTGGTTATTGGTGATTAACGCCTGGTATTATTTAAATTGAGGCAAAAAATAGATGGGAATAAATGAACATCCATATCCCTTCCTGAGGGCTTGCCATCGGCAGCCTACAAAATATACACCCATCTGGCTCATGCGCCAAGCGGGTCGGTATATGAAGGAGTATCGGACGCTCCGAAAGAAATTTTCTTTCTTAGAGATGTGTAAAAACCCTGAACTGGCAGCCAAAGTAACACTCCTCCCCATTGAAAAATTTAAGGTCGATGCAGCCATCATCTTTTCGGATATTCTGATTCCATTGGAACCGATGGGAGTTGAATTGGAGTTTACAAAAAACGAAGGCCCTGTCCTTCGCAATCCTGTCCGGGAGATGAAGCAGATCGATAGCCTGCGAATGATCGAACCGGAAGAGGATCTTCTTTTTCTCATAGAGGCGATTCGTATCGTCCGGCAAGAATTGGAAGGGAAGATCCCCTTGATCGGATTCTCAGGCGCTCCCTTCACTCTTGCCAGTTATATCATCGAAGGAGGTCATTCAAAAAACTACATCCTCACAAAAGGGTTGATGTATAAGGATCGTTCCGCATGGGATCGTTTAATGGAGAAGATTTCAGAGGCATTGATCCGATACCTTAATGCACAAATCCGCTCTGGTGTTCAAGCTCTCCAGCTCTTTGATTCCTGGGTGGGATGCTTAAGCCCAAGCGATTACGAGGAGTATGTCCTTCCTTATTCTCAGAAGGTCATTGAAGGGGTGGATAAGAGTGTTCCAATGATTCATTTTGCTACCTCTTCCTCAACACTTTTAGAACAGATGAAGCGGGCAGGCGGAGACGTGATCGGAGTGGATTGGCGGGTAAATCTGGGTGAGGCCTGGGCCCGTATGGGATATAATATGGCCATTCAGGGAAACCTCGATCCAATTGTTCTTCTCGGCCAGCGCGATCTGATCGAGAAGGAAGTGAAGCGGATTCTTAATGAGGCAGGGGGTCGGCCTGGCCATATCTTCAACCTCGGCCATGGCATCCTTCCCAATACACCGGTTGATAATGTAGCTTTCTTAGTAGAGGCTGTTCACCGCTATAGTTCGAGATCTTCCATTTAGGTAAGAAAGAAGGTTGAGGTTTAGGTTAAGGTTAAGAGAATAATATTTGTTCAAAGATAAATTGTTTTCTAACCTCCCGCCTCAAGCCTTGAACCTCAAACGGATTTAGTTTGATGAAAGCCCTTCTCCTTTTGGCCTTCGGAGGGCCTCGTTCTCTGGACGAGGTCGAAATTTTTTTGACTCGTCTCTTTAAAGGTCGAAAACCTTCTCCTGAGCAATTGGAAAGGGTCAAAGAACGTTATCGGTTGATTGGAGGTTTTTCTCCTCTTCCCGAAATCACATGGGGACAGGCCAAAGCCTTAGAAGAGAAGTTGAATGCTAAGGAGTATCCATTCAAATCTTATGTGGGAATGCGTTATGGACGCCCTTTGATTAAAGAGACATTGAGAAAAATCCTTCATGACGGGATCCGAGAGATCATCGCCATTCCAATGACACCCTTTCGATCTCGTGTAAGCACAGGAGCTTATATCGAAGAGGTGAATCGAGTCCAAAAAGATCTGGGAGAGGAGATGGAGATCTCTTTTATTGAGGGATGGCATTTGCACCCTCTTTTTCTTGAGGCAGTTCGAGAGAAGGTTCGAGAAGGGATAATGGAATTCACTCCCGAAGAGAGAAAGAGAGTCCATCTCATCTTCACCGCCCATAGTCTTCCGAAAACGATCATTGAGAGCGATCCCTATATCAACGATTTTAAGGCGAGTGTCAAAGGAGTTCTTGAAGGTATCGAGCCACTAAAATGGCATATTGCTTTTCAGAGCAAGGGGGGTGGGCCAGAGGAGTGGGTGGGGCCAGATGTAGAATCCGTTCTAAAAGAACTCTCTCAAGATAATGTTCGTGAGGTTCTCATCGTTCCGATCGGGTTTGTCTCAGATCACATTGAAATCCTTTACGATATCGATATCCTTTACCGAGAGAAGGCAGAATCATTAGGGATGATATTGAAGCGATCTCCGTCGCTTAATTTTTCAGAACGATTCATAGAAACACTTTCGCACGTTGTCATAGAACATATTTGCAGGGAATGAATTATAATCCCCCCTCTCCCCCCTTTAGCAAAGGGGGGTAGGGGGGATTAAGGTGGAGATAGATATGAAGCGTTTGATCATCGTTGGCGGTGGGATTGCTGGACTGGCAGCCGCCTATTTTGTCCTGGGGAAAGCTAAAAAAATCGGTGAATTGATTCACCTTCAACTCCTGGATGAAAAGGATAGGATCGGGGGATGCATTTTGACCGAGAAAGTGAATGGTTTCGTCATCGAAGGAGGACCTGACTGCTTCCTTTATGAGAAGCCGTGGGCCCTTACCCTCTGCGAAAAACTTGGACTCGGAGACAGAATTTTAAATACAAATGAAAATCGGAGAGTCTTCATTCTTTCGAATGAGAAACTTCACGAACTACCAGAAGGGTTCATGCTGATGGTTCCGACCAGTTTCACACCCTTCATCAAGAGCTCCCTCATCTCCTGGCCTGGAAAGATTCGGATGGCTATGGATCTCTTCATTCCAAAGAAGAAATCGGATGAAGAAGAGAGTCTTGCCGATTTTGTCAGGCGTCGTCTGGGGGAGGAGGCATTGGAGAAGATAGCGGAACCTTTGGTGGCAGGGATTCATGCTGGAACGCCTGAGACGATGGGACTTAGCAGTACCTTCCCCAGGTTCATCCAAATGGAGAAGGAGTATGGAAGCCTGATCCGTGGTATGCTGGCACGAAGGAAGATGGCTCGGAAGTGGGAGAATCGGGGGGGACCCAAAAGGACAATGTTCTTAACCTTAAAAGATGGATTGGGTGAGTGGATCGACTGTCTGAGAGAAAAGATCGGAGAGGACAGGATTGGCCTTAAAAAGAAGGTTGTGGGATTGAGAAGGACAGAGAAGGGAGGTTATGATATCCAACTATCTGATGGAATATCCCTTGAAACCGATTCAATTATCTTAGCCACACCTTCTTTTATCACAGCAAGGATTGTTGAAGAGATAGACCCCAAGCTTTCTGAAATCCTACTTACCATTCCCTATGTTTCCAGTGCCACTGTTTCCTTAGCCTATCATCGCTCCCAAATTAATCACCCTTTGGACGCATTTGGATTCATTATCCCTCGGTTAGAAAAGAGAAGGATCATGGCCTCCACCTGGACGTCAGTTAAGTTTAATTACCGGGCGCCAGAAGACCATGTTTTGCTAAGGGTTTTTGTAGGAGGTGCAAACAATGAGGAGCTCGTTAGCCTCGGCGATGAGGAGATGCTCAGGATGATTCAAGAGGAACTGAAGGACATCATGGACGTGGAAGGTGATCCTATTCTGACAAGAATCTATCGATGGGAGAAGTCAATGCCTCAGTATCTGGTAGGTCATTTGGAAAAGGTTGCTCGAATTGAGGAGAGAACGAACCTTCAACCTGGTCTCTTTCTCACCGGATGCGCTTATAAGGGGATTGGCATCAGCGATTCTGTCCACGATGCAGAGATTGTTGCTGAAAAGGTCGTGGATTATCTCAAGAAGGTAAAAGGTGAAAGGTGAAAGGTAAAAGGTAAAAGGTAAAAGGTGACATTGAGAAGGGTCTTACCTAATTATAATTTGCATAAAAACCTGTATTCGTGGTAATGAAAATGTATACGGTGAAAACGTTGGAAGAGAAAGAACGTTTTGAAATCGTTTTTGATTTTTTAGACCGCCTGGTTAAAGCTCTCAAAAGAACCCTTGGAGAGAATTTAATTTCTGTTGTCCTCTATGGTTCTTATGCACGTGGCCAAATCGAGCCTGAGTCAGATGTCGATGTACTTATTATAGCCGATGGACTTGTTTCTTCTTCGATAGAAAGGCAGGTGTTCTTCACGCAAATTCTTAGTAAAGTAGAAGATCCCTTGAGGCAAACCCTTAGCCAAACAGGTTGGTTTCCCTATATTTCCGCTATCTTAAAGACTTCTCAAGAAGCCGATTGTATTTCCCGTATCTATTTCGATATGATCGATGAAGCCAAGATCATTTTTGATAAGAGAGATTTTTTTAGGTCTGTTTTGAAGAAGACCAGGAAAAGGTTGGGAGAATTGGGTGCCAAAAGGGTTCAAGTGGGGAAGATGTGGTATTGGGATCTTAAGCCGGATTATCGACCTGGGGAAGTTTTTGAAATATGACCAATGAAGAGTTGGCTCAAGGGCTTTTTCGACAAGCCACAAGCCGGTATAAAACAATGAAGGAAGCCTTGCAAAATGAGGATTACGCTTATGCTGTTAGGACAGCACAAGAATGTGTGGAGCTTTGTCTAAAAGCACTGTTAATCTCTGTTGGGATAGATCCACCGAAATGGCACGATGTGGGGGCGATCCTTCAGGAGCATTCATCTCGTTTTTCTCATATAGGCAAAGAGGTTATTGACGAAATGGCTTTTATTTCAAGAAATCTCAGGGGAGACCGGGAAAAAAGCATGTATGGAGACGATGTCTTACGTCTTCCACCAGACCGGATTTATTCAAAGTTTGATGCAGAAAAAGCAAAGACCTGGGCTGAACAGGTATTTACTACGTGCTCTCAATTCTTCAAAAAATTGGGTACTTAAATATCAATAGTTTGTGAACATTTTCCCTTTGACATCCATAAATATTCTACTTAAAATAATTTCGAAATTCCTGTTGAATTGTTCAAACTATTTCCCATCTGGTAGCTTTCCCTATTCTGCGACTTCTGATTCTTGAACCTGAATGGGGAATTCAAATCAAATAATCGACTTCAATGGTTAGATTGTCAACTGACTTTGGAATGAACAAATATCGGAATTTTTTAAAATCAGAAGGGGGTGGATGATATGAAAAAGATGATTTTCTTAGTTTGTTTGACTCTATTCTTAGTCCCAATGGTTTGGGCGCAAGAGAAAACTGAGGCACCGGTTTGGAATGTGGGAGATAAGTGGACATATAAATCTCGTACTGTTAGAGAGGGAAAATGGACTAATAAAGTTGTGGATGTCAAGGAAGATTTATATATCGTGGAAATAAGTGGGGTTCGAGATTTAACGGGCTATGATAAAACAACTATGAATGTCAAATATCTTATTGAACCGAGTGGTAGGCGATTGAAATCCACAAGTGTATCGAGAAAACTTTTTGATTGTTCCAATATTTGTTGGCAAGAAGTGGACAGATATGACCACTTCCGCTCCAATAGGTGGCACAGTAGAAGTTAATTATCTTCGTGAGTTTAGAATAGAAGGTTTTGAAGAGATTACCACTCTAGCCGGGACATTTAAAGCTTACAAGATTCACTATAAACAGACAAATATGTCTAGGGGAGCCAATGGTTGGATTCTTTACTGGTATTCACCAGAGGTGAAAAATTGGGTTAAAAGGGAAGTTGAAAACTCAATGTTTTGGGCCAATGTAAGAGGGCTTCAAAACGCAGAACTCACTTCTTATGAATTGAAGTAGAAGATTTTTCGCGCCCACCCTTGTCCTCCCCCATCAAGGGGGAGGGATGGGGCGAGATGCAAGCGTTTGTATTAATCGGCTTTGATCTTTCCTAAATTCACATCGTCGAGGACGACCACCCCTTTTGCCTTCATCTCATTGATCGCCTTTTGAGACGTATCCGGAGCGACCCCCCTGCTCAATTTCTTGATGAGAATCACTTTGTATTTTAAAGCTACCGCATCAAGTACTGTTGCCCTCACACAATAATCGGTGGCAATGCCATAAATGACCAACTTATTAATATTATCCTTCTTGAGAAGTCCATCCATGTCGGTCTTTTTCCCACCATCATCCTTAAAGCCAGAATAACTGTCATATTGTGGATTCATTCCTTTTTTGACAACGGCCTTGAATAGGTTCTTATCCAATAAGATCTCTGCTCCAGGGGTCTTCTGGACGCAATGAGGAGGCCACAGGACCTGGTCTTTTCCGCGAAGTTTAATCAAATCAAAAGCTTTCTTGCCTTTATAAGTGGTGGAGAAGGAGGCATGATTGGCGGGATGCCAATCCTGTGTTGCAAAGATTGGGAAGCCCGCTGCTTTAAGTTTCTTTGTACTCTCCTCTACTGTTTTGATATATGCCTCGTCCGTCCCCTCCACTGCTAAGGATCCATTTTTAAGTTTTGTAAAATCTCCCTGAACATCGACCACAATAACACCAATCTTCGTTGTTTCTTTTGCCATAGCTATTCCTCCAAAAAGCAGTGTAAAAAATAGTACCCCTGCCAGTGCTTTCACCCCCCAATGTTCCACACAAGCCCCTCCTTGATGTAATAAAAGGTTAAAGTTCAGGTTGAGGTTGAGAAGGTTTTATTCCCTTAACCTTAACCTCAACCTTTAATTTTCTTCCTTCATTTCTTTGGCGACTTCCCCTGTCGCTTTGAAGATTTTTTCGATGTCCTCGTCAGAGTGGGCCGTTGATAAGCTACCACCACCGTGCATCACATGAACACCTTTTGTCAGCATTCTAATGCGAAACTCGACTTCCCTTTTTTCTATATCGGTGAAGTAGTGAATCGAATGAGGGGAGTTAAGGGTCACTTCCTTTTGGAAAGGAAAATGGGTTTGAAAGAGCGAACCAATTCCTGTTACGATGGCATCCAATCCTTCACGACGGAGGGAGTCCTGAACACCTTCCCGCACTTTCTTACCTCTGGCCTCTAAAAGAGGATAGACCTCCTCTGCATGATCCTTCAGAAAACGAAGCATTGCCAATCCAGCGGCCGTTGTCAGGGGATGGGAAGAAAATGTCCCACCACCGATCAGGATACTCTCCCACTTATTGACCTTCTTTTCAGGGGAGGTTTCCTCGAGGATCTCCTTTTTTCCTACCAACGCACCCACGGGTAATCCCCCACCCGTGATTTTTCCCAATGTAGTCAGATCCGGGATGATATGAAACCTCTCCTGAACTCCACCTAAGGCGACTCGAAAACCTGAAATCACTTCATCAAAGATAAGGAGGGCTCCCAGCCGATCTGTTTCTGAGCGAAGCATTTCCAGATATTGCATCGTCGCCGGAATGAATCCGCCCTCACCAACAACAGGTTCCAGAATAACTCCTGCCAGGTCATCTTTGTTTTGTTGAATGACTTCAAGAGAACCAGGGAGGTCATTAAATGGGATCAACTTTGTGTATTTCTGTAGTTCAGGAAACAGGCCGAGACTCTCTTCTTTTTCATAAGGCCCTTTAATGCCCACAGAGAGATCGGTATTGGCTCCATGCCAGCTTCCGGCAATCTTTAAGATGATATTCTTTCGTGTAAAGGCACGGGCAACCCTAACTGCATACATTGTCGCTTCTGTTCCAGAGCAACAGAAGCGGACCATTTCTGCACAAGGGATCAATTCTTGAATGAGTTCCGCCCACTCCACCTGTTTCTCAAAAAGGATGCCCCAGTGGATTCCTTCTTTCAATTGTCGTTCAATTGCTTCGATAACGACTTCGGGATAATGGCCAAGAATATGAGTATAGTGACCCATCCAGAGATCGATATATTCATTTCCATCCACATCCCAGATCTTGGAACCCTTTGCTTTTTTAACGAAGAAAGGGTAGGGTGAGAAGAAATGAATGTTATGAGAAACTCCTCCTGGCAACACCTCCTTGGCCCTTTTGAAAAGATTTTCTGAGAAGGGTGTTTTTAATCGGTAAGCATCAAAGAAATTTTTCATTTGTGAGACTCCTAAGAGAATAATTTTTTAATATCATATTTTTAATACCATATTTCTAATTAAATGAAAATGGGATTGAGAGAATGGCTGTAACCCCTCAGTGATGATAACAGGAATGTCCGGTCCAGCAGGAATGCTTCCAAAATTTTATAAAGCGGATCGTTGAAAAATTTAAGGGGAACGTTTCCTATTTCTTAAATCAGGTCTGTAAGGACCTTTCATCTCGCGTAGAATGTCCTTAAGAGGTAACCGCTATAAAATTTTTCCAGCATCCCTGCTGGGTCTTTAAGATCCCAGTAGCTGAGGGGTTACGAAGGGCTGCGGATAAGCAAGGGCCTTAAGAGGCGATTAGCTATGGAGGGAGGGTAAGGGTGCCTGTTCTCTACGGATTTTCGGCCTTCCAGATTGACCAAGAAGACTGTTTTTCAGTGCAGGATCTGGCTGAGGAAGAGCCTGGTCCGTTCGTGCTCAGGATTTGCAAAAAACTCTTCTGGCGTGTTTCCTTCCACGATTTTTCCAAAGTCCATAAAAAGGACCCTGTGGGCCACACTCCTGGCAAAGCCCATTTCATGGGTGACGACGATCATGGTCATGCCCTCCTGGGCGAGCTCGATCATGACGTCCAGCACTTCTTTGATCATCTCCGGGTCAAGGGCTGAGGTGGGCTCATCAAAGAGCATGACCTTGGGATTCATACACAGACTGCGGGCAATGGCGACACGCTGTTGTTGGCCTCCTGAAAGCTGACCAGGGTATTTTCGAGCCTGCTCAGCGATATGCACCTTTTCGAGGTAATACATGGCCGTCTCCTCCGCCTCTTTCTTTGGGACCTTTCTCACCCAAATGGGCCCCAGGGCCAAATTTTCAACAATAGTGAGGTGCGGAAAGAGGTTGAAGTGTTGAAAGACCATGCCCACTTCAGCGCGGATTTTTTCAATATTCTTGATGTTATTGATCAACTCAATGCCGTCGACGATGATGCGGCCACGTTGATGTTCCTCCAGACGATTGATGCAACGGATCAAGGTGGATTTTCCGGAGCCTGAAGGGCCGCAGATCACGATACGTTCCTGTCTACTTACGGTGAGGTTGATGCCTTGAAGCACATGGAACTCACCGAACCATTTGTGCACATCGATGAATTCTATCATCGGTTCTTCAGATGCTTTCTTTTCAAGGTTCATTTCGTTTAATCCCCCCTTGACAATTCCCTTTCGAGCCTCCTGCTGTAGTTGGACATGGAGAAACACCCTAAGAAATAAAGGATGGCAATAAACACATAGGCCTCACGACTAAATCCCATCCATTCAGGATTGGAGAGCACGGACTGAGTCGTCTTGAGCAGGTCAAAAAGGGCAATGATCACCACAAGTGAGGTGTCCTTGAAGGCTGAAATGAGAATGCTTACCGTGGGTGGAATGATGATCTTCAAGGCCTGAGGCAAAATGACCAAACGCATGGTCAGATAATAGTTCAATCCCATGGACTCCGCCGCCTCATACTGTCCGCGTGACATGCCCTGCAAACCACCCCGGACCACCTCAGCAATATAAGCTGCAGTAAACAGGATAATGGCCGCCTGTGCCCTGAGAATCTTGTTGAAGGTGACCCCTTCCGGCAGAAAGAGTGGGAAGATGATGGAGGACATAAAGAGGAGACTGATCAGGGGTACGCCGCGGATCAGCTCGATATACACGATACACAGCACTTTGACACCAGGCATCTTGGATCGTCGCCCCAGCGCCAGGATAACCCCCAAAGGGTAGGCGGCGGTAAGACCGAAAACAGCGAGAAGAAGGGTGAGAGGCAGGCCGCCCCACTGGGTACTCTCTACGGAGGACAGTCCAAATATGCCCCCTTTCATGAGGAGGCCCATTGTGAAAAGCCCGATGATCCAGGCATAGGCCAGAGGTTTTTTCCAGTGGGTCCGGTCTCTGCTGTAAAAGAGGAGACCGAAAAGGATCATCATCGCGAGGAAAGGTCGCCACTGTTGTTCATAAGGATAGAAGCCGAAGAGAATA
>Ga0315274_10001978_pt1 | contig 31400 bp, 22 predicted proteins | sample YL17G02_20_MG_FD_203700 | JGI IMG/M metagenome (GOLD analysis project Ga0315274, IMG submission 203700) | Sediment microbial communities from Yellowstone Lake, YNP, Wyoming, USA - YL17G02_20 | ecosystem: Environmental > Aquatic > Freshwater > Lake > Sediment | place: USA: Wyoming | collected...
GATAGAGAATATAGACGTTCCAGACACAATACAGAGCGTGTTATTATCAAGGGTGGATAGGCTTAATGCAGAGACGAAGTATGTATTGCAGTGTGCATCAGTGATAGGTAGGCTATTCCGATACAGATTACTGGATCATATTGCACGCCATGAGCATGATCTGGAAGCGCACCTGACAGAGTTAGAGTCAAAGGACTTGATCAACGCAGAGCGGACAGTTCCAGAACTGGAGTATGCCTTCAAGCACGCACTTACACAGGAAGCGACGTATCAGAGTATATTAGAGCGTAAGCGTAAAGAATTTCACCTTCAGGTAGCGCAGGGGATAGAGAAGCTATATCAAGGACGTCTTGAGGAATATTATGAGGAGCTGGCAGAGCATTACTCCAAGAGCGATGAAGAGAAGGCGTTGGAGTATCTTATCAAGGCAGGGGATAAATCAAAGGCGATTTATGCCAATCAGCAGGCGATAGGTTACTATACCAGAGCTATGAATATTGCCAATCAGTTTCCAGAGAAAAGGGAGCAGAAGCTGTCTATACTTGAGGGTTTGGGTGATGTCTATGGTCTGATCGGCAAGTATGATGAAGCGATACAGATCTATGAATCCGCCCTTGAACACTCCAAAGATAATAAAAAAAGAGCTGATATTTACAGGAAGATAGCGAATGTATATGGATCGAAGCTTCAGCCCGATTTGGTGCTGAAATACGTAGATATTGCCATAGAGGAACTCGGTGAGGATACACATTCGGTTGAGATGGCGAGGATATATAATTTAGCTATGGGGATGTATAGCAATATTCCTTGGTCGGGTCATGACTATGACAAAGCTCTGGACTATGGTTTCAAAAGCCTGAGTATAGTTGAAGGGACAGAACATAAAAGGGAACTGGGATGGGTATACAGTAATGTGGGAGATATTTACGCAATTAAGGCTGATTACGACAATGCAATCCAGTATCAACAGAAGGCTCTTATCATAGCTCAGGAGATAGGTGATGTTGATCTATTGGGAGGAATACATTGGGAGATCGGTTGGATTTACCTCCGTAAAGCAGAAACAAACATTGATGATAAATGGGAAATGGCTGTTGAACACTTCAAAGAAAGTGTTGAACTATATAAGAAGTCAGGTAACATTCAGAACGTAGCAATGGGTTATATGTTTGTTGGGTATACTTATCATCGTGCTGCGAAAGATTATGAGTCAGCCATAAAATACTACAAGACGAGTATAGAAATAGATGAGGAGAGGAAGTTTCCCGTCGGTACAGGACATGCGTTTCTCCATCTTAGCGAGATATACAGGAATAAAGGCGAATCGGATGAAGTCATCAAATACGCTGAGGAAGCTCTACATATAGGCATGACTGTAGGACGCAATGATTCAATGATAGCACCGGGGGCTTGCCAAAAGCTTATTGAGGCATATTTGGCTAAAGGTGAGTTGGATAAAGCACTTTACTATATCAAAGAATCTGTGAATCTATTAATTAACCAGTCAAATAGCAACGCACTGGCTCAAACTCTGAGTTCTGCTGAGGATGTATACGAGAAGATGGGCAATAGTTCTGAATTTATCTCGTTCTGTCGAGAGATCATGGGAAAAAATGCAGAGAAGCTTAAAGGGATGAAGCTGACTCAGTGGTATCTGGAACCAAGAAAGCTCTCAGGACAGTTTACACAAACCAACTTCTTAGACGAATTTGATGTATCAGTTCTGAACCCAAGATGGCAGTGGATAGATCCTAAAGCTGACTGCCAATACGAACTCAACATAGAGTCATCACGGTTAGAGATTCGTGCCTCTTCTGACAGTGATTTATGGTGGACCAATCTCAATGCCCCTCGATTACTACAAGAAATTTCTGGTGACTTTGCTATTGAGACGAAAATGGCTCCTGCTGACGAAGAGATACCGACAGTGGGTGGTCTTTTAGTATGGAAGGACGAAAATAACTTCATCCGCCTTGAAAGAGGAATGCACGGAACGAACGAGATCGGATTATCCGGAAAAATAAATGGTGAATGGGGTCATTTCGGCAGAGGTATGTTAGTATCTGAGACTGTATATATGTGTATAGAAAGAATAGGTGATACATTATCGGCTTACTGCAGCAAAGATTGCGAGAACTGGCTGACATGCGGTGAGGTGAATTTCCCTGTTGACGATCCTATTCAAGTCGGCATTCACGCCATAGGCAGCACTGGTGCACGGGGAGGACCGACTGATACTGCTACAAGGTTTGACTATTTTCGAGTGCTGAAACCGGAATCATAAGATGGTTAATCTGTCTTAATCATGAGATAGCTTAACGCTGTCGGCATGATTGACAGAACCATCTACTGTGCAGAATATAAGGAAGGCACAGCGATCCTGTTCCGCAATTTCAAGCTATGTACAAAATAGGGAGAAAATCATAAAAATTAATCATTTAGTTGTGGGGCAATCTGCCAGATTGCCATTTTTTAGCAAACTAGCAGCTTGCTCTACTTTTAAGGAGATGTAAATGGTACCTTTGGCAATTAATGCTGAAAAAGTATCAGAAATATTAGAAGAATCCATCCGTCAAAAACTCAATGAGTCCGGATTTAAACGTGTGGTACTTGGGTTATCCGGGGGTATAGACTCCAGCACAGTAGCGTATCTGGTGAAACGTGCTTTGGGTGCTGAAAACGTCTTTGGGATAAACATGCCCTACCGTACAAGCAGTCAACAAAGCGCAGATGATGCCCAACTTGTGGCTAGCGGTCTGGGTATTAACTTCACGACTATTGAGATAACTGAAATGGTTGACGCATATTTTAATCGCTATCCAGACGCAAACCCGCTTCGGCGCGGAAATCTGATGGCTCGTGAGCGGATGGTTATACTTTACGATCAATCCTCTTTGCTGAAAGCTCTCGTCCTTGGATGCGGAAATAAGACAGAACTCTTGTTGGGTTATTGCACTTTGCACGGAGATACTGCCTGCGCTATGATTCCTCTTGGTGATCTTTACAAAACTCAGGTCAGGGCGTTGGCGAGATACCTTGGTGTTCCAGAAACGATTATCCAAAAAGTACCAACAGCCGATCTTTGGCCCGGGCAAACTGACGAGGATGAACTGGGGTTCGCTTATGAGGAAGTGGACAAACTGCTGTATTTCATGATAGAGAAAAAATATACTCTGGAAGAATTAAAGGAAATTGGGTTTTCAGAATCATTCATCAATGAGGTATCTGGTAAGATAAAAAAAGCTCAATACAAACGCTGTCTGCCAGCTATAACTCGTATTAACAGCATGTTTACGATTGAGTGTTAGGTGAAAAAATGAACGGAACGCTTTACGTGGTTAGTCTACCTATTGGCAACCTTGAGGACATCACTTTAAGGGCTTTGCGTATCCTGAAAGAAGTGAATCTCATCGCCGCTGAGGACACTCGCCACACGAGGAAACTCCTCAGCCACTATGACATTCACACTCCCATGATCAGCTATTTTGAGCATAACGAGACACAAAGGGACAGAACACTATTGAGTAAGCTGGAATCTGGTAGTAATATTGCGCTTGTATCTGATTCCGGAACACCGGCGATATCAGACCCCGGTTATACTATCATCAACGCCTGTATTGACGACGGCTTAACAATAATCACGATACCGGGCCCATCGTCTTTATTATCGGCATTAGTAGTTTCTGGTTTCCCGTTACACAATTTTACGTTTGAGGGATTTCTTGCACAAAAAAAATCAGGGCGTATAAAGAAACTGAAATCGCTCGTTAATGAAAAAAGGACGATGGCGTTCTTTGAATCCAAATATCGTCTCGTTAAGTTTCTCAATGATGTATTAGAGATTTTTGGGGATAGGGAGATCGTCGTTGCTAACGATATTACCAAAATGTTCGAGGAGATATACAGAGGATCGGTAAGCACCGCTATACAAAAATATTCTGAGACGGAGCCGAAAGGCGAATTCACTATTGTTGTGAGAGGCAATACAGAGTATGATACCGAAAACAGTTAATATAATTCTTATAATATATATATCGCTGGTTTTTTCTATGCTGATCGGATGGTTTATAGTTTATTATATCATCTTTCCGATGCCTAAGATAATCGATCTGGTCCCTGATTCAACAGTAGCTTACATTGACATCACTGATCTGGATAGCTCATTAGCAGCAGTTCAGGGGTCTGAGTTTGTGGATCGGGTTGCTAGATCACAATGGTGGGTGAACTTCAAATCATCCAGACTGTGGCTGGAACTCAGCCAAGATATAGCTGATTTACAGCAACTCGGTTTAGACCGTGAGACCATCATGAGGCTATTTGGAAAACACTCTATTGCGGCTTTCTACTTTAGTTCCGCTTCGGGTCAGCAGAACTTTAATTACCTATTGATCAGCGAATTGGATATGTTTACCAGACTCGTTATGGCTTCCGGGCAAATAGAGAGGATGATCTCGCCAGAATATGATCTTGTCAAAGAGAAATATAAGGGTATAAGACTGATTACAGTGAAAACTCCTGATCGGATATATATTTATGCTTTTGCTGGAAGGGCGGGTTTTCTAAGCTCAAATATATCTCTCGTAAAAGAAGCCATAGACATATACAAACAGGGCAGTCACGGGGTATCCGGTATACCCGAATTCAGTAAGCTTACGTCTGCTTTACCAGTGTCAGACACATCATTCTATATAAATGCCGTTAAGTTTCAGGAATCTGCTGAAGTATTACGAAGATACGACCTGAATCTGAATAGCCTATCACTAATCAGCAGGATTAGTTTGTGGGCAGGCGCTGTATACCATGAGGACGGGAAACTCAGGATTAACAATTACTTTTTATATCGGAAAGTATCTGAAGAGTATGTCAAATCGAACACTGATGCGAAAATTAATTTACCATTGCCAAATAACAGCCTTGCTTTCGTAATCCATAAGTCACTGAAACCTGAGTACCTTTTCAATTGGCTGGAAAGGAACGTAAGTTCCAGATTTGCCATAATCAGAAATGGGCTACTGCCGATAGTCCACGAAAGCATAGGGGAGGCAGTATTAGCACCGAATACCAGCGAATACCAGATAATACCACCCCTATTGTTTTTTATGCGGGTCAGGAATAATATCATAGCCGAAACTGCATTGAATGATTTCAAAACGTCCTTGAAGATGCAAAATCAGCAAATAGAATTCAGCGAGACTTTATACGACGGTGTAAGGATCAACTATTTAAGCTACCTGCCGGGGGTATCTCTGCCTGTTGGTATTGGTTATGCTTTTATTCAAAGCGATCTTCTGGTTCTGGCTACTGATATGTCCGCACTAAAGTCAATGGTAGACGTATTAAATGGCAAAACACGATCTATTATAGAACAGACTCAGTATCTTAACGTTATGACCCCTATCGGTGGAACGTCCGACAAAGTCGTCTATATAAAGCTGAAAGAACTGTATCCAATTGTTGAGCAAGTTGCAAAGCTTTACTTATATCAGAGCATGATTACAGGCAATCGCAAGGCTGAAAAACTCGCTGTAACTCTTGCTGACAATGCTTTCATATTGGAATCGTGGAATTATCTCGGTACAGTCTGGACTTCAGATGAAGATAAGATGAATCTAAAAATTACACTGTCTAAAACGGATTAAAGGATGAATATTATCAGCTTTCATCCCTCATCCTTCCGCCTTCATCCTTTATAATCGCTGTTGGTCAAAAACGAGCTTTACACGGGAGAAACTTTTGAGATATTCAGCGTCTCTATTCTATGCCTTCTATATAGAAGGTCAAAAGAGGTGAATTATCATGAAGTGCGCTGAAATAATGACAATAAATCCAAAGATGTGCGTTCCTGATGATGACATAGCCGTTGCCGCAGGTCTCATGTGGGATTTTGACTGCGGCGTTATTCCTGTTGTAAAGGACTCAGAAAGTAAAGAACTGGTTGGTATTATCACAGACAGAGATATTGCAATGCACGTTGTTAAACATGCTTATACACATCCCTGCGAAGTGAAGGTCAATGACTGTATGTCTACTAAAGTCATCTCCTGTCAATCGGAAGACCCGATAGAATCAGCTTTATCAGCAATGGGAGAATATCATATACGTCGTATTCCCGTTGTGGATCAGAATGGTTCATGTGTAGGGATCATTTCAGTAACTGATCTGCTGACACATGCAGAAGGTATGGAAGAACAGATTTTCTCTACCATGAAGCAGATCAGTTCTTCTTCTGTAGAAACCAGTGAAGAAGTGGCTGTTGAAGAAGAAAAATCCGAAAAAGAGATTACTGATGATTAAGTATTCCTCGCAGGTGATGAAAGAAAATAAAGTTCGGTTGATTTCTTCCGTGTATAAAGTTCGTTTCGACCAACAGCGATTATAAAGGATGAAGGATGAAGAATTAGGAATATTCATCCTTTAGATTGTGATTCAAAGATTTTTAACATGAAACAAGGGATTGACTGGAGGGATTTTTATGATTCAGAATCTGACAATAAAAAACTTCAAAACTCACAAGTCCATTGAGATGAGGGAACTGACTAACGTCAATATTCTGCTTGGCAAAAACAATTCTGGAAAAACGGCAGTGCTTGAGGCATTGTTTTTCCTTTCGATCCCTTTTAACCCTAGAGGTGTTTTAATTCGTTTGAACGATCTGCGTGGATATGGAACAGGTGAAGATTCTGGAGAGGTATGGGATTCACTATTCTATAACTGGGATTGCTCTCAGGAGATATGTATCGAGGCTAAAGAAATTCCTGACGAATCAAAGCTTATACCGACCATAGATGGGACAATTCAAAGGACTTTAAGTATTCGTCCAAAAATTGGCGACAAACGCCTTGCTTTATCCACTGACATTAGTGTTGTCGAATCTTCGGATTTGGCAAAAACTACGATAGGACTTTCATTTGAATTCAAACTATCTGATGAAGAAGCCATAAGACGTGAAGTGATTGAACCACTGAGTCAGATAATTTCATATCCGACTGACGATATGAAAAAAGGGCTGACAGCAGTTTTTGTTCCTGCAAGAAGTATATCTGATTATCAAAATGAATCTATACGTTTCAGCCAATTGGAGGTTGCGAATCGTCATAATGAAATCGTGGATGTACTCAAAATTCTTGATCCAAACCTTAGACGACTATTCGTTGTCGCCACAAAAAAAGGAAGTTTAATATATGGTGACATTGGTATAGATCGTCCTATGCCATTGCCACTTATGGGTGACGGAATGCTTCATGTGCTTTCTATCGCACTGGCAATGGTAAACAGTCAAAATGATTTAGTACTTATAGATGAAATTGAGAATGGTTTACATTATTCAGTTCTGACTGATGTGTGGCGTATGATTTTTCAAACCTCGCTGAAATTAAATACTCAGGTTTTTGTTGTGACACACAGCGATGAATGTGTCAAAGCCGCTTATGAAGCAGTAGAATCTTTGGAATGTTATGATAGCCTAAAACTCTATCGTTTTGACAGAATTAAAGATGGAACAAGAGTTGAAGATTATACAGCAAACGAATTATATTCTGCCATCACTTCAAATCAAGAGGTGCGTTAGTGGATAAAGAAATTGATATTCTTAGATCCAAACTGACTGAGTTGGGAAAAGAAAATGAGATCCTTAAGTCTAGATTGATTGAATTGCAAGAGAAAAAAATCGAAATCTGTAAATCCAAAATATTAATTGTTGAAGGAACTCATGAGCAAAATTTTTTCGAGAAATGGCTAGAAATGATTAACAGAGATGATATTCAGGTTATGCCCATTGGGGGGAAAACACGTCTTAAAAACGATTTTGTAATTCTTGTAAAACGACCAAATTTTGGTGATGTTACCAGTATATTAATTATTCGTGACGCCGATGATGATCCGAAATCCACTTTTGAATCTGTTTGTAATGTTTTAAGAAGCGTTCGAGTTACTGATGCTTTAAAGAATAAGGAAATCGTTCTGAAAATTCCAGAAAACACATGGACATTTACGAAGAACACAACCCCGAGAGTAGGCATTGCTATTTTGCCTGCTAAAGATCAAATGGGCGCATTAGAAGAATTATTGCTACAAACAGTTCCTGACGATCCAATGACATGTAAATCATATCAATTCATTGAAGATGCAATCATAACATTAAATGAAACAGGTTATCGTTGTCCACCACCTTCGTACCGCATTGGAAAGGCTAGAGTTCACGCTTTTCTAGCGACTTTTGAAGAACCTGACAGGAATCAAGGAATAGCGGCTAAGGTAGGTATATGGGATTTCCAACACAAGTCATTATACTCGTTGCGTACTATTCTTGAAGAGCTATAATTGGAGGTTTTTATGAAAAATGAAATGTCTGGCAGGGAAAGGCTACTAAGAGTCTTTCGACAGCAGGAAACTGACCGCATGCCGATATGGTTATGGGGCGTTGACCCGATGTTTAAGTCGGGTAGGCCATCGTGGGATCCGCTCTATGAACTCGTGGAAAAATACGAACTGGACATTATGAGAGGATGGTCCCCCAGACCTAAACCAGCGAGCAATCCCAATCCTCCACCACCGTCAGAAAGGATGCAGTCTGACCGCCTTGATATGTGGGAATATCACCATAAGATAAATACACCAAAGGGTGAACTCACACAGATATATTACGCCCCCAAGGATGGCAGTCCGGGATACGTTAGAAAAGATTACATAAAGACGGTTGAGGATGCCGAAAAATGGCTTTCATTACCGTATAATATTGTGGAACCAGAAATTGAAACGGAATCCTACTTTGAGCTATTGCAAAAGACAGGCGACCGTACTATACTCATGGTTGGCATCGGGGAAGCTATGTACTCCATAGAGGCGATGATGGGGTCTGAGACGTTTGGATTCTTTCTGATGGATGAGCGTGAGCTTCTCCACGAGATGATCAGGCGCAGTTACGAACAGATAGAGAACGTCGTCAAGTATTACCTCGCACACGACGTTGGCGATTATTACGGATGGGTCGGTCCTGAGCTTTGCATCCCACCGCTTGCGTCACCAAAGGATTTCCGTGAGTTCGTATTCAAATATGACAAGCCAATAATTGATCTGGTACACGATGCTGGCAAACTGACGTGGATTCACTGTCACGGTGACATGAAACCCGTGTTGCTTGATTTTGTCGAGATGGGTCTGGATTGCCTGAACCCTATTGAGCCTCCGCCGATCGGTGGGATAACTCTCGCAGAGGCAAAAAAGCTGATCAATGGCAGAATGACGCTTGATGGCGGTGTAGAGAACGGTGCTTTTGATCTGCTTGAGCCTGACGAGATGGAGAAGGTAGTTGAGGAAACCATCGCTATGGGCAAGCCGGGGGGATGCTACATATTCGGTCAGACGAGTGACCCAGGTACGTGGGTATCCCTTAATGAGAAACACATTGCGAATTTCAAGGCGTTTGTAGAGACAGCAGTACGGCTTGCTGATTATGATTAACAATTCAAAAAAATGAAAGGATCAAATTAATGATAGAGCATATTGTCTTATTGAAATTAAAAGAAGGCGTTGGAGAAGATAAAGCAAAAGCATTAATTGCTGGACTGAATGAACTTAAAAAAGCCATTCCGGGGATGCTTGATGTTTCAGGCGGATATAATAGCAGTCCTGAAGGTAAAAGCTCCGGCTTCAATTATGGTTTTATCGTAAAATTCAAGGATTCTGCCTCTCGTGATGGATACGTTCCGCATCCAGAGCATGTTAAGCTTGCTCAAACTCTTGTCCGTCCCATAGTTGATGATGTGATTGTATTTGATTACGAACATTAGAGGTTCTATCGCCAAGTTTGCTATGATAACGTACCGTAGTGGCACGCTGATGCGTGCCTCGTAATGCACAAATAATAAATGAAAACGGCATTAGAGGAGTTAAATATGTCCGAAATGACTATGCGCGAACGTATGCTTGCTCTGGTAAACGGGGATGCTCACGATCGTGTGCCTTTCGTGCAATATTCCGGGATCGGTGCATCAGATCAGGAAGTTTGGTCTGTCATCAGCAGAGAAAACATGGGCGTTCTGGTGTGGTGCGGGGTTCACAGCTTCGAGCATCCCAACTGCCGATTCGAGAGTGAAGAATTCGAGATTAATGGGCGCAGGGGAACACGCCGAAAATTGCATACACCAGACGGAACACTTACAGAAGAAAGGCTGAACGCCGCAATCGCTTCAGCTAGCTCAAAGCATTTCGTCACTGAGCCTGATGACTATAAGGTACTACTTAGCTACTTTCGAGACATCACCGTTCACAAAGATACCAAAGGATGGGAGGATACATACAAATGGCTTGGTGATGATGGCTTGCCGCACACTTCCATCGGTCGTACCCCTTATCAACAGCTATGGATCGAATGGGTCAGTATAGAGGATCTGGCACTTCATTTAGTGGATTGCCCGGAACTGATGGAGGAAGTTTTCTCTGCAATGTTTGAGGTACAGAAGGGGATTTTCCGTGTAATACGTGAAGTTGTAGACGAGTTACCCGTACCTTATTTAGATTTCGGTGACAACATAACCGCACCAATAATCGGTGAATCCAACTTCCGTAAGTATTGTCTCCCTTCATATCAAGGGCTGGCAGACGTACTCTCCGATTGCGATAGGGACGTCCTTATTGCTGTACACATGGATGGTGATCTGAAACCGCTTTGGAACGCTATCGGGGAATCACCTGTGCGCCTTCTGGACTCCATGTCACCGCCCCCGGACAATGACACGAGCGTTGCAGATGCGGCACGTTTGTGGCCAGAGATGCGGATATGCATCAACTTCCCATCGTCTATCCATTTGAAGGAACCAAAGGTTATCTATGATGTAACGACTGAAATTCTAAAACAGGGCGGCCATACTGGGCGCCTCCAGATACAGATATCGGAGAATTTACCGCCCAATGCGTGGAAACGAAGCTATCCACAAATCGTCAAAGCTATCCACGATTTCGGACCAGTGAACTAACATGCTTGCTCTTTGGAATTGAGTGTGTAAATGAAATTGCAAGTCTTTAAATCTCCCTTTTTCTTTCAAAAGGGGGGATTTAAAGACTCCAAATTGCTTATAGGAGTTTACTTATGAAAAAATCAATAATCTGTATTTTCCTTTTATTGTTTGTAAGCCTTATCGTGGTTGCGGCGTCGGAAAAGGATTACTCAATCACGTTGATGAAAGATTGGAAGGTCAAAAAAGCAGATGATACGAAGAAATTAGGGGATAAATTCTTTCGCACAGACTTTAATGACAAAGATTGGGAAGATGCTGAAATAAATGAAGAAGAACCTCAATATACCGATAAATTCGTCTTTTATCGTAGATGGGTTGATGTCCCTGCAACGTGGAAAGGCAAAAAAATTAGTATACTCTTTGGTGGAGTTGACGATGATGCTACTTTATATTTAAATGGACAAAATGTAGGGCAACATCAGGGATGGGATGAACCATTCAATTTTGATTTAACAAACGTGGTTCAATACGGTGATAAAAATCTGGTGGCAGTGCTTTGTGACAATAGCGGCGGTGATAACTGCGGCATATATGGATCAGTTTCTATCGCATTGTTAGATGAGCTTGCAAAGATAAAAGCCGCACAGGAAGCTAAATTGCGATCAGAAATAAAACAGAAAGAACCCGGTAGAAAGATCATATACGAAACGTACCGTAACAATAACTGGGAACTCTATATAGTAAACGCTGATGGCTCAAATCCGACTAATCTTACCCGTACTCCTGACAAGAATGAGCTATATCCTCACGTATCACCTGATGGTACTAAGGTTTGCTTTGTATCAGACGAAGGTGAAGGGGATTCCAAAGTCCGTAACGTTTATTACATGAACATTGACGGAACCAATCGTGTAAAAGTGGCAGATAATGCCCGTCAGGCATGTTGGAACCTTAATGGCAGTGCAATAGTATACCTAAAGGGTGAGTTCGATAAGTTCAACTACCTCGATTATGCAACCAAAGGTATATTTACTTACGATCTGAAAACAAAACAACACACACAGCATCCCAACAAGAATATTAATCACCTCTACAATATCTGTAGCTCACCTGATGGTAAATGGTACGTGGCAACGGTACACGGTGGAATGGGGTACGACCATGCGATCCTTGCTATTGAAGCCAATGGAACTAAAGTCTATAACCTTGAAATCCCAGGATGCCGACCGGATATAAGCCCTGATGGTAAGAGGATAGCATGGGGATCAAGTGACTGGGCATTGTCTATTGGAGACCTTGATCTAGTGTCTAATCCTCCGAAGGTCATAAATCGCCGTAACGTTGTTGAAAGCCCATCACCAATGAAAATTTACCACATTGACTGGTCACCTGATGGAAAATACGTGGCATTCAGCCGAGGACCGAAAAAGGAAACTATGGGTTTCGCTCCAGAGATAGTAGGAATCAAGGCGGATGGCTGGAATATCTGCGTAGCTGATGCTATGGGAATAAGTAATTGGATGCCTTTAACATCCGATGGAAATAGCAATAAGGAACCAGATTGGATCCCTGCAAAGGCGAGAAAGGGGAAATAATATTGGTGTAACTTTTTCAGAAGTAGGTCGGGTTGATAAACCCGACATTATGTTATAGATATTATGTTGGGTCTCGTTCCTCGACACCAACCTACAAATCTGACTGGTAATCTGACATTGACAATTCTCCAAATAATATCAAATAAGAGGTAATTAATATGGTGACAACATTACACAAGCTTATATCCCAAGAGATAAAGCAATTATCAGATCAACAATTGCAGGAAGTCCTTATGTTCATTGAATTCATCAATATGCGTGAGGATAAAGATTTCATAGACTATGTTAATAGACGTACGCAACAGGCACTAGATGAGCGTCAGCGTGGGGTAAAGTTCCATAGTTTGGAAGAACTACAGCAAGAGTTCAATAAGGCATAATTATGGAATACAGACTTGAATTCACAACAGCAGCAGAACGTGACCTGAAACATCTGCCTAGAAATATACAGCAGGATATATTATTCACCTACCTTCCTGCAATCCAAACTGATCCTTACGGATTAGGAACTCCGTTACACGGTACACTCAAGAGTGAACGGAGTTATCACTTCGGTCACAGACCAGAGTATCGAATAATCTGTTTCATCGAAGGTGAGTTAATAACTGTAACTATAATTGGAACAAGAGAAGGCATATACAAGCGTGCTAAAAGGCATAATCGCTGATTTAACCATTCAATTAATGGTTTTGATATTATTTGCTTTTTAGTTTACCCCATTTTGACGGTAACTTGCCATTTGAGGAGATGGCGAAAGACCAGCCTTCGGGAGTGTATTCTTCCACTGTCGAATAAATAGGATTCCAATTTGTCGTCGCTCCCCCTATGACATAAATCTTTCCATTCACTATGCTGGTGGATATGCCATATCTTGCTGTTGGCATATCGGCTTTCTTTGTCCACGTGTCTATCACTGGATCATATTCTTCTACTATGGAAAGACAATCCTCTCCTGCCCTACCCCCGATAGCATAGATTTTCCCATTCACCGTGCTGGTAGAGAGTCCACTTCTTGCTGTTGACATATCGGCTTTCTTTGCCCATGTGTCTGTCACTGGATCATATTCTTCTACTATGGAAAGACAACCCGCCCATCCTTCACCCCCTATAGCGTAAATTTTCCCACTCACCACACTGATGGAGAGTCCATATCTTGCCGTTGGCATATTGGCTTTCTTTATCCATTTGTCTGTTACCGGATCATATTCTTCCACTATCGAAAAAATGTTATTTCTGTCGTTACCTCCAATAGCATAAATTTTCCCATCCACTACGCTGGTGGATACATACATTTTTGCAGTGGACATATTGGTTTTCTTTGTCCAAGTGTCTGTTCCTGGGTCATATTCTTCCACTACTGCATAATAAACACCGTTGTTGTAACCCCCGATAGCATAAATCTTCCCATTCACTACACTGGTAGATAAGCAATATCTTGCCGTTGGCATATCGGTTTTCTTTATCCATATGTCCGTCATGGGATCATATTCCTCTATCGTTGAAATCATTCCCAGGGCATCTGGCGATCCACCAATGGCATAGATTTTCCCATTCACTACGCTGGTGGATAAGCAATATCTCGCTGTCGGCATATCAGCTTTCTTTATCCATTCTCCACCTTCTCCTTGTGAAGCCATGAAGAAGGCATTTTGCAGGTTTGGGTCTTTAGGTTCTTCGTCTTTGCCTTTATCCATCTTGCTTGATAGGATTGCTATGTTAGAAGTTTTCACTACATCAACAGGGATTTCTCCGACTTTCAACACCTTCGTCTCACTGGGAAGTATTGAACGTGCATAATCGCCGATCTGGCTGAACCATGACACATACGGATTAAGGCTCATAACTGTGATTATAAGACCCGTTGCTAATGATAAACCCCACGGCAATCCTTTCATTGTTGATACAGGATTTATCTTTATACGCTTAACCGCCTCAACAATTCGGAACGTAAACGTCACCTGTAGCTTTTGCTGACTGAAAGTTTCACCCATCATGACAAGTGCCTCCTCTCTCAATTGTATGCGCGCCCTGCTGAGTCTTTGCCTGACGGCTGTTGGAGAAGTCCCAATAGCTCTTGCGATTTCAACGCTGTCCATTCCGCCAAGATAATAGAGCGTCAATACTTCACGATATTTTTCTGGTAATGAATCTAATGTATCACGAAGGGACTCGTTTACAAGATTTTCATGGTAAGCATTCATGGAAGGAGTCTCCAGTTTTTCCTGTTCCTGATCTTCGATAAAGTTGGAATCTGGACGTTTGGATTGCGCTCTGAACCAATTTTTGCAGTTATTATAGGCGATGCTGTAAAGCCACCAGACGAAACTGTCCCAATGCCTTAGTTTTCGTAGATCACGGTAAGCCTCAAGGAAAACGTCCTGTGTTATGTCCTGCGCATCGTGAAAGTTTTGTACTTTGGAGTAGATAAGGGCAAAGATGCTGGCTTTATATTTGTCCACCAGCAATCCGAAGGCTTCTGGCTCACCATTAAGGCATTTATCTAGGATCTTTCCATCTTCTGTTCGCATTTCACCACCCCGATCTTAATCATCCTTCTTCATCTTTCATCCTTTTTTATAATCCCTTCATGATATAAGGCACATCAAACGCTAAAAGTGTGACAGGGCAAAAAAATAATTGTTGATCGTAATGAAAACAGGTCTATAAGTCTATGGGTTTATAGGTCTATAGGTTTGTAATATAGACCCATAGACTTATTGACCTATAGACTTTTCTTCAAATTCGTGCAATTCGTTAATCAGTGAAATTCGTGTTTAAATTCTTTTTCTGAATGTCTATAGCTTCTTGAAAGATTAGTATAAATATGAGATAATGAAAGCGTAAATTTTTGGTTGTATTTACTATACAACAATTTAGGGCAATTTTCAAATCAATTTAACCAAGCATAAGAATCTTGTCTGCGGCGTTTAATGGCATGTTATATGCTAAAATGTGATAACAATGTGGAGTGCGCAAGCCATGCTTGCGCATTGCTGAAGCATCTGTAAGGAGTTACCAATTGACATCACTTCGTAATTGTAAACTATATTTTATATTCTTTATTGCATGTTTGATTATATCATTCGCATCTTGCGAAAAGAAAACCGATTTTACTCCAACAATCATAAAGACGAGTGCAGGAAAAGAGATGGCTCAGATCCCCGGCGGTTGGTTTGAAATGGGCAGTAAAAAGAAAAATGAATTACCCATTCATAAAATATGGGTAGATTCCTTCCTTATGGATAGATGTGAAGTAACTCAAGAAGAATACGAAAAACTAATAGCTGGCAATCCATCCCATTTCAAGGGTCCCAAGAATCCTGTGGAACAGGTAAGCTGGTCGAATGCGGTTCTGTATTGTAATGCCCGCTCACGCAGTGAGGGTTTTAAGCCATGCTATAACGAGGAAACCGGGAAATGCGATTTTTCAGCAAATGGATATCGCCTTCCCACTGAAGCGGAATGGGAATATGCCTGCCGATCCGGAACTAAAACAGATTATTTCTTTGGTCGTGAGGCAAGCAAATTGAGAGATTACGCCTGGTACACTGACAATTCTATGAATAAAACACAACCAGTGGGGCAAAAGAAACCAAACCAATGGGAAATTTATGATATGTATGGAAACGTGGCAGAATGGTGTAATGACGTTTACAGTGAAAATTACTACGCAAACAGCCCTGAAAAGAATCCTCAAGGTCCAGCCAAAGGGAAGAAATACGTTCTGAGAGGTGGTTCGTGGAGTTCTAGCGCAGAAAGCTGTAGATCACCCTATCGTGTAGGTGAAGACCCCGGCTTTCAGGATGCGTGCTTTTCCCGTGATGACATAGGTTTCCGCTGCGTAAGAATGGCGATAAAAAGCACTTCTATGGATACGGGAAAACCCAATATTCTGTATGCCAGTTTAAGTCCCATTATTCAGCATCAGACACCCGATAAATTAAAAACAGGATTTGTATACAGCGACATTTACCTCAAGCATAAAACGGGGCCACAACACCCGGAACGCCCGGAGAGATTAACGGCGATAGTCGCTGGTTTGGGGAAAAAACTATCAGATGAGAATTCAAAACTACAATTGATGTCTCCAAAACCTTTTTCGGAGACGCTGGAATGGCTGATGACTATTCATTCGCCTGAATACGTTGAACGGGTTAAGAAAAGCTGTCAGGATAGAGAGGAATATATGGATTCCATAGATACCCCAATATCACCAGAATCATACGAAGTAGCTGTAATGGCTGTTGGCGGGGTGCTATCGGGAATAGACGGCGTTATGGAAGGAAACGTTAAGAACGCCTTTTGTGCTGTTCGTCCTCCCGGTCATCATGCGCTGAAGGATAGGGCAATGGGCTTTTGCATATTTAATAACGTTGCCATCGGTACACGTTATATTCAGAAGAAATACGGATTATCAAAAGTGCTTATCGTGGATTGGGACGTTCATCATGGTAATGGCACTCAGGATGATTTCTATGACGATCCAACAGTTTTGTATTTCTCAACTCATCGTTCTCCTTTTTATCCCGGAACAGGGTACGCTGATGAAAAAGGAATTGGGAAAGGCTTGGGCTACACTATTAACGTACCAATGACTGCTGGCAGTGGGGATGAGAACTATAAAAAAGCTTTTGAAGATATATTGAAACCCAGAGCGATTGAGTTTGATCCTGATTTCGTTCTTGTATCGGCTGGGTTTGACTCACATAAAGACGATCCACTTGGCGGGATGAACGTCACTGCCGATGGTTTTGCAGAAATGACAAAAATCGTTAAAGGCATAGCGGAAAAATGCTGTGATGGTCGTCTTGTCTCTATACTGGAGGGTGGGTACAGCCTTGATGGTCTAGCAGAATCAGTAGATGCCCACGTTTCGATTCTTATGAACTAAAGCAATAAATTTTAATTAGCCACAGAAACACACTGAATAACACAGAAAAAATTCCGTGTGTTTCCGTGTTATTCAGAGGCTAAATTCCTATTCCTGAATTTGAATAATGTTATTTCATAGCTGGTATTTTTTAATTTTCTTTACAATCGTATACTCAGTCTACCTTCCATTAAGAGGGACGAGATTCTATCTTTATTGGCTTTTAGTAGCCTCTTACTTCTTTTATGGATGGTGGAACCCGCTTTATCTCCTCATTATTACTTACTCCACAACAGTTAATTACTATTCAGTGGCATTGATGCAAAAAAGCCAGCACAGAAAATTCTGGCTTATTTTCAGCATTATCAATAGCCTTTCACTTCTGGGTTTCTTTAAGTATTGTATTTTTGCGGCTGACAGCTTAAACACTCTTCTTTCTTTGCTGAATCTGCACGTAAACATAGCGAAACCGAATTGGTTGTTTCCCGTTGGAATATCATTTTACACCTTTCGTGCAATGAGCTATACAATAGATTACTATAGGGGTTATATCAAAAAAGAGCCGAGTTTTATACGATTTGCCACTTTCATTTCATTTTTCCCACAACTGATTGCAGGGCCAATTTCAAGGGCATCGGATATGCTTCCACAACTTACCGGGAAACCTGAAATTCGCAAGGAAAATATAACCGATGGTCTTTCTTTATTTGTTGTAGGTCTTTTCAAAAAGGTAGCTCTGGCAGACTATTTAGCCCTTTACGTTGGTAAGGTTTATGGCGCTCCAGGTCTATCTGATGGCACATCCTTAATATTCGCCACTTTCGCCTTTGGATGGCAGATTTACTTTGACTTTAGCGGATACACCGACATGGCAAGGGGTATAGCAAGGATGATGGGCTTCAATCTCAGGCTTAATTTCAACAATCCATATCTTGCGACCAGTCTTGGGGATTTCTGGAATAGGTGGCACATCAGTCTTTCATCGTGGTTCAAGGATTACGTATACATTCCATTGGGCGGAAACCGAAAAGGCAAGTTCAATACTTACAGGAATATGTTTATAACAATGGTGATCTCCGGGTTCTGGCACGGTGCGGCGTGGACGTTTATCATCTGGGGTGTATTGCACGCTCTGGGTAGATTTGTGACGAGAGAGCTTGAAAGATCAGCTTTTTATAACGATAAAATACCAAAGATTGTGAAGCAAATCTACGTTTTTATCTTCGTTAGTTTTGCATGGATATTCTTCCGTGCGCAAAGTATTGGTGATGCATTTCTGATTGTTAAAAAGATATTTACGTCAGGGTTTACAAATCCAGCCTTCCCGATGGTTGCGCTATTCTTCTGTCTCATCATCTGGATATATCAATTATTGTATGAATCAAGTCTTAATGGTTTACTTGCAAAATTGTCTGTATTTAGTCATTCCCGTGAAAACGGAGATCCATCGGTAGGGACAGGTTTGAAACCTGTTCCTACATTCCTGATGATATTTAGCAGGTTCAATGTATCATTAAAAGTAATTGTTGTTATTTTGATGATCCTTTACATGGTGATATTCACCACTTCAGGAAATGAAGCCTTTATTTACTTTCAGTTCTAATTCAGTCAGATTATCATTGAGAAGCTGGATATCCGTTTTGGTTATTCTCTTACTGTTCTTATCTCTGTTTCCAGTTATATGGCGGGTATGGGAGAATTTTAATCCATCAGATGACTATCGCATACCTTATGAATTGAGCAGTGATTACTGGATGTTCGCTCGATGGAGCAAGTATGCAAGTTCTAATTATCCGATTCTTATGATCGGGGATTCGGTTGTCTGGGGGCAATATGTGACGATGCAAGAAACGCTTCCATATTATCTGAATGAATTTATAAATAAGGGTCAAAAATCCCCCCTTCCACCCTTTTCAAGGGGGAGTATAAAGTTTCCCCCTTTTGAAAGGGGGATAAAGGGGGATTTAAAAGGTAATATATTCGCCAATCTTGGAATGGACGGCATACATCCAGCGGCGATGCTTGGTTTGGTGAAATATTATGGCAAATCCATTTCAAATAAAGGTGTTATTCTGCACCTTAACCCTTTATGGATGAGTTCAAAAAAGCATGATTTGAGCGACACGGATGAATTTCGATTCAACCACCCAAGATTAGTGCCTCAGTTCTATCCCAAAATTCCTTCCTACAAAGCGAAATTTCCTCAGAGATTTGGCATTGTTGTTGAAAGAGGCAATCCATTTTCCAGTTGGGTAAACCACGTAAGGCTTAACTACTACGAGAATATGGATATAGGCAACTGGACGATGCAGTATCCTTACAGAAACCCTTTCAGTGCAATTACTTTCCAGATACCATCTTCAGAGAATAAACCTCACAGCGACCCGATAAGCTGGATGGAAAGGGGAATGACAAAACAGGATTTCCCCTGGGTATTGGCGGATGAGTCGTTCCAATGGAGTTCCTTCAAGAAAGTTATAAAGTTGTTACAAGCGAGAAAGAACAAAGTATTCGTCATCATCGGACCTTTTAACCCATACATTTTGACAAACGAAAGCCTGAATCGCTACAAAGCAATGAAAAAAGATATGGAAAACTGGCTTAAAGACGAAGGCATAAGCTACGCATCAATTTCCGATCTTCCAAGCGAATACTACGCCGATGCAAGCCATCCTTTGAAGGATGGATACGCTAAGATAGCTAAAGAATTATTTGAGTCAGAACTGTTTATAAAATGGATGAAGGGATTGAAGACGGGCTGATAAGGTTGGAATGTGGCTTGACAGTATTCTCAATAGCAAAGGGTAATGAGAATTGAAAGTGAATACATTGTTAAAAACAGCTTGGATTGTATGTTTCGTATGCCTATCTTTAAGCTTCGTTTATGCTGAAGATGCAAAGTATGGCGTTTATCAATTGGGTGAGATTTCTGTCACACCCGGGAAATTTTCTATTGATGATAGTGCGCCATCACTGTATCTCATACCGAAGTCTCAGATGGATAAGCTTCCCCTTATAGACAATGATGTATACAGGGCGGTTCAGACTTTCCCCGGAGTCGTAGCCGATGACTACAGCGCAAGATTCTCTCTGCGTGGTGGTGATAGAAATGAAACTGTCATCAAGCTTGATGGAATGGAGCTTTACGATCCGTATCATCTTCAGGATTTCGGTGGTGCTATATCAACAATAGACCTTGGTATCGTCAAACGTGCCGACCTTCTTATGGGAGGATTCCCTGCTGAATTCGGTGATGCTATGTCGGGAGTTTTTGACATTATATCAGGCGGCGGCACGAGAGACAAACTTGGTGGTGATGTTGGCATTAGTTTGCTAAATACACATGCAATATTTGATACTCCTGTTCTCGGCGGATCATGGTTGATGTCAGCAAGGCGGGGATACATTGACCTTTTGATGGGTTTAATTCAATCCGAAGAAGTCTTTCGACCGCAGTATTACGATATTTACAGCAAAATGACTCGTAATGTGTCACCAAATGACAAAATTTCTGCGCACGTACTCTATGCTGGTGATTCCGACGAGATTGACCAAATAGGTGTTGATAATGATATAAAATCAAAATACTGGAACGGTATGCTCTGGACGAAATGGAATCATCTGATGGGTGAAAAAAGCTTCTTGGATTCTTACGTTTTCATGGGCAAAGCTGGCAGAGATAAGCACGAAGGTGTTGACGGTATAGATAAAAGATCAATGTCTTACATAGGATTGAAAAGTGATTTCACTCATCGCATTGGTGAGCAGAATACTCTTAAATCGGGATTACGCTGGCAGTCGGCACAAGCTGATTATGATTACTTCCTGCGAGAAGATGAAGCGATAACATCCATAAACACAGAACTTAGCGGCTGGGATATGAATGGCTACGCTCAGGATGAGTGGCGTATAGGTAGGCATCTTGGAGGCAACTTTGGACTGAGGTTTACATACCAGAGTAACGGAGAATATTTTAGTGTTATGCCGAGATTTGCCGTAGCTGTGAAGCCTATCCAAAGCCTGACGCTCAGAAGTGCTTACGGAAAATACGATCAGCCTGTCTCGGTTACAAATATTCCAGTAGAGGAAGGCATAGATGAAACATGCCCTCCAGAAAAAGCAACCCATTACGTTCTCTCTGCTGAATACTCACCAGAAGTTAATTGGTTGATAAAAACAGAGGCTTATTACAAAACCTTTGATGATCTTGTTGGGCGAATAAAGGACTATGGCAGAAAAGAAAAATTATTTATATCTTCCAAATCTGGTATTGCTAAGGGGATTGAGTTATACATTCGCCAGTCACCTCTCCCTCGTTTTTCATGGGGGGCTGGGTATGCGTTATCAAAATCTGATGTAGAGACTGACTTTGGAAAGGTTCCCAGAAACTATGATCGAAGGCATTCCATCACTTTGAATGCGGATTATGCCCTTTTAGTAGATGGCTGGATAAACGTTACTTGGCGATACCATTCTGGAGACCCATATACGCAAGCATGGTATGAAAAAGTGTATAATGGGACTTCATACGAATGGCAAAAAATGTATGGAGCCATAAACGGAAAGCGATACCCACCTTATAGTAGCCTTGACGTACGCTTATCGAAGAACTTTCAATTCAGAAAATGGAGTCTGAGCGTTTACCTGCAAATAATGAACCTATACAACCGAAAGAACGTTCAGGAGTATTCTTTCGAGGAAATGACTGATGCAGAAGGCAACGTTTACTATCAAAGGGTAACGGAGAGATTTTTGCCGATTTTACCTGCCTTTGGTGTAAGCGCACAGTTTTAAGATTATTTTCACTAATAGTAAACCAAACTATGTAGTGCTGAAATATGACTCCAGCACTACATACCATATTAATCATCGTTACCTTCGGCAAATTAATGCTGCGAAGGCAGGAATTGGTCCCAAAAGACCCGGTGGATTCTGTCTCCCAAAGGAGACGGATATGTCCTTTTTCAAGGAAAAGCCAAAAGATCCTTGACAAACTCTTTCATAGGTGTCCAATATGTTATTTTATGGTGCAATCAATCCAAGACCAGTAAGAAGCAGTAGCATCGCAATGAGGATACACCAAAGCCATATTGGGCCAAACATTCTAACGGCTTGCTTGTAGGCAACATATTGCTCGTGGTATCTAATACCCATATCATTTCTTTCTTCACTAAGCGATAGCGCAAAATTTATAGCAAATACGACAGGAAACATCAAGAGTCCATCCGGGTTTCTTGTCACCAGTGCCAATCCCAGGGTAATCCAAATGATCCCGGTATAGATGGGATGTCTGAAATACCGATAAACGCCCGATGTTAACAGTCCTTCCTTAATGTCTTGCATACCAATGGCTTTTCTTTGCCTTAGGGTGATGAGGGAAAGGACAATGCCAGCGCATATCAATACAGAACCCATCACAGCGAAACCGACACAGACACTTCGATATTCCAGCCAATCAGGGTGATGATTGCCGCTTCCAGCAGACGGTAGAACCACAACGAGATAGCAAAGGGATTGGTACACTATCACGATCGCTATATTGGAGATTTTGCTTTCGGGAAGCCTTTTATATCGGCTGCGGTGTCTGAGGATATGCCAGCAAACAAATACTACTGTCCCCAACATACCAATCAGGATAAATCTAATTGTCCACATTTGATTCACCTCACATCAACGGCACTAATTAAAATTCAGTAGCTTTTTCTACCCGCTTTGTGCCCTATGACTGTTAATATTCTACCAAACTTGCGCTGATGGATCAACAAAAAACGTCAGCTTTCCGACTATTTCTCCTCTTTAAGGCGGACTCCGTCCCGACTCCCTTTCCATTCTTTATTCTCCTCTCGTTTAAGAATCTACACTCCATAAGTTTCCGTTACATTTGCTATGATGTGCATCAGGGTCATGAACTTCAGGATGTGCCCCCAAATATTACCAGTTCCACGTTTGTAAACATGCTTCATCTTGAATAGCTCTTTCATATGTGAGAATAATCGTTCTATCTTCGTTCGCATATCATTATCTATCCTGTTTTTTAGCTAAATTACCCAGTATTGACGGGCATTCGTCCGTCCTTCTGGGATCACCAGGTTCAGCTTTCCATTTCGGATGAAGTGTAGGTGAATTCCAAAGAATATCTGTCAGAATCCCCTGTAATTACTGGGTTTCTGTAATTATTGCTGAAGCTCTAATGTTTTATGATACTTCATATAGAGTAAACTGCTAGTGTGCTATAAAAAAGCAATCTGGCAGATTGCTCTACAATATAAAAAAGCAAATTTGGTTGCCACTAATGAGAGACATTTGTCTCAAGTCTTTTTATTTTCAGCCTTTTTATAACCTTCACGACTTCCCACCAGAGAGTTGATACCATCGCCAATACTATTGCCATCAACATTTGATTTAGATGTAACGGAGTGGTCTTTGCAATATTATTGACAAATGGAGCATATACTATTAGCCCTAATCCTATTAATATTCCAAGATTAACAAATACCCGTACTTTATCTTTTAACTTGAATATCGTTAATAATCTAAAATCAATCACTGACTGATTAACGTATACAAGCAATATATTAGCTAATATCAAGACCGTTAGAGCGAGGGTACGTGCTATATTAACCTCCCACCCAGCATTGATTCCATACACGTAACCACCAAAGGCGGCGGCAAAGATCGCTAAACCCTGTAGAATTGCTTTGACCAATAGATCAATTGTAATCAACGGGGATTTTGGCGGGCGCGGCTTTCTTTTCATTATGTCTTTTTCTGCCACCTGACGTTCAAACACGATAGAGCATGTAGGGTCAATGATTAGTTCCAGTAAAACAACGTGAATAGGGAGCAAAAGCAACGGCAAATGCAGTAACGGCGTTAATAAAGCGATTAAGGCTATCGGTATGTGAATGACAAAAACGTATACTATAGCTTTTTTGATGTTATCGTATATTCTACGCCCATCTTTAACCGTATTCACTATGGTCTCAAAATTATCATCGAGTAAAATCATATCGGCGGCTTCTTTTGCTACACCTGTTCCTCTTTTACCCATAGCGATACCAATATCGGAATACTTCAAAGCAGGTGCGTCATTGACGCCATCACCTGTCATAGCGACTACTTCTCCACTATCCTTTAGAGCTTTTACGATATGCATTTTGTGCTTTGGAATCACACGAGCAAAGATATTGGTAGTTTTCAGCCTTGATTTTAGTTCGTCATCAGACATACTGTCTAATTCTTTTCCGGTTATCACGTTATCGCTGTCCGGGATGCCTATCTTTTTTGCTATTGATCTGGCTGTAGTGCCATTGTCCCCGGTGATCATTACGACTCGGACCCCAGCATTATTACAGACTTTGACAGCATCTGGCACTACTTCACGAGGTGGATCAGCCAACCCTATCAGCCCGAGTAAATCCATTTTGTTATCTTTAAGGTTCTGTGGTATAGACTGCATTTCTCTGCGATTTGAAACAGCAATTACCCGGAAACCTTTCACTGCCAATCTTTCCTGCTCAAATCTCAATTGCTCTAGTTCACTTTCACTAAGGTTGCATAATGGGAAAATACTCTCAGGGGAACCTTTAGCGGCTAATGCTGATGCACCATCTATTTTCCATACATGCCCCATCATCTTTGCTTCAAGGCTAAATGGATACTCAAATAAAAGCTCATTTGAAAACAAGGTTTCCTTACTTATATCTTTTGAATACACAGATTCTAATATAGCTTTTTCCATTGGATCATACGGGTCTGGTTCGCAGCCAAGCCCTGCCCAATATAAAAGTTCCTTCTCAGAAGTTTTACCAAAGCCATATACTTCCTGAACTGTCATCTGGTTTTTCGTCAACGTTCCGGTTTTGTCAACACACAGCACCGATACTGCGCCTAATGTTTCCACAGAGGGTATGCGTCTTATAAGGGAGTTCTTTTTTGCTAATCGCCATGCCCCCATCGCTAAAAAAACTGTCAGGATCACAGGGAGTTCCTCCGGGATCATTGCCATTGCCAGCGTTACACCCGATAGTATACTATCAATGACGTCTTTGCTGTGAACCAAAGTAACCAGAAAAACAGCAGTAAACATGGCTAATCCAACAAATGCGCTTATTTTTACTAATTGCCTGATCTGTTTTTCTAATGGTGTAGGACGTTCAGGCACCGACATAATGTCAAGACCGATTTTACCATATTCTGTTTTTAATCCAATGCTCGTAACTTTTATAATTGAGCTACCCTGAGTTACAGTAGTACCTGCATAACAGCGATCTTTACGCCAATGTGAATCTTTTTCTTCATCATCCAGTTGATTTTTTTTCCATACGACGTCTGATTCACCTGTTAATGTGGATTCATCAATGCCCAGATCGCGCATTTCTATGATCTCTCCATCAGCAGGGATTTTTTCTCCTTCCTCAATTACCATCAAATCTCCAACAGTTAGCTCTTTGCTGTCAATATTCTCGATCCTGCTGTTTCTTATGACTCTAATACGGGGTGAAGATAAGTCCTTCAGTGCTTGTAGAGTTTTATCGGTTCTCCATTCCTGAAAAATGTTTATACTTGATATAAACAAAACAAAGTAAAGCATTATAATACCATCTTTTGGCTCTCCAAGGATAAAATATAATAAAGCGGTACAGAATAGGAGTAAGAACATTGGTTCCTTGCCGATTATGATGATTTTTTTAAGCAAGGTATCCTTTTTTTCTGGTACTAACTCATTTTTTCCATGAATAGCCTGTAGTTTCTTTACTTCTTCAATAGATAATCCGGTATAATCGCCATCAAATCCGTTAAAATTTGCCATCTTTATTCCCCAGAAATTTGTATAAAAAAATACCTGTGGGACTATAATATAAGTTATAGTCCCACAGGTATTTTTTCCTGCTGCTGTTTATATCAGCCCAGCCCCATACGTTTTACCAGCGTATCGCCTGCTCTATTTAGCGGGGATGGTTACTATATTGTTTTCGGGAAGTTTATTATTGATTTAATTTACGCCTTTATAACCAAACCCTACTTTAATTATATAACATGACATGATTCTATGTCAATAAAAAACGGCAAAGAATGATAAGAAATATGTAGTCACGGATAGAAGAAAAGATGCAGGATACAAGATGAACACAATATTCTGCATCTTGTATCTTCTTCAATCCGTGAAAATCCGTGTTTCATCGGTGGCTTAATATAATATTACCAGAAAATTGAATCAGATTCTTCCATCTTATCTGCATTGAAAAGTTTATACAGATATGAGATAATAGTTGTAGGTTAGCAATTATAAGAACAAAAATTAAACCCAGAATGATTTAATATGATTTACTTAACTCGACAGGAACAGAGAATTGTGATATTGTTGTGCGCTTTAATGCTGTTAAGTATAGGCATACTGATAGTAAAGCGCTTTCAGCCCGGATGGTTTCTTCGTGCCTCTATGGGTGCGCCAGATTTTGATGCAAGACAGACACCGCCGCAACTTAAACTCCAACCCCCTACACAAGCAGAACAATCAACAAGCCAGAAGAAAACTGAGCCATTGCCTGTGAAAGATACCACCCAAACTTCCCAACAGCAACAATCGTCTCAGTCATCAACACCCGGTGATAAGCCACAATCTATTGATGGTAAGATCAATATTAACACTGCGGATACGGTGGAATTGGAAAAACTCCCTGGTATAGGTCCAAAAAAAGCTCAGAGCATAATTGATTATCGTACTAAAAATGGTAAATTTTCAAGTGTTGACGATCTCCTCAATGTAGAGGGGATAGGTGAGAAAACGCTAGAGAAAATCAGAAACTCCGCCATAGTAGGTGATAAGAAATAAACTATTATGGAAAATTATAGTATATACCGTCGTTTAAGAGCGCCATTACTTGGAGCTATACTTATACCACTAAACTGCTACTGGGTCGTTAAAAGTGAGATTGTTATTGCCTCAATACACGCTACTGTGCTATCTATATTCTTTAATGCGATATTTACCATCCTCATACTTTCATTACTGAACAACCTCATTGGAAAGTTTTCCAAGAAAAATCTAGCATCCCAGGAGATGCTCGTTATATACGTTATGCTGACTGTAGCAACAGGGCTTTTCGGCATAGACATGATGACTTTACTCGTCCCGATCATGGGACATTCTACGTGGTTTGCTACCCCTGAAAATGAGTGGAAAGAGCTTTTCTCTTCGTACATACCAAAAGACCTTGTAGTTACAGATATGAAAGTTCTCAAGGGTTATTACGAGGGTGAATCGTCATTTTGGAAAATAGAGAACCTGAGAGTATGGATACGCCCAATCGGTCTATGGCTGGTGTTTATATTGTCGCTTTTTATGACGACGCTTTTCATAAACGTCATTCTTAGAAAAGGTTGGGTTGAGCATGAAAAACTGAGCTATCCTGTGATCCAATTGCCGATGGAAATGTCATCAGGAAAATTTTATAAAAATAAGATGGTATGGATTGGCTTTGGGTTAGCTTTTACGCTTGACCTTCTTGCAGGGCTTCACGTGCTTTTTCCCGCCGTGCCTGCACCGAGGGTAAAGTGGTACAACCTTGCGCCGTTCTTCAACTCCAGACCATGGAATGCCATAGATTGGCTCCCAATACACTTCTATCCATTCGTCACTGGCTTGGGATATATGATGCCGTTGGAACTTTCGTTCTCGCTGTGGTTCTTTTATCTTTTCTGGAAGTTACAGCTTGTATTTGCCAGTGCAGTCGGCTGGCGGATAGAGGGCATGTATTTAAGCTGGGAGAAAGGTGGGGCTTGGCTTGGTCTGGGAATAACTGTTCTCTGGATAAGCAGAAAGACGATAAAGGAAACAATCGTCAACGCTATACGGGGTAAACCAAAAGATAAATCAGAACCCATAGGCTACAGGACTGCCGTTCTGGGAGCCATTTTGGGTTTTGCTGTGATGATTGTGTTCTGGGCATACTTTGGTGTTAGCCCTTATGCCGCTATTGTGTTTTTCGCTATCTATCTGATATTCTCGATCACTGCTACGAGGATGAGAGCGGAACTCGGGCCGCCAACGCATGAACTGCACTTCGTTGGTCCCGATAAGCTCATGACAGCGATAGTCGGAAGCAAGCATTTCTCACCAGAAACTTTGTCAGGTTTTGCGCTTCTTTACTGGACTAACTACGGGTACAGGTGCCATCCAATGCCACACCAGCTTGAAGGGTTTAAGATAGCGGAACAGGCTAAGATCAAACCAGGTCTGATCTTTAAAGTTGAGACTGTTGCTCTGGTTATAGGTGCGGTATCAGCTTTTCTCGTTCTTTTATCGCTTTTTTACAAGTACGGCGCGGTTGCGGGCGTACATGGCGGGTCGCTTGGCCCCGGATGGGAGACTTACGGCAGATTGTCAACCTTACTTACCAGTCAGGAACTCCCTGACATGGCAGTGATCGGTCAGACTGCGTTTGGACTTGTTTTCACCGTATTTTTGATGATAATGAGAAGGACGTTCCTGTGGTGGCGATTGCATCCGGTGGGATTTGCAGTTGCAAGCGGGTGGAGCATAAGCTGGATGTGGTTCTCTATATTTCTTGGCTGGCTTTGCAAAGGAATAATACTGAGACTGGGCGGTCTTAAGTCACACCAAAAAGCAGTTCCCTTCTTTCTTGGGATGATACTGGGACAACTAACAATCGGTAGTATATGGTCAATCGTTGGGTTAATTATGGGAAGAGGAATTTACAGTTTCTTTGTCTGATCGTTTATACCTTGAATCATCAAAGAGTTTGTGTTATATTAAGTAGTAAATAATACGAGTTTTTCACTTATGGAATTATAAACTGTCCTTTCGTGTAAAAGTTCTTGTGTATTCACGAATTAAACACCTCAATATATTGTGGTATATGATCCAAAATCTTACCTTAGTGTAAAAAGGAAAGATATTTTATCGTTTTTTTATGGTTTTTTATTGACATAATCACTAAATTTCAGTAATTTATGCTAAAAAACGGGAAAATATCTCGAAATTAGTTTTTGCCCTTCAATTTTACACGAAAGGACAGTTTAAAGGCTACTATTGTTTTATATCTGGTCACTTTGTACGTCTTCATTCTTACAAGGTATAGGGGGAACTAAAATGTGTTTAAAAAATAGAAATTATCTGCTCGTTATTCTTGTCTTTTCTCTTTCTTTTCTATCTCTTCTTATGCTTTTTTCAACAAATACACTAGCTATTAATATCAACGTACCGTATGAATGGTATCGCTATCAAGGTGCTCCTGATTCTAGTAACCCATCAACCAATAGTGATTGTGGTCCTACAGGTGTAGCCATGGCTATTCAATTTGTCAAAAATGTTAATGTTCCTATTAAAGATATTTGCAATTATATTTCTAATTATTATTATACTGGCGTTCAGCCGGGAAGCACAAATTCAGGTGAGCTAGTAGACTGTTTGCAAATTTATGGAATATCTTACAATGCTTTATCACCAGGGGTGCAGAGTGTTATAGATGCTGTAAATAATAGAAGTCATATAGTGCTCTGCTTTGTGACAATGGGAAGTTTCGGAAAAGGACCTGATATTGATGGGGCGTCAAGTAATCCTGCTTTCAATTATGATAGATATCATAGTTATAGTGATGGGCATGTTATAATAGTAAAAGGAATATCGAACGATGGACAATGGATAATTGCTTACGACCCTAATGTATTCGGAAGTTATCCTTATGCTAAGTATTGGTATTCAAATGGAGTTCCAAAAGGCAAAGAAAGGTATTACCGCGTTTCTGAATTTATTAATGCTTTACAAACAAGAGGATATGAAATTACTGGAAGCACAAATATAAATATGTCCAGCAAATTTAATTCTGGTGATCAAATACGAGTTAAAGGTAGTGTTCTAAATATTAGGCCAGGTCCAGGATTGAATATGAACCAACAACCTCAACAATTATCTTTAGGTGATATTGGACAGGTTGTTGCGGATGGAAAGAATGGAATATTGGTTGATGACTATAATTGGTGGCACGTACAGTTCGGAAATAGAAATGGTTGGTGTGCTGAAACTGGTTTAGAAAAGGTTGGTCCTTCTCCACTTGTCCAGCCTTGCCTTGTTCAACCTTCTGATGTTAATACAGATAGGATATACTGGCTCCAAAATAATAAGCTTTACTGGATAACTGCTATGGACATTATTAATAAAATGGCAAATATTCCTAAATGGGGAGATAAAATCGGACAGTATCCCTCTAGTCAGTTAAATGGATATTCGGGTTGGCCAGGGGACATAAATAATATGAGGTTTATCGCAGCGGATTCCAGATCAAATGGCTTGCTAATTAGCCTTAATGGTAGTGGTACTCTAGAAACAGATAAAATCTATGTAATGGAGAATGGTAAACGAAAACACCTTATTAGCCCTAGTAGTTATGAGCCAAAAGATATTATTGAGGTTTCCCAAGAAATACTGAATCTCATTCCAGAGTCTGATACAACACCACCAACAGTTAATGCTTTTTCTGTCACACCCAGTTCCGTTACATTAGGTAACTCATTTACAATATCCTATACTGTCTCAGACAGCGGAAGTTCTGGTCTTAAGCAAGTAGAACTATGGCGTGCAAATGATAGCGGAGGAACACCAGTCAGTTGGGCGCAAATAAAAACTAATTCTGCATCGGGAAATGGTCCCTTGTCTGGTTTGTTTAACGATGTGCCTTCTTCTGTAGGAAGTTTTTGGTATGGGGTTCATGTTGTGGATAATTCTGGCAATTGGAATGACGAGAGAAACTCAAATACAGTTGGTCCTCCCAATGTTTTTAATCCGGTAAAAGTAACAGTCTCAAAGATACAATACACTCTTACAGCCAATCCAGACCCGCAGAATGGTGGCAATATAACCCCTAATCCGTCAGGTGGTATCTATGATGATGGCACACAGGTAACGATAAAGGCGATAGCAAATAATGGGTATAGGTTCATAGGTTGGAGTGGAGATGC